>Ga0265293_10009996_pt1 | contig 13418 bp, 13 predicted proteins | sample Munlanlewell138R_FD_192505 | JGI IMG/M metagenome (GOLD analysis project Ga0265293, IMG submission 192505) | Leachate microbial communities from a municipal landfill in Southern Ontario, Canada - Leachate well 138R | ecosystem: Engineered > Solid waste > Landfill > Unclassified | place: Canada...
CCGCCAATCACCACTATTTTATACATAATAAAATCACCCGCCTCATTTATTTAACTACCTTAGTGTATTCCGGCGGGCTCTCTTGCGACACTCAGATAATCGGAAGCTTTTGCACGGCAAAAGCCACATGTTGGTGGTAAGACGAAAAATGAGCAGAAAATGGAGTAATGTGTGAATGCCAAGGAAAAATATGTAATAGTTACAGATATAACTCCATATTTTATGCATTAACAGCTTTTTTCTCCCGAGAATCCACACATAACTCCATATTTTGCACAAATAAGGCATAAAACGCGACAGAGCAACTGTTTAGTCATGGATAATGCTCCACGCATCAATCAGCCGCTCCAGGCTCCAAGCTGCGTTTGCAGGGCTGGTGGATGGCAGCTTTATGATAGGGCGGCCTATTTCAGGATAGGAGTATTTCATATAGAGATTGTATGCCGTGCCTCCGTTGGCAAAGATCTTTTCAATGGGGGCATGGTCCAATATTTGGCTCAGGTCCGTGGGCACGACGTCCCGTATGCTGCTGTCGCTGGCTCCTGTGACCCGGCAGCTTTGGATAACATCCCAGACGGCAATACCGTTACCCAACATCATTGTTTTTTTCTGTCCGATGGTTTCAGGCAGCGGAGAGTCCGTCAAGGCCGCCATTGCCTTCCAGAACCGGTTTTGCGGGTGATGATAAAAGAATTTACCCTCTCTTGATCTGGGCGATGGAAAGGTGCCCAGAATCAGTAGCCGGGAGTTTTGGTCAAAGAGCGGCGGCACCGGATGAACAAAAATGTCATTGTTCGCGATTGATTTTTTCACTTTCTTTCAGCCCTTCTATTAATTAATTGAATGCCCATGCTATTACGGGGTATAAGAATATTATCTACCCCATTTTGCATAGAAACACAAGAAGTTTCGGAAAAGACTAAGGAAACACAGGAGGTGAAAGGCATGAAGTTCCAATTGACGGATTCACTAAGAGAACATATGGACACAAAAGGTCTTAAGCACATCGTATTAGAGATTAAAATGCGGAGCTGTTGATCAGGCTCCTATGCTGAAGTTTCAGCAAAATTTATTTCGGGACCTCCCAAAGGAGATTTTCAAGAGTTTGATGCTGCAGGTGTCAGCATTTATGTACAACCGGGAATTGAAAGTCAAAAAGATGTGGTTACTCTGAGCCTGGAGAAGATGCTCTTCCTGGAGAGGATTACCGTTGACGGTATGAAAAAGTTTTAAATAATACGGCGCCGAACATCAGGAATGTACAGCGCCGTATTTTAATTATGCTTCCAGCTCTTTTTCAACTGCAGCCAGCTTTATGCAGGTGCAGAAAACATCCATAGCTTGTGAAAGCTCATCCAATGAAACAAATGAGGGTGCAACTCTTAAGTTTGAATCATCGGGGTCAATTCCATACGGGTATGTGGCTCCGGCCTTTGTCATCACCACTCCGGCTTTTTCCATGAGAGAATAAACCCTTTTCGCTGTGCCGGGCTTGGCATAGACGCTGACGAAATAACCACCTTTTGGCCTGAAATAATTTGCAATGCCCAGGGGCTTTATCTCCTTGTCAAGCTTGGAAAGAACCATGTCAAAGCGCGGCTTCATAATGGCTCCGTGCTTCTTCATTAAGGCTATGACATTTTGCTTGTCCTTAAGAAACAAAAGGTGCCTCAGCTGGTTCATCTTATCGTAGCTTATAGCCTGTGCGGATATTAGCTTTGTAAGATACTTCATATTTGCTTCGCTACAGGCAAAGCAAGATACTCCGGCTCCTGGTAATGTGATTTTAGAGGTGGATGCGAACTCAACTACCATATCCTCATTTCCCTCAGCCTTACACAGCTTTAAGATATCAGGAAACTCTACGTAATCCCCTTCAAACTCGTGGACGATATAGGCATTGTCCCACATCACAACAAAGTCCGGGGCAGCAGGCTTTAATTTGGCTATCCGGTCAATGACCTCATCACTGTAAATGATTCCGTCCGGGTTGCTGTATTTGGGGACGCACCACATGCCCTTAACTTCCGGATCCTTTACCAACTCTTCCACTTGATCCATGTCAGGCCCCTGGTCCGTCATGGCTACGGTAATCATTTCCATGCCAAAGCTTTCGCATATGGTAAAGTGCCTGTCATATCCCGGAGCAGGGCACAAGAACTTTACTTTGTCCAGGCGAGCCCAGGGCTTCTCCGAGTGGAGCAGGCCGTTGGTATAAGCCTTTGCAATAAAGTCGTACATCAAGGAAAGGCTGGCATTGCCTCCTACAAAGACCTGTCCGGCTTCCACGCCCAGAAGTTCTGCAAAAAATTCCTTGCACTTGGGAAGCCCCGACAGTATGCCGTAATTCCGCGCATCTCCGCCCCCTGTGCCGGCCTCATCCCATACCGGCAAAAGCAGCATATCCTTTGATAGAGCTAACTGTTCTTCCCCCGGTTTTCCACGGGACATATCCAGCTTGAGGCCTTTGCTGCAGGCGTTTTCATAATCTGCAGTTACTTTTTCGCGAAGTCTTACTAATTCGTCGTAGTTGTAATCTTTTAATTGACTCATTTGCTACCACCTTTTCTTACCTTTAGGAAACTTCTTTGTTCTTTTAACGCTTATTAGTATTTAGTATACTAAAAGCTTGTTTCTTTGAATAGTGATTATTCAGTTTTTAATCCGCCGATTATTTCATGTATATCTGAGATATTTCTCTCCCTCATGTAATCTTCAATTTCCGATATGATTTTTTCCATTACATTTGGCTGGACAAAACTGCCGGTCCCTACTTGGACCGCGCTGGCTCCTGCCAGAATAAATTCAATGGCATCGGCACCACAGGCTATTCCCCCTATGCCTATGACAGGGATTTTTACCTTTTGTGCAACCTGCCATACCATCCTTAAAGCCAGGGGTTTAATAGCCGGGCCCGAAAGACCTCCGGTTATGTTCCCTAGCTTTGGCCGCATTGTCTTAATATCTATGGCCATTCCCAAAAATGTATTTATCAGCGAGACAGCATCTGTCCCTGCATTTTCTGCAGCTAAGGCTATTTCGGTTATATCCGTCACATTAGGGGATAGCTTTGTAATAAGGGGAATTTCCGTGACGCTCTTAGCCGCCGTTACGATTTTATATGTCTCCTCCGCGCTCGTCCCAAAGGCTTTGCCGCCTTCTTTCAGGTTCGGGCAGGATATATTCAATTCAATCAGGGCAGTCGATGTCTTATTAAGCTCCCTTATAATGGTTTTGAAATCATCTTCCGAGTAAGCGGAAACGCTGGCTACTACGGGAACTCCAAAGGTTTCAAAAAACGGAAGCGTAACTTTTATGAAATATTCCAGGCCCTTATTTTGTATCCCTACGGCATTGAGCATCCCGCAGGAGGTTTCCACCACCCTGGGAGGCGGGTTGCCTTGCTGTGGATTGAGGGTAAAGCTTTTGGGCAAAAGGGCCCCAAGTTTACCACAATCTACATAATCAGCGGATTCTACCCCGAAGGTACCCGAGGCAGGCATTACGGGATTTTGTAACTCTACCCCGCCTATACTGACTTTTAAACTCATTTTCTCCATCATCCATATACCTCCGCAAGCGGGAAAACAGGCCCGTCCTTACACACTGTCTGATAGCCTTTTGTAGTTTTGCATACGCATACATGACAGACGCCGATGCCGCAAGCCATACGTTCCTCCAGGGAAATATAGCCTTCTATACTATGCTCGTTAGAAAAGTCATAGGCAAGCTGGCCCAACCGCTTGGAGCCGCATACAAAAAGCTGGTCTATTGCCCCCTCTTGTTGGGTTCGTTTTAGTATCTTCAAAACATTTTCCACATCGCTGGTACCATCAGTATCATAAACTTCATTTACAGTTGTGATGGGAGACTGCAACGCCTTTCCGCCAAATACTTTTTCGGGGGATTTCCCACTGAGAATCGCCTCCACTCCAACGCCTTTCTCAGCAGCGCTTACACCAAGAGAGATAATAGATGCTATCCCGACTCCCCGACCCAGGAGGACAATTTTTTTTGCCCCTTCCTTGAGCGTATAGGATTTTCCCGTGGGACCCAGAAGGTCTATTTCATCACCCGGCTCATAGCTCCTCATTATCTCAGTTCCAACACCTTTTATGGCATAGACAAACTCGATTGTTCCCGCTTCTCTATCGTATAAGTAGACACTGAATGGCCTTCTTAAGAGAGGGTCATTACCATCTTTAACTCTTATATGAACAATCTGTCCGTCTTTCATTTCTTTTGCTAACTTAGGGCAATTTACAATCAAGTGATAGTAACCGCCCCCAATGGATTCATTGGCAAGGACTACACCCTCACGCATATTTTCATCCTCCTTAGAATTAGGTCTCATTATAAACGATCTTACCTCCCACAATAGTTGCTACTGCCTTTCCCTTTAGCTGCATACCTTCATAGGGCATATTCCTGGCCTTGGAGAAAAACTTGTTTTTTTCGACAACCCATTTCTTGTTTAGGTCGCTAATCGTCACATCTGCCGGCTGCCCCGGAGTCAAACTGCCTCCATTGAGGTTCAGAATTGATGCCGGATTTGCACATAGCATTTCAAATATTCTAGCCAACTCTACCCCATGCTTTTCATGAAGCTCTGTCATTGCCAACCCAAAGGCCGTTTCAACACCGATGATACCGTTTGGACCTGCAATGATTCCTTTTGCTTTTTCCTCTTCAGTATGAGGTGCGTGGTCTGTTGCTATCGCATCAATCGTACCGTCTTTAATCCCTCTGATGATTTCGTCCAAGTCCTCTTGTGTCCTCAAGGGAGGGCTCATTTTAGCATTGGACCCCTCCTTCAGCACCGCAGATTCCGTTAAGGAAAAATGGTGCGGTGTTACTTCACAGGTTACTCTTACGCCTCTTTTTTTTGCCTCACGTATCAATCTGACGCTTTCTTTGGTGGAAAGATGTTGTATATGCATGTGACCGCCCGTTCTTTCCGCGAGGTAAAGGTTTCTTAATACGATTAAATCTTCTGCGATGCCCGGCACTCCTATGCAGTCCAACTGTAAGGAAACTTCACCCTGGTTAATCGATCTGTCGTTCATGAAATTCATGTCTTCACAATGCTCAACAACGGGTACCCCCAGTTCTCTTGCCAATAAGAGGCCTTCATACACAAGGCGCCCGCTTTGTACTGTGGATCCATCATCGGTAAAGCCCAGTGCGCCCTCTTTGTGCAAAGCGGCGAATTCCGTCAGTTCTTTCCCTTCCATTGCTTTTGTTGTGCTGGCGAGGGCATAAACACGACAATCTGCTTTTTGAGCTAATCGCCTAAATTCTCTGAAGGCCTCTGGATTATCTAAAACAGGCTTGGTATTGGCCATGCACACTACAGCTGTAAAACCTCCTGCCACCGCTGCCTTTGCTCCTGTGGCTATTGTCTCTTTATACTCAAAGCCTGGTTCCCTAAAATGCACATGTATATCTATGAAGCCCGGCGTAACCGTCAGGCCCTTTGCATCTATTGTTACTGCTTCGGGACATTCCAGCTCTTCCCCCACGCCTTCGATAACCCCATGGGCAATGAGAACATCTCGCATTCCATCTATCCCGTTTAAAGGATCAATGACTCTTCCGTTCTTTATTAATATCTTATCCATTGTCCCTCCTTGCTTTTACAGTCTCTTTGAAAGGCTTCAAACAGAGAGAACCTTTATAGCTTCTTTCAGAACCTCTGCCCCTGCATATATATCGCGGAACTCTGTGAATTCATCCTTATTGTGACTTATGCCCCCCTCGCTGGGGACAAATAATAGTCCTGTGGGAATTATGGGTGCTAAATTCATACAATCGTGACCCGCCCCGCTATACATCCTTTTATAGGGTATGTTCTTTTCTTGGCAAATGGTTTCTATTGTATTTGAAATTTCTAAATCCAGGTCTACAGGACTTTCACTTGATAATGAGTGAAAAACTGACCGAATATTTCTTTTTATGGCTATAACTGAGGATGATTTCTTAATCGCTTCATATGCCCTGCCGATGCTTTCTTTCATTACTCCCCGAACGTCTATGAGCAGTTCCACATATCCCGGCACTACATTCATAGCACCCGGGCGCACGATACACTGACCTACGGTTGTAACGGTTTGATAATCTCTTTCCTTATTTCCCGCATCCTCTACAGCCAAAACAATCTCTGCCGCCGCAGCCAGCGCATCCCGCCTCTCGCCCATCGGGCATGCACCGGAATGAGCCTCCACTCCGAATAGCTCAAGGCGAGCCCTTGTGGGGGCAGCTATCTTCTCAACGATTCCCATTTGAAGGTTTTCTTTTTCCAATATAACGTTCTGCTCAATATGTAGCTCTAAAAAAGCCTTATAGTCTTCAGCGTCAAGCCTCGGTAGATCATCAGGATCATAGCCCAATTCCTTTAGTGCCCGGTAGATGGAAGTACCCTGGTTGTCTATCGCATTTTTTAGAGACACTACGTCAAGTTTGCCCGTAAGGATTTTACTTCCAATGGTAGCTATGTTGAACCTGCTGGATTCCTCCCCTGCAAAAGCTACTACTTCTATCGGATGTCTGTTAGGAAAATCCTCATTCTCCAATTGACGCATACACTCAAATCCAAGCAATACCCCTAAAGCGCCGTCATATGCACCTCCTTGGGGAACAGTATCCAAGTGGGAACCCACGAGCACAGCAGGCAGATAGGGATCCAATCCTTCTTTTCTGATCCAAAGGTTTCCCGCCTGATCCTTTCGAACCTTAAACCCCAGGTCTTCTGACAGCTTTATCAAAGCGAGTCTGGCTTCTTCTTCTTCTCTTGAATAAGCCAGCCTCGTGATACCGCCGCCTTTTTGAAGGCCGATTTTGCTGAAATCTCCAAATAATTTCTCAAAACGATTCTCTGTATCCCTGACCATCATATTTTTACCCTCTACCTATAAGCTAAGTTAGGAAGGAATAGAGAAATTTCAGGAATATAGGTAATTAACAATAGCGCAATAATATTAACGAATACATAGACCATTATAGCCGGTACCAGTTTCGCCATCTTCACCCCTGTTATTCCCGTTGCGACAAACAGGTTCAATCCGAAGGGAGGTGTAAAGTTACCGATTGACAAGTTTGCAACCATGACGACTCCCAGATGAACGGGATCAATTCCAAGATTTACAGCGATGGGATAGAAGAGCGGGCCAAGGATAATGATTGCTGCAATCCCTTCCATGAACATGCCGACAATAATCAAAATAACGTTGATGAGTACCAGGAAGACCCAAGCAGAATCAATATTATCCAAAAGAGAAGCCGATAGGGTTTGTGGTACCCTTGCCACGGTCAAGAACCAGCCAAAGGCCTGGGCTGCCGCAACCAGTACAAGAACCTGAGCACAAGTGACCGCAGAATCCTTTGATACCTCAATCAGCTTCTTAAAACTTAATTCCTTGTACACGAACATACCTACAAAGATGGCATAAACGGCAGAAACTCCTGCTGCTTCTGTAGGTGTCATGACCCCCAGGTAGATTCCCCCTAAAATAATAACAGGAACCATTAACGACCAGGCCGCATCTCTCGTGGCAATTAATACTTCCCGCATCGAGGATTTGCCATCCACCGGCAGCTTATGCCTCTTTGCATATATATAAATGTAGACAACAGTTGCAAGCCCATATATTAATCCGGCACCTATTCCTGCCATGAAAAGTTCCCCTACAGAAACCCCTGTAGCAGTTGCATAAATTATCATAGTAATGCTCGGTGGAATCAGCAAGGCCACGGAGCCTGAACTGGTGATCAAGCCGAGAGAAAACCCCTCCGGGTATTTTTGACGAACTAATTCCGGGTAAAGAACCTTACCCATGGCAATAACCGTAGCCGGGCTGGATCCGGACAACGCTCCAAAGACCATACAGGATACTTCTGTAGTATAGGCCAAACCACCGCTTACACGCCCCACTATAGATCTAGTGAATTTGAGAATCCTGTCAGAAAGTCCTCCTACAACCATTACATTGGCGGCAAATATAAAAAATGGCATGGACATTAGTGCAAATTTATCTACACCTGCGAATGATTTTTGTATCATGATCATTGGTGACATATCTGTAAAAATCATCATAACAACGAGGATCGCAAGGTTCAGAGCCACAAAGATCGGAACACCGAACAGGAGCAGTGAAATCAACAAGACAGCTATTGTAATGACCATATTACATCACCCCGCTTATATCTAAATTCTTATCCAATGGATCATTGCTTACTTCATGTTTACCTTTCAGGATTTTTATGAGAATTTCCAGATTTCGTATCGTCATCAGGGTAAATCCTATGGGAAGTGCCAAGTATGGTATCCACATTGGCATTGAAAGAGCAGGCGTTACTTGCCCGCTGTTTTGAATAAACTCAACTAATTTAATTCCGTAAAATGCCATAGCGGTGGTAAAAGCAGCACAGATAAGAGTAATGATAGTCACTATGAAAATCTGCGCTCTTTTGGGTACGATATCAAGAAGGATATCGATACTCACATGAACTCCTTTACGAAAGCATGTACTTCCTCCTATAAAAGCAATCCATATCATTAGATACTTAACAATTTCCTCGGCCCATGTTATGCTTTGATTCATAAAATATCTCATAACTACATTTACAAAAATAATTAAAGTAGTTGCCAACAGTGCCATACCGATGAAATTCTCTTCAATTTTGTTCAGTAAATTCATAAAACCCACCTCCTTTTGGCGGTTTCAATCTTAGAGCTTAGCCCGGGCAAAGCATTAAGCAAATGCCCGGGCCATAAGGTTAACTAGTAAAGAAATAATTATTCGTATTTTGCGATTGCGTCCATAAGGGATTCGAGGACTTCCACTTTGTTCGGAGTGTTGGCAAAAGTCTCATAGATAGGCGTAGATGCCTCCACGAAAGCAGCGCGGTCAGAATCGCTGAACTCTACCACATTGATGCCTGAATCTTTGATTTCCTGCAAATAGCCACCCTCTTTATCTCTCAAGGATTGCCTCTGAACATCTGCTGCCACCTTACCCGCTGCTTGAATCATATCTTGATACTCAGCCGGAAGGTTGTTGTACCAATCTAAGTTTGCAACCAACACATATAGAAGGAAACCGTGGTTGCTGAGCATTAAATTGTTCTGAACCTCATAGTATTTCTGAAGCGCGATTGTGCCAAGGGGATTTTCCTGTCCATCAACGGTCTTTTGCTGTAAGGCATTGTAAAGCTCTGCAAACTCAATAGGAATGGGGTTTGCTCCCCAGGTCTTATATTGCTCCAAAAGCAATGGTGATGGCATGACTCTAATCTTCATGCCCTTTATGTCTGCAGGAACATGCACTTCTTTGTTGCTGGTTGTCATCTGTTTGAAACCGGAAGCCCAGAAGCCAATGCCTTCAAAGCCCTTGTCTCTGGCGAACTTAAATAAAGTCTCGCCGCCTTCGTTGTCCAGTACCTCCCACATGGTGTCTTCGTCAGGCCACAGGAAGGGGAAGTCCGCCACTTCAAACTCTTCAACAAACGGAGTTAAAACGGATACAGGCTGCAATGTCATCTGACTTGCGCCCATCTGCACTGCTTCAGCTTGCTCTCTCATTGCCCCAAGCTGCATAGCCGGATAGATATCCACTGTGATTTTTCCATCGCTGAGTTTCTCAATCTCTTCTTTAAATGCAACTGCGCCGTCATGCTCTGCACTTGCTTCAGGTTGATTGTGGCCAAGTTCAATAGAAATTGATGGGAGATCCGACGAACCGTCAAGTTCCTCGCCTACGTCCGGCGTATCCGTTCCACCGCCGCAACCGGCTAAGGCAAATAGTGCCATTGACAGTACCAATAATAGAGCCAATTTCTTCTTCAATTTCAAACCCTCCTTAATAATTACTTCCTATGTAAATATCTTTGTGATATTTATCATCCCCACAACCATTTAGCTTCGATACTGCTTTCGCTGTTTTTTTCAGTAGAGCAATCTTTTCATCTATACCGTAATCCGTTTTGCCTTCCAATATAGTGATGCTGGCAATACACTTGCCATCCCTGTCAAAAGAAGGAGCCGAATACCCATTCACACCATCCTGGAACTCTTCTAAACATGTCCCATAGCCATTTTCTTTTATTCCTTGTACTTTTGCCAGGAAGTCTTCCTCTGTCATAATTGAATTCTTGGCATAACGAATAAATTCAATGTTGCTTGTGATTCTTTCAATAGTTTGCCTTTCCTGGTAAGCCAAGATTGTCTGTGCCGAAACCGCCACAGAAAAAGGCATCAAGGCACCGATTCTTACATAGAAATTGGAGGTGCGCCCTTCAGAAATCGTGTCAATGCAAACTACACTATCCTGTTCCATAACGGACAAAAAAACCATGCGATCCAACTGATTGGACAATTCAATCAAGAGCTCCTTGGATCTTTCCCTGATATCAAGGTGATTCAATAGTCCGTTGGCGATGGTTAGTAATTTCACTCCAAGCTTGTATTTTTTTGTGTTTTCATCTTGAGTTACCATACCGTGCTCTTTTAACGAGGACAGCATTCGGTGAACAGAGCTTATGGGCAATTGCAATTCATCCCTGATTTCAGTAATCATCAGGCCATTTCTGCTGTTACCCAGCAATTCAAGAGTCCAAATAAAGCGGTCTACGGATTGCATAGTATGTATCCTCCGAGTTACGTTTCCGATAGGCGGAAACGGTTTCCGTTAATATTCCATATCTCGGTCAGTGGATTTGGTTATCTTTATAGCTATTCTACATGTTATTGATTTATTTGTCTATTACTTTTTTTAAGTAGCAGCCTTTTCTACATTTTTGCTGTCTTCAAACGTACTTTCTTGCCCCTAATATATGAAGGTATCTGGCAACGTCGAAATCATAGGAATCCAGGGGACGCATCCAGGCATCGTAGCTGTGGGCCGCAACAAAAATGCGGCCATCAATGATACCACACACGATAGGCGAATGGTAAAAGTGCCCATTTGCGTGGCCTAACTGCACGATATCACCGATGGCCATTTCAGAGGAGGAAGTTACGATGGCATAAGGGCCTTGTTTTTTATTACTGACGAGAAAATTGTACAGATACTGGACCCCCGTCCACGCAGGAGCCCGATCACTGGCAGAATTGTAATACCAGCCAAAGGTGGGAGTGTAATTCATGACACCGCAGCCCGCATAAATGCACTGGGAAACGTAGTTGGTGCAATCCCCTCCCAGTTTTTCAAAATCCAGGTATCTGGGGTTGCGGCCGAAGGCCCACTTTTCCGCATATTCAACTGCCTTATTTCTATTGTATTCTATATTTATAAGCATCCTATCATTCCCACCTTAGAAAAATACGAACACCTCTTGCCGGAATACCGGTTATAGCCGCCGGAATATTTCATTAAGTAAAAGTATCTCTACGAAATCCCTGAATATACCGCGCCGCCGGAACCTGCGCCGATAGAAGGGTGTAATCGTGGGTTGTACCTCAGCACCCCCAACGTATTCAGCAAGATCCGGATACATGGCCATTACATCCGTATAAATGGTGTCTGCAATACTTGCTATCGCTTCAGAAGAAGGCATTTCTCCACCATAAGCCTCCATCTGATCGCATACTCCTATAACGAAGGGTTGCACCCTGTAATAGATCTCCGGGTATACCATCTCATATGCCATAACTTCGTCCATGCCTGTATTCAAGTCGGAACCATTCATTTAATTGCAGTCTCCTTTCGGGTTTGAGGATTATAGAATTATAATAATATTTTGCCCAAAGCACTTAGTATGTCGATATTGTTTAGTATATGAATCAAGGCAGAAAATGTGTAAAAAAAGACGGGATCATAAGGACCCCGTCTCAAAGAAACTATGTAATTATATCATCCCATCAATGCAAGCTTTAGTCGCCGCCAAAGAGGTTGCTGATTCCTGCATTCAGGAGGCTTCCCTCACCTTTGCTTTTCGACCCGCCGGCCTTGCTCGCGGAATACATCCGATTGGCAAGTCTGGAAAAGGGCAGAGATTGCAGCCATACGGTCCCCGGTCCGGTCAAGGTAGCAAGAGCTAGACCTTCCCCGCTGAACAGTGCTGTTTTGATGTCTTTGGCAAAGCGGATATCGTAATCAACGGTCCGTGTCATGGCAACCAGGCAACCAGTATCCAGCATCAGCTTTTCCCCCGCCGCCAATTCCTTTTTTACCACTGTGCCGCCGGCATGCATGAATGCAAGCCCGTCCCCTTGAAGTTTTTGCATAATAAAGCCTTCACCGCCGAACAATCCCACGCCTACATTCTTCTGAAACGCAATGTCCACGTTAATGCCCATTGCCGCGCATAGGAAGGCATCCTTCTGACAGATCAGCGTCCCCCCCTGATCGCTGAGGTTAAAAGGAATGACTGTTCCCGGATACGGCGCTGCAAAGGAAACGCACTTCTTTTCATTCGCCGTGTTGGTGAAACTAGTCATAAAAAGGCTCTCTCCGGTTATCACCCTTTTTCCGGCAGAAAAGAGTTTTCCCATCAGGTCATTTCCTTCTTTTCCGGAACCGTCTCCGAAGACAGTATCCATGTGGATAGTACTGTCCATGAACATCATGGCACCGGCCTCCGCAATAATGGCTTCTCCCGGATCTAACATAATCTCTACGAACTGCATATCTTCCCCGTGAATTTGATACTCCACTTCATGTGCTTTACGCATAAAAACACCCCCTTAAAGATATCTCAGAGATAACTATCACGTTCAGAATACCATAGTATTCCATATGTGCAATCCTTTCGAACAAAAAAATAATGAACCAACCAAGGGGACAGACCCCGTGGGGGCAAAATCAACCACAGGGACAGACCCCGTGGGGGCATTATCAACCACGGGGTCTGTCCCCTTGGTTGCATTTGCACATTTTAATGGTGTCGCCGCTTGCATCAACTGCTGTACAGGCTCCGCAGATGCCCTCACCGCAACATATGTGGAAGTTGTTGCTGACAGCCAGTTCAGTATCGGGCAGCCGGTTCTTCACCATATCCCCGATTACCTCTAAATAATAGTCAGAGGTCAGCAATACCACCAGATCATACTGCTCTCTTAACAAAAGCTCTCCCAATTCCTCGCGATGGTTTTCCTCGTTCAGGCTCATAAACCGAAGAGTCCCTTCACCATCTCCAAGGTAATCGGTCATCAAGTCCTCACTGATTTTTTCCCTGTCGATGACCAAGTCTACCCGGTTTTTTCGCCAGAGATAATTGGATGCCAGGATTGCCGGAGCAAGGCCGATGCCCTTTGCAACCACCAGCACCTTCTTCCCTTTTGCAAATTTTGATGTAATGGAACCGATTCCCAGGATACCGTTGCGATAAATGCCTCTCACCATCAAGCTGCCTTCTGCCTTGGCAAGTGTCTTGGTCTTGGCAGAAATAATCTTTACCGCTACCGCTATTATCCCGGCCTC
>Ga0265293_10009997_pt1 | contig 13417 bp, 19 predicted proteins | sample Munlanlewell138R_FD_192505 | JGI IMG/M metagenome (GOLD analysis project Ga0265293, IMG submission 192505) | Leachate microbial communities from a municipal landfill in Southern Ontario, Canada - Leachate well 138R | ecosystem: Engineered > Solid waste > Landfill > Unclassified | place: Canada...
ATTTAAGTACGCTTGTAATTTCGATATCGTAAAGATTCCGCTATCTAATGTTTGCAAAAAAGCTAGTGCCATTTGAATGGCTTGTTCATTATACTCTCCCATTATTTGTAACACCTCATTTCATCTCTTTTTCAAATTTTAAAATATCGTCATATGTCATTCTGATTGATATTTTAGATTCAGACAAAAAGTTATACAGAGCTTTCATGGTTTCAATTTGTAAAACTTCATTTCCAGCCCCAGCCCATAATATATTTATATAATTTGGTCTTTTAGCAATATAGTATTCGCAGTCTGTTCGCATACGGCCAAGAAGCTGGCCAGCAAGTTCTGTATTACCGTCTACAAATTTCATTACCTTTTCTACTTCTTTTTCGATATTCTCCATACTTAGTTTTCATCTCCTTTATTTTTCGTATCGAATTTTGGGCATAACGGGGCACTTCCGTATATGGCAACGGAATTAGACTGTATATTCTGTTGTTATAGCCCTGTAACATCTTAAACTAACGTATTAAAATAACTCTTAACCTATCAATCTATCAAACTACCACATTCGGCATACCATAGCCACTTTAACACAAACATAACCTATTACATTGCCAGCGACATAAGGGTCTTGCCAATCTCGGGCAAGATGAATCTCTGGTCGGTTAATCTACTGATTTCCATCCTTCGATCCGGATCGATGCGCTCCCTCGTTTTCTTGAAAAGACTGAATGGTATGGTATATGTGGTCATGGTCGCTTTTGTTTTAATAACAATCGCTTCTAGCAAATGAACTAGCTGTTTTGCTTTTTCTTCATTTCTCTTATGTAAGAATGTAAGCATTTGACGAACAATCTCTTTTAATCTACTATTATTTGAACTATTAATTTCAATCACAGGTGCAATCTCGCAAACAACATCAGCAAATGATATCCATTCTGCTTCAGATATCGCATGGTTCAATATACGCAGCACAGAAGGGATATTTTTGATAAGATGCCAGATTTCTGGTTTCATTTGTTGGTCAAGACCATCTTTGATTGTGACAAATATGTACCCAGGCACTTTTGGAGTAATTTGTTTAGGAGCCTCGTCTTTGCCATTAAATCTTTGTGTGAATGTTTCCATGGCATGTACAACAATAGCATAATCGTTCCCGGCCGCTGTCTGACGGCGCAGCATATCTTCAATTCGATATTTAACTTGAACTTCAGATCCTGTCCTTACCTGTACTGCGAATGTTTGCATCGATTCCACCTCCTGTCTCCTGATTATTTGATACTTCACCCAATATCTCACTGATTTTTTTCCTTTTTACATGTGCTTCTATATCTTCCGGATGCAAGTTACCATCTAGCGGATCATAACTTCTATTATTAAAAGAGATTTCCACAAGTATCACTCTCCTAATTTGTTCCGATATAAAATTACCCAATAATTATCAGCAGCTGTAGTTATAACTTCCTTCCAATCTAATAACAACTCTTGTGCAATAATATTTACTAGCTTAATATGATGAATTGGTAGTGTTTTGTTCCAACCAATATCTTTTATATCTAATTTCGATTGATAACACGATTTAGTCGATTTGAATTCCATATCGCCTAACCATTATTGCGTTTATTGCTAATATAAAATTGTCTTGATCTAAAGTTCCAATAAGATCTATGAATCTAGTGTCTGTGTCCTCTGTATGGAAATTGTTATAAAGATTAAATCCTAAGCTTACAAGCACTTTTATTCCACTTGAGAAATCAACACTTTCAAAACATTTCGTAATAATGCGTTGCTCTTTTATGTTATAAATTACGTATCGTTTCATCCAAAGATCATCATTGCCAGCAATAATGTAGAACAATGCTTGTCTTTCCTTATCGCTGTGATGAGTACGGTCCTCATGGAACAGCTGTTTAAGGCGATCTTTTTGAGTATTATTAATAAAATTCATAATCAAGCACCTTCCATATTCAATTTTTACATTTAAGTTTTGTTTGGTAATTTTGTGAATTTTGTAAAAGAGAATTTACAAGGAAGGAAAATAAGGATATAATGAGGATTGGTTGAATCCTTATATCTTTATTTCCTTAAACTCGTTAGTTGGCGCTAACGGGTTTTTGTTATAGTTAGAAGCCTTTCAAAAGTGATGATAAAGGATTTCTCACCTATTTGTAGAATACATAAATTGCTAATTATGTGTATTTACAAATTACTATAGAAAGGCTGATCTCTTTGAATAGCTATTCTCTTTATATAGAAAAAATTAAGAACATTCCGCAAGTTTTACAAGTTATCATCTCATCCTTTTTACTATATTTCTTTTACTCGATTGGTTATTTATTCCTTTACGGTTTCTACTTTGCGAACTTTTCTTTTGACTCAAATATCCCTTCATTTTCATTTGACCCTTTATTTGAAGTAATACGTAATCCTGTTCCGTTCAACTTCTATACAGTAATAACAACAAGTGTTTTCTTTTTAGCTTTAGTAATATGGATTATTTCTTCTATTACTATGATTAGAAAGAACATATTTTTTGTAATTCCTGTTGCGATAATATCTTTAGCCGTTCATATTGCCATTAGCATTATCTTCATCGGTCGACTAGGACAAGACTTTGAATTTTTGCTATTTAGCTTACTTTTATGGGGCGCTCCCTTAGTAATTGCATACACTATTTACATAATTTCGGAATTTATGAAGAACCCCATCACTGCAATGTCCGCTTTTTTATGGATGTTTATTATATTGATGATATATGCCGTTAAAGCATCTACTATTTCGAATGATATACATGCAACTTTCCTAGGAATACTAACGCTATTTTTTGCCTTTGTCTCTATCCCGCTGCTAAATTTCATTGATTCTTTAGATGAAAAGCAAATTTCTTGGACATTTTTAAGAGTAGGCGCTACTGTATTACAGCGATTATTAATCGACGTACCATACATAACGTTCATATCTTTACTTGCTTTTGTCCTGCTTGAACATATTCAACCCAATTTCTGTACTTTGTTAATTATTTTTACAGTATTGTTCTACATATCTAGACACTTATATATAAATTGCAGAAACAAACGCAAAGCTTCTCATAACAATCAGAATCAAGATACTCAAATCAATTCACGACCATTAATTAAGCAAGATAAAGTACTAGCATTATCCTTTTTAGGACTTTTATTTTTCATAGTATTTACTTTGACTATAGTCACTGCTGTAACAGTCGTTATAACTGGAGAAGTGATTCATCATTCTCTTCCAAAAGATAATCAATTAACATCTGACAAAGAAACCGTTATTATCAAAAGCCCTATAGAACCTTACTCTAACTATTCTGGAAAAGTAGTAGCATACAAAGATAATGTTCTTTATATTGTTACTTCCGAAAGAAAATTAGTAATTACAAAAGCCAACGAATTCATTATAATTACTGATTAACATAAGGCAACGTATGGAAAAGTAGCGTCCTTATACATGTTATAAATACACCAATTGTCAACATTCCCCCGCCTCCAACTATCATATAAATGAACCAAAGGCGAGGTAATAAAGAGTAGTTGCGCGTTGTGTATATTTCTTCTTCTAATTCTTTCATCGAATCTGGAAATCTGAATGCTTTACCAACAATGTGCCATATATACAAAACACCAAAAACATTGAATATTGCTATAGGAAGAAACCATAATTGCTGATAGAATGTACCTCCTGTCAATACTGAAGGTAAATCAAAGAAAATGAACTTTATATATTTGATAAAATAAATGTTTGCAAACGACGGTATTAAATCTATCATGTATATTCACCTCCATGAAAATCCATTATTTAATACGATTTCCTTCATTTTTTTAAATTTTAGGTTGAATCCTTATATCTTTATTTCCTTAAACTCGTTAGTTGGCGCTAACGGGTTTTCCATTTTCGGACCTCGAGTATTTCACCCGCAAATGTGCTTCCCATTTTCTATGAAACTCTGTCTTCCCCTGTTCTATACTTTCTTTGATAACTTGTAGCTGCTTCGCTTTGAATTCATTTCTGCTATTTATTTCTCTTGTAATACCCAAATCCAATTCATTGATTATCATTTGTGCCATTTGCCCATCCATTGGTGCAAAAAAGTACGCCGATTCCTTACTATTACTCATTCATCTCAATCCCTTGACGAGTAATTATGACTGTATCTAGCTGATTTTTAACTGCTTCTCGAAATGCTGGATTATCAATCTTTCTTAACATTTTCTCGAAATGCGCCAAACTAACTTTTTCCTCCACTGCTGTGTCAATAAATTCTTTAGCCAACAAATCAATAGCTTGTCCTACTGTTTGCTCAATTTTCTTCTTAAATGCAGAAAAAGTGCTTGTCATATAAAAACCTCCAATAAAATTATTTTTCAACTGCTTCCTTCGCTGCCTGTTCTTTTGCATGTCTCATAATATACTGACGATATACCTCTTTCTCTATTTCCTCCCATCTCTTTTCAGATTCCTCTGGCGAAATCAATGGAGAATATATTTTTATAGTTGCATTGCCACTCTTGACAATCATTGCTGGCTTATCTGAAAAATCCATCATGCTCACACCCCTAATATCTACTTTACTATTAAGTGTATGAGTCAGATCTTGTAGGACTGCCCTTGAAGTTTGCATTTGGAATCCCTCCCACTCTATCTAAATAAAGGAATTTTGGTAATCTATGGTGAAATAACTGTGAAATAATTATAGTTGCATTGACTTATCAATTGCATGCTTACTATGACATTTTCGTTGCTTTTTTGTAACTTGCTTCTTCAAAAAATATTGACCAATCAAAGTTTAGAACTTTTGCAATTTTTTTTGCTGTATCAACACTTGGATTTCTAGCTCCATTCTCGATTTGATTATAAAACGAGCGATCTATATTTACATCAGCTGCTATTTGCTGTTGAGTAAGTTCTCTTTCTAATCTCATATTTATTAGCCATTTCCTACTTTTCATTTTTTTACCTCCCTTCATGTGGCGTTAAGCAACACTATTATTTAATCATAGTATAAGTTGCCTTTAGCCACATGTCAATACATATTGTTGAATTTCGCCACATATATTTTTTGTTGCTCAATGCAACGCTATAATAACTATAATAGTGTGTAAATTTGGGGGATTTATATGTTGCATAGCCGATTAGTAAAATTAAGAAAAGACAGAGGAATGACACAACAGCAATTATCTGACATATTACACATATCACGCGGTACATATGCGCAATACGAAATAGGTAGGCGCACTCCTGACTATGATATTCTACATAAACTTGCTGATTTTTTTGAAGTTTCAACCGATTACCTATTAGGAAGAACTAATACTCCAATTCTACAAAATACAAAAGGAACTTTTATAGAGACTGAACTTTCTCCAGAAAATACGGAAGAATTGAAAAAATTTGCAGAACTTTTAAAAATCAAACAAATGACTGAAAATAATAAGAAAAATAATAATGAGAGTCGATATGCTTCAGGCACGGACAAGCTTTAATTGAATTAAGAAAAAAACGAAGGCGCATTATTGATTCTTTAAATAACAGATGAGTACTAAAGCAAAAGGAGTGCCTGCAATGATATCCTATAAATTTGAAATTGATACTGGATTCTATCCCCCATCGACAAAAAAACAGAATATGCTGTATTAAAACAAAAACGACACTCGAGAATGAGCAGTCGTTTTTGTGCTTTATATACCAATGTCGAATTATGACGAAAAAAGTCGAATGAAAGGAGGTGAAAATTATGGCTTGTCCTTACTACAAAACAAATACCTTTTTCGCTGATGAATGCAGGGCAATAAAACAAAACGGGTTTGACGAAGCATTTCAAACAGGTCTTAAAAATGATTATTGTCAAAATAATTATGCTGTTTGTCCTAGATTTATCAAAAAAGAGCAGCAAAAAGTAATCTAGAGATATGAATATAAACGGAGGTATATGTTATGAATTTAAAAGAGTTATTGAAAGATTTTGATGCAGACAAGAAAAAAACTATAGATACACCCACATTAAATATTAGTGACAATATACTATATTTTAAGGATTATTTTCTTTTAATCAGCAATATTTCACAAGTATCAATTGCTCCCCTAAAAGATGCACCTTATCCTCGTTGGGCTATAATTTTAATTCTGCTTGGTTTTGCAGCTATGTCTACCGAATTAATCATACCAGGAATTTTAGCTATAAGTATAGGTGGGCTGTTTATCTATACTACTTACAAGAAAAATTTAAATAAAAGTGAACGTTTAGTTATTGAGTTGAATTCAGGAAACATTTTTTCATTTGTATTTGAAGACAGAGATTTTCTAAATGATGTTTTAGAGGTATTAATGGATTGTGCAAACCGTGGAACTTCAAATGCGACGATAGACATTCAAAACTCAATTATTACATTTGGCGATCAGAATTATGTAGAAATGAGTGAAGTATCATGAGCACTAAAATATCCAATTCTACTATAACAATCGGCAACGGAAATGTTATTAACTCAGGAGATAATGTACAAATACATAATAGTAACATCGAAGTTTTTGATTGGGATACATTAAAAATGGAATTGTTCGAAGTTATGCATAGACTCCCAAATGATGCACATGAATTACATACAGTTCGAACTGCTTATGAATACACGGTTACTAAAGATCAATTGGGATTCATTGATTTCATTAAAAAGCATCGAGATTATTTCACATCCAGTATATTTTGTAATGTTGCGAGTGTTTTTTTAGTAGATTTTATTAAAATGATCATTTAATTGTAACATAATCAGATTACAAAATAGGAGGATTATATGTCTAAGGATATTCTATATTATCCAACAATAGAGTTTCAAAAGTATGATTATAAATGGCTGTGGAGTGCTTCTTTATTATGGGACAAAATATATAGAATAGTTCCTGATGGATATAAATTAAATGAACCAAGAAATATAAAAGAACTATGCTCTACTAACGAAATCGGCATTCCTCTTTCCCCTAATAGATATAGTAAAACAGTATCTAAAGACTTCATAGATAAATTAGATTCCATAGAATGGCGCCGTGTATCTGCACTGCAATTTAACCACGAAGATATTGAAGCTTATGAAAAATATAGCAGATTACATAAAGACAAAGTAGATGTAGCATTACAAAATTTATTATTAATCAATACCGACTCACAAGATATAGAAGAGTGGCTTTACGTTCCGCAACAAATGGCTAATATTTATATGACATATCTGGCAAAACATATAGCCTCTAATAATAATTTATCATTACACACACACGATACAACATTTTGGACAAGTTCATCCTATTTTCTCTATGATGATCAGATGCAAGACCATTTCTTCCCTAATGAAAATTTCTCTGAGCCAAGTCATGAAGCACTTATATCAATTTTAATTAAAGATCTGATGCCTCTTAATCTATTAGATATTACCCCTGAGACTATATTACGCTTTCGAGAAAAGCGTAGAGATGAACGAGTTCATTTTATTAACGCCATAGACGAATTCAAAAATAAATTAACAAAAGTCCAAGATCCAAAGATAATTCAAGATTTAATAATTGACGAACAATCAAAAGTTGAATATGCATTAAATGATTATAAGAAAAGCATGGATATACTTAACGCTACAAGGTGGTCTGGTCATTTGCTTTCCTTGGGGACCATAGCTGTTGATGCTTTAGGATATGTACCGTTTAGTCAGAACACTTTGCAAGCATTAACTTCAGCAGGAATTGGTATCGGTATCATAACAGGGCTTATTGAGAATAATGCTTCTACAGTAAAAGATACCCCATATTCGTATTTAACTAATATTAACTCAATTTCCCCCTATGAATACAACGAATACAATTATAAATTGTATAGAAAATTCGAAGAATTTATCAATGACTAATATAGAAATAATCATCAAATGTGTTTAGAAAGATTGCTGCATAAAATAAGATCAATTAAAGAGAGGACTGTAGAAAATGCACGATCATGATAATTTGATCTTAATAAAAGAAAATGTAGACCTTAATAGACAAGGCAGATCCGATAGACGTCCTTGCCGACAAGTATCGCCTGCAGAACACGGAGAAGCATTAAAAACTAACTTTCATAAAAATAAGCAGGAATATGTGAAAACAAAAAAAATCGCTGAGGATTTTATATTTAGAATCATTCGTGATGAGGGTCGGCAAATTAATTTCGAAAAAATTGGATTGGAACATTTAGCTGATATTAGTAAAACAGAAAGTGTTGTTAGGGTAAAAGATGAAACGATTTTTAATGCTAATCTAAATGAATTCTGTGCTGAAAAAATTGCTAAAACACAAGTTGTAAATTATGAAATGTTCGCATGTTTAGATGAATTTGTTTTTCAAACTCCCGAAGAAAAGAAAGGTCCTTTACTTAAACAAGAATCTATCAAATTAGACATTGAATACCTACTGGAAATTCAGTTATATGTTGGGATTGAACCTATCTCTGATATTCATAAGAAGGTAATACATTTCAATAAATTTTTGAGTTCAATTAATGCAGTAATGATAGATGATTGTATTCTACATAATTTAGTATTACTTAAAATAAAAATTCTAGGATCTAATATTCAACAACTTTTAGAACATAAAAATGTCTACACTGCTGATTTGCCACAACAATCAACTTACACAGAATCCCAGCATTATTACGATTTGAATATTGAGAGCTTACCCACGATAAATCCTCCTCTAGTGGATGCACCTAAGATTGCTATCATCGACAGTGGGATACTCCCTACACATCCCATTTTAAGTGGGACAGTGTATGACTCTGTTAGCTTCGGAGGATTACCACATGAGTTTGATGAAAATGGTCATGGTACTATGGTAGCTGGAATTGTTCAATATGGTGACGTGTATGAAACTCTTAGTACATCTACAGAGCTTAATCCCCCATTCTATTTATTGAACGGTAGAGTAACTAATAAAGATAATTATTTTCCCGAAGGTAAAATGGTAGTGACTATAACTAAAGATGCTATTGAATATTTTATAAATAATTATAATTGTACAATATTTAACCTTTCTTTAGGTGATGCAAGAAATCCGTATGTACAAAACACAAAGATGGATCCATGGAGCTTCATTTTAGACAATTTAAATCATAGATATAATATTGCTATAGTTGTCTCCGCAGGTAATTATGACCCTAAAGTTAATAATGAGAGTGTATTGGATTTTTATCTAAATTACTTAATTGACGATTCAGATAGTTCATTGATTCCACCCAGTTTATCAGTAAGTTCGTTAACTGTAGGCTCTATAGCTAAAGATGATGTCGCCTATAATATTTCAGATAAACTTACTCATGTTGCAATTGCAAAAAAAAATCACATATCTCCATTCTCAAGAATTGGTTTAGGCTATAACAAAGTGATTAAGCCCGATATAGTGTCATATGGTGGAAATTATTCACTTAATACTAACCTTAAAAGAATAAACACCAAAGATAGAAATTTAGGTATATTTTCTTCCAGTGTTTTTAACGACAAGAACAAATCATGGTTTGAAACAAGAGCAGGTACAAGTTTTTCTGCTCCATATATTACTCATTTGCTGGGAAAAATAAAAAAAGAAATACCTAACGCTAAAGGTAATTTATTACGCGCGCTGTTAGTAAACTCAACAAATATGAGTTCTCCATTATTGCCGCTTATTAAAGAAAAATATAGCAAAACATTTGCTAGAAATAAAAATGCGACATGTTTAGAGCTTGAGCGTAGGTTAATTGGTTATGGAACAGCTAGAGAGAAGTATCTTACAAGATCTTATGATTATTATGCTACTATGTATCACGAAGGCGATATCGCTTTAGATAAAGTAAATGTTTTTGAAATTTTCATTCCTGATGATGTCCATAAAAGCAGCGAAGATACATTCATCAATATTACATTAGCCTATAATCCACCGTGTCGCGATTCTCGTTTAGATTACTATGGCGTAAAGATGACTTACGATTTATACAGAGGGCTAAGTTTGGAAGAAATTTTAAAATATACTTGTAAACCAGATGAAGATGAATTTGAAAAAGATAAACTACCGAAGGATAAAGAAAAGTGTAAATGTAGTTTAACTCCGGCTATTGCTACTGCTAATAAAGGAACTCTAATTCGAACTCAGCATAAAATTGCTTCACAAAGCCATAGTAGAGGTGTTTATGGTAATGTATATTATCTAGTAGTTAAATGTATGAAACGATGGTTCACAGATGGTAGTTATCTGCAACCGTTTGCGGTTGTTGTATCTATAGAACATTTGAATGAAAAAATCGATATATATACTAAAATAAAAGAACGTATTGATATAAGATTAAGTATTCGAACACAAAGAAGAGCAAAATCATAAAAACAAGGGCAAAGATCTTCACGACCTTTGCTCTTTTATATTAAGTCATTGTATATTTTATCTCTTTTTTTATACAAGTCTATTTGAATCTCTATGTCCTGCATTCCTATTGCCTTTTTGTTATCTATTATTACCTTTTTTATTGTTGTTTCACATATTCGCTCTATATCCGCATGCGTAAAACCTACTAAGCTTTTGGAAAGATGTTTTATATCTATATCCTCTTTAGGAAATCTTTTCAAAACTTTAGCAAGTAATGCCTGTATCTGTCCCAAATCAGGCTTTTCAAAAAGTAAAATTTCATCAAATCTGCGCCAAATTGCTGGATCTAATAACTGTTGATGATTTGTAGCCGCTATAATAATGCTATTACCGTCATAATTATCCAATAATTGCAAAAAAGTATTCACAACTCTTTTAAGTTCTCCGTGCTCATCAGAGTTATCTCTTTTCTTTGCAATTGCATCAAACTCATCAAAAAAAAGTAGCCAATTGCCTTTGGAAACAAAATCAAATATCTTTCGTAAATTACTTGCTGTCTCCCCTAAATAAGAAGACACAATGCTATCAAAACGAGTATACAATAATGGAAGATCTAATTCTTGAGCAATTGCCTCTGCTGTTACTGTTTTACCACATCCCGGCGGTCCACAAAACAAGTAACGATTTCTGACTCTAAATCCATACGCACCTAACAATTCCCCTTTTTCATATTCCTCAAGTAGATCTTTTAATGATTCGCTGATGTTTTGGCTTAAAACTAATGTGTCTAATTGTACATTAGTCTTTTTAATATCAATGAGTTGAAAATTTGAATCTTTATCTTTTGGAAGTAAATGCATATAGTGCTGTTGAAAATTTGAATCAGCCTTTTTATATATTTTTGATGAATCAATTATACTTTGGAGGTCATTGGCTAGTTGAAAGTGGCTCTTTTTTCTCTCTTCATCAATAATTAGTTGAGCAACCTGATTATATGTCTCCCAGTCTTCATTTTGAACACTTCGAAACAATTTTTTTATATAAGCTGCTTTAGCCATATTGCGCTCCTCCTTTTTTCTTACTACAAACAATATATCATACTGCTTATATTATCGGTACCCTTATGGTTAGCTTTAATAGCTTGAATACAAACATTATTGTTAAATGATTCAAGTTTTTGGATTAAATCGCATATTTATGGATAGCTTGAATAAGCATATTACCTTTATTTAGAGTAAAATCATTGTTATAATTATTAATGTTTCATAGTCCAATTTTTGTATATTATAAAAATAACTAAATGCATACGTTTATTATCAATAATTATCATGGATATTTACTAAAGTAATTATTATAAAATAGGTGGTATTTAATTGAGCTCCGATAATTATTTCAACAATAATATTATTTTGAATCATAACGGCTATGTTCTTCCTAAGGATTTAGGACCTGGAGGTATATATTTACGTAAATCTCGTGAGGATGTAGAAGCCGAAGCACGTGGTGAAGGTGATGTCTTAGAAAGACATAGACAAATGCTCTTTGCTCTTGCTAAAAATCTTCATTTAAATATTATAGATGTTTATGAAGAGGTGGAATCAGGAGAATATATCGCAAACCGCCCTGAGATTCAGCGTCATTTGAGAGATATTATGAATGGCAGAATCAAGTGGACGCTTGTTATCGACCTTGATCGCCTTGGTCGTGGTGATCAGTTTGATCAGGGATATATACAACGAATCTACAAAGAATCTGGTGCTTTAATCATAACTCTATATAAGGTTTATGACGTAAATAACGAGCATGACGAAGAATCTCTTGAGTTTGAAGGGTTTATGTCCAGGCGTGAATTAAAACGCATTACAAGGCGAATGCAGCGTGGTAGAGTTGCTTCTGCAGAAGAAGGCAATTACATCGGAACAATCCCTCCCTATGGTTACACCAAAATCAAAAAAGGGTACCGTCACCTCACACTAGAGTATGATCCTGAACAATCCGACATTGTTAAAGAAATATATCGTTTATATGTAGATGAAACCTATGGGTGCCCAACAATCAAAAATATGCTAAATGAAAGAAAAATACCTAGTTATACCGGAAAACTGTGGTCCACTTCAGCTGTTATTAACGTACTCAAAAATCCTGTGTATGCTGGTTATATAACATGGAAAAAAACAAAGACTGAATACTACATTGATGATACTGGAAAGAAAAGAAAAAAAGTCACAAGGTTACCACGTGAAAAGTGGATATTAAAAAAAGGAAAACATCCGGAAATTGTATCAGAGGAATTGTATTTTAGAGCATTAGATAAATTAAAATCAAAAGCAGTACCATGCCCAAGTAAAAGGAAAATTGCTAATCCCATGGCTGGTATCATCTCTTGTGCAAAATGTGGCGGTCCGATGGTAAATAGACCTTACGCTAGACAAAAAGCACACCTTATTTGCTTTAACGCATGCGGAAACAAAAGTACTCGATTAGAATTTGTAGAACAAGCAACACTTGATGCCCTAAAACAATGGCTTGATCAATACAAATTAGATATACAAAAATATGCTATTGAAAAAAAGAGTAAAAAGACTGTCCCTATACAAATTTCTATTTTGAAAAAAAGACACACCGAACTCGATGAGCTGCACACCCAAAAAAATAAGCTTCACGATCTACTGGAACGTGGTATCTATGATAGTGACGTTTTTTTAGAACGAAGCAATATACTTGCAGACAAAATTAAAGAAACTAAAACTGTGATTAATCAATTAGAAGACGAATTAGCTATTCAACAAAATATCGAATCAGCAAAAAAAGAAATTATTCCCCAAGTTGAATCAGTATTATCTGCATACCAGGATGCAGAAACGCCAGCTGATAAAAATAATTTACTTAGAACAGTCATTGATAAGATTGAATATAATAAAGAACAAGATTGGGTCGGTAACCACTTCGAAATATCCTTAAAACCACGCATTTTAAAAATGTAGAAATATAACTATTGATATGGTATAATAAGACACAGATAGACGTAAAATGATTAAAGAAAGACCATAGGTGCTACTAACACCTACGG
>Ga0265293_10009998_pt1 | contig 13416 bp, 17 predicted proteins | sample Munlanlewell138R_FD_192505 | JGI IMG/M metagenome (GOLD analysis project Ga0265293, IMG submission 192505) | Leachate microbial communities from a municipal landfill in Southern Ontario, Canada - Leachate well 138R | ecosystem: Engineered > Solid waste > Landfill > Unclassified | place: Canada...
CGGGCTTTGACGAGCGGCGAGCTTGAGAAAGGCCCTTGCGAGGTCTGCGGCACCACTGATGGCCGGATCGACGCTCACCACGACGATTATGCCGATCCGCTGGCCGTTCGCTGGCTTTGCAGGCAGCACCACATTCGTCTGCATGGCGGTGGCGAAGATCTGTTTACAGCGGCATTTTCCGACGATTATCGGCTGAAAATTCTCGGAAAAGAGGCGTAAAAAGGACAGCCTACCAAATGAAATCAATTGCTTAGCTGAACCAAAGCTGAACCAAAGCTGAAGCAACGATGAAGGAAGCGCAGTTTGAAGCAGGCAATCAGCCCCGAAGGCTTTGACGCCATGGTCGCCAAACCCGAAAAACTGTGGGGTGCTCCAGCCATTGCGCAGGCGCTGGGCGTGTCTGTCGCCACGGTCTACCGGCTGGCTGGCGATGGCTGCCCGATCTATCGCCCCGGCGGCAGGTACTTCGCTTATCGCTCGGAACTGGAAAACTGGTTGCGCACGGCGGCATAACCGCCAATGGCGGTCGTACACTCGCCACGCCGCATGGCGAGTGAGAAACCCGAGTAAAACTGGCTGAAAACTGGAAAAAATCGAGGCGTTTTTCCCACGTTTCTTTCGGAATTTATGGCTCCTGATGAAACGAAAACAACAACTTAGATTAAGCAAATGTCCACCGTGGTAGACATTTCCGAGGCCGAGGCTGCCAGCGAAAGTGTGCAACGCGTTGCACAAGGTTCGGCGCGCATCTGCGAACGCTTTGCAGATAGTCCCTATTGGAGGAAGATCGTTCTCACCTGTGTCGTGCATGGCGCGCCATCTTTAAGATGGTTCGTTGGTCGCATCGGTCGAAATTCGTACCAACCCTCCCAAAGTTGGCTTTTCCAAGCTTGCGCCTTCTCGCAGGCCCGATTTGGTCGGGTCAGTTCGCGCCATGGTGTCGCAAGTTTTGCGACTTGGGGATTTTCAAGGGTTGCGCCGTGTCCGGCGCGCCGGACAAATTGTCCACTCGGAATGATTTCAATGTTTTGGCCGTGTTTCGTCTCCGAGTGACTTTCATTCTTCACCGCCGCTACGTCGCGCTCTGAAATCTGTGTACCGTGGTTCACACTTTCGCCGGTCATCGTGCGAATATCGTCCGATGTCAGCACTACCGACGAAATACGTCGGAACATCTGATTGATAGGAATACCTAGCGTTTGCAAGGGTTTGCGTAGTGTGAACGTCTCCCGCACGCGCGTAAATTTGGGCCATGCGCATATGGCCTTTCACCCGCAAATCACATGACCAGAAGTCGCTCGCCGCACCTGATGGCGAGCTTCTTGAGTTGTTCACCGGCATCACGCCGGGAGCCGGGATCAGTGCCGCCACCGCCCTGACGGTGCCGGCCGTCGCCGCTGCTGTCCGCGTCATTTCTGAAGCTGCCGCCACGCTCGACATTCGCGTGATCCGCACCGATGGCGGTAAACAGGAAGATGACAGCGATCATTCCGTCGCCAAGCTCCTGCATGGTGACGTGAATGACTGGACCAGCGGCTATGAGTTGATCCGCGATCTGGTAGCGCAGGCGCTCACCAGCGATCAGGGCGGCATGGCATGGGTGAACCGCGTGAACGGCAAGCCGGCCGAAATCATCCACTACGATCCCGCCGTCATTTCCGTCGAATATGCCGACACGCGCGAACCGAAATATCGTCTCAGCAATCGCCCGGTTCCGGCATCCGACATTATCCACCTGCGCGGCGCGTTCTCGCGCTGTCCGCTGACACTGGCACGGGAGGCCATTGCCACCGCCCATGTGATGGAGGCCCATGCATCGCGGCTGTTCAGGAACGGCGCGCGTCCCGGTGGCGTGATCGAGTTTCCGAAGGGACTTGGCGACGAGGGCCTGAAGAAGATGAAGGCGGCATGGCGTGCCGCGCATGAAGGTTCGGAGAACACCGGCAAGACTGCGATCCTTTGGGATGGCGCATCTTTCAAATCCATGACGATCAATTCGACCGATGCTCAGTTTCTGGAGCTTCGGAAGTTCCAGATCCTCGAAATCGCGCGCGCCTTCCGCGTTCCGCCCTCGATGCTGTTCGAACTGGACCGGGCAACGTGGTCGAATTCTGAGCAGATGGGGTTCGAGTTTCTGACCTATACGCTGGAGCCGTGGCTTCAGGCGCTGGAAGCCGCCCTGTCGCGCGCGCTGTTCACACCCGAGGAACGCGGCACCTATCGCATCCTGTTCGACCGCGACGACCTGACCCGGGCCAGCTTGACGGAACGGGCGACTGCCATCTCCAGCCTGATCAGCGCCCGTGTCCTTAATCCGAATGAGGGCCGCGACTGGATCGACCTGCCTCCCTATGCCGGCGGCAACGAGTTCGCCAATCCGCACATCACCGTTTCAACCCGCACGACCGGGCCGGCTGCCGAGAAGGATAACCAGTGATGGATCGGCTTTTTATCGAAACCAAGATCATCGGCGACGACAGCGGCTCCATTTCTGGATTGGCATGGAAGTTCGGCACCCCGGATCGCATTGGCGACTGGATCGAGCCGGGAGCCTTCAAAGGCGCGAAACTGCCGCTGCCGATGCTGTTCGGCCATGACATGAACGATCCAGTCGGCACGTGGGACAGTGCCGTGGAAAAGGCGGACGGTCTGCACATCACCGGCAAGTTGCTGGTCGATGACGTGGCCCGCGCCCGCGAAGTTCGCGCGTTGGTCAAGTCCGGTGCCGTTCGCGGTCTGTCGATCGGTTTCATCACAAAGCAGGCCAGCGCCCGTCCAGGCGGCGGCCGCACAATCAAATCATTGGAATTGCTGGAGGCGTCCCTGGTGACGATCCCCATGCACTCTGGCGCGAAGGTGACTTCGGCCAAGTCGGCAGTATCGGCGCTGAATATCGCTGCTGCCATCAACCGGGCGGCGGCCCATTTCGCAGCGAGGTAATCATGCGACACGTCAACCAACAGGCGCTGCTTGCGGGCGCCACCATCATCCGCAAGGGCGAAGAAGATGATCCGGCCGGCATCGTCACGAAGGCGCTGGAGGATTTCCAGAAGACGGTGGATGATCGCCTGAAGGCGGTTGAAGGCAAGGGCATCGACCCGAAGCTGACCGAACGTCTCGACAAGATCGAGGCCAAGGTGAACAGGCCCGAGGTCGACAAGGGCAAGGTCGAGCCGACCGAAGAGCGCAAAGCATTTGGCAGCTACCTTCGTCAGGGTGATCGCACCCCAGCCGAAGAACTGAAGACGCTGACCGTCTCCGGCGATCCGCAGGGCGGCTATCTCGCGCCGGCAGAGCTTTCGACTGAGTTTATCCGCGATCTGGTCGAGTTCTCGCCGATCCGGTCACTGGCGACGGTGCGCAGCACGTCCGCGCCGTCTGTCTCCTATCCCCGCCGCACCAGCATCACCAATGCCAAGTGGAAGGGCGAGACGCAGGCGCAGGAAGGTTCGGAGCCGAGCTTCGGACAGGTGGAAGTGCCGATCCGCGAGGTCAACACTTATGTGGACATTTCCAACCAGCTTCTCGCCGACAGTGGCGGCGCAGCTGAGGCGGAAGTCCGCTTGGCGCTCGCCGAGGATTTCGGCCAGAAGGAAGGGCTTGCCTTCGTCAAAGGCAGTTCGAACCTTGAGCCGGTAGGCATCATGGCGGATGCGGACGTGCAGGTTACGCCGACAGGCAACGCCTCCACACTGGGGACCAATCCGGCCGACCTTCTCATCACGCACATGTATTCGCTGCCGGCCGCTTACCGGGCGCGCGGAACGTGGCTGATGAACGGCTCGACGCTGGCGGCCATCCGCAAGCTGAAGGATGGCACGACCGGCGTTTACCTGTGGCAGCCGAGCTATCAGGCTGGCCAGCCGGAGACGATCCTTGGCCGCCCTGTAATCGAAGTGCCGGACATGGACGATATCGGTGCTGCTGCCGAGCCTATCCTGTTCGGCGACATTGCCACCGCCTACCGGATCGTTGACCGCGTGTCCCTGTCGATCCTCGTCAATCCGTACATTCAGGCCACCAACGGCATCACCCGCATCCACGCCACCCGCCGTGTCGGTGCTGCTGTCGTCCAGCCCAAGGCGATCCGCAAGATCGTCTGCAAGACCTCCTGAGCCTGAGCGCGGAAAGGAACTTCATCATGCGTGATCTTTATTCGAACATCGGTGCCGTGCTGGCACTCTCTCCAGCAGTTAAGACCGCTGCCGGCGTTGGACCTGTCATCGATACCCATGGCTTCAACCGTGTGGCCTTCGTGGTGAATACTGGAGCCATCGCCGGTTCCGGTGACTTCGGCGTCAAGGTGCAGGAGTCGGACACCACGACCAGCGGCGACTTCACCGACGCCCCGGCTGGTGTGGTGCAGTCCAACGCACCGGCCACGCTGGCAGCCGATAGCGCCTATAAGCTCGGCTATCACGGCTTCAAGCGGTATGTGCGCCTCGCCCTCACCACGGCAGGCGGCACGTCCATCGCTGCCGGTGCTGTTGCTGTCCTGTCCGACGCTGCCCAGCGCCCGGTGGCCTGATGCCGGTCAAGCCGCCTCGCATCTGTGGTTGTGGGCATCGGATCGCTTCCGGTGTTCGCTGCCGCTGTGAGGTGGCAAGGGCCAAACAGGCGCAGGCTCGCAATGACCAGCGTCGGGGTTCGGCACATCAGCGCGGCTACACCAAGGATTGGGACAGGGAAGCGAAAGCCTTCTTGTCTCTGCCCGTCAATCGCCGCTGCGTCCTGTGTGGTGCTGCTGCCGATACCGTCGATCACAAGGTCGCACACAAGGGCAATCAGCGCCTGTTCTGGGATCGATCGAACTGGCAGCCAGTCTGCCGTCCCTGCAACAGCCGGAAGAACGTTCGGACCGAGGGCGGCTTTGGCAATGCGATCCGATAGCCGGGGGGGCATGAACTTTGAGCGAATGCCCGGAGACCAGCGCCCCCCATTCGCGCGTGATTTTCCCGAAATGGGATTTTCGATGAACGGTTCGGAAAGGTTCGTTCAATGATCGTGAACATCGAGACTTTGAAGGAACAACTGCGCCTCGATTTCGATGACGACGACATCCTTGTCGAGCGCAAGATTGCAGCCGCCCAAGATCACATCGAACGGCATCTGGGCTTTAAGATCGAGGAAGAATATCCGGTCGATGTTCCGCCTGCACTAGGGTCGAGACTCAATTTGGCGTCCACCAAGTGATTGCGGCAGCGAGGCAGATGGCCGACAGGAATGTATCGGCGCGTTTATCGTAGCGTGTTGCGATGCGTCGGAAGTCTTTAAGGCGACAGAACATGCGCTCGATGAGGTTTCGGCCGCGATAGGCGTCGCGGTCGTAGGCGTGTGGGTTCTTGCGCGTTGGATTGGGCGGGATGACGGGTTCTGTTCCTCGCTCGGCAAGCCATTCGCGCAGACTTGCTGCATCATAGGCGCGGTCGGCCAGCAACTTGCGGCTGGGACAGCGGACGGCCAGCAGCGCCTTGGCACCGGCGAGGTCATGGGCATTTCCGGGCGTCAGGGCGAAAGCGACGGGCCGGCCGCAATCATCGCTCAACGCATGGATTTTCGTCGTTCGCCCGCCACGCGAGGTGCCAATGGCGTGATGACAAGCCCCCCTTTTGCGCCCGACGCCGAGCGGTGGACCTTGATGTGGGTGGAATCCACCGAACCGGTGAACACGCCGCTCGACCCGGTCAGGGCGTAGAAAATCCGTTCCCACACACCCTGCCGGCTCCACCGGTTCCAGCGATTGTAGATCGTGGTGTAAGGCCCATAGACCGCCGGGCAGTCTTTCCAGCGTCCACCCGAACGCAGCATGTGCATGATGCCCGAGATCACCCGCCGGTCATCCACCCGCCGCGGTCCACGCCGACCAATGGGAAGGTGAGGCTGGATCGCCTCCCACTCCGCGTCCGACAGCCAATAAACGTCCCGCTTCCTCGCCATCCGAAAACCTCCGGATCACAGGGAATCAGACACTCACAAAATCAGCAACCCAAATTGAGTTTCGAGCCTAATCGAGGCCGTCTGCCAGCTTGTCGGTCACTGGTATGAGAACCGTGAGGCCGTGATCGTGGGTGTTTCCGCTCAGGCGCTTCCGCTGAACGTGTCGGACATCGTTCGCGAATTCCGCAATTGGAGTTGGTGACATGCGAGCGGGCAAGCTGGACCAGCGCTTCACGATCCAGCGCGACATGGCCGAGCCGGACTGGACTGGTCATCCGGGCGAGCCGGATTGGCAGACGCTTGTTGGGCCGATCTGGGTTGGCATCCAATTCATGCGCGGCGGCGAGACCGTCATCGCGGCACGGCTTACCGCCACTCAGCCCGCAATCCTCACCCTTCGCAGCAGTCCCGCTGCGCTGGGCATCAGGCCATCAGACCGGGCGGTATCAAGTGCCGGCGAGATTTTCAACATACGCGAGAAGCCAAGGGTCTCACGCGACAATCCCGGAGCACTTGAAATGCTCGTTGAAACGGGAGCGTCGGTATGAGGGGCGTCAAACCTCACCTTGTGGTTGATAACTCGGCCATCGGGAAAGTCCCAGGCGTTCCGGCCTGGCTGTCTGCCGACGCTAAGCGGGAATGGAAGCGCGTGGTGCCTATCCTTGTCGAGCGCCGCATTCTGACCACGGCCGACCTTGGATCGCTCGAGAACTATTGCACAGCCATCGGGCAAGTCCGCGAGATGGAACGCCACCTTCAAGAACACGGCCACGTCTTCGAAGCCTTCAAGGAGACCGAGGACGGCATTGTCAGCACCGGCATGAAGCGCAACCCGGCCGTTGGCATCCAATCCGATGCCATGACGCGGGCGCGACTGCTGGCGGCCGAGCTTGGCCTGACGCCTGTGTCACGTTCCCGGCCTGCCGTGCGCGGCGAGAGTGCCGGCGATGATCTGGACTTCCTCGGATGATGGAAGCTCCGAAAACATATCCCACATGGGTGTTCGACAATTCGGAGATCCCCGATCCGTTCGGCTATGGCGAGCGCGCGGTGAACTTCCTTCGTCACCTGAAGCACCCCAAGAGCCTGCGCAAGGGCAAGCAGTTCGCGCTTGATCCGTGGATGGAGCGGATCATCCGCCGCATCTATGGCCCGCGCCATGAGGACGGCACGCGCATCGTCAAGACCGTGTTCGCCATGATCCCGCGCGGCAACCGCAAGACGACGCTCGGCGCGGCGCTGACTTTGCTGCATTCCATCGGCCCGGAGCGTGTCCCCGGCGGACAGGTGATCTGTGCTGCCGCCGACAAGAAGCAGGCCCGTATCGCATTCGAGGAAGCGATCAGCGTCATTCGTGAGGATCGGCGGTTGATCCCGCTGGTCGAGGCTCAGGACTATCGCAACCGCCTGACAGACAAGCGCAGCGGCACGGTGGTCGAAGCGATCAGCGCCGATGCCAAGACCCAGCACGGCCGCACGCCGACCATGACCCTGATGGACGAACTGCATTCGTGGCCGAAGCGCGATCTATGGGAAGCGCTGAAGACCGGCCTCCTGAAAACTGCCGGGTCGCTGAATGTCATCATCACCACGGCCGGCCGAGGGCAGGAGAACATCGCCTTCGAAACCTATCAGTACGCCCGCAAGGTGGCGCTGGGCGAGATAGACGATCCCGCTACCCTGCCGATCATCTTCGAGGCACCGGCCGATAGCGACTGGAAAGACGAGGCAGTCTGGCATCTGGTCAATCCCGGCTTGCGCCATGGCTATCCCGATCTGGACGGCCTGCGCCAGTATGCCCGCGAAGCCGAGAACCGGCCGGGCGACCGCGAAAGCTTCCGACAGCTCAACCTCAATATCTGGCTCGATCATTCCGCCGATCCGTTCGTTGACATGGCGGTCTATGACCTGACGGCCAAGCCGGTTCCGGTGCCGGACGGTGCGCCGTGCTGGATCGGCGTCGATATGTCGAGCACGACCGATCTGACGGCCGTGGTGGCATGTGTCATGGACGATGACGACAACTGCCATATCGTCCCGCACTTCTTCGTTCCGGGCGACAATCTCAGGCTGCGCGCCGAACGCGACGGCGTTCCCTATCCCTTGTGGGCGGAACAGGGCTTCATCACCGCCACACCGGGCAACGTGATCGACTATCGCGCCGTCGAGCAGTGCATCCGCGACCTGTGCGAGCGCTTCGACGTGCGCGAGATCAATTTCGATGCCGCCTATGCCCAGCCGGTTATGGGGCCGCTCACTGATGACGGCTTCCCCGTCGCCACACTTCGGCAGGGCTGGATCACGCAATCGCCGGCCCTGAACGAGCTGGAGCGCGTCATCCTCGCCGGCCGCTTCCTGCATGGCGGGCATCCCGTCCTGCGGTGGTGCTTCGATAACGTCGCGATCCACACCGACAGCGCCGGCAACCGCACCATGCACAAGGGCAAGAGCACCGATCGCATAGACGGCGCTGTCGCCTCGTGGATGGCTGTATCCCGCGCCGTGGCTGGTGAGGCGAAGTCGATTTACGACAGCGACACATGGTCCGCCGACATGGGGTATTTCTGATGCTCCAGCTTTCGCCCGAACTCATGGAAATGCTTCGAGCAGTCCAAGCGACCACGGAGGAAAGGCAGCGCCTGGCTGGGGCAGCGGTTCGGCAGAAGCGCAGCGTTCGCAGGCTCAATCAGGCGCGCCGCAATCATCTGATCGACAGGACGGCGAAAATCCTGCGCACCGGCGAGGCGTCCAAGTTCGAGTTCGAGGCATCGTGCCGGCATGGCCTCAGAAGCTCCCTGTGTCTTCAAGGCTGGACATGGACGGATGCCGACCTGATTGCCGCTGAAATCGTGGCCGCCGCGCTCAATCGCATCGGTGCCGAGCGTCCGACATGGAAGGAGGGCCAGCCAGAATGGACACAGGATGGCGTGCTGCGCGTCGAGCGTGAGAATTGCATCCGCTGTCGTGGCCCACTTCCCGAAGGACACTACAAATATTGCTCGTCAATGTGCGGGTCTGCCGACCGATCCGACATTGCCCGGCGCACCGATGCGGATGCCGAAAACGCGAGAATACGGGCCTACCGGGCGGCATGGTCGACAAAGCAGCCTGATCAGGCATGCGAAGCCTGTGGAGCTATATTCCGGCCGAAATCGCCGGGTGCCCGGTTCTGTTCGATCCGCTGCCGTAACATTCGCAATTCCGGTCTGCGCTACGAGTTGGTGCGCCGCCGTCCGAAAGGAGATGCCGCGTGAAAGCCTACTATGCCGAGCAAGAGCCGGGATGGTGTGCGTGGTGCGGCGAGGCCCTGCCGGAAATCCGTCACTGGCGCACCACGTTCTGCGACAAGACTTGCAGCAACGCCTATTTCAACAGTCTGACGGCCGATGCTCGCGCCGACGTAAGGGCAACGCTGGCGTGTCGTGGTTGCGGCAAAACGATCCGCGATGCAAAGCGTCAGGACAGGCAGTTTTGTGACGCTGCATGCCGTCGCCGCACCGCACAGCAATCAGCCTTCACATGTGACAGGGCGGCATGAGTGAGGCAATGCCAGTGGGTGCCGGTTTGTTCAGAGCTGTGAGGTGCAGAGTGGGTTAACCCCAATGAAATTGCGCGGAAAACTGCCTAAGTGCGTCGAAGGTATTTAGGTAAGGCACACCAAATGTCGCACATACGTCCGGCATCAGAACTCGTTTTTTGGAATAGGGGTTCGGCAATTCGTGAGTTACGACCGTTGCGCCTAATACACTTGCCTTAGCAATCAGCCACGAGTCAGCATCATCAAGGAATTTGGCGACAGCCTGCTGAGTATAATGGCTATTGGCCACGTTGGCGGCAATCGCGGCAAATTGGTTCTGCGTATCCGCGTCGTCTACTTTCAGAAACCAATCGGCATCCTGTCGGTGCTTCGCCCATTCGGCAAGTTCGTCGCTTCCACCGGTCAACTCATCTCGAACATTCCGAACGGAACCAACGTCAGCTCCGCATACATTGTCCATCCACTCCCAGAAGCCAGGGCAGATATCGAATGCGTAATAGCGATTTTTGGCCTCGATAAAGACGTTTGAGTCGAGCAGAAACTTCATTATGCCACTCGAACCTGTTGGCCGAACTTCACCAAGGATGCCGGCTGCGTATTCAGCAGCGAAGCCGCATGTTTCAGTAGCAACCGCCCGCTCAAAGCCTGGTTGACAACGGACCGCGTGAACCGACCACCATTCCTGACAGGCAAAGTATTGTAAAAACTCCCACCGGAACTGTCCGAAGCCTCGGCCTTCCATCTGCTGCTTTCGAGCGCATAGAATGCACGGTAATCGGCCTCGCTGATGATGTTGAGATCGAACGCACGCCGAGCGATCACGATCCGGCTCACGCGATAGTAGCGTGCCAGGCGATCAGCATTACCGGATAAGCTATCATCCGCTCGCCATCTCCCCGCAAACCCAGCCTCTGGGACAAGGAATTCGGCTGCGATTTCGTTGCATTTGCGCTCAAGCTTCCGGTGAACACCGTAATCGCTTTCACCAATGAAGACGTTCGATATACCGCTCTCACCAAGCCATAAATGCGCCAGCTCGTGAGCAAGCGTAAATATCTGAGCTGCCTTAGCATCCTTCCCATTGATGAAGATCAACGGGATTACCGGATCACTGATCGCAAAGCCTCGGAACTGCTGGACCGATAGCGGGCGATGGGTATTGCTACCAACGATACCGTTTCGCATTACCCATATTCCGGCTTCCTCTGCTCTCCCCATCAGGAGGCGTAGATACTCTTCCCAACTTCCTGCCTGAGGCGGTCCGTCTTCGCCGAATAGTGTTAGCCTGATATCGTCAGCTACTTCCTTTGTGTCCGCATTGACCGTGAAACGCCCGACAAAGCCACGGTGCTCGCCATCGTGCTCGTCTAGGAAATCCCGATACCAATCTCGCTTGAAGAGAATATCAGCCAGAAGATCCTTGAAATTCACATCGAGTCTGCGAGCCGGATCACCGCCAACCGTACGCAAATCAGGAATTGGTAAATCGTCTTCAGGAGGCTCGGTTAGGAAAAAGTAGCCAAACGGAACGTGAAGCGCTGTTGCAAGCATCTGAGCCTGACGGAAGGTTGGACGGCTATCGCCAGCTAGCCAAGCCTCCACAACTTCAGGCTTAACATTGACTTTTTTTGCAATATGGCCGAGCGGAAGCCCTGCTCGTTCAGCAGCCCAAGACAAAATTTTATTGTTGATCAGCGCTTCAGCCATGTCGATATAACGCCCGCTCCCCCCTTTTCGTTCAGTAGTGCATACTTCAAATAGTTAAGAAACCTTGTGCAGGCCATTTCGCACAAGAAGCCAAGCAGGTACAAGCTTCATTGCTGACCCGCGACGTCTCGCCGACAGGAGGAAATCCTGTTCGATCCATGCTACCCCCCCAATCACACTTATTCCTGCAGTCGATCAGGCCATCATAAACTCTCGGCTCCGGCCTTCCTTTTCGGTTTTTTATTGCGCACTGGAACCTTGGTTTTCACTTTCGCAACGCCGTCGGCAGCCTTCTTGCGGAGATGTGGAACTACAAACGTATCGTTGATAAAGTGCTCAAGCGTGTCGACCAACGGATCGAGGTCTTGGAACGAAGGGTTCCAGCCACGGTGCGCAGACGCATTCCCGGCGTTTATCAAAACTTCGAAATCGGATCGCTGAGACGGAGTGATAAGGCTCTTCTTCTCCATTTCAGCCAGTTTGCTTTCGAAGCCTTTCTCTGGCTCGACGCCAAGAATTTCTGAGGCCACATCAAAGGAAGTTCGGATGCCGATCGCTGCCAAGATGTTCAGATCGTGGTCTAGCGCCTCATAGACCTGTATGAGGCATGCCGAGAAATCAGACGCTTTCGGATGTTCGATATCGTGCTCAAGTTTATCGAGCCAACTAGGACGCGGGCGCTTGAAGCGCGCTGGCCAACTGCGTATCTGCTCATCAAGCTCGTATTCCGGGCTTCCGTCAGGGGCATACCCAACCGGATAATATGACTCTGAGTCGGACGCTACCGATTGAGCAAATACATGATCGCATCCGCAGCACACGAGTAGATACCAGTCACACCACCAATCAATCCGTCCATCGCTATCGCTTACCCGGTGGTGACCTTTAATCTCGCAGTTTCGGTCGCCTTTGCAATTTGCGCAAAACGCTTTGAGTTTCGAGCCGATTTTGCTTTCAGTCATCCTGCCTCCCCAAGCTCACCACACCTTGGCGCGAGCCGGATGAGGCGTCAATCCATGTTGCCGAGCCTTGCCGCCTGCCCTACATTTTTAGCGTGAATGACGACCAGCTTGATCTCATTTGGGGTGTTGAGGCGATAGCGGCTTTCATCAATCGAACGCCACGTCAGACCTATCACATGATCAGCAAGGGCCAGATACCCGGCAAGCGGGTGGGTGAGCGATGGGTGGTTGATCGACGCGATCTCATCGCATTCTTCCGTGAGAACAAAGAGTGATCAACTTGCTACGCTTTTTGCTACGCAACTGCGTAGCACGAACCGATACAAATCGGGACTAACAGATGAATATGTCGCCTTACTCCGTTGATTAACAATGACAATACGGGACAACAAAAAACAAGAAGATATGGCCGTAAGCGAATTTCAAGACCGGTGCCTTAAACCGCTCGGCCATCCCTCCTGCCCGACTGCCGCCTCACAGTAAAGGCATGCAATACACGCACGGCTTTAGCGCCGAGCATGGTCGGCAGTCAACAGATGAGACGGTGGCTGCAGTCCTTATTTCCTGAGGTGCGCCCCGGGTGACCGACCGCCGGGCTTTCACAGCCTGCAGGACGATAGAGACGACAACCCCTGACGGCCCACCAACAACCCTTGACTGCATTGCCGGCTTGGGCGTAGGCCTCCGGTGTTCCCCACGACATGGATAGGCGATCTGGCGATGGAAATTTTTACCGCAGCTGGCTTCACTGCGCTCCTTCAGGTGATTTTCATCGATCTGGTTCTGGCCGGAGATAACGCCATCGTCATCGGTCTCGCGGCCGCTGGCTTGCCGGCTGACCAACGCAAGAAAGCGATCCTGATCGGGGTTCTGGCTGCAACCATTCTGCGTATCGTGTTTGCGGTGATAACCGTACATCTCCTTGCAATACTCGGCCTGCTTTTGGTTGGCGGCATCCTGTTGCTATGGGTTTGCTGGAAAATGTGGCGCGAGCTGCGCACCTCTCATGAGGATGAAGAGGAAGCGACGCGGGTTCTGGCCGATGGCGCGGAATCTTCTCCCTCGAAGGCCCCCCGCAAAACGCTTCTGCAGGCGGCGATCCAGATCGTCGTGGCCGACGTTTCCATGTCGCTCGACAATGTGCTGGCCGTAGCTGGTGCAGCGCGCGACCACTTCACCGTACTCGTCGTCGGCCTCGTCTTCTCTGTCGCCCTCATGGGACTTGCCGCGTCGCTGATTGCACGGCTTCTCCACCGTTATCGCTGGATCGCC
>Ga0265293_10009999_pt1 | contig 13414 bp, 18 predicted proteins | sample Munlanlewell138R_FD_192505 | JGI IMG/M metagenome (GOLD analysis project Ga0265293, IMG submission 192505) | Leachate microbial communities from a municipal landfill in Southern Ontario, Canada - Leachate well 138R | ecosystem: Engineered > Solid waste > Landfill > Unclassified | place: Canada...
CACTGTATTTAACTACATGTTTCATATTACCAACTCACTTTATCTGTGGTTTCTTTTTCTACTTCTTTTATAATGGTTTCTTCTATCAATTTTGTAATAGGTGTATAATTCGTTTTTAAGCTCGTTAAATTACCAATAGCAACCTTATACTCATCTTTTACATTATCAGGAACTAAAGGGCTTGCTATGTTTCTTATAGCGGTTATTTCATTAAACTTAAGTATAGCATTTTGTTGTGATATTAAAACTTTATTTTGTTCTATGATTTGATTTTGTTTTTCAGCCACTACATCATTTAATTGTTCTTGTAATTTAAACTGCGTATTGACTTTACTTAATACATCAGTTTCCCATAACTTCAAAGACAAGTTAGATTGATGCAATTTCTCGTTTACTGTCTTACCGAATATCTTACCTACTGCTAAAGTAACTGCTGCTACCGTTGATGATATACCAACAGGAACAATCGCTTGTGAGTTCATATTTAAACTATCTATAATCGGTTGTGTTGCGTCTGCTGGTAATACCCCATATAATAACGCTGCAATACTATATAACGCAGTCCCACCCATAATCGTGTATGTTGCTACATTCCCTATTTTTAATAACGCTCTTTTCATATTCTATCTCCTTATCAGTCTAATGTGAATGTCTTTAAACTCTTGACATCTACTAACATTCTATCGTGTTCTATTTGAAGTTCTTGATATTTAGCATAAAACTCATCACGATCTACTTTAATTTTTGATACTTCATCTTTCAATGATTTAATCTCATTGAACAACGTTTCTACAACTTCTTTCATACTGCGTTTATCATCATAATTGATTTCATTTAAGAAACCGAAGTCAAACTCTAATTTAGAGTGTCCTTTTTTAAAACGCACCATGCCTTTTTTAGCTGTTGTTTCTGTCATTTATTTTCTCCTTATTTTGTATTTTCCTACCTATACTAACTGCCCACATAGTCCATGCAATAACCACGATAGATAATAGCACAATCAATAATATTAACTTCCACCATATCATGTGTCATCATCTCTTTCAATAGGTGTGCCGAGAACATGACCCCAAAAAGCCATGCTCACGATACCTATAAATATCAATACTGCGATTTCCATTATAACTGTGCTTGAACTAACTCACGCCATTTTAACGGTAAGTCATTGATATCAAGCATTCCATTCTTAACTTGTTTTACCAAGTCTTTTAATATAATCTTATCTTGTTCATTCATATTATACGGTCTCCTTATCTACTGTAATCACGCCATTTGCAATAGTAAATATAATTCTATATACTGTATCGGTTACACTATCGACTACTATCATTTTGTCATCATAATAATATACCGTTGATAGCCCTTTTACATTAGTGCCTTGATAGTAATAGTCAAACCATACGAAATCACCGTTAGATAGGCTTGTATGCGTGAATGATAATATTTCCATAGGTTGCTCCTTTACGCAATTTACAACGATTGTGATGAGTAGTTATGTCGCAATATTATACAACTATTCGTTAAGTTGTTCGTTAGCTTGTTGTTTTATACTGTCAATAACATCTGCTATTTGTAAATATGGTGCTTGACCTAAATATTCTAAAGCTCGTTGAATTTGCTCTTGCGTCAATTCTATTTTTATCATGTAAACACTCCTAACTAATTTTTAATGTTCCGCCATCATTCCAAACTTCTCCACTTTGGGAAGGTAAAGTAGTAGGTAAATTTGTTAATTTTAATTTTTCTAATAAAACTTCTTTTGTTGTCATATCAGCTTTTATTGTATTTCCTATGTTTATTTTGTTATTATCTGTTGCTAAATCTAATTCAGCTTGTTTACCAATAACTATATTATTAATTCCAGATGTTATTGTTTTACCAGCTTGATAACCAATTATTAGATTTGTACTTCCAGATGTTACACCTGAACCAGCCTCATACCCGATAGCAATATTTGTCCCAGCAGTTGTTGATGATAATAAAGCGTTTGTCCCTAATGCTATATTAAATGTTCCTGATGTGTTATTTTTTATGGCTTGTTTCCCAATTGCAATATTTTCATTATTTAAATTTTCACTTAATGAAAGGTATCCAATAGCAATATTATTATTTCCTATACTATTTTTATATAAAGCTTGATGTCCTATGGAAACATTATATTCTCCAGTTGTATTATAATTTGAACTTAATGTCCCAATGGCCGTATTACGCCTACCTGTTGTATTGTTAAATAAAGAACTATTACCGATTGCAATATTATTTGATCCTGTGTTATTTCTTAACGTTTGTCTTCCCATAGCAATATTATCTGTTCCTGACTCGTTTATACTTAAAGATAGCCAACCCATAGCAATATTATCTGTTCCTGACTTGTTGCTAACCATCGCTCTGTCGCCCAATGCTATATTGTTATTACCTTCCGTATTTGCACCTAAAGTTAAATGACCTAAACCAATATTGTCATTACCTATTGTGTTAACCCAAAGCACATCAGAACCAATGGCTATGTTTCTTTGTCCTGTTGTATTACGATTTAATGTATATATTCCTAACGCAACGTTTCTATCACCACTAATGTTTTCCTTTAGTGCTTCACGACCAAACGCAACATTTCGACTACCTACTGTATTATCTCTCATAGCTTTTGAACCAATTGCCACATTCCAAAAACCACTTGTGTTATTTTTCATAGCTTCAACACCTAAAGCTGTATTTTCATTTCCTTCACGTAAATTCTTTAAACCTGAATTTCGACCTATAAAAACATTTCGGTCATTATAATGAGATGGGGCAATCTCAAATGGTGAACGTTCATAGTTATCCCTAATCAAAAGCGTAGGTTTTCTATCACTTACAATTTCTTTTACGCTTATATTTTTTATAGTTCCATTCCAATTCTCTCTGGGTGTGATAATTAGTTCGCCATCTGAAATGGATTGAATACCATAAACAACTGTTAATTCACTTTCAGTTCCTTTATACGTTGCAAACTGTTCACTACCACCTAAAGTTACATAAAAATCATCTGTTGTGCCACCCGCTTGACCTACATTTGTAGCAGTAAATTCAATACGATAAAAACGATTATCAGTAGTAAATGTTTTCTTTAAAGGTTCTATTTGTCCCACAACATGAGAAAAACCATTTACAAAATCACCTGTCCAACCTGTTGTTGTCCAACCTGTTGCATATGCCAGTTCATTACCTAAAGTTGGTTCAAAATCTTCATCTTCTAAAGTGAAGTTTTGCGTATTTTGTGCCAACTGCGACTTAACCTTTGTAATGTTTGCACCTAAAGTCGCTTCGCCTTGTCTTGCAACTATAACCTCTGCATTTGTATCGCCAGCAACAATTAAACTTGCTACTTCATCTATCGCTTCTTTATGATTATCTGCTACTAAACCGCTTATTGTATTATCATATGTAATAGGTGTTGTTCCACTTATAACATTTGCTATTGCTGTTTTATTTGTTGCCACTTCAATATCTAATGCTACCTTACTTGCGTGTGTAATCGTTTCTATATTACCTAAACCATCATCTAATGATATTTCAGTAAATGCTTGTGTGCCATCTAATATATCAGTGTCTTTTTGCTTTAAGTCAGCAATATCATTTTCATTGATAACAACTTGTGCGATAGTAGCTTCTACTGCTAATGTTTCATCATCTTCTAATTCATAACCGACTGCATGATTAGGTTCTACTGGTATATCTACTGCTGTTGCACCACCTAATGTTTTAAGTCTATCTTTAACCCAACGTGATCCATTCCAATATACCAACATACCACGACTAAATGCGTATGTATGCGTTCCACTTTCAATAGAATAATCTATATCTTCACACTCGTAATAATCGCCTATCGTTTGTCCTGTGGTTGGTAAAGGGTTATCTACACCGAACACACCTTTGTAAGTTACGCATTTTGATGATGGACTAATTTGTTGTATTGCAAATGCAAAACTAATGTTCCCACTTCTAAATTGTGAAAACTCTAATAATGCATCTTGCTTAATATCTTGTTCATATACATTCCATGTAAGTGTTGTTTGAGATAATGCATCATCACTTGCTATATAATCACTTGGTTTTTTAGATGTTGGTGATAAGTATTGTTCATATCTATTATCGTTTCTATTTTTTGGAAGCATACTAACTGATATGAAAGTGGTTGCTGAAATAGGTTGTGGCGTAATCACTACAACCCTATCATGATAACCTTCTAACGCTTTAACAGTTCCACCATATCTTAAATAATCGTTGTTTTCATCTAATATGAATATTAAAGGATTTTTCATTCAACTTCCTCCAATGCTTTTTTCTTGGCTTCTTCTTCTGGAAGCCCTGCATTCAAATACTTAACCATAACTTTGATTTGTTCTAATGTCATGTCTGGGTATTCTTTTTTCTCATCTTCTATAACTACGCTATTTTTTAACATAATTATACACTCTCTTCCATTGCAATTTCTATTTCAGTTACGAAATATGCTCCACCTTTACCTACAAACGCAGCACTTGATGGAAGTTGAACATTTGCTTTAACTACATTGCTTGAATTAAGAATAGATAATGTCAATGCTGTTGTTCCACCTTTACCAGAGAAATTAAGTGCCGTTCCATTAGTTGCACTATTAGTTGTTTTTGCTGATTTAGAAGCTGCACTTCCCCATACTAAATTAATATACTGTGGATTAGTCGCTATATTCCCTGTGTTAATTGCACTGCCTACTCCTGTTGTATATACAGTTGTTAGCAATGTCGCTTTTGTGTAATTCGCTGTTAAACCATCTATAATCTCGTTTACGATTGCTGTTTGTAATGCCATGCTATACACCTACCTTTATGATTAAATTACTTATTGTATATGTACCGTTTGCTGTATATGTTCTCGGTGTAACACTTTCAATTAAATAAAGTTTACTGTTATCATCAAATAACTCAAAACCATCCAATTCAGTTCCACTTGGTATCACAAAATAAGCTGCACTATCTAATTCTACAATAACTTCACTACCCACTGTTGTTGCATTTTTAAATGTAACTGTTACTGGGTCTACTGGTTCACTGGAAGTTAATTGTATTTCATACGTAACTGCTGCATTGAACAATGCGTCTAATTGATCTTCTACATCCGATGGGTCTACCTTGATATTTACTACTGCCATATTTTATTTCTCCTTTATCTCGTATTCTATTTGCCCGTTTCTATAATAGATATACGCAATTTGATTTTTTTCTAAACTAACATGTGGTAAACTTTCTACCACTATTTCATTATCTTTTGGCTGATAGTTGGGGGAAACCTCTGAAGGCAACCCCACTATCATTTCGCCTTGTAACTGTAATCTTATCATTCTTCCACCTCTACTGCTGTACATATAAAACAATCACTATAATCATAATCTGTTATTCTCGCTTCATAATCTTGACAATACCATTGCCCTGCCAAGAATGCACATTCAGTCTTGGTTGATGGAGTAATTAAACAACTACCACCTACATTATCGCTTCTATCTCTAATTGATGTATATTGACCACCTACTGTATCCCATGTACACGCTGAAGGTGTCGCTGTATCACATCTTACATTTAACTCATCATATGATACTTCACATGTTTGATTAACTGTTGGCTCTTGTCCTGTAACAGGCGACCAATCATAACCTATGTATGAAATAACTATGTCATAATTCAATAATGTATCAAGTGTAATAGGTGTGTTTGGTATTAATAATATTTCTGCTACCATGTGATTATTTATTGTTTTATCTTCTTGTATATCTTGACCTATATCAGCGTCATCTCCATATGATAAAGTGCTTAATATTGTTGCATTATATATTGTTCCTAATGATAACTCGCTTATAAATACTTGTGATATTTCGTTTACTCCATATTCATCTTGACCTATAATTGCTTCATCACTATAATTCAATGCACTTTCTAATGTTTGTGTAATTACTGTACCTAAAGTTATTGAAGCGTTTATTAAATAAGGATTTAATTCAGTCAATTCATATTCATCTTGACCGATATTTACATCATCACTATAATATAATGTGCTAATTAATATTGCTTGTGTTGTGTTGCCTAATATCATATCAGCGTTTACAGTATTTGATATTTCAATAAATGTTACAAAGTTTTGACCGCCACCCACTATGCCATCTTCAATATAATATGGAAGTGTTAATGTTTGGTTACCTACTAAATTACCTACATATGCTAATAACATTTCTAAAGTATCTTGATTATAGAAAACTATACCTTTATGTGCTCCTGTTGCTGTGTATGATATTTGAACATTATTCGCATTAACGGTTACTGTCGGTGTAACATCACGTATAAGGTTTAAATTAACCCTTGTAGCGTTTTTTATCGGCGTATAGGTAAGTAGTCCTGCTCTTATTCTTTCCGTGCCTTCTACAAGCCTATTCCATTTAGCGAAACCATCATAAACCCTTATGTTTTCATGATTGCTTAAGATAGGTATTTCGATTAAACCTTGTAATATTTCCCCAGCGTCTTTATCTATTGTATCAGTAATGATTGTAAATAGTCCATCTCCATTATCACTTGAAGCCTCTGGGTATGTGCTCAAATCATATGTGTTATTACTATCAAAATATACCCCAAATAATATGTCATTGACTTTCCCATAGTAATCTGTATAACCTACATCACTGTTCATAATAATGGTTGGGCTTGAACCTATTGTATATCTCTTTAAACCTGCACTAAAATTATTACGCATGTTCCATTTAATCTCTATGGTTTTACCTTTACTATCACTATCTAAACTTAAATGGATTTTCTTTTGGTCGCCATTTGAATGATTACACTCTAAATAGCCATAATTTAATCCGTTACCACTTGTACCACCTAATGTGTCTAATAACTTGGTATAGTCAATTAAACGTGTGCTAAAGGTTTGTGGTGTGTCGGTAAAAATCAATTTACTTACATATCTTAATGTGCGTTTAGTTGATGAACCACTTGATATTTCTTCTACACGGTGTCTTGAATTAACGCCTATGTATGATGAGATAACGTTGTAATCTTGTACTAACATGTAATCATATTCTATCTTAACTGAAGGTCTTACTGTGATTAAGGTATAAACTCTACCTTGACTGTCCATGTCCCCTAATTCAGCAATCTCACTCCAATCATCAGCAACTCCGCTTATTGAAAGTTTAGTACCACCTAATCTATTAACTAATTGTTGTGCGTATGAGCCTATGCTATCAGTTTCATTAACATTTGCACTTTCGTTCATGTATTTAATACGTTCACGCTCAAAGCCTGATTGGTCGTCTTTATATACTCTTGCTCGTGAGTTGGTAAGATTTGAATATGTTACTTGAAATTGAATTGATAAATCGCCAAGCATACCATCATAACCATCACTTGTTAATGTCGCTGGGTCATCTTTATCTGTGTTAGCTATATCTCTATATACCCTTTCACCTGCAATCTCACTATGTGCCGTTAATATAGTTTCATATAACGCTCTTGTAACGTTAGCACTACCTATCAATCGGCTTTCAGTTTCTCCATAACAACTCATACCATAGATTTTATTATCACCTTGAACATAGTATAATCGGTTATTCTTACGTGCTACCACCTTACCACTATATGAATAATCAGCTTCACTTAAGAATGTGTCCCATTGTGTTTTCTCTACTACGTAATCAGTAATATCGGTTTCAGCACTTGTTGTAAATGTATATGTCCCACTTAAATTAGAACCACTAAACCCCTTAACTTTAACTGATATAATCTTTTCAATAGGGTCTTCTAACTCATAACCTATATTACTAACGGTCATTTGTCCGATGCCATCTATATTTCTTAATGTTCCCCAACCGTTTTTATGTGGACTATATCTTAATGGTTTAATTACATTCTCGGTGTTTAATTCCAACGCTGATACATAATCTTCTAATTCTGCTTGTTCACTACGTTGTAATTCTCCGATAGGGTCAAACACTGATGGGTTATCAAAAAACTTAAAACTTACACCTTTATAATCAGTTCCCGTTAATGCAACTTCATAATACTTTGTGCCTATTTGTAAGGTTGTGCCTATATCGTAATCATATGGGCTGTAATCGTATAAACTTTCCCCTATAATATCTGGTGTCATGCTTCCTATAAGTTTCCAATATCTACCTGTTACCGTGCCTTCTACTTTAACTAACGCTCTTAACTCTCCACCTATTTTTTGAAGTCCATCAAATACCATATAACGCTCGTATTTTCCTTCAGGTGCTGTTAGGTTTAATCGTGAACGTGAGTTAGGGTTTAATACATACTCGGTATTACGTAGCATTTTATCTACTAATTGTGCATATGTACGCTCTGGCTTATCTGATACTTGTTGTGAAGTTATCGCTAATGTAAATTGTTCTAACGTTGTATGTGATATGCCACCTGCTGTATCTACTTTAACTTCTACTGTATATGTGCCTACTACTGATGGTGTGTGGTTAAATGTAACTGTTTCTACTAACACACCATCTATACTACCAAATAAACCACTTGGAGTTGCCATAGGAACTGTAAATGTTTCTTCGTGAATTGATGTGCCATTAAACTTAACATTAACATTTAATAACTCGTTATTCACGCCTGAACTGTTACTTGCGTTTATATCTACTGTTAATCTATATGTATCTAATACTAATATTTCAGTATCATCTATTTTTAATGAATTAGTTTCTACTATGTTGATTAAAGATAAAGCTGTATAAGATATTGGCACTAAATAACCTTCTACTTGATTAACTGAATGTGTAAATTGTCCTAATGTGCCTTTAGGTTGTGTTAAGGTCATATTTTCTAATGTCTTAACCGTTAAATCTTTTGTATCGCTTATTAAGTTTATCTTATGAATATATGTTTCTAAACTGTATGAATACTTTTCTAAATAACATTCGGCTGTTCTAAAAATGAACTCACGGTCAAATAACACTGCTCTTACTTGTAAATCTCGTGGTATTCTTCTACTAAAGTCTAATCCACTACCCGCTTCCATAGGTTCAGTTTCAAAATACCCATTGTCAAACGTGCTGTCTATCGCCCATGATAACTGTAATGTATCTGGGTCGTATGGTATTTCATATTCAGTTCCTTTGAAAGTTATATAGATCATATTATACCTCTATCTTAATTGTGTGTATATCGCTCGCTTTTACAAATATCTCGTATGAGTTTCTTCCTGTTGAATATATTGTAACTTCTTTTTTATTTGCTAACTCGTAAAACGGCATGGTATCTATTTTTACATATACATAGTCATAACCATTTTCATTAAGTGCCATGTATCTATCGCTGTCATAAAACTCATATTCGTTAGGGTCAAAGTAATATATAAACGTATCATTGTGCGTAGTTGATTTGATTTTAACATAGCCATCTACGTTTCTATTTGTTTGACAACCTATTAACGAAAAAGCTAATATCAATAATATTAAAATCTTTTTCATATTCTTATACCTGTAATATCTTTAACTAATCTACTTTGTTTCTCTTGATTAACTAAACTTTCTACTTGCCATTGTGCTATTTTCACACGGTTTTCTTGTGATATGCTAAAGGCTTGTAGTGCTTTAGATGTACCGTATGCAATCGCACCTGCTACTGCTCCAGGTATACCACCCACGATTAACCCAACGCCTACACTACCGCCTACCGTTAAACCTTCATTTACATACGCCATTTTATTATCAAACTGTCTTTGTGCTACACTGTTACCTGTAATAGCATTAGAATTTGAACGATAACGTGCATATAATTGACTTGCTGTTGCTGTTACGGCTAAAGCACCACCTACATACTTGCCTACTGTTTGTGCCGTAATAGGTTTCTTATTAACGATATTCTCGCTTGTTTGTGGTTTCTCGGTTTCTCTTATCTCATCAGTAACTTCTACATTTCTAAACTCTGCTACATATCTTGTATTCATAATTAACCACCATACTCTTGGAACAAGCACTCTACTGCTGTATCGCCCGTTTCACTAAATTGTTCAACGCCATCAGTCATATGTACGGTATATGTGTTACCATCTCTTACTAATGTATAAGTTGTATCAATGTCAGTGCCGTATAAATCATCTATAATCTTGTCATATAACACACCATCATCTTTTACAAGGTTAATAGTCCATGAGCGTTGTTTACCCTTTGCATAACTTCTTAACAAATCAGGGTTAGTTGTTGAACGTTTGGAAGGTGCGGCTTCTTTCTTGCCATTAAATCTCCATGCTGTGTTAGGTATCTCTACGCCATCTAATGTAAACGTAACACGTGGGTATGCTGTTTCTAATGTAATTACTAATACACTCATGCCACCATTTTTAAGATACTTCACATTCGTGCGTTTGATAACCATTGATTTAGTTAATCCGTTAATGTCTAATGCTACGATATTGTTATAACCGTTAGAATTAGAGTAATTGAACACGCTTGCTATCGCTGTATTTGACAATATAAGCGGTACTGTTAATAAGATGATGTCATTGCTCATTCTATAATTCAAATTGCTTGTATCATGTGCTATGTTGTTTATATACGCTATATCATGTGTAATATCACATTCAATAAACGGTATTTCTACTGTATCTATCTTAATTGTGGATTGGCTGCCTACGATTGCAAGTGAGTAAATCCATGTGAAGTTCATTTCATATAACCAATAATCTACGCCATCAATGGTATCTTCACCAACTTGTCGCATGTTTTCATATGTCTTGGTTACATATTCACTTGATATAAGCTCATCCGTTTGTGCTGTTTTAAATGTTTGTATATCTGTATAAAAAGTATCTTTTGATAAGTCTTTAGATACTCTAAATGTCATTTGATATAATTCGGTTAATTGATACTTGTTTGTATCAGGAAAACTTGTTACCAAACTTAATACTACTGGTATATAACTTTCGCTATCTAACTTCATATCTCTGGAAAAGAGTTGGTTGTCATCACTTACTACATAGTTATATGTTCCAGTTAATTCGGTTGTCAGTTTATCTGCTAATTGTTTAATGTTCACGTATAAACTCCTTTCCATAGACAGAACTTATAAATCTTAATGCCATCTCAAATGCTTCTTTAAACCAACCTTCATTAGGGTTTGCTCTACCACGCCATCTTGGACTAACCCACGCTTCTTCAGTATAAGGCATATAGTATATATCGCTGACAACATTAAATCCGTTCTCAACCTTTTCTACTCTTATACTACCCTTTAATGTGCCTGTGCGTGTTGGAGCTTGGCTCTTAAATATTTGAAATATAGCGTTTTCTAATTCTGTCATATTATATACACTCTTTTAATTGCGTGTTTTTCATACTGTGCAGGCCATGTTCTAACAACTTTTTCTTTGTTTGCTGGTAACATTTCTTCAACTTTATTAACCTTATACCATTTATCAGTATAGATCATGTCATGCGTTTCTATTTTTGCTCTAAAATCTACATCTATAATCAATGAATATTTTTTACTTGTGGTTGCATTAACGTAAATCTCTTTATTTTTTGCTACAATGTCATATCTTATTTGAACTGCACCATCTACATTCTCTGGCTCTTCGTTTCTTGGTACTTGTTCTCGGTCAGTATAATCCTTACTTGCAAGTACCCAACCTATAAACGTTCTCATCTAAAACACTTCCGTTGTATTTTCTGCTTGATAGTATGTGCGTTCAGTAAAATATTTAGATTGTAAAACTGTACCGTTAATTGCTAATAATATATCACGTGGTGTCTTTTCCCACGCACTTTCATCTCCATATGTAAAAGTCGCAGCAATATATGTCGCTACGTATTGTTCCCATGCTTCAGCCCATATATCATTAGTCGCAACTAAATAATTAAACGCTTTTTGATATCTTGGATTTTTGCCTGCTTGTAAATAGTTTCTTGCTCTAATTGACATTGCTAATACTTTGCTTTCAGTAACCTCTTTAGTCCAACCACCTTCAGTTATTAAATCATACCCAGTAACTGCTTTAAGATAATCTAATGTAGGCACTCTTACGTGTAAACTTGTATTGTATGTTGAGTTCATTTTATACTCCTTTTATTAAATAAGGGCAGTGGCACTACACCACCACCCTATATTAGTTATACTACTTATTAAGCTTCTGAACCATCGTGGATCTTTAAGATTGCACGTTCTGGGTTAGTAAGTTTGAAACCTGATACGATTTCTACTTCTGCTACAACACCGTTATATCTTGGCATACCATCCCAAATACCAACTACGTTTACTGATGTAACGATTGATAATGCGTCATGGTCGTACACGATATATTCTAATGCGTCATTGTCAGCGTCCCATGTAATATCATCAGTTGTTCCATTGATATTAGTTAAATCACCTGCTGCACTTGATAAGTTTTCATATTCATATACGTTTAATCCTGCAACTCTACCAACAAATGCGTCACGAATGACTGCTGTGTCAGGTTGTACTGAACGTTGAAACTCTGGTGCTTTTAATAGTTTAGTATAAGTTGCTGGAGATACGATTAGTGTATCTGGGTTAGCTTTTAATTCTCTTAAAGCTTGTCTTGCATCTACAATACTATCATAAATATCATTTGCTGCTGTTAATGTTGAAATATTAGATAATACTCTAATACCATCAGCGTCTACGATTGCTGAAGCTGCGTCAATATTCCATGCAGTTCTTACTTCTTGTAATGCTGTTTCTAATTCTGATGCTGCAATATCATATGCTACTGAAGCAGTAGTTGCACCGTAAATCTTTCTTGCACGGTTATATTGTTTGTTTAATGAAATAGTAATTAAACTATCGCCTACTACTGTTTCGTTAAAGTCAGCACCTGGAACAGTTGATGTAACTGTGCCTACGCCAGGTTTATGAACAAAGATTTGTCCTGCTGGGCCTGTTTGATACTTATCTGTAAATGTTACTCCTGGTTGGAATACATTACCTGCGAATAAATTAGGTTCTACTAATGATGAAAACTTGTCATCTACATAGTGACCTGTACTTGCCGGGTATAATAATGGCATGTTTTAAATCTCCTTTTATTTTTTATTTTTATTGTAATACTGTACTCTTGGATTGTTTGCAAGATATCTTTCTTGCTCCGTACGTGGTAAGTTTGGCTTGTCGCCTTTTAGATCGTTCATTTGTAATCCAATGTTCTTATTGCCTACAAATACACCACCGTACTTCTCTTTTACTACTTTTAGACCGTCATTGATAGTTTGACCTTCTTTAACATTAACTCGTGCTAATGCTAATACTTCATCTAATTGTTCAGATTTAAAGCCTAACTCCAATGCTGCTAATCTAACTTGATAATCTTGTTCTTTTTGTTGGAACAATTCAACATTCTTTAAAGTTTCATCTAATTGAGCTTTAGT
>Ga0265293_10010000_pt1 | contig 13413 bp, 12 predicted proteins | sample Munlanlewell138R_FD_192505 | JGI IMG/M metagenome (GOLD analysis project Ga0265293, IMG submission 192505) | Leachate microbial communities from a municipal landfill in Southern Ontario, Canada - Leachate well 138R | ecosystem: Engineered > Solid waste > Landfill > Unclassified | place: Canada...
TATACTTCTAGCGGAGTAAAATTAGATTGGCAAACTAATTTTATCTCTGATAAAGGATTTAAGGTGGTTATCTCTGAGAAGGAAAATCCAGTTTATCCTGGTAACACTTATCATTATTTTTCTGATAAAAATATTAAATCAGATATTTGGAAAATTTCTACCCCAGGAACTTATTATTTTAGAGTTTGCGAATATTTAGGAGGTAAATGTGGAGTTTATAGCAATAATGAAATTATTGTTATAGAATAATTGTTAATTAGGTAATTAATATAAAAATATGAGAATATCTTTTCACGGAGCTTGCCGCGAAGTAACTGGATCATGTGTTTTAATTGAAACAAAAAAAACTAAGTTTTTGTTGGATTGTGGTATGTTTCAGGGAGAACATTTTGCTAATAGTAGAAATTTTGATGATTTTGGTTTTGATCCCAAAGAAATTAATTTTGTTTTATTATCTCATGCTCATATTGATCATTGTGGCCGATTACCAAAATTATATAAACATGGTTTTAAGGGAAAAATATATTGTACAGCCGCTACTAAAGACCTAACTGGTTTAATGTTAGCTGATTCTGCTAGAATAATTTCCAGTGAGTCTAGGGAGGCTGGCTTAGAGCCTTTTTATTCAGAAGACGATGCCGCCTCTGTTATGAAATTATTTCATGATTTGCCTTATGGCGAAGAAATTATTATTGCTGGAGATGTTCGAGTTAGATTAAAAAATTCTGGACATATCTTAGGTTCTTGTTTTTATGAAATTTGGATTAAAGAAGGTAAAAAAGAAAAAAAAATAATTTTTTCTGGAGATTTAGGTAATTCTCCGGCTAGAATTATTAGAGACCTAGAATATGCTGATGGAGCTGATTTAGTTTTGGTAGAATCAACTTATGCCGGAGTATCGCACGAATCTCGTGATGATGGAATAAAGATGATTAGAAAGGCAATCATGGATTGTGTTAATAATAAGGGGGTTTTAATGATTCCAATTTTTGCTCTAGAAAAAGTACAAGAGATTCTTTATGAATTAAATGATTTAGTAGAAAATAAAAAAATTCCCTATGTCCCTATGTTTTTAGATAGTCCTTTGGCTATTAGAGCTACAGAAATTTATCGTGATTACGAATATCTTTATGATCAAGAATCTATGAAATTAATAGTTTCGGGCGATGACTTATTTGATTTTCCGGGACTAGAATTTACTTTAACTTCAGAAGAATCTAAGAAAATTAATACCGTTAGAGCTCCGAAGGTCGTTTTAGCTGGGAGCGGTATGTGTAACGGGGGAAGAATTGGTCATCATTTAAAATTTAATTTAAACGATAAAAATAGCCATGTATTGTTAGTAGCTTATCAAGTTGCTGGATCCTTGGGAAGAAAACTTTTGACTGGCCATAAATCTGTTAATATTGAACATGCCAATATTCCTGTTAAAGCTAAGGTTTCGGTTATTAATTCATATTCAGCTCATGCCGATAATGATGCTTTAATGGGGTGGCTTAAAAAAATGAAGAGTCCTAAACCTAAATATATTTTTGTAATACATGGGGAAGAGGAGGCTAATTATATTTTAGCTAATCAAATTTCTAAAAAACTAAAAACAAAGCCAATTATTCCTGATTTTGGTCAGATTTATGAATTTTAAAATATATGAAAAAACTTGTCTATAAACCTTTTTTGATTTTTTTGATTATTGCTTGTTTAGTGGCGATCTTTTTTTTGTTTCGTCCCTTTTTAATTGAAATTATTATTGCTACTGCCTTAGTTTCTGTTTTTTATTCTTGGTATGAAAAATTAACTAAACTTCTTTGGAATAAAAAATATTTAGCTTCTTTTATAATGTGTTTATTGCTGGTTTTGGTTATTATTATTCCTTTCAGTAATTTTTTGATTTTTGTTAGCAAGAAAGCCTCGGTAGCTTATGTTAGTGTTAATGAAATTATTAGTAAGGCTGATTTAATCCAGTCTAGTTTTTTAGAAAAAATTAATTTAGATAATTCTGGAGAAGAAATCCTTAAGCAGTTTATAATTGATGGTGCTGGCAATATTAAGAATTGGCTAGTTAGTGGTACAACTATTTTAGTAAAAGGGGCTACTAATTCTATTATTTCTTTGGGATTAATAATTTTAATTATGTTTTTCTTTTTTGTGGAGGGCCGAAAAATGGCTAAAAAATTGATTTTGTGGTCACCCCTTCCCAATAAATATGATATTGAAATAATTAAAAAATTTAGAAATGTTAGTAAGAGCACTTTTATTTCTGTTTTTGTAACCGCCGCCGTTCAGGGCCTATTAGGCGGATTAGGTTTTTTAATAGTAGGCTGGCCTTTTATTTTTGTTTTTATTATTATGGCCTTTTTATCGCTTATTCCCTATATTGGTTCATCTATTTTTTATATCCCGGCCACAATTTATTTAATAGCTTCTGGTAATGTTTGGCAAGGAATATTTGTGTTGGCTTGGTGTTGGATTGTGGTTAGTAATATTGATGAAATTATTAGAGCTTATATTATTAAAGGAAAATCCCAAGTTAATCCTATTTTTATAATCTTTGCTATTATTGGCGGAATTAATTTATTTGGTTTTTGGGGAGTGGTAGTTGGTCCTTTGATTATTTCTTTAGCTGTTACTATTTTCCATATTTATGAGATGGAATATAATGGAAAATTAGAAATGTAGTTTTATTTAAGTATAAAAAATAAAAAAACCTTCTTATTGAAGGTTTTTTGTCTTTATAGAGCCTTTCTAATTGTTATAGAATTTAAATCAAAGCTTTCTGAAACTTTTTTTCTGGTAAAAAAGGTCATTTTTTTATTATTGATAGCAAATCTTACCAGGTTGTAGAAATTTCTTTCATCTTTGTCTTCTTCTCCGTAACAAATATGCCATTGGTCAAGATAATTTTTTTCTCCGGTCACGAGAAAAAGAATCAATAAAATCTCAGCAGCCTCTCTAATGTTGGCTCGCCTCCATTTCGGTGGTATAATCCTGAAATAATCTTGCTCTTCGGGGATTAGATTTTTTAAATAAGTTCTTTCCATTTTTATTAAATAATAACCACCAACTCCTTTTTTGTCATATTCCTTTTTGGCTAGCTCTTGGGTTATAAATTTAACATATTGACTTGATGCTTTTCTCATTTCTTTAATGGAAAGACCTGTTAAAAAAACAATAAAATAGTCGTTAACTTTGTCAAAATCTTCGTCAGATATTTTAGCTATTTCTTTCAGAGCTTCTTTGGGGAATCGAGATTTATTATAATCCTCTCTCGGGTTATAAATACCCCAGATTTGGTTAGCTTCTTTTTGGCTCACGAAATCTATTCGCTGGATACGAATATCCTCTTCTGGCGAAAAAACTATATCCATTGAATTTGTTTTCATAATATAAATTTTTAAGGTTCTATTTATTTTATATAATAGAATAAAGTAAAAGTCAAATAATTGATTTTGCTTATTTATTGCAAAAGTTATATAATTTAATCATATGAAGTTAAACTCAAGCCTATTAATAGTTTTGCTTTCTCTGTTAATAATAATAGTTATTGGTTGGAATTTTTTTGTTTTTAGGGAAAGGTATATTTTTGATTTAAAATTAGGATCTAATAGGGCGGTGATAGATAAAGATTTATTTAATAACCGGGGCGATGAAAATCAGGAAAATGACTTTAAAAACGATAAAAAGGAAGATGAGAATAATCAAGAAATAGAAGAAGATAATTCTATTAAGTTGTTGTTTTTTGGTGATATGATGTTAGATCGGCACGTGGGAGAAAAAATTAATAAATATGGCTTAGATTATCTTCTGTCTAAGATTAATGAAGGTGATTTTAATTCTAGTTATGATATTATTTCAGCTAATTTAGAAGGAGCTGTTACTGATAACGGGGGACATTATAAGCCGGACAACGCTTATGATTTTGCTTTTAATCCCAAATTAATTCAGGAGCTTAAAAATTATAATTTTAATTTTTTTAATTTAGCTAATAATCATTTATCTGATCAAGGACGCATTGGGGTGGAGGAGACTTATAAAAATTTAAGTAATTTAGGCTTTTATTATTCGGGTTGCCAAGACGCTTATTTATCAATTAATACTACATCTCCAGAAATAATATTAGGGGGTTCTATGCCAATTTTAGATTATAATAATTGTTCGGATATTGTTTTAAATATTAAAAATAAAAAAATTGCTTTTTTGGGAATTAGTCTCGTTTATAATAATATTGCTGAAGTCGATATTTTAGATAGAATAATTAAATTAAAAGAGAGTAGTGATGTAGTTATAGTAAATATTCATTTTGGTAATGAATATCAGGGGCAAGCTAATAATAGACAGGAAGTCTTAGCTCGAAAGATGGTTGATAGTGGGGCTGATATTATTATTGGTCATCACCCCCATGTTATTCAAAATTATGAGATTTATAAAGAAAGGCCTATATTTTATTCTTTGGGGAATTTTATATTTGATCAATATTTTTCAGCCGAGACACAAGAGGGTTTAGCAATTAAAATAATTTTGAGTGATGAAAAAGAGGGAACAAAAATTGCCAGTGAGGTTTATAAAATAAAAACTAAGGGAAGTAAAATTGAAGAAATTTCAAAAATGCCTTAAATATTGCTATATTTTTAAAAAGTGTTATAATGTAGATATAATAATAATTAATTCTTTTTCGATTAGTTATTAAAAATTAATTAAGAATTAGTGTTAAAATAAATTGCTTAAGATTTATTTTTGGGCTAATTAAAAAATTATGACAAAAGCACAATTAATGACTACTCTAGCCGAGAAAACTGGCATGAGTAAAAAAGAAGTTGTAAACTTCATGGAAGTTTTAACAAACATGGCTTATTCTGAAGCTAAAAAGGAAGGTGAGTTTGTATTACCAGGATTTGGTAAATTAGTTTTAGTAGATAGAAAGGCTAGAATTGGAAGAAATCCAGCTACTGGAGAACAAATTCAAATTCCAGCTAAAAGAGTTGTTAAATTCAGAGTTGCTAAGGCAGTTAAAGATGCTATCTTGTAATAATAACTGAGAAGAATTATAAAAAAGAAAACGATCCTTAAGGGGTCGTTTTCTTTTTTTGTTTGTCAGATAAGAGTTTATTTAGTTATAAAGCTTTTTTTAAATTTATCAACATACTGACCTAGTCCATGGCTATAGAATTTATTTCTTAATTTAATATTGCTATGGGAAAATTCTATTAATGATTGAAGTCGAATAGCATAACGATTGCCAGAAACTTTATATTTTATATTCTTACTCTTGATAGCTCGTCGAATTGTCTTGCTATCAACTCCGCCAAATTTAGCTGATTCAGAGACAGATAGCCAAATTTGCCGATCAACTCTTTTTAATTTAGCAGGGATTTCTTTTTTATTTTTGTCTATAATTGTCATTTTTTTAGAGAAAATTAATAACAAGCAAGTATTTTTATTTTATATTATTAACACCCAAAGGTCAACCTTTTTCAACTTGTTTTTTGTTTTTTATTATGATATTATGTGGGTAGGAGTTTTTGACTCTATATTTTGTTTGTCGGTTTATATTTTTTGTTCAGAATAGAGAAAATAATACAAAAAAATGAAATTAAATATTATAGAAAAATTAAAAGAGAATAATTTAAAAGAAAGATTAAAGAATAAAGATCAGGTAGCCTTTGAAGAACTTTATGATAAAAATATTAACGATATTTATCGCTTTATTTATTTTAAAATTGGTAAAAAAGATGAGGCCTCTGATTTATCATCTTTGGTCTTTTTGAAGACTTGGGAGCATATTCAAAAAAATAAGATTAGCGATCACCAAACTCTTCGAGCTTTGATTTATAAAATTGCTCGAAATGTGGTAGTAGATTATTATCGAAATCGTCGTCCTGAAAGCCTGTCTCTAGACGATGAAAATAATAGAATTGAGGTAGTTGATGAGGAATATGATTTGGAAATGGAAATTGGGGTTAAAGGGGAATATGAAAGATTGATGGTTAAGGTTATGGAATTAAAAAACGAGTATCGGGAAATTTTAATTATGCGTTTTGTAAATGATCTTTCCTTAGATGAAATATCTAATATTACTGGTAAGAAAAAAATAAATATTAGAGTTTTACTTCATCGGGCTATTAAGGCTTTAAAAGAGATGATAGAGGAAAAAGAGGAAGAAAAAAAATAAAAATTTTTAATATAAAATTATCTAATTATATCATTTAAGTCCACAAATTTGTGGACTTAAATTGTTTTTAGTCAATAGGGACGGGGATATAAATGGTTTTTTAGTGTAACGTTTTTCTAGTTTTAACGTATACTATAGTAGAAAGTAAAACTATGACTGAAAAACAATTATTACAACAATTAAAAGGATTAAAGACTATTGCTCTTTCTGAGGAGACTAAAAAGAGCAATAGAGATATTTTATTTTCTCAAATTGCCAATACTTCAGCTAAGGGTGGAGAACTTTCTCAGGGTTCTTTCTTTTGGGGTTTTAAAAATATTTTTTCAGTTTTTTCCCAGCCATTATTAATAGTCGCTGGAGTTTTTGTTTTTATAGCCGGAGGACTAATTTTTGGTAGTGGTTTTTTTAGAGATTCCAAACCAAATGATTCTTTGTATATAGCTAGAATTATTAGTGAGCGAGCTAAATTAAATACTACTTTTTCTCAAACCGAAAGAGATGCTTTATCTTTGAAGTTTGCTAGTAATCGCGCTCAAGATATTGCCACTATCTTAATGGATCCAGAATTTAATAATGAAGAGAATAAAGATCAAGTGGAAAAATTAAATGCTAGTTTTAAAAATGAAATTTCTAAAGTTAAGGATAAGATGGAAAAAAATTATATTGATGATATCAATGTAAGTTCAGAAAATAATAATGAAAATGTTTTTAGCGCTTCTTCTTTAATCGAAGAAAATGGAGTTGAAATATATATTGAAGGTAATAATGATTCTTCTTCCCAAATAATCGAAGATGATTTTGAAAATATTGAAGAAATAAATACTTCTTCTTCAGAAGAGGTTTTACAAAATTCTAGTAGCTCAGAAGAAGAGGTTGACATAAAATCATTAGAAAGTGAGATTGATAATAATTCAGAAAAAATATTTATCTTAAAAGATGGTCCAGAAATAATTGCTGAGATTGAAAAACTTTTTTCTGAGGGTCGTTATAATGAAGTAATCGAAAAATTATCAGAGGTTAAGGGTTCTATTGAAAAATAATTTTGTCTTGATAGTGGAAGTTGATAGGTTTCTAAAAACGGGAAATCTTTCAATCTCCATTATTACTTCAATTTTTTGAAGGGTAAAGGCGATTCATTGTGACCAGCAAGGTCGACTCCCGAGGGGGAGGGTGCAATGTTAAAAACCAAAATTCGTTTCTTTGACAGTTTTAAAAAAATTTTGAAAAAAGATTAATCGAAAAAATTTTTCACAAATAGATCGGTTAAGCTTTTCTCCGCACGCTTATGCAAATAAGTGTCGGAGTTGTGAAAAATTATCCCATGCTAATTTTTCCCGAACTTTACTTATTAATATAAGTGTGCGGGGGAGCGGGATCCTGATCGATTTATTCAGGAATTTTTTATAGATGAAGCTTATTTCAAAATAATAATGAAACTGATAAGGAAACCTAAACTTTATCTTCGGATATTTATATCTATATATAAAATTTGGAGATATGCTTAAAAAAATTTTATGACAAAATTACGCAAATTTTTTGCATCTTCTGTCATGGTAATGACTGTAGTTGTTATGAGTGGTTTAACTGCTCCTATGACTACAAACGCTGCTGCTTCTGCAGGTGACTTAATCAAAAAAGATGGTCTTTCAGCTGTTTATTACTTAGGTGAAGATGGAAAAAGATATGTATTCCCAAATGAAGCTACTTATAAATCATGGTACAGTGACTTCTCAGGTGTTGTTACTGTTTCTGCTGATGAATTAGCTAGCTATCCTCTAGGAGCTAACGTAGTTGTTAGACCTGGAACAAAATTAGTAAAAATTACTACTGATCCAAAAGTATACGCTGTTGAAGCTAATGGTACTTTAAGATGGGTACAAACTGAAGCTGATGCTATCGCATTATACGGAGCCAATTGGGCTTCTCGTGTTATCGATGTAGCAGATTCATTCTTCACTAACTATACTATTGGAACTCCTTTGGCTTCTGACGAAGTACCAGCTGGTTCTTTAGTACAAAAGACTGGTGAAGGAAATATCTATTACTATGATGGTACTGACTATCGTTTAATAGAGGACGAAGTTGCTTTCTTAGCTAACAGATTCCAATTTGCTAATGTTTTAACAATTGACAATTTCACTGCAAGTGGTTCAACTATCACTGGTGCTGAAGCTGCTATCATTAAAACTTCACAAGGTGGAGCTGCTACAGGATGGCAACCAGGTCAAGGAACAGGTGTAACAGTTTCTTTAAACTCAATGACTCCTGCTTCTCAATCAGTTCCAATGACAGCAAGCAGAATTCCTTTTACTAAAGTTAATTTGACTGCTTCTAATGATGGCATTGCTTATGTTAATTCCATTACAATAAGAAGAACAGGTTTAACAACTATTGATGGTAATTTTCAGGTTTGGGCTGAAAAAAATGGAATCTCTGTTAGTTCAAAAAGAACATTAAATAACGATGAGGCTACTTTAACATTTTCCCCAACTTTAACTATTCCTGCTGGACAAACTATTACTTTAGACGTCTTAGCTAATGTTAATGATGTTAGCGGCAATGGTGCTTTAGGAATTGCTTCTGCTTCAGCTGTTTCAGCTAGCGGATCAACAATTTCTGGATCATTCCCAATCGTTGGTAATTTAATGAGTTTTACAACTTATACAATTGCTACTGTAAGTTTTGATGGGAATAATGAGACATTAACAGCTCAAGTAGGAGAGGATAATGTTAATTTAGGTGGTTTTGAGCTAAATCTACAGGATAATAAAGATGTTGTTTTTCAATCTATTTCACTAAGAAACAGTGGAGTTGAAACTTTAGGGGATGTTTTAATGAATGTTTATTTGGAAAATAATGGAGAAAGGGTTTCTGATTATGCTACTTTTAATGGTCGTTATGCTACTTTTAATTTATTAAATGGAGGAATGACAATTGAAAGAGATGATCAAGTTCAAAATTTTACTATTAAAGCTGATGTTATCGGTAAGGATAGTTCTACTGCTGGTAGTATAGTTTTGGCTTTGCATAAATTAGAGGATGTTTCTATTTACGAAAAAGCTACAGGGTTTGGTGTTACAATAACTCAAACAAACTTAACCGTTTCTTCTGTAAATATAGATGCTGGATCAGTTACTGTTTCCAAAAAAGCAGGATCACCTACTGGGACAAAGACAGTAGTAAAAGGTGATAAAGACGTTCTTGTATTATTAGCCAATATTAAGGCTGATGAAGCTATTGAAGCTGAAGGCATGAATATTAATGTTGATTCATATGATGATGATTCATTTTATAATGCCAAGGTTTTCCTTAATAATTCTTTAATCGCGACTTTTTATTCCGATGATGTTAGTAGTAGTTCAGAATATCTAGTAGACTCTTCTTTATTATTGAACAAGGGTGATAATGAAGTTAAGGTTACTGTAGATGTTAGAACAACAGCTACATCAACTAATCAATTTAAAGTTTCTTTAGCAGATTCTAATTTATTAGAGTATCCAGAATATGTTAGCAACGGTTTAGCTGTTGATGATATTACTGGAGATGCTGTTGGAGCAACTCTTGAAGTTAAGGGCGCTGATCTAGAAGTAGCTAGAGTTGATGGAAGTTCTGATAAAACAGTGGTTCAGGGATCTGAAGGTGAAACACTTGGTCTTTTCTCTTATAAGGCCAATAATAGCTCAGCAACAATTAGTTCAATTACAGTTTCTAAAAATATGTATGGTGGAGGAGCAACATCTACTCTTGATACACATATTAAAAATTTAGAATTGTATATTAACGGATCTAAAGTTGCTGGACCTAAAAATTTAACTTCAAGTGGAATAACCTTTTCTTCATTAAATAAATATATTGCCGAGGGAAGTGTTGTTACTTTTGAATTAAAAGGAAATCTTGATTCTTCTGCTGCTATAAACAATGAATCATATTTCATGTTAAATTTAACTACTGTTGCTAAAGATTCTGTTAATAAGAATATCGAAGATATTTCTGTTGTTTCAACAAGAATATTTAAGGTTTTAACAGAAGGAAGTTTGGATGTAGAAGTTCTTTCTTCTCCTTCTTCTAGATATCTGTCTTCAAATCCAAATACTTCTTACGAAGTAGCTAGATTTGAATTTGAGGCAACTTATGATGTTGCTAAGATTGAAGAATTATCTTTTGTTAAGGCTACAACAACAGTTGCTGCTGATTCTATAATTAGAACAGTTGACCTATATTCAGGTGAAACTAAAATCGCTTCAGGGGTTTTATTTAATAACTCAGTAGAGTTTAAAAATCTTTCTGGAAAATTTGATATAAATCCTGGATCTAGTAATGCTAAGGTTTTATCTTTAAGAATTTCTCTTAATAATATTGAAGAGGGAAGCGAATCTCCTCAAGGGTTCTATTTTGAGCTAGATTCTTATAAATTTAGAACTTCTTGGGGTGAAGTTATCGAGGAATTATCAGTTGGATCACAAGGTAATGCGTTTTTGGTAGTAAAGTCAGTTCCAGTTGTAGCTCGTCAAACATTATCTAGCTTCAATCTTTCTTTCGGTCAAAACTCAGCTAAACAGATCGCAAGATTTAGTGTTACAGCTGACGCTAACGGAAAGATTAACATTGAAAAAATTGTTTTAAATGTTAGCCTGTCTAACGTAAGCACATCAACAATAGACAGTATTACATTAAAAGATGGTTCTACTGTTATCTCTGGAAGCAATAATTATGATGACGATACTTCTACAATAATATTGAACCCTAGTGAAAATATTAGCATCTCTGCTGGAATGACAAAAACATTTGATGTTTTTGCAACATTTACAACAACTGATACTAATTCTTCTTTCTCTACAACTTTAGAGGATACAGGATTTTATTGGAATGATAATATTGGAAGTAGTTTTGATGGTGAATATGTTGAAGGATTAGACTTGCCTATCTCTTGGGATTTGTCAAGAAGTTAATTTTCTTCATCCAATTTCAAAGTTTTTATCAATTTTTCTTTAATATAAATTGTAAAAAAGAGCGGCCGCAAGGTCGCTCTTTTTGTATTTGCTAGCACTTGATTTTTTCAAATTTTCTGCTAAGATATAAGGTCAATTAGTTTTTTAACAATTTAAATTTAGTATTATGAAACCCGAAGCTATTAAATTATTTATTAGGCAAGAGAATTATTTTTATAATATCCTCTTGCAAATTGAAAGGCTCAGTGGTCAAAAAGCTGACTTTTCAGATTTAGCCGAAGCTTTAGAGTCCTTGTCGCCCGAAGATTTGTGTTCGGAAAATATTGTTATTGCCATCCCCAAAGGATTAGAGCTTCAAGTGATTATAGAATTCATAGAGAAAAGGTTCTCTATAGAAATTTGTAAGGAGGGTTTTTTGGGACTCAAGAATGATCATGTTAATAGCAAAAATTATGTTATAGTTTTTGCAAAAGATTTTGATAGCCAGAGAATTATGGGGGATAAGAGTTATCGGCCGATGACCCTATTAGAGAGAGTTTTGCTGGATACAAGAATTTTTCTCAAATATGGAAGTCATTTAGATGCCTATTTGAATAAAATCCCGGTTTGCACTGGTTCGGTATTATGGCATCCCAAGCCCCATCGAAACAAATGGCCCTATATGGCCTGGAACATAGAAACTCAAAAATGCTTTTTGGATTATACCAAAGAGCCGGTAAGTGTTTTTATGGCCGAGGGAAAAGTAAAAATTTTTGGGTTATAAAGAACAAAAGTCGCAAAAGCGACTTTTTTTATTTTTTATAATTAATTTATAGAAAGTTAAGCTGATTTATACTATAATTTAAATAATATTATTAATGTAAGCTATTCTTTCAAAAAACACCATATTGACAGATTTTATTTCACAAGGTATAATAATTATAGTTATTAATAAATATAATTATATGATTGATAAAAAATCTTTAGGTAATAAAATTAAGGTTTTAAGAGAATTTGAGGGAATGAGTCAAGAAGATTTGGCTCAAAAAATAGAATTATCCAGAGTGGCTATATCCCAAATTGAGCAAGGCAATAGAAACCTTGATTTTTTAGAATTAGCTAAAATAGCCCAAGTTTTTAAATTAAAAACCGATTATTTTCTAATAGAAGACAAATTGCCCAATATTGAGCCAATTAAAAAAACAGATAAAGTTAGTAAATTTAATCCAGAAAAATTAAAAAATGTTATTTTATATATTCTAGAAAAATGTGCCGGGAAACCAAATGTTGGGGAAACGGTATTGTATAAATTATTATATTTTTCCGATTTTGATAATTTTGAAATTAATGGTCAGTCAATTTCTGGTTTAGATTATATTCATTTGCAATACGGACCAGCCCCAATAGCCTCTTTGTATTTACCAACAATAGAAGATATGAAGTCCAAGCAAGAGCTAAAAATTATTATTTCTGATTATTTCGGTTTGAAGATAAAGCGATATATTAATTTAATCACTCATGATATAGATTCTTTGTCTCCTAAAGAGGTCAAGGTTATTGATGATGTCATTGGGTCTCTATCTAATATGTCCGCTTCACAGATAGAAGAATATTCTCACGGTGATGCCCCTTGGAGATTAACCAGCGAAAAAGAGCTTATTTCATATAATCTCGTTTTTGAACGGCAAGCACCATATGCCAAAAGAAGCGCGGACGATCTTAGATATTTCAAAATGACTGGAGCTAAGGATATTTTAAATCAATTGGGTTCTATTTCTAAGACGGAATATGATTATTACGAAAATCTATGATAACAAAAGGTGAAATTGGTTTCGGTGATATTGTTTGGGTTAAATTTGATCCTAGTGTCGGACACGAATATCAAAGCAAAAGACCAGCAATTGTTGTAGAGTCCAATGAACAACTAAAAAAGACAAATCTAGTTACTATAATTCCGCTGACCTCAAAAAAGGATAATCGTATGCCTGACGATATTTTAGTAGAGGCTAGTAAGGAAAATAATTTAATGTTTGATTCAATAGCAAAAGTATATTGCATAACCTCGTTTGATTATGCAAGATTTGAAAAAGTAATAGGAAAGATCAATAAAGAATTAGAAATAAAAATAAAAGACTATTTTAAAAAACATTTTGGTTTATAATAGTTTTAATTTAGTATAAAAAATAAAAACCACCAGAAAAATTAGTGGTTTTTATTAAAGGGTTTTCTTAAAGATAATATTTGTGATCCCTAGGGGAGTCGAACCCCTGTTACCAGGATGAGAACCTGGCGTCCTAACCACTAGACGAAGGGACCAGT
>Ga0265293_10010002_pt1 | contig 13412 bp, 5 predicted proteins | sample Munlanlewell138R_FD_192505 | JGI IMG/M metagenome (GOLD analysis project Ga0265293, IMG submission 192505) | Leachate microbial communities from a municipal landfill in Southern Ontario, Canada - Leachate well 138R | ecosystem: Engineered > Solid waste > Landfill > Unclassified | place: Canada...
AGCGAACCGCTGAAACAAACCATGGCTTAGAAAGCTGTAAAGCTAATTGAAAAATTTCTGTGCTATTCATGGCCTAAAAATAAATCATTTCTCTATTTAATTTCCACTCGATTTCATATAGACCCTTTTTAAATTTTATAAATAATTGGTTTCGATTACACTTTCTACTTCGTTTTTGGTTTTCTACATTTTTTACTAGCGAGGAGATCAACAAATGTTTTAGGTTTTATTCAATTCGACAGGCAAAAGCTTCCCGAAACAACCTCCCCTTCACTATTAATAAGTAAGAAAATTGAAAAAGTCATCAAAAAAAATCAAACATATTTTTAATTAATTTTTAAACAGCTGTTATTCAATGTTGTATGATTGGAAAAAATTTCAAACCCCCTACAACATTATGTTAACTTTCCTGTTTTAACGTTTTCATGTCCTCCTGCTTCGGACGATGAAAAGTTGGGTTACGTGGATATAAACTTTTGAAGTTCAGGAAGAAAGGCAGGGCGCGACTGTTTGTCGTCGCCGAATTAGTAGCGGCCTTACTGGCATTGAAGCAGGTCAGGGCGCGACTATAAGGCCTCGTTAATCAGTCGCACCCTGACTGGAAGACACATTCAGTCAGGGCGCGACTGTTTTTCGTCGCAAGATAGTCGCAGCCTGACTGGCAGAAACTACTGCGGCAGCTCTTTAGAAATGTTTTAGAAGGTGAAATTTTAAAATTTACGTGAATGTTGACTTTTGAACTTCCCTTTGGACTTCAAAACGTCGAATAAAAAGCCGAGAATAATATCTGTAAATAACTGATATAATGCAGTATATAGTATGGTTTTCAAACTCGAGGATAGGTTGTTGGTAAGCGATTTCGTGCGTAGCAGATGCTACAGGATAATTCCACGGAACAGATGCTACGCGGAACGGGATACAGACTTTTGAACGTCCGACAGGACTTCAAAACGTTGAATAAAAAGCCGAGAATAATATCTGTAAATAACTGATATAATGCAGTATATAGCACGGTTTTCAAACTCAAGGATAGGTTGTTGGTAAGCGATTTCGTGCGTAGCAGATGCTACAGGATAATTCCACGGAGCGGATGCTACGCGGAACGGGATACAGACTTTTGAACGTCCGACAGGACTTCAAAACGTCGAATAAAAAGCCGAGAATAATATCTGTAAATAACTGATATAATGCAGTATATAGCACGGTTTTCAAACTCGAGGATAGGTTGTTGGTAAGCGATTTCGTGCGTAGCAGATGCTACAGGATAATTCCACGGAGCGGATGCTACGCGGAACGGGATATTGACTTTTGAACGTCCGGCAGGACTTCAAAACGTCGAATAAAAAGCCGAGAATAATATCTGTAAATAACTGATATAATGCAGTATATAGCACGGTTTTCAAACTCAAGGATAGGTTGTTGGTAAGCGATTTCGTGCGTAGCAGATGCTACAGGATAATTCCACGGAGCGGATGCTACGCGGAACGGGATACAGACTTTTGAACGTCCGACAGGACTTCAAAACGTCGAATAAAGAAACGGACACTACGTCTTTTCATCAACGTTTTCATGTCCTCCTGCTTCGGACGATGAAAAGTTGGGTTACGTGGATATAAACTTTTGAAGTTCAGGAAGAAAGGCAGGGCGCGACTGTTTGTCGTCGCCGAATTAGTAGCGGCCTTACTGGCATTGAAGCAGGTCAGGGCGCGACTATAAGGCCTCGTTAATCAGTCGCACCCTGACTGGAAGACACATTCAGTCAGGGCGCGACTGTTTGTCGTCGCAAGATAGTCGCAGCCTGACTGGCAGTAACTACTGCGGCAGCTCTTTAGAAATTTTTTAGAAGGTGAAATTTTAAAATTTACGTGAATGTTGACTTTTGAACGTCCGACAGGACTTCAAAACGTTGATAAAGAAACGAAAACTTCGACTTTATTTCAACGTTTTCATGTCCTCCTGCCTCGGACGATGAAAAGTTGGGTTACGTGAATATAGACTTTTGAAGTTCAAGAAGAAAGTCAGGGCGCGACTGTTTGTCGTCGCAAGATAGTCGCAGCCTGACTGGCAGAAACTACTGCGGCAGCTCTTTAGAAATTTTTTAGAAGGTGAAATTTTAAAATTTACGTGAATATAGACTTTTGAACGTCCCTAAGGACTTCAAAACGTCGATAAAGAAACGAAAACTTCGACTTTATTTTAACGTTTTCATGTCCTCCTTGCCTCGGACGATGAAAAGTTGGGTTACGCAAATACAGACTTTTGAACGTCCGACAGGACTTCAAAACGTCGATATAGAAACGGACACTACGTCTTTTCATCAACGTTTTCATGTCCTCCTGCCTCGGACGATGAAAAGTTGGGTTACGTGGATATAAACTTTTGAAGTTCAGGAAGAAAGTCAGGGCGCGACTGTTTTTCGTCGCCGAATTAGTAGCGGCCTTACTGGCATTGAAGCAGGTCAGGGCGCGACTATAAGGCCTCGTTAATCAGTCGCACCCTGACTGGAAGACACATTCAGTCAGGGCGCGACTGTTTTTCGTCGCAAGATAGTCGCAGCCTGACTGGCAGAAACTACTGCGGCAGCTCTTTAGAAATGTTTTAGAAGGTGAAATTTTAAAATTTACGTGAATGTTGACTTTTGAACCTCCCTTTGGACTTCAAAACGTCGAATAAAAAGCCGAGAATAATATTTGTAAATAACTGATATAATGCAGTATATAGCACGGTTTTCAAACTCGAGGATAGGTTGTTGGTAAGCGATTTCGTGCGTAGCAGATGCTAAAGGATAATTCCACGGAGCGGATGCTACGCGGAACGGGATATTGACTTTTGAACGTCCGACAGGACTTCAAAACGTCGAATAGAAGTTGAGAATAATTATATCTATCACTGAAATAGTGTATGTTATGATAGGGACTTAAATCCTGTACCAGCGGTGAATAATAAACTTTCATTTTGTTTAAGGCATCTCCGTATTGGAGGGCGAATACTACAGCACCCTTGTTATGAACAGCTTACTGTTCATAAAAAATAAAAAAAGTTTTACTCTTTTGTAAAAAATATAAAAAAGTGTCGTACTTTTACAAAATTAAAATTTTAGCTACCTAAACCAACACGCCTTTAGTACAGAGTTCACTTATTGTATCACCTAAAATTATATCCTATAAACCCCGTGCAATCGCATTTCTTGATCAAGGTGGTTAGCGATGTTTCTCACAATTAATTTGTAGCACAATTAACCTTTAACACAATTAACCTTTAAAATTTATTATTATGAAAAGAAAAGTACTTTCTTTAGTGACCATGTTGGTCTTGATGACCGGCTCACTTTTTGCTCAGGCACCTGCTGATTGGGTAACTCCTGGCAATATGCAGTACGCTATGAATGTGGTTGCACAACTAAACTACAATGCAGTACCCGCACCTGAACCCGGAAACATGGTTGCCGCCTTTGTTAACGGCCAAGTTCGTGGTGCGGCTTCTCCGGATGCTAATGGTAAACTTACCCTTACTATCGCATCAAATGTTGTTTCAGGTGAGACCATTACACTAAAGGCTTATATTGCCTCACCTGTTAATGCAATTTATTCAATACAAATAACTACTTCTGCCGCGGATGGAGGAAATGAATTAGTCCCTGACACATTAGCATTTGCAAATCAAGCAGTATTGGGTACATATGATGATCCATATATTTTTGATGCTGAAGCAACAACTTATGACATAACAATAACCTCTGAAAAGAACGACAATTTTGCCGCAGGAACGATTATTCCAGCGGTTGCCAAGATTGAAGATGTTATAGAAGGCAGCGATACAACAATAGTCATCTCTCCAGGCGAAGGCAGTCATATTGTAAGTGTATATATTGACAATGGTGTCGATCCCAAAGTTAATGTTTATGATGAAAACTTGTTAAATGAAGACGGCAGTTTTACCTATATATTTACTGATGTTCAATCTAATTGGACAATCACTGATACCATTGCTATTAACAGACACTCACTAAAGTTTTATGCCGGCACAAACGGAAAAGTAAATGGACCAAAGACAACGAACATCAATTATGATTATGTCACTCTGGATCCGTTGGAGTACGACACAATCATTTATGATACTGTACCTTACGGAGTAGTATTCGGTGTTGTTTCAGCTGTCGCAGAACCTGGCTATGAATTTGTTTCATGGAGTGATGGTATAACAACAGCTGCTCGGCCTGATTTACCAGCAGTTGATGGTGGAGTTACAGATGATATTGAAGTTACAGCGTCTTTTGCTCCATCAGGATGGTCACCAGATGACAACTACCAGTTTACAATGACTGTTATTGGCAACTTATTTATTAATGGGATTACCTCTACCAACTCTGGTGATTTGGTGGGTGCCTTTATTAATGATGTTTGCCATGGTGTAGCTTCCCCAAACATAGATGGGTTGGTATTCCTCAGTATCGGATCGAACAATGCCACTTCAGATACCGTTGAATTAAGAATATGGACGAGTGAAACAGGCACCTGCAATGCGTCTCATACGCTTTCATTTCTTAGCAACGACCAGATTGGTGAAATCAACGATCCGCATATAATTGAATGCGAAATCTCTATCCCTTATTTAATTCCGGAAGGCTATACATGGTTTAGTGCCAATGTGGAAACTAATACCGGTGACAATCCCAGAGATCCAGATAATTATTTTTTAGGTGCCTGGTTTGAACCTGATTACACAACTGCTGATACTCCTACAATTAATGACCGTATTATTGGCCAGACTCAATTTGCGGTATATGCTGAATCAAGCCCTGGTGTGAATGAGTGGGTAGGAAGCTTAACTTCTATCAATGCAAGTAAAATGTATCGATTGTATATGCAAGACACGCTATATTTAAAACTGACCGGCTCAGCTGTTGCAATCACTCCTATTACAATAAATGACGGCTACACCTGGCTGGGTTATCTTCCTCGCGAAGATTTAGCAATTGCAGATGCATTAGTTGACTTAATAGGATTGGTTGCAGGCGACCGAATTGTTGGCCAAAACAAATTTGCCTTGTACAATGGAACCAGCTGGCAAGGCAGTCTGCTAAGAATGTACCCCGGAAAAGGTTATATCATGCAGATGGCCAATGGTGGAACACTCACCTACCCTGACTACGTCTATGCAAAATCCGCAGTAGTTACTCCAGAAAATGCAGTTTCCCCTGCCGGTTTTGATGTTCCAACAAATATGAAGAACACCATGACGCTTATTGGTCAGCTCGACAAAGCTTCTTTTAGCGATAAAGATGTTGTTTATGCCTTCATCAATGGCGAATGCAGAGGCATGGCCGCTCCTTCAACGGATGGAAACGTTTATCTGAACATTGGCGAAAACAGCGATGAGGCACAAGAAGTAAGCTTCAAAGTTTGGGTTGATGCCAAAGGCGAATTGGCCAATGTGGATCAGAAAGTTACTTTCGAGCCTTTGAAAGCTGTAGGTGATTTAAACAATCCTTTCACTTTTAAAATGAGCGAAGCAGGCACTACTGATTCGTGGATGGTAGGCAAAGCTTATCCAAACCCATTCAATGAGCAAACAATCATTCCGCTTTGGCTGAAAGAATCGGCTCAGGTTACTGTGAATGTGCATAATAATATGGGACAATTGGTGAAAACTGTTACGCAATCAGCAGCAAAATCAGGTGTCAGCAATATCGTCCTGCAGAAAGAAAACCTGGATAAAGGTGTTTATTATTACACGGTAAGCATTAATTCTGCTTCAGCCAATGTGCTTGAAACAGGAAAACTGATTATTCAATAAACAGGCTTGATTTGATCAAACTGTTGATACATAAATCCCGGTGGTGCTTTCCATCGGGATTTTTTTTTCATTGGTATTTCAGTAAATTACACTTTCCCAATAATTCTGCTTACATTTGAGCAATACAAAATAGAACACAACAAAAACCTAATTTTCGTTTATAATTTGTGAATATCTTTTATGTAATTTAGTGCGCGTGTTCAGAAAAAACTGCTTATTTTGTTGGTTCTAAATTTTTTATCGAAACAACTTTGGCAAAAATGAAAGAAAAAGTGATGCAATTCAAATCTAATCAAGCCTATCTATTGCTTGTTGCCTTGCTTTTACTTGCATTTATACCTAGCAAAGCCCAGCCAAACTGGGTTCCTGTTTCCAATCAATTGTATAATATGCAAGTGATAGGAAAACTAAAGCTGCACGACAACACCTATTCCTCCAATCCGGAAGATCTTGTTGCAGCCTTTGTTGGCGATGAGTGCCGCGGTTTGGCCGAACGTGTTGATGGAAATCCCGATTTGTTGTTTTTAAGCATCGGCTCCAACGTAGCTTCGGGCGAAGTCCTCACCCTAAAGGCTTATCTCTCTGATGATGACTTTATTGTCACCCTGGACAACACCCTTTCTTTCGCTGCCGACGGACAGATTGGCAGCGTGTCTTCACCCTATATTTTTCTTTATAACACTGTCAATCCCATTATTACAGCTACCGCAGGCGCAAATGGCACAATTTCACCCTTGGGCGAAATTGAAGTTAATTTTGGCGAAAACCAATCCTTCTCCATCATTCCCGCAACAGGTTATATGGTGGCAGATGTGCTTGTGGACGGTCAAAGTGTAGGCGCTGTTACGCAATACAATTTCACCGGCGTGACGGAAGACCACAGCATTCATGCAAGTTTTGAAACAGCAATTTACTGGCTTGCCTACGTGAAATGGGGCGAGGGGAGTTTTATCGGCAATACCTACCAATATGTAGAATATGGTGGCGACGGAACACCTGTTGAAGTTGTTCCAGGAGAAGGTTATTATTATATGGGCTGGGACGATGGGGTTACCGACAATCCCCGAACGGAGCTGAATGTGACGCAGAACATGATTATCGTTGCCACGCTTGGGGTTTACGCTTACGAGCTAAATTATTCCGCCGGTGTCAATGGTAGCTTATCAGGCCAAACCAGCCAAACAGTTTATTATGGTCAGGATGGCACAGCAGTTACAGCAATCCCTGATGAACACTATGATTTTTCGCATTGGAGCGATCAGGTGACGGACAATCCCCGAACGGATGAAAATATCAGCGGCCCGATAAATGTTGAAGCCATTTTTGTTCCTGAAACATACACCATAACTGCTACTGCCGGAGCAAACGGAACGATTTCGCCCAATGGAAATGTTTCAGTTAGTTATAACGACACACTTGTTCTTGACTTCACACCCGCAGCCGGTTATGAAGTGGAAGATGTGCTGGTGGATGATGTGAGTGTCGGCGCAATGGAAAGCTATGCCTTTGAAGGAGTTGCGGAGAACCACACGATTCATGTCAGCTTTATACCGGCAATCTACACCCTGACTTATCTGTCGCAATCAACCGGCTATCTTGAAGGAGAGACACTGCAAAATGTCCCTTACGGAGGAAGTGGAACAGCCGTTACCGCTTTTGCTTATGCAGGCTATCATTTCGATGCCTGGAGCGATGGCAAAACCACTAATCCGCGGATCGATCGCAATGTGGCCGGGAACATCACCGTAACCGCTATTTTTGCTATCAACACCTATACGATTACGGCTACTGCTGGTCCTAATGGCACGATAACGCCATCAGGAACCATCGTTGTAAACGAAGGATCGAGTAGACTTTTCACCATTGTCCCTTATACCGGTTACAAAATCAACGATGTGAAAATTGATGGTGCAAGCATAGGCCCTGTAAGCTTTTATGAATTTACTAATGTAACTGAAAATCACACCATTGCGGCCACATTTTCGATCAAAAGCTACACCCTGACCTACCAGTCAGATCTGAATGGCAGCTTGATCGGTGATTCGGTTCAATTGGTTCAGCATGGCGGCAACGGCACGCCTGTTGAAGCCGTTCCTTCGCCGGGCTATATTTTCACCGGCTGGAGCGATGGGCGCGACAGCAATCCGCGCATCGACCTTGATGTCTCCTCCAATATAAACGTGATGGCCGGCTTTTCAGCTGATGGCCCGCCAAATTGGGTACTTCCGGGTACGCTCGAATTCAATATGCAGCTGATTGGCTTGCTATTGCTCGCTGACAGCAGTTTCTCATTAGATGAGAACGACCTTGTTGGTGCTTTTGTCGATGGCGAATGTAGGGGCGTTTCTTCACCCAACCCGAATCAGGATGGATTGGTTTTTCTAACCATCGGCTCTAATGAATATTCAGGCGAAACCGTTACTTTCAAAGCCTATATCGCCTCTCAAAATATTATCGTCAACCTGAACGAATCTGTCGGATTTGTCAGCTTATCCGAGGTTGGAACTCTGCTCGATCCTTTTGTGTTCAGCTACACTGAAATCACTTACCTGATTTCGGCCATTGCCGGACCCAACGGAACAATCACTCCTTCGGGAAATATCAGTGTGCCACATTGGAGCAATCAAGGCTTTAGCATTGCTGCTGATACCGGCTATCATATTGATGATGTGTTGATTGACGACGAAAGCATTGGTGCTATTGATACCGTTACTTTCATACATATTTTCCAGAATAGGAGCATTTACGCCTCTTTTGCCATCAACACTTACACTATTTCTGCTACAGCAAGCGAAAACGGCAGCATTGATCCAATGGGTGAAATAGTGATAGACTATGGCACCGACACCCTGTTTACTTTCCTTCCCGACGAAGGATTTGAAGTGTATAATGTTATAATTAATGGCGATTCTATTGGATCTATGCCAAATTACCTCTTCGAAAATGTAGCATCAAACCAAACGATTCACGTGATCTTTGATGTATCAACCCGAAATGAGGCCAAACCACTTGAACAAAAAATTAAAGTCTTCCCGAACCCGACAAAATCTTATGTCCAGATCCAACTGCCGGTATCAGACGATCTTTCTAATCAATACGAAGTGATGCTGTTTGGCTTCTCCGGCAATCTAATAGCTACTTATAAACCCACTACTTCTTTATTCAGGATTGATTTGGATGGAAAAGCCGCAGGATTGTATTTTATAAAAATCATTCACCACCAAAAAGGTAATGAGCTATTTAAGCTTCAAAAAATCTAATTATTTCAATGCAATAAAAAGCCAGGAATTATAATCACATGTTAAAACACCTTCTACATACGACCCTCATTTTGCTGTTTTCAATAGGTTTATTGGCACAGGAATCTGGTTCCTATTCTGTTGGTGCTACTTACAACCTGAATTTAATTGCTTCGCCCGCTGAGGGTGGCTCGGTTGATGGATCAGGGCTTTATGAAGCAGGCACAGCGGTTACCGCAACCGCCACAGCTGCTGAGGCTTATGTTTTTAGGTATTGGATGAATGAGGTCAACGAAATCGTATCCGAAGAGGCTGTTTATAGCTTTTCGATGCCCGCGAACGATCTGAGCCTCACCGCCCATTTTGTGTGCACACCGGGATGGGAAGAAGTTGAAAATCTGCAATACAATATGCAGGTGGTGGCACAGATTCGGATTAACAATGCTGTTTCATTAAATCCCAACACCCTTGTAGGTGCTTTTGTGGGTGATGAATGCCGCGGGATAGCCTCACCTATGCCTGATTTTGAAGGACTTGTGTTCCTTACCGTGAGTTCCAACGCCGTTGCAGGTGAATTGGTCGTATTGAAAATTTGGGACAGCGACTTCTGCGAAAGCTGTACTGCCGCACAAGCCTTTGAGTTTGAAAATCAGGTGCAGATCGGCTCTTTGGACGAGCCTTTTATAGTCGAGTGCCTCAACGAAACCACTTTAAATATCAATTTCAACCAGGGCTACACCTGGTTCAGCATGAACGTAATGCAGTTTGATATGGCTCCTGATGGCTTGCTGTCGGATCTTCAGCCTTGCTACAACGACAGGATAATCGGGCAACACAGTTTCGCGGTTTATTCAGGCACTGAATGGGTTGGCAGCTTAACCACGCTTTCACCCAATGAAATGTATCGTATGCGTTTGTGTTCGGCTCAAAGCATTGAACTCATAAGCAACCAGGCCCCAAATGATCCTTTGCAGCTGGATGCCGGAAGCAGCTGGATTGGCTATCTTCCGAAAGTTTGTTTAAGCGTAAATGAGGCTTTGACGAACCTAACCCCCGTACCCGCTTATAATGACCGCTTACTGGGCCAGAATGCCTTCGCACTTTTCAATGGCACCCAATGGATTGGAAGCCTCACGCAACTTTGCCCGGGCAATGGCTATATCATCAAGCTTACAAACGATAGCGAACTCGCCTTTCCATACATTATGAAGCAAAATGAGCTTGATAAAACCTCCACTGAAACAGCATTAGTTTCACCAACAGGCATGTATCCAGATCAAAATTTCCAGCATTCGATGATGGTGGTGGCACAGACCAACAACCCAAATGATATGGTATATGCTTTTATCGGCGAAACGCTCGTCGGCATGGGCAAACCGACGAACAACGATAAGTTGGTGTTTATGACTATCGGCTCTAATACCGATACAGAAAAAGAGATACACTTCAAGGTCTGGCGTTCTGATTCGCAAGAGCTTGTTGACAGCGATCAAAAAGTCCTGTTTCAACCGATGAGGCTGCTTGGCGATGTACGACAGCCATTCATAATCACCACGAAAAGATAAACCAGCTTTTTTTACCAAAATACCGTGTGCCTTATGTCAAAAATATACCAATTCTTTTCGAGCCTTATACTTGCAATTTTTATTTTCCCCATCACAGTTTCTGCTACGCCACCAAACTGGGTTCCTGCCGAAAATCTGCAATTCAATATGCAGATTGTCGCTTATTTTCAATTGGAGGACAATTCTTATTCCATAAATCCAAACGACCTGATTGCCGGTTTTGTCAATGGTGAATGTCGTGGGCTGGCATCGCCACTCGTTGAAGCCGATGGAAGGATTTTTCTTTCGATTGGCTCGAATGTCAGCAGTGGCGAAACTGTCGTTTTTAAAGCCTATCTATCTGAGACAGGACAAATTGCAAATTTATCCCAAACATTACCCTTTATTGATCAGGAAGCAGTGGGCGATTACAACAATCCATTTATTTTTACTATTGATCTGCTGTATCCGCCGGCTACCTATATAATTAATGCAACGGCTGGCAACAACGGAACAATCGATCCTGCGGGAGCGGTCGAAGTGGTTCATGGCAATAACCAGCTATTTACTTTTACGGCAGATGAAAACTATACCGTTTTTGATGTAATTGTCGATGGTGAATCTTTGGGAATACTCGATTCCTTCGAGTTTGAAAATGTTACCGAAGTACATAGCATTGCAGTAAGTTTTTCGCTCATCCAATCCCTACAAACGCCCTTGAGCAACGAAATAAAAGTCTTTCCAAACCCGGCCAAAGATGCGATTACCGTCGATATCGACCTCAAGGGAAACCAAGACTATCCCTATCAAATATCCGACTTAAAAGGCCAAGTGATACGCGAAGGAAAGCTTACACCGGCATCCAGGCAAATTCAACTTCATGAGCTGAAATCAGGCAATTATATATTCTCTATTATTAGCCCAAAAGAAGAATTTGCACCTGTTGTTATTCAGAAAGTTAATTGAGTTTTCTGTTGTATAAGGCATGTAAGTTTTGACGGATGCGATTGTAGAATTTTCACTGAAATTTTAACGTTTCCATGTCCTTCCCAGCCAATTACGGGGTCAGACGATGGAAAGGTGAATACAGACTTTTGAACGTCCGGCAGGACTTCAAAACGTCGATTAGAAACCTGAGAATAATACTTGTATATAACTGATATAATGCAGTATATAGTACGATTTTCAAACTCGAGGATAGGTTGTTGGTAAGCGATTTCGTGCGTAGCAGATGCTACAGGATAATTCCACGGAGCGGATGCTACGCGGAACGGGATACAGACTTTTGAACGTCCGGCAGGAATTCAAAACGTCGATTAGAAACCCGAGAATAACACTTGTAAATAACTGATATAATGATGTATCTAACACAAATTGCAAGCCCGACACTAAGTTATTGGTACGCGATTACGCATGTAGGCTCGGCATCATTAATACAGGACGGGACTAAGCGGAAAAGGCAGGGCTAAAGCCCATTGCGCGAAGCATTGTGTATCCCCGGCCTGAAGGCCGGGGTTAATCAAGAGGCTTGGGTTGGATGTTGAAAGTCTGTCAGGGCTTCAAAATAACATTAGAATACAGGGAACGGATATCAAGTGTTCTTCATCAACGATTCCATGTCCTTCCCAGCCAATTACGGGGTCAGACGATAGAAAGGTGAATACAGACTTTTGAACGTCCGGCAGGACTTCAAAACGTCGAATAAAAAGCCGAGAATAATATCTGTCAATAACTGATATAATGCAGTATATAGCACGGTTTTCAAACTCGAGGATAGGTTGTTGGTAAGCGATTTCGTGCGTAGCAGATGCTACAGGATAATTCCACGGAGCGGATGCTACGCGGAACGGGATATTGACTTTTGAACGTCCGGCAGGACTTCAAAACGTCGAATAAAAAGCCGAGAATAATATCTGTCAATAACTGATATAATGCAGTATATAGCACGCTTTTCAAACTCGAGGTTGTTGGTAAGCGATTTCGTGCGTAGCAGATGCTACAGGATAATTCCACGGAGCGGATGCTACGCGGAACGGGATATTGACTTTTGAACGTCCGGCAGGACTTCAAAACGTCGAATAAAGAAACGAACACTACGTCTTTTCATCAACGTATTCATGTCCTCCTGCCTCGGACGATGAAAAGTTGGGTTACGTGGATATAAACTTTTGAAGTTCCGGCAGAAAGTCAGGGCGCGACTGTTTGTCGTCGCCGAATTAGTAGCGGCCTTACTGGCATTGAAGCAGGTCAGGGCGCGACTATAAGGCCTCGTTAATCAGTCGCACCCTGACTGGAAGACACATTCAGTCAGGGCGCGACTGTTTTTCGTCGCAAGATAGTCGCAGCCTGACTGGCAGTAACTACTGCGGCAGCTCTTTAGAAATGTTTTAGAAGGTGAAATTTTAAAATTTACGTGAATGTTGACTTTTGAACTTCCCTTTGGAGTTCAAAACGTCGAATAAAAAGCCGAGAATAATATCTGTAAATAACTGATATAACGCAGTATATAGTACGATTTTCAAACTCGAGGATAGGTTGTTGGTAAGCGATTTCGTGCGTAGCAGATGCTACAGGATAATTCCACGGAGCAGATGCTACGCGGAACGGGATACAGACTTTTGAACGTCCGGCAGGACTTCAAAACGTCGATTAGAAACCTGAGAATAATACTTGTATATAACTGATATAATGCAGTATATAGTACGATTTTCAAACTCGAGGATAGGTTGTTGGTAAGCGATTTCGTGCGTAGCAGATGCTACAGGATAATTCCACGGAGCGGATGCTACGCGGAACGGGATACAGACTTTTGAACGTCCGGCAGGAATTCAAA
>Ga0265293_10010003_pt1 | contig 13410 bp, 9 predicted proteins | sample Munlanlewell138R_FD_192505 | JGI IMG/M metagenome (GOLD analysis project Ga0265293, IMG submission 192505) | Leachate microbial communities from a municipal landfill in Southern Ontario, Canada - Leachate well 138R | ecosystem: Engineered > Solid waste > Landfill > Unclassified | place: Canada...
AGCAATTGCGGAAATGGTCATTTTATGGAATGATGAGGATGCGCTATGCTCTGTCGAGAATAATAAATTTTTTATGTGAAAAAACAAAATTCGCTAAACTAAATTGAAAATCTCGACAGAAATGTTGAGATTTTTTTTTGGTGTTCATTGAAATATTGGGAGAATAAAATAAGGAGCGTGTAGTGTAATGGTAACATATGGCACTGTCTATGCCAAGTTGGGGTTCGAGTCCCACACGTTCCGCTAAATACCCTTGTGGGCTTCGTGGAGAAGAACTGGTCTGTCACATCAGTAAAATAAACGGATCGTAACCGTTCAGGGGTGCAAAAATCAAATTATATTGTGATTTTGTCTGGAATATCCAGATAATTTTAATAAAAAATAAAGATAATCATAATATATTGTGAAAATAAGCACAAAAAATGTGTTTATTGTCTGGAATATCCAGACGAAAAAAGTCGGGTTGGTGAAGTGGTTATCACGCCACACTTTCTATGTGGAGTCAGGGTTTCGATTACCCTACCCGATACAATATGGTCTCATAGTGTAGTGGTTCAGCACGATACTTTTACATGGTATTAGCCTTGATTCAAATTCAAGTGAGACTACAAAAATACATTCCCATCTTCCAATTGGTTAGGAATCCAGTCTGATAAGCTGGCAATCATGGTTCAAGTCCATGTGGGGATACAAATAAATGCCGTAGTGATGTAATTGGTAGGCATGATAGACTTAAAATCTATTGTTCAGTAATGGACGTGGGGGTTCAAGTCCCCCCTTCGGCACAAAATTAAATTGGGGAATTGGTGGAATTGATAGACACGGCAGATTTAGACTCTGCTCTGAAGTAACAGTAAGGTGGGGGTTTGAATCCCTCATTCCTCACAAAACTATCGGTAAAAATACTTATAAATTATATTTATCGGTAAATATGCCAGTAAACTCACTTTACTGGTAAATATTGGGATATAGTTCAGTGGTAGAACGTTTGTTTCATAGGCAAAATGTGGATAGTTCGATTCTATCTATCCCAACAAAAAATAAATTAATTCAATAATATTTAAAATTTTATATTATTTTTGCAAAAAAATAATTTATGTTTGAAAAAAGTATTAATAAGAGTTATTGGAAAAATATGAATTCTGATGAATTAAATAATTTTGCAAGTGAGATATTTAATCATTATAGAAGTGTTGGTTTTCCATATTACTCAACAAATAGTGATGATAGATTAAAAGAATTTTATAAATTAAAAAATTTTAATCGTACACATGTTTTTGAGGATGATGTGATTAAACAAACAATGCATGGATTGGGATTGGCTTGGTCATATTTTCCACACTCTTTTAATGTGAAAACAAATAATAAATTAACACCATATGAGGCTTTTATGGATGATAATATATTTATGAAAGTAATTCATAGAAGATTAAAAATGGGAACATTTATTTCTGATGCAGGAATAAGAAAAATGATAAAAATATTTTCGGGAGTTCAAGGGGTTTCTAATTTTAGACCAACTGCTGCTGCTGTAATTTATGACACATATGGAAAGGATGGTGTTGTTTGGGATATGTCTGGTGGATGGGGTGGTAGAATGCTTGGGGCGATTATTAGCGGGGTTAAAAAGTATATTGCGACAGAACCATCAACACTAACATATAATGGCTTAAATGCTCTTAAAAATGATTTTGGTGGATATATACCAATTGAATTATGTAAGTTAGGAAGTGAAGATTATTTACCAAAAAGGGAATCATTAGATTTATGTTTTACATCACCACCATATTTTGATGTTGAAAAATATTCTGATGAAAAAACACAAAGTTATTTGAAATATAATACTATTGATTTATGGTTAAATGGTTTTTTAAAAAAAACATTTGAAAATTGTTATTATGGATTAAAAGATAATAAATACATGTTAATCAACATTGCTAATATTAAAGGTACTAAAATTAATATTGAAGAAGAAACTATTAGAATTGCAAAACAGGTTGGTTTTATTCATGAAAAAACATTAAAATTAGCATTATCAAACGTTAATATGAAAAATAAAGAAGCAAAATATAAATACGAACCAATATTTGTATTTAAAAAAATATAACCTTATTTGGTTATAAACTATAAATATAATCAAATTTGGTTATATTAAAATGGGGGAGCATGTACCAAGGCTGGCGATGAACACTTGCAATGTTCGTGTGGTGGATTCGATTTCCACCTTCTCCACTGATTTTCAGATTGTAATATAAATACTGATGTGTGTCCGAGTGGTTTAAGGGGGCGGTCTCCAAAACCGTTGTGGGTTTAAAAACCTCGCAGGTTCGAATCCTGCCACATCTGCTTTATTTAAAAAAATAGTATTTATTTTTATGGGATTAGATATTAATAATAAAAAAACATATTATTTCGTTGATGAATATGGGATGTTTGTAACACAATCAACAAAAACAAATCCTTTTGCAAGGGGGGATTCAATTCAAGATACGCTAAATGCCTACATTGCTTATGATTATAAGCCGTTTGTTGATGCAGTAAAAAAATGTTTTGTTGAAAAAAAAGATAGAAGTGGTGATTATATTGAGGGATATAGACATCCCTTTTATTTTGATTTATTAACAAATTCAATGAGTAGGGATCATATTATTAATACTTTGGTTTTAATGAAATTAAGTGGTGAGGATAAATATTTAAAATTGTTATCAAAAAAACTAAGATGGAAAATCAGTGATAAATATTCACATACTCTTGATAGTTGGTTATGGATGAAAGGAATTGCTGGTAATAAATTATTTATGTTTATATATTATCTTATAGATATACCTTTTTTATTTTTATCGGTTCTTTGGAGTAAATTTTTCTATTTAATTGGTGGGTTTAAAAAGGAAATGGAACAAGAAGAGTTCGATTATAAAAAACATAAAATAAAATCAAAATGGAAGTTATTTTGTAAATCAATGTTATATCCAATATATGCATTTCATATAAAAGCAATAACAATGTATGCTTCACCAAATTCGATTGGTAAATGGATAATAGAAAAAATTTGTTTATTTTATATTGATAAAAAAAATTATCTCATTAGATTATTATTGGGTGATAAAAAAATCAAAGAAGAAGATATTTTATCGTATAAACCCATGTATGATAATAGATGGACATCATATTTAAATGAACTAAACGATAGACACCTATTATTAATAAAAAATCAAGAACATATTGAAAGCAATGTTCTTGATGTTGATTTGTTAAGAAAAATATATTATAGTAATTATCCTCGATAATTATTTTTTATCCAGTTTTCCAATCTTAAACGATTCTCATTATCAAGATTAACCCAAAATTGTAACATTACACCATTTGAACCATATTTATCATAATACATATCAAATTTTCCTTTTAAATGGTTAATTAAATTTGGTTTATCCTCCCAAACTTTTTCAATAAAATCATATGGGTAATTTAATGAAAACATATTAAATTGACGAACATCTGTATTTCCACCTTCATTAAAATCTTCATTAATTTGTAATTTTTTTGAAAAACTATTATCAAGTCTTTTCATTAAGTTAACCATTTTTTCTCCGTTAGTAATCATTTTATATACATTTTATTTTTTTAATAAATAAAAATTTATTATATTAATTATTTCATCTACATAAATTTGTGATGTTTCTTTTGTAAATCGTTTTTGGTTGCTTATATTTATTGTATGGTAATTAATCCCCCTATTTCTACATTCAAGAATTTTCTTTTTATCCTTATCTTGTGTTAGTTCAAATGCTTTTTTTCCAAAAATTGGTTTATAATGGTGTAAACCATTAATATCAATTCCTAAATTTAATGAGGGGATATAAATATCGAGATTATAACCAATAGTATTACTACTATCAAAAATAAAATTTAATCCTCCAAAATATTCAATTAATTTTTCTTCAACAAATAACTCAATTTTTGATCTTTTTTTATTTTTCTCTTTTTTTTGTATAATCTTATCGAGATAATTATCATCATTTTCAATGTATTTATCAAGAAAATTATCAATTCGACACCCTAAAGAACAAAAACAGTATTTTTTTGATGTTGGATTATGGATATATTTAGATATTTTCTTTTTTTTAACAGTAAAACTTTTACCACAATAATTACATAAAAGTTCAAATTTTTTATTGTTTGGAGATTCATTAAATTCCTGAATATCAAAATTAGTAATCATCTTTTCTTTGTTTAATAATAAATACTATTGTTTTTTTTAAAAACAAAAAATAATTATTTTTTTATAAAACACGGTTTGAATAATCAAAATGACTATTTATTATTGAAAGCTTTCAACATAAGAATTACTAACTTTAAAAAAAATAAATATGGTTGAAACAACTCTAAATTGTTCTGAGATTCTTATATCTAAGAATAGTGTACTGCGACATGAAAAATTAAAAAAATTCATTGACAACAATAATTTCGATAATTTCCTTTTAAGACTTATTTTTGAGCATGACATTCGACATGATGAATATTGTAGATTCAGGGGTCGTAAAACGATGATAACAAATAAAATGATGCTGTTATTTGAATATGTCTTTAAAAATAACCCAATTGATGAACAATTAAATTTATTTGAAATATATTATAAGGGTTATTATTTTTGTATTAAAAAATATAATAAAGGGAGTTTATATTATATCCAAAACGATGATGATTCAAAAATTATTTTTTCAAAATTTATATATGATTAAAAACAGATAGTATTTATAATAAACGTTTAGATAATAAACCCAAAACTGTATGTATCGATTAATTTGTGTTAAATAGTTTTGGGTTTTTTTATTTATATTGTTTTTTTATAAAAAAATTATTATATTTGTACCCTAAAAAAATATAATGATAATTAATATTGACATATTATATGAATATTACAAAAGAGGGTTGTTAATTAAACAACACCATCCTAAATTTGATTTAATTGTCTGGAATTATTCTATCGACACACAATATAAAAAAAAATGGGACGATATTACACTTCAATGTCGTGGTTTAGTTACCGATACAAAGGGAAAGATTGTTTCCCCTTGCATACCAAAATTTTTTAATTGGGGAGAATTAAATGAAAAAACCCCTGATGAAAAATATGAGATATTTAAAAAATATGACGGGTCTTATATTTCATTATTCAATTATAATGGTATGTGGTTGTTTTCATCAAGAGGTTCTTTTACTTCTGATGTTGCAGTTTTAGCAGAGAGAATTTTTAATGAGAAATATTTAAATAAAGTTAATTTAAATCCTAATGTTAATTATATATATGAAATAATTGGAAAATCAAATAAAATCGTATTAGATTATGAAATTGATGATTTGATTTTATTAACATCATATAACGTTAATGAAAATAAAGAAATTGATATTTATAATAATACTGATTATAATGGTTTTAATATTGCTGAAAAAATTAATTTAGATTTTGATTTTGAAAATCTTCAAAAACAAATACCAAATAACGAAGAAGGTTATGTTATTAGGTTTGAATCTGGTTTTCGAATGAAATTAAAGGGTTCAGAATATTTTAAATTACATAGATTAATTTCTGATTTCTCAACAACATCAATTTGGAATTTATTAAAGGATGGTGGTAATATTGATGATATATTAAAACAAAACATTCCTGATGAATATTATAATTGGTTGACTAATCAACATGAAATTCTTATTAAGAATTATAATGAGTTAATTGAAAAACATCAATTGTTTTATAATAAATGGAAACATTTGCCAAATAAAAAAGAGTTTGCTAAAGTAGTACTAAATAATAAAGAGTATAACTTTTCAATATTGTTTAATATGTGGGATGGAATAGAAAATGATTCCTTAATATGGAAAGCAATTAAGCCAAAATTTGAATTACCAAATATAAATTATAAAAAATAAAAACTTTTTTTAAAAAACTCTTGTATTTATAATTTTAAATGTATATATTTGCAGAATAATATTTAAAATAAAATGAATTTAATGAAAAAATATTACGGTTATTATAAATCATATAAGGGTAAAATCTTATTTGACCGTGATAAGTATGTTTAAAAATTCATTTTAAATAAAAAGATTTTTTAAAAACTCGGTCAACCAAGATCGAGTTTTTTTTGTTTATATACGTCAGTAGCTTAGTTGGTAAAGCCTCTCACTTTTAATGAGAAGATGCGTGAGTTCGAGCCTCACCTGGCGTACAGATTTAAAACCGTAGGATGGTAAGTGGGTGAAATCACAGGACTGTAAATCCTTCGCCATTCGGCTATGGGAGTTCAAATCTCTCCCTACGGACTTTATTAATTAACCTCTCAACAATATTTTAAGATTATTGAGAGGTTTTTTCTTTAAAATATTTTTGTTGTTTTTTATTTAAAATAAATCTAAATAACTATTAATTAAATTAATAAAAAACAATAAATTCTTATTGGTATAATTTAACATAAAATTAACGAAAATTTTTTATCAGAAAATAAAAAACCCTTGTATTTATTGGAAAATAGCAATATCTTTGAAAAAATAATTTCTCAAAAATTTTTATAATTATATGGAAAAAAATCAAGAAAAATCTTTCGAGTATAATGAGGTGCTTGAAAGTGCGTTAGCCTATTTTAATGGTGATGATTTGGCAGCTAAAGTTTGGGTAAATAAATATGCCCGTAAAGATTCATTCGGTAATTTATTTGAAAAATCACCTGACGATATGCATAAACGTCTTGCAAAAGAATTAGCAAGAATTGAAAATAAATACCCAAATCCTCTTTCAGAAGATGAAATTTATGATTCATTAAAGGATTTTAAAAGAATCGTCCCACAAGGAGGTCCGATGTCAGGTATTGGAAATAATAATCAAGTAACATCACTTGCAAACTGTTTCGTAGTTGGTAATTCACATGATTCATATGGTAGTATTTTTACTGTCGATCAAGAACAAGCGCAATTAATGAAACGAAGGGGGGGTGTTGGACATGATTTATCGCACATTAGACCAGATTCAACACCTGTTAAAAACGATGCACTTACTTCAACTGGTGTTGTCCCGTTCATGGAAAGATATTCAAATACAACCAAAGAAGTTGCACAATCGGGCAGGAGGGGTGCTCTAATGCTCTCAATTTCCGTTAAACATCCCGATGCGGAAAATTTTATTGATGCAAAACTTACACAAGGAAAAGTAACTAATGCGAATGTTTCAGTTAAATTAACTGATGAATTTTTAAATTGTGCATTAAATAATGAGGATTATATTCAATCATACCCTATTGATATAAATTACAATAATGAAACTGAAATTGATTTTGCAAATTTAAAATACGATACATTGGTAAAAGGTTCATTGGGATATTATAAAAAAATTAATGCTAATAGAATATGGAAAAAAATTATCCATAATGCTTGGAAATCAGCAGAACCTGGGATTTTATTTTGGGATACCCTAACAAGAGAATCAATACCAAGTCTTTATGGAGAAAATTGGAAAGAAAGATCAACTAATCCATGTTTCCCTTCAAGTGAATATTTACTTACGGATAATGGTTATTATAAATTTGGTGATTTGCTTAATAAAAAAACAAATAATGTAATTTGTGATAAGAGAATATCATATGTTGATGATGGTGATGAGAAACCTGATAATTGGAAAATTGATGTTAATAATTATGGTACAGTTATTAGAAAAGCAAGTAACGTTTTTTTAACTCAAAAAGATGCTGAAATTATTGAAATTAAAACATCTAAAGGATTTAAATTAAGATGTACACCTGATCATCATATTGCCACGACAGTTGGAATGATTGAAGCAAAAGATTTAACAGAAAATCATAATATTTTAATTGCAATACCTGAAAATGAGGGAAGTATTATTAATCGTTTACCTGATTCTGATTTAGAAAAATTAGCTTTATTATGGGGTTTAGTTCAGGGTGATGGTTCAAGTGAAAAAAGAAGAAGGAGAGTATATATAGATTTTTGGGGTGATGATGCTGATAGAATGAAGAATTATGTTATTAATTTAATAGATAGTTTGTATGTTTCATTGGGTGAAAGGAAAAATAAAAATAAGAGAATTTTAACTAATTATTTTGTTAGTGAAAATAAATCAAAAATTAGAATTGGTTCGGCATGGCTTGGGAGAATATTTGAAGAATATGGATTTGATTTCAATAATAAATTTATTGTCCCTGAATTTATATTAAATAATTCAAATAGTAATATTGGTAAATATTATATTGCCTCATTAATGTATTGTGATGGGAGTATTCAGGGATCAAGAAAAACAGGATATACTATTAGATTGTCACAAAGTAATGAGAATTTTTTAAATAAAATTCAAATGATATTACATTCTAATGGGATGATATTTGGGATATATGAAAGACGTGATGAAAAAATAACTAAACTACCTAACGGTAAGGGTGGGTATTCTGATTACAAAACAAAAAAACAATTTGATTTAATAAGTCTTGGAGGTAGTATTGTTAAATATATGGAATCGATAGGATTTTTGGGGGACATTAATAAAGAAAATAAATTTGATAAAACCCATAACTATCAAATAATAAAATCATTTACCGACAAAATTACTGAAAAAAATAATTTAGTTAATGAACCTGTTTATTGTTTAAAAGAAGATATTGGAAGAAATATAATTGTAAATGGAATATCAGCAAGGAGATGTGGAGAAATCCCTCTCCCACCATATGATAGTTGTAGGCTACTTGCTCTCAACTTATACGGATATGTGGTAAATCCATTTAGTGATAAATCATATTTTAATTTTGATTTCTTTAGAAAGGATGTGTATAAAGCACAACGATATATGGACGATATAATTGATTTGGAACTTGAAAAAATTGATAAGATTTTAAATAAGATTGAGACTGATCCAGAATCTGAAGAAATTAAATTGGTTGAAAAAAATCTTTGGATAAAGATAAAAGCGATGGCAGAAATTGGTAGAAGAACAGGTTTAGGTATTACTGCTGAAGGTGATATGTTAGCTGCTTTGGGTTATAAATATGGAACGGATGAAGCTAATAAATTTAGTGAAGAAATTCATAAAACATTAAAATTAATGGCATATAGAAGTTCAGTATATATGGCAAAAGAACGTGGGGCATTTCCGATATATAATGCTGAGGTTGAAAATAATAGTCCTTTTATAAGTAGAATAAAAGAAGAGGATGCTGATTTATATACACTAATGCAACAATATGGTAGAAGAAATATTGCCTTATTAACTATTGCTCCAACGGGCACAGTAAGTTTAATGACACAGACTACATCAGGAATAGAACCAGCCTTTTTACCTGTTTATTTTAGAAGAAGAAAATTAAGTACACAGGAAAAAAACATCAAACCAGATTTTATGATGATGAGGGTGTTGCTTGGGCTGAATATCCAGTATTTCATCATAAATTTGAAATTTGGTTGGAGATTAATGGTTATGATATTGATGTGGTTAAATCAATGAATAAAAAACAATTAGACGAAATTGTTAAATTATCACCCTATTATGGTGCAACATCAAATGATGTAGATTGGGTAAAAAAGGTTGAAATGCAAGGAAGAATTCAAAAACACGTTGATCATTCAATTTCAGTAACGGTAAATTTACCCAATAATGTTGATGAAGAAATAGTTTCTAAAGTATATGAAACTGGTTGGCGTTCAGGTTGTAAGGGAATTACCGTTTATCGTGATGGTAGTAGAGATGGTGTTTTAATAACAAAATCTCAGAAAGAAGAGAAAAAATTAGAGGAAATTTTTGAAGATACACATGCACCCAAACGTCCCAAAAGATTAAAGGGACACATTATAAGATTTCAAAATAATTTAGAAAAGTGGGTTGGTGTTGTTGGTTTGATGAATGATAGACCATACGAAATTTTTACGGGTAAACTTGAAAATGGTTTGAGTAATTTATCGCCCTCAATAAAAGAATGTGAAATTGTTAAAAACATTATCGAAATAGACGGTGTTGATGAAAATGGAAATACTATAAAAATAAAGAAAAAACGGTATGACATTGAATATATTGATTCTGATGGTAATAAACAAATACATACTGGTCTTAATCATGCCTTTAATCCTGAATATTGGAATTACGCAAAACTAATTTCAGGTATATTACGACATAGAATGCCGTTAATTTATGTTGTTGAATTAATTGAATCGTTAAATTTAGATAGTGAACATTTAAATACATGGAAAAATGGTGTTATTCGAGTAATTAAAAGATTTATTAAGGACGGTGTTAAGGTTTCAGGCAAAACATGTCCCAAATGTGGTGGAGAACATTTAGAATATAAAGAAGGTTGTGTCACTTGCATGTCTTGTGGTTATGGAAAATGCGGATAATCAATTACTTATAAAAAATGAGGTTATTTTTTAATAATCTCATTTTTTATTAAAATATAATATTATTAATTAATTTTTTATTATATTTGTACCCTAATATTAATTAACATATATTATGAATAATAATATGATTGACACCGCATATTATATGCGAATTTACCCTAATGATGAACAAAAAGAATTAATTGATAAATTTATTAGGACAAATCACTTTATATATAATTTCTTTTTAAGACAACAAAAAGATATATTAGAAGATTTAAATCAAAAGGGTATTCATGATATTACTGAGCGAAAAAAATACATGAAAGAAAATGAATTGTATTTTAATTGGTATGATGCCAGTAGTAAATTAACTGAAATGGCACAAATGGATGAATATTGGTTTTTAAAAATTCCACCATCCTCAATGAGAACGTTCGCATTGAAAAATTTAGATAAGGCATTTAAAAATATGTGGAAAAATGGAAGTAAATTTCCTAAATTTAAAAAAAGATTTGATAATCAATCATATACTTGTCAAATTAAAACTGAATTTAAATTAAAATTAAATAATGATAAGTTTGGGTATGTTAATATTCCCAAAATAAAAAATTTGTTAATTTCGTTTCATTATGATTATTTTGCTAAATATTATAATGACAAAACTAAAATTAAAATTAATTCAGCTACAATTACAAAACAAAATAATCAATATCATATATCTTTTCAAGTAAAATCAAATGAACCAAGATTAATTTTAGATTATAATAATACTGAAATAAATAAAGAAACTGCTGTGGGGGTTGATTTTGGTATTAATCGATTAGTAACAACATCAAAAAAAATCGATTTTAGTAATGAATTATATAACCAAAAATTAAATTTAATAAAAAAACATCAAAAAGAATTAACAAAATTACAAACAATATTAAACCATAAAAAAGAATATCATAAAAAAAATAATCCTGATTCAGAATATTGGGAACATAATAGTTATATTAGAGTAAAAAATAAAATTGGTAAAATTCATACGAAAATAAGAAATATTAGAGAAAACATACATCATCGTATTGCTCATGAATTATTAAAACCCAATAATGTAAAAACAATTGTGCTGGAGGATTTAAAGCTAAAAAATATGATGAAAAAAAGTGCCAAGGGAAAATCAAATAATAAATCAGGATTGAATAGGGCATTAGGAGATGTTGGATTACGTGATCTTAGAACAAAAATAGAAATCTTAGCAAAACGTATGGGTAAACACGTAATTGTTGTTCCACCACAAAACACATCATTAATGTGTTCTAATTGTGGTTATATCGATAAAAAAAATAGAAAAACACAAGCAAATTTTAAATGTATAAAATGTGATTTTGAAACAAATGCAGATTATAATGCAGCAATTAATATTTTTAATAGGGGTTTTGATAAAAAAGTTAGAAAAGTTATTGTGTAGTTCAAATTAAATGTTTATCTTTGTATGAAATAAAAAAAACTGTTCTTTGAAAAAATAGTATAATCATGTGGGTGGTGTAGCATCCGAGATTTAAAAAAATAAAGTTCTTAGTAAATGAAGCAATTTCTTTTCTGAATAGAATTGAAAATTTGAATTGATTTTATGATGATAGAACAGAACATTACTTTTTTTTAAAACACATTATTTAGATAATCATCTACCATATATAAAGTTACAACCAATAGGGTGTTGGTTACTATATAAAGTATTGTAACTACAACAAACCGAATGATTTCCTTTGCCTTCAAAAGGTGTTGGTTACTATATAAAGTAGTGTAACTACAACGGTAACGATACACCTAAACAGAGGTGGTGTTGGTTACTATATAAAGTATTGTAACTACAACCATAGTTATCAAATTCGGGATTTGATTTTCGGTGTTGATTACTATATAAAGTATTGTAACTACAACAACGAGGAAAATAGTGTTACGGGTGTTGGTTACTATATAAAGTAGTGTAACTACAACAGTTGGGTTATGCAATTCCTGAATTAAATAGGTGTTGGTTAGTATATAAAGTATTGTAACTACAACGTTAAGGTGTTTGCTAATGAGAAGGTAAAGGGTGTTGGTTAGTATATAAAGTATTGTAACTACAACCGTTAATTCATTTATTCCCCTTTCTTCACAGGGTGTTTGGTTACTATATAAAGTAGTGTAAATGCAACGTAACCACAACAATCACAACGTAAAAATAAATTTATTTTAATATATGAAAACTATAAAAATTTCAAATGATTTCTATTTGTGTGAAAAAACAATAGAAAGAGAATCAAGTAAAGTTAATGTACCACAACAAACTAATCATATTTTTGTGGTTGATGTTTCGGGTTCGATGTATTATGATTTACCTTTAATTCGTAAACAATTGAAAAACAAATTACCTTCTTTAATGAAAGATGGTGATACTATTTCGATTGTATGGTTTTCAGGTAATAAAGAGGCTGGTGTTTTAATAGAAGAGGTTGAAATTAAATCATTAACCACATTTACTCACATAAATGATGCGATTGACAGATGGCTAAAACCAATAGGTTTAACAGCGTTTAATAAACCATTGGAACTCACATTAGATATTATTAATGAAATTCAACAGAACAGACCTAATGGTGTTTTTAGCTTAATTTTCTTAACTGATGGTTATAATAATGACTGTTCATATTCTGATGTTAAAAAAACATTAGAAAAATTAGCACCCAAACTTTCATCATCATTATTTGTTGAATATGGTTTTTATGCTGATTCAAAAAGATTAACAGAAATGGCATCAATTATGGGTGGTGAGAAAATATCGTGTGATAATTTTGATGAATTTGATCCTGTTTTTAGTAATAAATTAACCCAAGATTTATTTGGTGGTAAAAAAATTCTTGTTGAGTTAGACACACATTTTGTACATCATGATTTTGCATATTCGGTTGATAATAATGGGAGTGTTATTTTATATAGTGTTGATTATACAAAAGAAAAACCAACAATTTTAGTGAATGATAATGTTCAAAACATTTATTGGTTTTCTTTAAAGGG
>Ga0265293_10010005_pt1 | contig 13403 bp, 14 predicted proteins | sample Munlanlewell138R_FD_192505 | JGI IMG/M metagenome (GOLD analysis project Ga0265293, IMG submission 192505) | Leachate microbial communities from a municipal landfill in Southern Ontario, Canada - Leachate well 138R | ecosystem: Engineered > Solid waste > Landfill > Unclassified | place: Canada...
GGATACTGAGTCCTTTGCGATAAGGGCGATCTTCGGTCATGGCATCGATGACATCAGCGACCGTTGTGATCTGCGCTAAAAGGCTCGGACGGCCCTCTGAGTTAATATGGGGGTATCCACCTTGTCCGTTACCAGAGGTGGTGGTGGGGTACGATCTCTGCTATAGCGGGCTCCAGATCGAAATGCTTTGTTATCTCCCAACCGAAGACAGGGTGGTTTTCCATGACTTCTCGTTCGTCTCTTGTGAGGCCCTCTGGTTTGAATAGGATGTCCGCCGGGATCTTGTGCTTCCCCAGATCGTGAAGTAGTGCCCCTGTGCTTAACGAGGCCAACTGGCTTTTGTCTAATCCTAGAGAACTTCCCAAGGCGAGTGCAAGCTTCTGCACACGTACTGAGTGATTATAGGTCGCTTGGTCGAGCATGACGATGAGCTCCATGGTGTAGCCTCCCGTGACTGTTTGTTTGATTGTATTCAGTCTAGCGAGAGAAGATGAAAACCCAGGGCGACCCAGCCTTATATTTGGCTTACAAGAGTATTAAAAGAGCATTAAAATGAGACGACCACATCCGAGAGGTCGTCTTTTATTTCGGAAACACTATCCAGTTCGCGACTTGCAGGGATTCTACGCGGTCAGGAGAACTACGTATCATGCAACAAACTTTAGGACTAGACAGGGAGTGATTCCGTGTTACAGGAGTTCAAGAAATTTGCCATGCGAGGCAACGTCCTCGATATGGCGGTGGGTGTCATCATTGGTGGTGCTTTCGGAAAGATTGTCACTTCAGCCGTCAACGACTTGATCATGCCGCTGCTTGGCCTGATTCTTGGCCGCATCGACTTGACATCGCTCAAACTCGTATTGCGTGAAGCGAATGGTACAACTGCCGAACTATCGATTACGTATGGGGCCTTCCTGCAAAACGTCTTGGATTTCCTCATCATCGCCTTTAGCATCTTTATCGTGATTCGCCTCATCAACAGGTTTAAGCACAAGGAAGAGGAGGCTCCTCCGGCACCTAAACCATCGAACGAAGAAATACTGTTAACAGAAATCCGTGACTTACTCAAAGAACAAAATGTAGGGCATTCCGCCTAGTCACATGACTTGAACAGCATCTTTAAGGACCGGTTTGGTAGAATTCTCCCAGATCGGTCCTTGCTTGAGTCTTACCTATGCTTTCAGCGTATTTTTTTCTAGGCAATTATGATACAATGTGGAGTGAATACTGTTTTGCAGACTCTATTCTGCAATCCTTGGAGGAACATCGACGTTGAAAATAGGAATTATTGGACTACCCCAAGCGGGTAAAAGCACCTTGTTTCAGCTCCTAACAAATCACCAGGCGACTTCTAGCGCTAAAGCTCAGGTTGCTGTCGGAAAAGTGCCTGACCCGCGGATAGACGTGCTCGTTAAGATGCACCGCCCACGCAAAACAACGTATGCTACCATTGACTTTTGGGATGTTCCGGGCTTTCTGCCCGGCAAGAACAGTGGTGGTTTTCTGCAATCAGTCAGTGACGTAGATGCTTTGGTTGTTGTTGTCCGGGCTTTTGAATCAGACATTGTACCGAGCTACAATGGTATTCAGCCCTACGAGGACTTCAACGCACTTCAACAAGAACTGCAAGTGTCCGACTGGAGTCTTTTGGAGACTCGCATGGAGAGAATTGCCAAGCAAAGGATGAAAAATCCCCAGGCCGCAGATGAGCTTGGTCTTTTGGAAAAGTGCCAGGCTACGTTGGAGCAGGATAGGCCATTGCGGCAGCTCGAGTTGGATGAGGAGGAAGAAAAGAGCCTCCGCACCTATGACTTTCTAACCAGAAAACCTCTCATCGTTGTGGTGAATCTCGACGAGGAGCAGATGCGCAGTGATTCGTATCCGCAAAAAGAGGAACTCGAAGGCGAGCTCGCCAGACTGCATATACCTCTCATTAAGGTGAGTGCGCAGATTGAAAGCGAGATCAGCGAGCTTGATCAGGACGACGCCAGAGTCTTCCTTGACGAACTCGGTCTGGAAGATACCGGCATTGCTCGCTTGGCACGTACCGTATATGCTCACCTTGGCCTGATTTCCTTTTTCACCGTGGGCGAAGATGAGGTGCGGGCTTGGACAATCAAAAAGGGGACTGCGGCCAAACAGGCGGCGGGAAAAATCCACTCCGATATTGAGCGGGGCTTTATCCGGGCTGAAGTAGTCTCTTACGACGATTTGCTCGAATGCGGAAGCAGCCAGGCTGTAAAAGAAAAGGGCCGTTTTCGTCTGGAAGGGAAAGAGTATATTGTCCAGGATGGAGACATCATTTCCTTCCGATTTAACGTATAGCCAGAGGAGGATGCAATATGGATGTGCAAAAGAAGGCGCAGGAACTAGCTCACGCTATTGCGACCAGTAGTGAATACAAGCGCATGATGAACGCACGCGAGGAAGTGTCGAAACACCAGGCCGCCAAGGTTATGCTTCGCGACTTCCAGGAAAAACAGTTCGAACTGCAGAAGCAGCAAATGGCCGGTGAAGAAATCACCCCAGATCAGGAAGAGCAGCTGCAAAGACTCTTTGAGGTCATCTCTGTGAACCCTTACATTCGCGAACTGTTTGAGGCCGAGTTTGCCTTTAGCGGACTCATGATGCAAGTAAATGATGCTTTGGCCACCGTACTCGATCTCAAAGAAGAAGACGAAGATGCCGAAGAAGAGCCCAAACTGGAGATTCCCAAGAAGAAAATCCTTATTCCGGGGCAAGATGTCTAAGCTCCGTATAGGCACGGCGGGCATCCCTGCGTCCACGAAACCGAGAAGTACGGCCAATGCGGTGAAACGCTTGGCAGAACTTGGGCTGAGGCATATGGAGATTGAGTTTGTCCGTGGTGTGAATATGAAAGAGGATACGGCACAAGAGATCAGGGCTTTGGCAGAGGAACACGACATTTCCCTTACAGTCCATGCACCCTACTATGTGAATCTCAATTCCGCTGAGCCTGAGAAAATCACCGCGAGCAAAGAGCGCATTATCCAGGCGGCTCGGGCCGGGGCCTGGGCGGGAGCGAAGAGTGTCACGTTTCATGCAGCCTACTATCATGCTGACGATCCCGAGGATGTTTATGACCGGGTGAAGCATCATATGGAAGACATGCTCGAACGGCTTGACCAAGAGGGAATTGCCATTCGGCTCAGTCCCGAGACCACCGGTGGACCGACCCAGTTTGGAACCTTAGAAGAGCTGGTTCGCCTAGGAGTCGATGTGCCTGGAGTGTATCCCTGTGTCGACTTCTCACATCTTTTCGCCAGAAGTCTTGGTCAGTTCAACAGCTATGAGGATTTCGCAGGCGCATTGCAGCTGATCAGAGATTCCTTGGGGCAGCAAGCTCTCCGGGAACAACACATCCATTTGTCGGGGATTGAGTATGGACCGAAGGGGGAAAAAAGGCATCTGCCCCTGAAGGAAACAGAGCTTAAGTACGAGGATGTCCTACAGGCGTTGGTGGATTTTGATGTGGCTGGCTGGCTTATCTGTGAGAGTCCGATTTTAGAAGAAGACGCCCTGATTCTACAAGGGCTGTATAACCAAATCAACAATACATAGAATGGGAGGACATGCGGATGGAACCTGTGTATCTCAAACAAGTTGGCGAACATGTAGGCAAAGAAGTAGAAATCAGGGGTTGGCTGTATAATAAGCGCTCCAGCGGAAAGATCCAGTTTTTGATCATCCGTGATGGTACCGATTTAATCCAGGGAGTTCTGGTGAAGTCAGAGGTTCCAGAAGAGATCTTTGAAAAAGCCAAGGCTCTTACCCAAGAGTCTTCCCTCATCGTACGCGGTGTTGTCCGGGAAGAACCAAGATCGGTGAGTGGCTATGAGATGTCCATCACGGATCTGGAAGTCTTGCAGATTGCCGAAGAATATCCCATTACCCCTAAGGAGCACGGAGTAGAATATCTGATGGATCGCAGACATTTGTGGCTGCGCAGTCAGAAACAGCATGCCATCATGCTGATCAGAAACGAGATTATTAAAGCATCGCGTCAATTCTTTGACGACAGGGGCTTTGTGCTCATCGATGCCCCTATTTTGACTCCTGCATCTGTTGAAGGCACATCCACGCTCTTTGAGACGGATTACTTCGACGACAAGGCGTACTTGTCTCAAAGTGGGCAGCTTTACATGGAAGCCGCGGCGATGGCCTTTGGCAAGGTCTATTGCTTCGGACCCACTTTTAGAGCAGAAAAATCGAAGACTCGTCGCCATCTCATGGAGTTTTGGATGATTGAACCCGAAATCGCCTTCTTGGATGTCGACGGCAACATGGATCTTCAGGAAGAGTATGTCTGCTATCTCGTGCAGCGGGTGTTGAAGAACTGCCGTAAAGAACTGGATATCATCGAGCGTGATGTGAGCAAACTTGAATCCATCGTGGCACCATTCCCAAGGATTTCTTATGACGAAGCGGTTGAGATTCTAAAGAAAAATGGCGTGGATTTCGAGTGGGGTGACGACTTTGGCGCTCCAGATGAAACGGTCATTGCCAGTCAGTTCGATCGCCCAGTCTTTGTGCACCGCTATCCTACAGCGATCAAAGCGTTTTATATGCAGCCTGATCCCGAGCGGCCTGAAGTAGTCTTGGGTAGCGACCTCCTCGCACCTGAAGGGTATGGAGAGATCATTGGAGGCGGCGAGAGGATTCATGATTTGGAGTTAATCGAGCAGAGGCTGAAAGAGCACAATCTGCCAGAGGAGCAATACGCTTGGTATGTGGACTTGCGACGTTATGGCACGGTTCCCCATTCCGGCTTTGGACTGGGTCTCGAGCGTACGGTTTCGTGGATTTGCGGGCTTCCTCACCTCAGAGAAGCAGTACCGTTTGCCCGCTTGATCAACCGCATCTATCCCTAAGGCTATCTGGTTCCTAAGAAAATCAGAAGCACGCCTAGGGCGGTGACGAGGAGCTTGGACCAAGACAATTGGTTGCTGAGGCCAATGAGGCCAACGGTTCCTACGAGAGTTAGGATTATGGGTCCAATTAGACCGAGCATGGAGTTGATTTTGAGAGCGGTCTGCACGCGTCCAAACTTGAGCATGAGCAGACCGGCGCTGATCTCAATGGTGCCCGCAATGAGGCGGAGTAGGGCCATGGTCAGAACAGCCCGCAGTTCTGTGGTCATCAGATCACTCCATTCCAAATACATAATTCCAAAACGAAAGAGGAGAAAGCGATGTTTAACCATTTGAGCAAGACGGATCCCGAAATTTTGCAGGTCATACGTCAAGAAACAAGTCGGCAAAATGGAAATCTGGAGTTGATCGCCTCCGAGAACTTCGTGAGTATGGCGGTATTGGAGGCCATGGGAAGTCAACTCACCAATAAGTATGCGGAAGGTTATCCTGGTAGACGTTATTATGGTGGCTGCGAGTATGTTGATATCGCTGAAAATCTAGCCCGTGATCGAGCCAAACAGCTCTTTGGTGCTGAACACGCGAATGTCCAGCCCAACTCGGGTTCGCAGGCGAACCAGGCCGTCTATTTTGCAGCGCTTAAACCTGGAGATACGATTTTAGGTATGGACCTCACCCATGGCGGGCATCTCACGCATGGTAGCCCCGTCAACCAGTCGGGCAAATGGTTTAACGTCGTCCATTACGGGGTGCGTGCGGAAGACGAACGCATCGATTACGATATGGTTCGCGATATGGCCATTAAGCATCGCCCCAAGCTGATCATCGCTGGTGCCTCTGCGTATCCCAGAATCATTGATTTTCCGAAGTTCCGGGAAATTGCCGACGAGGTTGGCGCATTGTTCATGGTGGACATGGCCCATATCGCTGGTTTGGTGGCTGCAGGACTTCATCCAAGTCCCATCCCCCACGCTGATTTCGTCACCACGACAACGCATAAGACCTTGCGTGGGCCTAGAGGTGGCATGATTCTGACAACCAAGGAGCATGCCAAAGATGTCGACAAAGCCATCTTCCCAGGTATCCAAGGCGGTCCGTTAATGCATGTGATCGCAGCTAAGGCGGTGTCGTTCCACGAGGCACTGCAACCTGAGTTTAAAGAGTATCAGAAAAATGTTCTGGCTAATGCGAAAGCCTTGGGTGAAACCCTGCAGGGTCATGGCTTCCCACTAGTTTCGGGCGGTACAGACAACCATCTGTTACTCGTTAACGTGAAGGCCAAAGGCTTGACCGGAAAAGAAGCTGAGGAAAGACTCGATAAAGTGGGTATCACAGTTAATAAAAACACGATCCCCTTTGAAACGGAAAGTCCATTCATCACGAGCGGCATTCGCATTGGCACTCCAGCCCTCACCACCAGGAAGATGGGCGTAGAGGAAATGCGCGTCATTGGTGATTTGATTGCTCAAACCTTAGAAAAGGATCGCAGCGACTTTACAGAGATTCGCCAGACCATCACAGAGCTCGCTCAGAAGTATCCGCTTTATCAAGAAATTAACTAGGGGAGGATCCGTGTTGATCCCTGGTTCCGCTATATCGAAGGAAACAAAGAAAGCTATGGAACTAAATACGGTGGAAGGGGCCTTTGCGGTGGCTGCCGATAATCTGGCAGCCCCCTATCTTGGCCTTTTTGCGTTGGCCTTGGGAGCAAGTCCGTCGCAAATTGGGATGCTGACAGCATTTCCGAACTTCATGGGCAATGTCCTGCAGATTCCTGCGGCCTTGCTCGCCGAGCGGCAGAAGGATAAGCGGTGGATTATTATTGTGGGCGGTTACTTGAACCGTTCCTCTTGGATCCTCATGGCCTTGCTGCCCTTTTTAGTTCCGCCTGCATACAGAGTGGCCGTTGTCATTACTCTGGCCACGTTCCGTATTATGGCGGCCAACCTGGGCGTACCGGCCTGGACAGCGCTGCAGGCTAGCTTGATTCCTAAGTCTATGCGGGGCCAGTACTATGCAAACCGCAATATGGTGCTCAATGCGTGTGCCGTCTTGGCCACTCTTCTTGCCACCGTCTTGCTGCGTTTAGAGTTTCCCAGAAATTATCAGATCCTTTTTGTCATAACAACAATTCTGGGTTTGATCTCTGTGTATCTCTTCAGTAAGATAGCCTTTGATCAGACTCCACCGAAAGAAAAGATCTCCTCAGGTGAGTCGTACCTAAAGAAGGTCAAAGCGTTTGCCAAGGAAATAGGGAGTCAGAAGGACTTTAGCAGCTATGTCGTAAGTGCGATTGTGTGGAACCTCGGCATCCAGATCGCCAGCCCCCTCTTTGTTGTCTATTTCGTGGAGGACTTGGGAGGACCGGCAGGGTCATGGGCCCTATTCTCCGCAGTCAATCTAGCATCCATGGTGCTCATCCAGCGTTATTGGGGACGTTTAGCAGACTTCTTTGGGCAAAAGAGCGTCATGATGGCCTCAGGGCTGGGCATAATTACACTTCCTCTTTTGTGGTGGATTGCCCCTAATACGTGGTTCCCCTTTATCATTCACATCGTGAACGGTGTACTCTGGGGAGGTTACAACCTGGCAGCCTTTAACCTGTTGCTGGAAGTCACACCCGATGATAGTCGCAGCGTGTATGTGGGAGTATACAACACCATGATGGGTGTTGCGACAGCTGTAGGGCCGCTAATTGGCGGATTTGCAGCCGAAGTGGTGGGGCTACGGCCGATTTTTCTTGTTTCATCGGCGACGCGTGCGCTCGCTCTGTATCTTTTTTATCGCAACGTCCCGAATACTGGTAGCAGGCGAATGCGTGTGCGCGATTTAGTGCCAGGCCCGAAGGGAAGAAGAAGTTCCCTGGGAATGTAAACGCTCAAGGAGAAATTATGTATAGATGCTTGATCGCGGGGAAAAAGTGTACTATAATTGGGTTTAATCCAAGAAGTGATGAGGGAGCCTAACTAAGGAATGCTGGAACAAAGAGAGCTGGTGGGTGGTGCAAACCAGCCAGGTACCTTAGGATCCAACTCCTGAACTGGGAGACAATTGATCAATTGAGGTGAATTGCGCCCACAATGTGGGGGCAGTTAAGCAGGGTGGCAACGCGGGAAGTATTCTCGTCCCTGAGCTTTCGAGTTCAGAGGCGAGTTTTTTTATTAAAATCGAGGGGGATTACGGAGATGTTAGACCTGAAGATGATACGCCAGAACCCGGATAAAGTGCGGGAAGGATTGGCGAAAAAGGGCGAAGATGCACGTTACTTAGATGATCTCTTGGCACTGGATGAGCGTCGCCGCAGTATCCTTACGGATGTGGAGAAACTCAAGGCCGAGCGCAACCGGGTTTCGGATGAAGTGGCCCGCCTAAAGCGCGAAAAACAAGATGCACAGTCCCTCATTGAGGAGATGCGCGTCGTTTCGCAGAACATTAAGGACTTCGATGAGGAGCTCAGGACAGTCGATGCCCAGATCCAGGATCGCCTGTTACGCATTCCAAATCTTCCTCATGAGGGGGTACCGGTTGGGAGCACCGAAGAGGATAACCGTGAGATCCGGCGTTGGGGCGATCCAACCAAGCTCGATTTTGAGCCTCTGCCCCACTGGGAACTCGGCGTAAACCTCGATATCCTTGACTTTGAACGTGCGGGGAAAGTCACGGGGAGTCGTTTCTATTTCCTGAAAGGTGCCGGGGCACGCTTGGAGCGAGCCTTGATCAACTTTATGCTGGATCTGCACACTACCGAACATGGCTATCGCGAGATCTTTCCTCCTTTCATGGTCAATCAGGCGAGTGCCACCGGTACGGGGCAGCTTCCGAAATTTGGTGAAGACATGTTTAAGCTGGAAGGAATGGAGTACTACCTCATCCCCACCGCTGAAGTACCTGTAACCAATCTGTATCGCGACGAGATCCTAAGTGCCGAGGATCTTCCCATTTACCACACAGCCTATTCCGCCAGTTTCCGCTCGGAAGCCGGTTCTGCAGGGCGCGATACCAGGGGGCTAGTGAGAGTGCACCAGTTTAACAAAGTTGAGTTGGTCAAGTTCGTTTTGCCAGAAACGTCCTACGAGGAGTTGGAAAAACTAACAAACAACGCAGAGAGCATCTTGCAGAAACTCGGTCTACCCTACCGAGTGACCGAGATTTGTACGGCTGACTTGGGCTTTACAGCTGCTAAGAAATACGATCCTGAGGTCTGGATGCCCAGTTACCAGCGCTATGTGGAGATTTCTTCCTGCAGCAACTTTGAAGACTTCCAGGCCCGTAGAGCGAACATTCGCTTCCGGCGTGACAAGGGCTCGAAGCCTGAGTTTGTTCATACCCTTAATGGGTCAGGATTGGCTGTGGGACGCACGTTGGCGGCTATAATCGAGAACTATCAGCAAGAGGATGGATCCATTGTGGTTCCTGAGGCGTTGCGTCCTTACATGGGTGGTCTAGAGCGTGTCGAACCACGTTCCTAGAGTGGGACTTCCCGAAATAGCCACTTGTCGTATACAGAAAGTTGCGATATAATGTATCAAGCTGAGGAAGGGTGCCAGAGTGGACGAATGGAGCGGTCTTGAAAACCGTCGAGGGTTTGCGCCCTCCGTGGGTTCAAATCCCACCCCTTCCGCCATTTTTTGGAGTGTTATTAATGAAATCGAGACAAAAAGTTAAAGGAGATTTCATTCTAATTGTCGTAATTATACTCATTGGACTAGGTGTCCTTGTATATAACCAGGTAGCCGTACCCAAGAGTGCTAAGGGTACAAGAGTTGTGGTGGAGATTGAAGGGAAAGTTGTTGATCAGTTCGATCTTGCCACAGATCTGGAACCGCAACGTATCGAAACAAAGCATGGTTATAATGTCTTTGAAATCGCGGACGGACAAGTTAGAGTGTCTGAGGCCGATTGTCCCGACCTCTTATGTGTACATACGGGTTGGAGACAGCATGTTGGGCAGGTCATTGTTTGCTTACCCCACTATTTTGTGTTGAGAATTGTTGGTGATGGGGACGACCAGGGGAGCTTGGATGGCTTTACCTACTAAGCGATAAAGGTGATGATAATGGTAAAACAAAAAGTACTTATTGTGGATGACGAAATCTCTATCCAGGAGTTGATCCGCTTTAACGTTGATCAAGCGGGATTCGACACTGAGGTAGCCAGTGATGGTTTAGAGGCCATTGAGAAATTTGAGTCTTACAAGCCGGATCTCATTGTCCTTGACCTAATGCTTCCAGGCAAGGATGGCTACGATGTGTGCAAAGAGATCAGGCGCACGAGCAATGTACCCATTATTATGCTCACCGCTAAAGAAACCGAACTCGAAAGGGTACTGGGCTTAGAGCTTGGGGCCGACGATTACATGACGAAGCCCTTTAGCCCCCTGGAGCTTGTCGCACGCATTAAAGCCGTGTTGCGCAGGGCCAGTGGTCAAGAGAGCCAAGATGAAAACGAATACAAGGTGGGCAACATTTTCCTCCAGGTTGACACGAGAGAAGTAAAAGTCAACGATCACGCGGTTGACCTAACCCGTAAAGAGTTTGACCTTTTGCACATCTTTATGCAGAACATGGGCAAAGTCCTAACTCGTGAGGTCCTATTACAGAAGGTTTGGGGCTATGAGTATGAGGGTGAAACCCGCACCGTTGACGTACATATCCGTCATCTGCGTCGCAAACTTGGTCCTGAAGGAGAAACTCGTATTGAGACCATTCATGGAGTCGGGTATAAATTGAGGGGGAACTAACTTGAAGAAATGGAGCTTCACGAAGCCATTACTTTTCAAGTTAACAACGCTAGTATTAGTGGTAACCTTACTTTCTGTTGGGGTTACCACGTTTTTTATCGCGCATTACGCCAAGATCACCTTGGAGGATAAGGCCAGAGCAGACCTTCTCAATGATGCACAAATGATTCGCCTCGCTCTCCAGGAGACCACAGGGGATCTCAAGGCACGGATCGAGACGTTATCAGCGACAAGCGGACGTATCGTGACACTCAAGGATGCTTCTGGTCATACGGTTGTTGACACTATTCCTGAAGACATGGCATTCGATGACTTGATTACAGTCCATGTGCGTTTGGAGGATCAAGGGGCGCTTCTGGTCTCGATACCAGAGGAAGGCATTCTCCGTATCTATCACAATCTGATCCGAGGTTCGATTTTGGTGGGGGTGCTTGTAGCGGCGGCCGCAGTGGGAGTTGCTTACCTTCTGAATCGAGCTATCACAAACCCCCTGCAAGACTTACTGGTAGCCGTGCGCCGTCTGCAGGAAAAACAGTTTGGGCGGAAGGTTCTAGTACAGAGTACCGACGAAATTGGTCAGTTAGCGAAAGCCTTTAATGAACTGTCGGAGACGCTTGAAGAGTTGTTCTTTACCATTGGTGATCGTGAAGGTACGCTCGACACCGTCCTGTCAAGTATGGATGATGCAGTGGTGGCGGTTAACATGCGGCGCGAAGTCATTCTGGCCAACAGAGCTGCAGCCGATCTTTTCCATCATCGTCCCGAAGACATGATTGGAAAGAACCAGTTTGAGGCCACGAGAAATGAAGAGCTTGCTCGGCTGCTGGAAAAAACCATGGATGGCAAAGATTCCTTTAGCCAGGAAATGCGCCTGCGCCCGGGGAGTGAACGGACGATCGCCGTGACGTCAAGTCCCTTGGAGGATCAACGCGGAAAGATCCAAGGAGCGGTAGCGGTGATGCGTGATGTTACTTCACTACGTCACCTTGAGCAAATGCGCCAAGAGTTTGTGGCCAACGTTTCTCATGAATTGCGCACTCCCCTGACATCGATCAAGGGGTTTGCGGAGACTCTTCTCAACAGCAACTTTGAAGACCGGGCTCTCTCTGAACGTTTCTTGCGGATCATTGATAATGAGACTGATCGGATGATTGCCTTGATCAATGATCTTCTCGATTTATCACGGATTGAAAGTGGTAAGCAGCCCTTGAAAATGGGAGCCGTAGACCTCAAAGAAGTATTTGAAGACACGGTGCTGATGCTGCAGAATAAGGCCAACGCCAAGGGTGTGACCTTAGAGAACAATATCTATACGTCGGCTATGGTGGAAGGTGATGAAAAGCTGCTCAAACAAGTGGCTCTGAACCTTGTAGATAATGGCATCAAGTACAACTCCGAAGGTGGCCGAGTGTGGATAGAAGCAGAGCAAGGGCTGGACAGTGTGGAAGTCATTGTGGGCGATACCGGTCTTGGAATCGCCACCGAGCATCTGGATCGCATCTTTGAACGCTTTTACCGGGTTGATAAAGGACGAGCTCGTCATATGGGTGGAACGGGTCTGGGCCTGGCCATTACCAAGCATATTATTGACAAGCACAAAGGGACCATCGCCATTGAGAGCAGGTTGGGTAAAGGAACCAAGATCCGGATTACGCTCAAGAAGATCAATTAAACAAGAAAACACGTATGGAGTGCTTCTCTAACTGGGGAGCACTCTTTTTGCTTTTTGACAAAAAAAGGGTTGACAGGAGACTCGCTTGGTTGTATGGTTAATTACACAAGTAACTAACCGACGAGGGGGGATACCTTGATTCTCAACTTCGATAGTGAACAGCCAATCTATATGCAACTGGCAGAAGCGATAGAGGATGATGTTTTGAAAGGAATTCTCGAGGAAGACAGCCAGATTCCCTCTACCACAGAGATTTCTGTGGTACTGAAGATTAACCCTGCCACGGCTCGAAAGGGAGTTAATCTGCTGGTCGATGAAGGGATCTTGTATAAGAAGCGAGGTGTGGGTATGTTTGTCACTCCTGGGGCCAGGCGAAAAGTGATGCTAAAACGTAAAGCAAAGTTTTACGAGTCGTATGTAGTAACGCTTCTGGAGGAAGCCACGAAGTTGAACATTTCGCATCGAGAATTGGTAGAAATGATAGAAAGGGGTCTACCCGATGAATAGAATCGAAATCAAGGGGCTAACGAAGAACTATGGCGATACGGTAGCCTTGGATAATGTCAGCCTGAGCTTTGACGAACCGAAAATCTATGGTCTCCTCGGACGCAACGGTGCCGGAAAGACCACCTTACTCAACCTTATCACCGGAAAAACACATGCAACCAAAGGGAGTATTACCTTTAACGGCGAGCCGATCTGGGAGAACGATCGTGTCTTAGGAAAGATCTTCTTTATGACCGAGCCGAATCTGTATCCCGAGTCTCGCAGGGTGCGCGATATCTTTCGGTGGACGGCGGAGTTCTATCCTGCGTTTGACTTGAACTACGCAGCAGAACTGGCCCAGCGGTTTGAGCTTGATTCCAAGAAGAAAATGAAGGAGCTTTCCACAGGCTATGCTTCAATTTTTAAGGCCATTCTGACCATAGCGAGTGGAGCAGAGATCTTGCTTTTCGATGAACCAGTCTTAGGGCTCGATGCCAACCACCGGGAACTCTTATACAGAGAAATCCTGGCGAACTATGGGGAGAAGCCAAAAACCATGATTCTCTCCACGCATCTCATCGAAGAGATTGCCGACCTTTTAGAGGAAGTCATC
>Ga0265293_10010007_pt1 | contig 13402 bp, 10 predicted proteins | sample Munlanlewell138R_FD_192505 | JGI IMG/M metagenome (GOLD analysis project Ga0265293, IMG submission 192505) | Leachate microbial communities from a municipal landfill in Southern Ontario, Canada - Leachate well 138R | ecosystem: Engineered > Solid waste > Landfill > Unclassified | place: Canada...
AATATCCGTCCACGCAAGCGCTTCGACTTCAAATGTCCAATTGAAGTTATGACTGAACTCATGGCCAAATATCATGAGCCGTCACTGTCGCTCCATTAACCTGTTGCACTCAGTGTCTGCAACCGCCTAGTAATTTAATTTGTAATTGCTGAGAGACTGATCAGTCTTTATATGACTGCACTTCCTGCCGCAAGCAGAGGTTATCCTACAGCCGAACAGAGCGTGCCTGATCGAGGCGCCGCCACACCGCGAGTCGGTTGTTAAGCTCTGCCAGCGTATTTGTCCCTTGCTTAGTCATGCGGTTCAATAAAATCAACACTATTTCGGCGGTGACCTGGGCATCGGCGGAGGCGTTGTGACGTTCGCTGTTGGTCAAATGGAAGTATCGTTGCCAGTCATCCAGACTGAGGCATTGGGCAGCAGCTTCTGGAAACAGCATTGCCGCCATTTCGGCCACATCGATGAATCGATGCTGCAAGCGGTATCCCAGTTCTTTGCGTACGCTGCGTACCAGCATGCGCTGGTCAAACCCGGCATGAAATGCCAGTAGAACGCTGGCTCCAGCATAGTTGAGAAAATCCTCAAGAACGGCGTTCATGGGTTGCCCGCGCAGAACATCGCTGGGCGCAATTTCATGTAGCACGGTTGCCTGGGTGGGCTGGTGACCGGCTCTATATACGGTGCGCTCGAATTGATCAGCCATATGCAATGCGCCACGGTTGATGGCGACGGCGCCAATCGAAAGAATATCGTCACGCTGTACATCGAAACCGCTGGTTTCCAGATCCACTATCACCAATCGGGCGCGGTTGATTGGGGTGCTATCCAACGCCTGTGATTCGGGCGCGCCGTGACTTGAGGCTCTTCGCCGTTGGCGGAACAGGCGGGCCAGATTCATAGCTGGTACCTCATGCCCAGACTGGACTGGATGCGTTGCGCCTGGCGGAAAGATTCCCGCAGGATGCGCTGATCCAGCTGGTTCAGTGATTGCGGATCCAGACGGTTGCTGAATGGGCGTTGCTCCAACTCCTGTCGCTGATGTTGCTGCATGCGCAGGAGCTGAATGAATTGATAGGCCTCATCGTAGGCATCCGCATCCAGTTCGTTGATCACCTGCCGCTGTTTCAATTGTGCCAGGCGTTGTACTGTGCCGGCGTCACGGATGCCATGCGCCAGTGCCAGGATGCGAGCTGCGTCAACGAAGGGTGTCAGCCCCTGGATCTTCAGATCCACAGTGTGTCTATCGCGCCCGGTACCGGATACGACAAATTTACGAAAGAAGCCAATCGGCGGGCGGTTTGCCAATGCATTGCGAGCCAACATGTGCTGGAAGCCGGGTGCGTCGGCCACCATCTGCAACAGCGCATCGAATAGGGTCTCGGCGCCCTGTGAGTTACCCCATATCACACGAAAATCAAAGAAAATCGAGGATGCCAGCAGGTTCTCGGGCGTGGCTGAGTGGATGCATTGGCTAAAGCGGCGATGCCATTCCTTTTGCGACAGGCAGAGTTCCGGATTGCTGGCCATGATATTGCCGGGGCATAGAGTAAACCCGCACTCGGCCAGCATCTGGTTGATCTGCTTGGCCAGCGGGAGCAATTTCTGCCTGATCTGCTCGGCTTGCTCATCGCTTTCAGCCTCAAACAGAATGCCATTATCCTGATCGGTGCTCAGGGTCTGCTCTCGTCGGGCCTCGCTACCAAAACACAGCCAGGTAAATGCAATGCCGGGATCGCCGTGTCGCTCCAGACATAACTCGATGACACGACAGGTGGTCTGGTCGTTGAGCAGGGTGATGATATGGGTCAGTTGGGTGGCCGAGGCGCCGTGAGCCAGCATGCTATCGACCAAGCGATGAATATCCGTGCGCAGACGGATAAGCTCATCAAGCCCCGCCGCGTTGCTGATAGCACGAGCCAGATGTACCAGATCAACCCGCTGAAGGGCAAATAGATCCCGCTCGGAGAGCACCCCGACCAACTTGTTATCGCGCACGACACAAATGTGTCCGATGTGCTCTCTGGTCATGGCGATAGCTGCGTCGAATGCGCTGGCATCGCTGGGCAGCCGGCAAGGGGAGGGCGTCATGACGCTGCTGATGGGGCGCTGCAGGTCAATAATGCCTTCAGCCACTAGTTGGCGCAGGTCGCGCAGCGTAAATATACCCAGCGGAGCGGATTGGTTTGTAGTGATGACGATGCTGCCGACGCTGGCCTCATGCATTGTCCGCACCGCCTGCTGGATAGGCGTATCGGCTGCGCAGATTATCGGTTGGCGAATGGCAATTCTGTCGAGCGGTGTCTCCAGCGAATACAAAGCGCTTACCGTGTCCCGTGCCTGACGTTGGGTTTGCTGGTTGACCTGCTCGAGTAGACTGCTGACGCCACGCAAAGCGAAATCACGGAAGATCGGTGAGAGGCCTATCAGTTGCTGAAAGTCCTCCTTGGGTAGCAACAGGCAGAAGGTATGTTCTCCAGCTATGTGCTCCGTGCGTGTCGCCCGGTCACCAATCAGGGCGGCCAGTGGAAAGCATTCTCCAGCGCTGATTTCAAAGGTGGTATCCGGTGCTTCCTGACCAACGATTCGCCGCTCGCCGCGCACGAGCCCCTGTTTTACAATATGAAAAAACTGCACAGGGCCATCTTGCGGGCGGATAATACTGTCGCCCTGTTCGTAAAATCGTAACTGACAGTGCTCTACCATCCAGGCCAGATGATGAGTGTCCATCTGGTTGAAAGGCGGGTGACCGAGCAGAAAGGTCAAGGTACCATGAACATTCTGCTTTACCGCTGTCCTGCCGATTTGATCGAGGGATTCTTGATCGCTCATGGCTACCTCAGGCAAAAGGACAGTCCAACTCGACTGGCATTAAATGCCTATGCTACTTAAGTGTATATGGATCATGATTCGGGTTGTCCGGCAAAGATAATGTGACGGATGTCTCAAAATCCGCCAATTTGCTATCGTGACAGCATTGCGGGATGTTTCAAGCGGTATCCTGTCGCCCGTTGCGCTCACGAAAGGGGTTTGTTTTGGTCAAGGTATTGGTGGTTGATGATCATGACCTGGTACGCATGGGCATTACCCGTATGCTCAGCGATGTATCGGGATTAACGATCATCGGTGAAGCAAGCAGTGGTGAGGAAGCCATTGCACAGGCGAGATCGCTGAAGCCTGATGTGGTGTTGATGGATGTGCGGATGCCCGGTATTGGTGGTCTGGAGGCTACGCGCAAGCTGTTGCAATATGATCGCAGTATTAAAGTAATCGCAGTGACTGCCTGTGATGAAGAGCCGTTCCCCAGCCGTCTCATGCAGGCTGGCGCTGTGGGCTATGTCACCAAAGGGGCACCGCTGGAGGAGATGGTCAATGCCATACACAAGGTGGCTGCCGGGCAGCGTCATATCAGCCCGGATATTGCACAATTGCTGCTGACCCGCATGTATGGATCCAACAATGATGGCCCGTTTGATTCGCTATCCGAACGGGAAATGCAAATCGCGCTGATGATTGTCGGATGCGAGAAGGTTCAAGGCATCTCGGAGAAACTGCACCTCAGTCCCAAGACAGTGAACACCTACCGATACCGCATTTTTGAAAAGCTCAATATCACCAGTGATGTGGAACTGACTCTGTTGGCTGTGCGTCATGGCATGATCGACGCGTCTTCAGACCAGGCATGACCACAGCGCCATTCGACGCCTCGGCTTTCCTCACGGCGGTAACCGGTAAACCGGGCGTTTACCGGATGTTTGATGCCGACGACGAGTTGCTCTACGTCGGCAAGGCCAACAACCTCAAGAAGCGCCTTTCCAGCTATTTCCGCAAGACGGGTCTGAGCCCGAAGACGGCGGCACTGGTCGCGCGCATCCAGCATATTGACACCACCATCACCGCCAATGAGACCGAGGCGCTGCTGCTTGAGCAGAGCCTGATCAAGGTGTCCCGGCCACCTTACAATATCCTGTTACGCGATGATAAGTCCTACCCCTATGTGTACCTTTCCAGCCTGGATGCTTATCCACGGTTGGGGTTGCACCGTGGCGCAAAGAAAGCCAAAGGTCGTTACTTCGGACCATACCCGAGCGCCGGTGCCATTCGGGAGAGCCTGGGTTTACTGCAGAAGACCTTCAAGGTTCGCCAGTGCGAAGACAGCTATTTCCGTAACCGTATGCGGCCTTGCCTGCAATATCAGATCAAGCGCTGCAAGGCACCCTGTGTTGGCTTTGTCAGTGAAGAGGAATACGCCGAAGATGTACGCCACTCGGTGATGTTCCTCGAAGGGCGCAGCACTGCACTGACCGACGAGCTTACCCGGGCCATGGAAGCGGCAGCGCAGAGTTTGCAGTTCGAGCGTGCAGCAGAACTACGTGATCAGATAGCCCAGCTGCGCCGGGTGCAGGATCAGCAGAATATCGATACCGAACATGGCAACGTGGACGTAGTCGCGGCAGCAGTGATGCCCGGCGGTGCTTGCGTGCACGTCATCATGGTCAGACAGGGCAGGGTACTGGGTAGCCGTAACCACTTCCCACGGGTGCCGATCGAGCAGACCCCAGGCGAAGTGCTGGCTGCTTTCCTGCCACAATACTATCTGGGCGGCGCCGAGCGAGAGCTGCCCGGCGAGATCATCGTTAACGCCGTGCATGATGATCTGCCAGTCATTGCGGATGCGCTGGCGCAAGCGCGAGGCTTCTCTGTCGGCTTCAGTCATAAAGTGCGTGGCACCCGCAGTCGCTGGCAGGCCATGGCCATTGCCAATGCGGAACAGGCGCTGGCATCCATGCTCAGCAACCGGCAGAACGTGCAGGCCCGTTTTGAAGCGCTGCAGGAAGCATTGAAATTGGATGAGATGCCGATGCGCCTGGAGTGTTACGACATCAGCCATACCAGTGGTGAATCGACGGTCGCGTCCTGTGTGGTTTTTGGCCCGGAGGGCCCACTGAAAAGTGATTATCGCCGCTATAACATTGAAGGCATCACCGAGGGAGATGATTACGCGGCGATGCATCAGGTGCTGATGCGACGCTTTACTCGGTTGCGCGAAGGGGAAGGCAAGATGCCCGATATCCTGTTGGTGGATGGCGGTAAAGGGCAGATGAAGATGGCTCGAGAGGTACTTCAGGAGCTGGCGATTCATGACCTGACTTTGCTCGGTGTGGCCAAGGGCGTTACTCGCAAGGCCGGACTGGAAACGCTGTATCTGAATGATCCGCATAACGAATTGGTGCTACCAGGGCATTCTCCGGCGTTACACCTGATCCAGCATATACGCGATGAAGCGCACCGCTTCGCTATTACCGGGCATCGGCAACGGCGTGGCAAGACACGCAACACCTCGACGCTCGAGGGTATCCCGGGCGTCGGTCCAAAGCGTCGGCGGGAGCTGCTTAAACACTTTGGTGGTTTGCAGGAACTGACTCGCGCCAGCGCCGTGGAAATTGCTAAAGCACCCGGTATCAGCAAAAAAATGGCTGAACAGATATATACTGCGCTGCATAGCGACTAGAATGCTGCCACAGTCCATGTCACAGAGACGTCATGAACATACCTAATATGCTTACCCTGATGCGGGTCGCGTTGATCCCCATCTTCATTCTGCTGTACTACCTTCCGTTCCACTGGAGTTACCTTGCTGCCGCTATCGTTTTTACGGTGGCCAGCGTGACGGACTGGCTGGACGGCTATCTGGCCCGCAAATGGCAACAGAGTACGCCTTTTGGGGCTTTTCTGGATCCGGTCGCAGACAAGCTGATGGTGGCCGTGGCCTTGGTGCTACTGGTGCAGAGCCATGGCAACTTCTGGGTAACAGCCCCAGCCGTGGTCATTATTGGTCGTGAAATCGTAATTTCAGCTCTGCGTGAATGGATGGCTGAAATAGGTGCGAGAGCGCAGGTCGCGGTGTCCAACCTCGGCAAATACAAGACTGCAGCGCAGATGATCGCGTTGGTCGTGCTGCTGGCTAACCCTGAAGATCCCATTACCGTTTGGGTTGTTCTTGGTTATGTGCTGCTGGCAATATCTGCTGTACTGACATTGTGGTCCATGGTGAAGTACCTGGCTGCTGCTTGGCCGCATTTGCGGCCTGCCGCGTCCGAATAGAATCGAAGATAAACTTTTTTGAATCAATGACTTGACAGGGCGCCTGAGAAAGATAAAATAGGCGCCATTCCAAAGCGGGAATAGCTCAGTTGGTAGAGCACGACCTTGCCAAGGTCGGGGTCGCGAGTTCGAGTCTCGTTTCCCGCTCCAAATTATGACTTATAGGCGTCTACTGAAGCCTGTAAGTCATTGAAGAAAGGGCCGTAAGTCCCTTTTTTCGTTCCAGTAACATCCACTGTAACCCCCTGTCAGGCTATGTGCCTGGTTATTTCTGCGCCTTTGGCAGCAACCTGGCCAGTTCGCTCAATGCCACCTCCGCCTCTTTCAGTTCTTGTTCCGAGGCCTCTTTCCATTGCAACGCCAATGGCTGCAGATCGCTCTCACGCCGGACTGCAAGCCCCCATTGGAAGTGATCATGCCATGCGCCGAGCGCAGCCTGAGCCTTCTTCAGCGATTTGGTTGCGGCAGAGGGTAGAGGGGATAGCTGTGGGAAGGCATCAGTGAGATAACGGGTTCGTTTGACCAGAATACGCAGTTGGTGGCGGTCGAACTCGGCGTCTTCCAGTGCTGCGTGCAGCTTCTTGACTTGCTTGGTCAGCGCCTTACCAATGATGCGCTTGAGCTTTTGCGAATCTCCGCCTATTTTCGATTCTCTGAACGCCGCAGGCCACTGCTGCAGTGCTGCAAACAGCCGCTGCAACTCCGGCGCGGCGACGATCTGCCGATATTCCGTCTGCAGACGTTGGCGGCGGACGTCCGCCAAGGTGTCATGGCCACGCTTTTGCAATTCGACGATCAGTACTTCCAGATCCCGGGTCGGGGTGGTCAGCCGGCCGACGTCGGCGGCGGCCTTACGCAGTGCCTGGCTCTCAGGCTGGGAGCGTAGTGGGGTGATCAGGCTGCGAATGCGTCTGACCGAGATGCGCAAGTCATGTAACGCTTCCTCATCCGCTGCCTCATCCAAACGTCTATATGCCCCAAGCAGAGCCTCTTCGAGACCCCGAATTTCTGTAACATAGTTATCTGTGAACACTGCGATGCGCCCGACTCCGAACTAGACCTGAATCAGGCTAGCAGAGTTTCAGCGAAGCGGTAGATGGAGGGACTGCGACAGACCGTCACGCGGCTGCAGGGATACACAGCATTACGCTTCTCGAACCTGTAGTAGCGGTGCTGCTGGCGGTTGCGGTGATGGGTGAGTGACCTTCGTTGGACGATGGCACCCGTGCGGGTGCCATCGTCTGGATTAACCTATCACTGATGCGATTCCATGATGGTGAATTCTTTCTGAATCTCCTTGTCGTTTCGCTGCCTTGTCAGCAGAGAAACGACGACGGCAACCACCACGCAGGCAAAAAAGCCGGGGACAATCTCATACATCTGGGATTGCAGGCTGGGGATGTTGCCCCAGATGCCGACCACTACAGCTCCCGCAATCATGCCAGCCAGTGCACCCATCGCGGTGAGATTACGCCAGAACAGCGACAGCAGGATGATCGGGCCAAATGCAGCGCCGAATCCGGCCCAGGCAAAGGCAACCAGTCCGAGAATATTCGAGCGTGGATCAATGGCCAGCAAGGCGGCGATCACCGCGACGACCAATACACCCAGACGGCCCAGCATTACCTGTGTCCTGGCTGATAGCTCCTTGCCAACGATCTTGTACAGGTCTTCTACCAGTGCCGATGAGCAGACCAGCAGCTGGGATGAGACGGTGGACATGATCGCTGCCAGTACCGCCGCCAGCACCAACCCGGCAATGAGCGGGTGGAACAGGATCTGCGACAGCATCAGGAAGACGGTTTCCGGATTCTCCAGAGTCTGTCCGCTGGCGTGGAAATAGCCGACACCGATCAGACCGGTAAAGACCGCGCCGCAGGCGACCAGAATCATCCAGCCGATACCAATCCGGCGGCCGGCCTTGGCGTCTGCAGAGGAACGCAGGGCCATGAAACGCACGATGATATGGGGTTGACCGAAATAGCCCAGCCCCCAAGAGGCGGCTGACAGGATCGCCATCAGGCTACCACCGAACAGCAATGAGGTGCGGTGCAGTTCATTTTCCGGATTAGCCAGGTTATGGGCAGCATCTGCAGCATTGACGGCGGCGATAGTCTCGTCCAGGCCACCCATGGTGTGAACCGTGAGTGCCGGTACGATGATCAGCGCGGCAAACATCAGTAGGCCTTGTGCTACGTCAGTCAGCGACGCGCCGAGAAAGCCACCGAACAGGGTGTAGGTCAGCGTAATACCGGCTACCAACAGCATGCCGAACAGGTAGTGCGTATTGAACGAGGCCTCAAAGAAGACCCCGCCGGCGACCATGCCAGAGGAAACGTAGAAGGTGAAGAACACCAGAATAATAATGCCGGCGGTGATCCGCAGTAGCCGGGTACCGTCCTTGAATCGGCTCTCGAGAAAGCTCGGCAGGGTAATCGAGTTGTTGGATACCTCGGTATAGGAGCGCAGTCGGGGAGCCACAAAGCGCCAGTTGAGATAGGCACCTATGGTCAGACCAATAGCGATCCAGGCCTCGACCAGGCCTGAGGCGTAAATCGCGCCAGGCAGACCCATCAGCAGCCAGCCAGACATATCCGACGCGCCAGCGGACAGGGCTGCTACGCCCGGTGGCAGCTTGCGCCCGGCGAGCATGTAATCATCAAGGTCAGTGGTCTTGAAGTAAGCGTAATAGCCGATGCCGAGCATCGTCAGAAAGTACAGGCCGATGGCGATCAGCTGATATGTCTGGTCTGTCATGGGTGCGTCCTCCGCTTCCGGTATGCCCCATGCAGGGGGACGGGGTTATTGTTGTTCAGCATAGAAACAGCTCCTTGTCGAAGGGAAGGTAAAGGTCGGGTGTCTGACTGACGCTCAGTCGTCCCCCTGCGCTAGCAGACTGGCATTACCGCCAATGGCGGCGGTATTGATGGTGTGGGTCTTTTCTGTAACAAAACGCAGTAGATAATGCGGCCCGCCAGCCTTGGGCCCGGTACCGGAAAGTCCCATGCCACCAAAGGGTTGAACACCGACAACTGCGCCTATCATATTACGGTTAACATAAATGTTGCCTGCCCGAATGCGCGATTGAATATACGCAGCGAGCCCTTCATTGCGGCTCTGGATGCCGAAAGTCAGGCCGTAGCCGCAGCAGTTGATGCTATCGATAACCTCATCCACCGCTGTTGCCCGGTAACGGATGATGTGCAAAACTGGCCCGAAGTGCTCCTGCTCCAGTTCATTGATGTGATCCAGTCTCAGGGCGACCGGCGCCACGAACTCCCCGTGCGCTTGCCACGCTTCAGGGACTTGGGTTTCAGCCAGCACTCGGCCTTGCTGGCGACAATGCTCGATATGCTTCTGTAAGCTCTTTCTGGCCTGGGCATCGATCACCGGGCCAACATCCGTGGCCAGATCGCGGGGATCGCCCAGTTGCAGCTCCTGCATGGTGCCAGTCAACAACGCCTCTACCTTGTCTGCAATGTCTTCCTGCAGGAACAGCACGCGCAAGGCGGAGCAGCGCTGTCCAGCGCTGGCAAACGCGGACTCGATCACGTCGGCGACAACCTGTTCCGGCAGCGCAGTGGAATCGACCAGCATGGCATTCTGGCCGCCTGTTTCTGCGATCAGCGTTGCCAATGGGCCGCCGGTACGTTGGGCCAGGCTGAGATTGATCTGTTGCGCTGTGGCCGTGGAGCCAGTGAAGACCACCCCGCTGACGCGCGGATCGCCCGTGAGCAGAGGGCCAAGCCCCCGACCTGGCCCGGGTAATAACTGCACAACATCCCGTGGGATGCCGGCGGCGTGCATCAGCTCGATGCAGCGGTAGGCCACAAGGGAGGTCTGTTCGGCGGGCTTGGCCAGTACCGTATTGCCGGTAACTACTGCGGCGGTTATCTGACCGAGGAAGATAGCTACCGGAAAATTCCACGGGCTGATCGCAACAAATACGCCCCGACCAGTGAAATAAAGCTCGTTGGACTCACCAGTGGGGCCGGGTAGCAGGGTGGGCTGGCCCATTGTCTGCTCGGCTTGGTGGGCATAGTAACGACAGAAATCCACCGCTTCGCGGATTTCAGCCACGCCATCCTTGAGGTGCTTTCCCGCTTCACGGGCGCACAGCGTCATCAGCTCGGCAAAATGCTCCTCCAGGAGATCAGCCAGACGGCGCAGCGCGCCGGCACGCTCAGTAACGGCCACCGCATTCCAGCGCGGGAAGGCCAGTGCAGCGGCGTCCAGCGCCGGCTTCACCTGATCGGCTGACGCCCACTGGATCTCGCCGACCGGTTGTCGGTGATCGAAGGGGCTGTTGACGGTGTGGCTTGCTCCCGACGGGGCCTTACCTGCATCAGCCAGTAAGGGATGGCCCTGCCATTGATGCCGATCCCATGCCTGCATCGCCTGACGCAGTGGCTCGATCTGACTGTTGATCATCAGATTCAGCCCCTTGGAATTCGGACGGTGCGGGCCATACAGATCATGCGGCAACGGGATGCTGGTATTGCGATATTCAGCTTTGCCGCGGAGGGCTTCCAGTGGGTGGCGGCAGAGCTGAGCAACAGGAACTCGCTCATCGACCAGTTGATGCACAAATGACGAATTGGCGCCGTTTTCCAGCAGGCGACGCACGAGGTAGGGCAGCAGATCCTTGTGGGCCCCAACCGGGGCGTAGATGCGGCAGTAACTGCCCGCTGGCGCACGTTGCAAGGCCTGTTTATACAGCGCCTCACCCATGCCATGCAGACGCTGGAACTCAAGCGGACGGTCACCGGCCATATCCAGCAGGCATATCAGAGTATGGGCATTGTGGGTAGCAAACTGAGGAAACAAGCGGCCACGGACGGCATCGGAGAGCAGATAGCGGGCACAGGCCAAATAGCTGATATCGGTATTGGCCTTGCGCGTATACACCGGGTAATCGGCCAGACCTTCCACCTGCGCCTGCTTGATCTCGGTATCCCAATAGGCGCCCTTGACCAGCCGCACTGGAATCTCGTCACCCTGTTCGGCTGCCAGGCGCGTCAGCCAATGCAGTACCGGCAACGCACGCTTGGAATAGGCTTGCACCACCAACCCCAGCTTGCCCCAACCCCGTGCCTGCCGGCGGTAGACCTGCTCGAGCAGCTCCCATGAAAGCTCCAGCCGATCCGCCTCCTCGGCATCCAGCGTAATAGCCACATCCCGCTCTCTGGCTCGTGCTACCAGTTGCCCCAGCGTATCGCCCAGCTCTCGAAGAACTCTGTCGCGCTGGCTGCGCTCGTAGCGTGGATGCAGGGCGGAAAGCTTGATGGAGATAGACGGCGCCGGCGCCGAACTCAGGGTTGACGCGCTGGCCTCGCCGACACGCTCAATAGCATCCAGATAGGCTGCAAAATAACGCTGGGCATCGCCACGGGTGCGGGCTGCCTCACCCAGCATATCGAATGAATAGGTGTAACCCTGTTTGAACAGGGGCTTGCCGTTATTCAATGCTTCAGGAAGGGTGCGGCCGAGCACGAACTGATGCCCCATGAGCTTCATCGCATGGGACATCACCTGCCGCACGACGGGTTCACCCAGGCGGCTGATCAGACGATTGAACACAGGGACGGGTTGATCCTGACGGGGATCCATCTTGACTACCCGTTTGGTCAATATCAGTCCCCATGTGGAGGCATTGACCAGCAGCGAATCGCTCTGGCCCAGATGGCTCTTCCAGTCCGCTATGGATAGCTTGTCCCGAATCAGCGCTTCGGCGGTGCGTGAGTCAGGAATCCGCAACAAGGCTTCAGCCAGACACATCAACAGCACGCCTTCCTGTGTATCCAGGCTGTACTGTTGTAACAGTTGATCCAGACTGTCGACAGCGTCGCCCTGGGCGCGCACCTGCTCAACCAGCTCAGCGGTGTGTTGATGAAGCCGCTGAATACACTCAGGCTGGTGGTTCAATAGATGGACAAGCTCAGGCATCAGGGTGTTTTCATCCACCATATAATGCTGACTGACCTGCCGGGCGAGCTGTTGCAGATCTGACTGTTTCAGGTCGGGATTCAGCAACTCGTCAGCCTTGCTGTGTTGTTGCCTGTTCTGATCATGGAGCGGGTGGGGTAGGGGCATGGCATACACTCCGGCTCATCAGGCACATCCAGCGCCCGATTGTTTAGAGGTCAATATAGCCAGAAACGCCATGATGCGTTCAGAAAGATCAACATTGGGGTTGCCTGACCAAGCAATTAAGTCCATAATTGCGTCCGTTGTTCAGCTAGCGCCTGCGGAAAGCGTTTTACAATCAATAAGTTAGAAGCTTGATAGTAAATTAATTTCCCATATGTTCTTGTTGTGTTGCCACGGCAACGCGACAGCACCCGTTTAGAGGCCGGGTGGCAGAGTGGTCATGCAGCGGATTGCAAATCCGTCAACGCCGGTTCGATTCCGACCTCGGCCTCCAGTATCAAAGCCCCGTAGATTAACCTCTGCGGGGCTTTTTTATTTTCTCTCCGATATGCCCGCGCGCTCCGGCCCATGTTCCGCTCTATGACGCCACAGAGATCCATGCGGATCAGGCGGTGCGGTTTGCATTGTCGTTATACTCCCCGCTCGTTATTCCATATCAACACATGCAGCTGCGGCAGTATCCGGGGCCGATACCAGCGGTCGGCGGTTACCCGCTCTATCAACCAGCGTAACTGCGTGTTCAGCGCCGCCACATTGGTCTCACGTTCTGGTTGCTCTGGCGTAGCCGGGGCGGTGTTGCATGGTTGTAGATACAGCGGCAGTTCCGGGTAGTCCGCTGACAGGGCCCTTGCCCATTGGTAATCCGCCTCGTCGGCTATCACCAGTTTGAGACTGAGCTGGGTCTCAGCCCCGGCAGCAGCCAGACAGTCTTCGAAGCGCTCGCGGCGAAAGGGCATGTGCGAGGAGGGCGGTTTAGGGCTGAGGGTGAGGTAATCGAGCTGGTTGAATCAGGCTTGGGACTTGCTGCCCTGGGTTTCCATGGCGAAGCGGTGGCCTTGCCGATGGCCGAGTTGTAGCAGTTCCTTGAGTGGCTGCAGCGCTGGGTTGCCACCGGAGAGGGTTACCAATATCGGCTCGCCACCACTCAGCCGGTTCACCTCGGTGAGGATTGCTAATGCTTTGAGTTTAAGTTGCTCTGAAATCATCAAGGTTAACAGCCGTTACTCATTTTTGTTGACTTTTCCCTGTGTGTCAACCTAAGCCTGAGCCAATTGATTTTGAGATAACATATAAATCAGGGCGCTCAGGAGAGCACAATGCCGAAACCCATTACCACTGTTGAGCCGAAGGTCATGCCAGATCCCAAGCT
>Ga0265293_10010008_pt1 | contig 13402 bp, 17 predicted proteins | sample Munlanlewell138R_FD_192505 | JGI IMG/M metagenome (GOLD analysis project Ga0265293, IMG submission 192505) | Leachate microbial communities from a municipal landfill in Southern Ontario, Canada - Leachate well 138R | ecosystem: Engineered > Solid waste > Landfill > Unclassified | place: Canada...
CGGTGGTACGCGGGGCGAGCAGCGCCATCCCGATGACGAAGAGGCTGAGCCAGGCGAGCTTCGCGAGGGTGTTGCTCACGAGTGCGCGACCGACGTCCCCGCCGAGCGTGACTTCATGGAAATCCACGCCGCCGGTCTGCCAATCCGCCCGGTTCAGGCCGAGTGCACCCCAGAAGAAGAGGGCCAGCGCGACCGCGCCTACCGCACGGCGGGCGAAGAGCGCGGGATTGTCGTAGGCACGGTGGGAGATTGCGATACCGCCGAGCACGGAGAGTGCCGCGAGGATGAAAATGCCGAGCCCGGCGGTACCCACCAGCCAGTCCCGTCCGCGGGTGCCCACTTCACCCATGTCCACGAGGAAGGGGAGGGAGGCAACGGCGGCAACAGCTGCCGCCAGCCCGACAACTTCGGGCCGGAGCAGCTGCTTTCGCTTGAGAAACGACTTACCACGCCGGCTGGACCGGGACGCGCGGGTTCGCGTGCGTGTGCGTGCGGCCATAGGCGCACAACTCCTCTGTCCCGGCCACTACCCCGCGCACCACCATGCGGCCGGCACTACCAGAAAGAACGATGATGCTCTCTCAGACCTCGACTGTCACCGTGAGCACCATCGGCCTGCGGCGAGTCTCATCATAAAGGAACTTCGAGAGAGCGTCCCGGACACGTACCTCGATGTCACCAAGTTCGGCCCGGTGCTCGCCGCCACCAAGGGCCCCTTCGACCACGCGCTTGCTGCGTTCGAGCAACTCCTCGTGTTCTTCGACATCGATGAAGCCGCGGCTCAGGATGTCGGGTGACCGCTCCAGCTTCCCCGTCTGCTTATCCACGGATGCGATCACCACCACGACGCCGTCAGTCGAAAGATGCGCACGGTCGCGCAGGAGGTGCTGGTCGACATCGCCGATACCAAGACCATCGACGTAGACGTAGCTGGCGGGCACCTTGTCGCCGAGGCGCGCTTCCTTCTCGTCGATCTCCAGGACATCGCCGTCGGTGAGAACAAAGGCGTTGCCTTCGGGCACGCCAACCGCTTCGGCAAGGCGGGCGTGGACCACAAGGTGCCGGTACTCGCCGTGGATGGGCACGAAGTATTCCGGCTGCAGGACCCCCTGCAGGATCTTCAGCTCCTCGCGGCTCGCGTGGCCGCGTACGTGGATATTCGCCACACGGTTGTAGAGCACATCCGCACCGAGACGGAAGAGGTTATCCACGTTCCGGTAGACGGCCTGTTCGTTCCCCGGGATGGGTGATGCAGAGAGGGCGACGGTATCCCCCTCCTGGATCTGGATGTGCCGGTGGTTGCCGTTCGCCATGCGCGTGAGCGCGCTCGTGGGCTCGCCCTGGCTGCCTGTCGTCACGACCACAAGCTTGTTGAGCGGCGTGTTGCGCATCTCCTCCACACCGACGATGACACCATCGGGCGCGTTCAGGTAGCCGAGCTGACGGGCCATGGCGACGTTGTCGATCATCGAGCGGCCGGTCACGAAGACCTTGCGCCCGGCGAACACCGCAGCATCGACCACTTGCTGGACACGCGAGATGAGCGATGCGAAGGTCGCGATGATCACTCGGCCGGGCGCATTCACGACGATGTTGCGCAGCGCATCGCCGACGAGCTGCTCGCTCGGCGTATAGCCCTCAACTTCGGCGTAGGTGCTGTCGGCGAGCAGGAGCAGGCAGCCTTCCGCCCCGACCTGTGCCAGGCGGATGAGGTCGGTGGACTGGTTCATCACGGGTGTGTGGTCGAGCTTGAAGTCCCCGGTGTGCACGATGGGCCCGAGCGGCGTGCGGATAATCAGGCCGCAGGCATCGGGGATCGAATGTGCGACCGGGAAAAACTCAACTTCAAAAACACCGGCCTTGATGACTTCGCCGGGCTCGACCACGACGGTCTCCGACTTATCAAGCAGGCGGTGTTCGTTCAGCTTCACGCGGATCAGGCCATCAGTCAGGCGGCTGCTGTAGATAGGCGCCGAGAACTCGCGCAGGAAGTAGGGCAGGGCGCCGACATGGTCTTCGTGCCCGTGTGTGAGGAACACGGCCCGCAGGCGGCCGGCGTTTTCACGCAGGTACGTGAAGTCCGGGATGACGAGGTCGACGCCAAGCATCTCCTCTTCCGGGAACATCAGGCCGACGTCGACGACGATGATGTCCTCTTCGTATTCGATGAGCATCATGTTGCGGCCGATTTCTCCGAGGCCGCCAAGCGGGATGATTCGTAGTGGTGGCATAGGTGGTCCTTATTCGAACAGACGGAACTGTGTAGTGGATTGCGATGGGGCCGGGATGGGCCCTGGCTGCGGTCCAGTCGCGGGCGCCTCGGGCGCGGTGGCCTCGGGCTGTGGGCCATCGACGACCGGTGGTGTCTCGGGTGGCGGTGCAGCGGCGGCTGCGGGGAGCGGGGACGGCTGCTGCCTGCGTGCTGCCTCGCGCGCGTGCTCAAGGATGAACGGCAGTTTGCGGAAGTCGTCCAGCATCACTTCGCGCAGGTTCCCCCGGTGGAGTGCCGCCGCCGGGTGGTACATCGGGACATAGGCACGCCCGGCAATCTCCTTCACGCTCCCATGGATGCGGGAGATTGTCTGCCGCGGGAAGAACTTCGCCATCGAATATCGCCCCAGCGTGACGATCACGAGGGGGTCGATGATGTCGATCTGCTCATCCAGGTAGTCGCTGCAGGCCTCGATCTCTAACGGCAGCGGGTCCCGGTTCGACGGTGGGCGGCACTTGAGCACGTTGCAGATAAACACATCCTCGCGCGAAAGCCCCGCAGCCGCGAGGAGTTCGGAGAGGAAGTTGCCTGCAGCGCCGACGAATGGGCGCCCCTGCTTGTCCTCGTTCACGCCCGGCGCCTCGCCGATGAGCATCACCTCGGCATCAATCGGCCCTTCGCCGGGGACGGAGAGGGTGCGCGTCTTTGAAAGCGGACAAAGCTGGCAGCCGCGAACGCGCGCGGAGAGATTCTCCATGGTAGCTTCGCGGTCGAAGATCACGCGATCGCCCCCACGTCTGCCTCGACCTGCGGCAGGGGCGTCGCTCGGAGCGCACGCGTAGCGGTAGCGAAGAGCTGCGTCCCCACAATGATCGCCACGACGGCGAAGATACGCTGCAGCACGTTCGCGTCGAGCTCCGCTGCGAGGAAACTACCGGCGATGCCTGCGGGCACTGCAGCGGGCGCAATCCACGACGCGGCCCGGCCATCGAGCGTGCCGTGACGGGCGTGGGTAAACGCCCCCACTGCGGCGGCACCGACGATCACGCAGAGGGAGACGCCCTGGGCCTCGTGCTGTTCGACACCCAGGAGGAGGACAAGCGCCGGGATGTAGATCGCGGCGCCGCCCACGCCGAGGGCTCCGGAGATGAGCCCGCCCACGAGGCCAACAGCGGCGCCAACCGCGAGTTCGGCGAGACCGTCGACGGACGCCAGCGGCTGCCCTTCGCCGAAGAGCAGCAGGCGGAGCCCGACCAGGAGGATGAATGCACCGAAGAGCTGTCGCAGGCGCATGCCCGGGATGAACTGAACGCCGGTGGCACCGAGGTAGGCCCCCGCGAGCGACGCGGGCAGGAGCACTCCAACGAGCGGCCAGCGCACACCTTCGCTGAACTGGTAAGTGATGGCGCTCGCACCAGCAGCGAAGATGATGACGACGAGCGAAGTCCCATGAGCAGTGTGCTGCCGCATCTTCAGGACGCCCGTCATCAGCGGGATCATGATTGCGCCGCCACCGACACCCGTCAGTCCGCTGAAGAACCCGCCCGTGAGGCCAGTGGCCCCGCTCGCGAACGCCCGGTTGTCCGCGTCGACGCTCATGCGACGGTACCCTCTGGCTGCTTCGGCTGCAGCGTCCAGGCGAAAAGGATGCCGACGAAGTAGAGCACGAGCAGCGGGCCCGCGACGAACGTCTGCGTCACCGGGTCAGGGGTTGGAGTGACGATCGCCGCGAGGATGAAGACGATGATGATGGCGTAGCGCCAGAACCCGAGGAGCTGGCGCGCGCGCACCAGGCCGAGCTTCGCGGCGATCGCGATCACCATCGGCAGCTCGAAGGCGATACCGGTCCAGAAGATCAGGCGCGTACAGAAGTTCACATACGCCTGGATCTGCTGCTGGTTTTCGATTTCGTCTGCACCAATGTTGAGCAGGAAGCCCATCGACTGGGGAAGGATGATCCAGTAGGCGAAGGCCATACCGGCGAGCAGGAAGAAGATCGTGCCGAGCAGGCCGGGGAGCAGGATGTTGCGCTCCTTCGGCGTGAGCCCCGGCACGACGAACGCCATCACCTCGTAGATGATGACGGGCGAGGCAAGGACGAGGCCGCCATACATCGCGATCTTGAAGATGGTCGCGATGCGGTCGGTAGGCGTGAGGCTGACCAGGCGGAAGTCGGGGATCTCCTCCCGCGCCGGGGCCAGGAACCACCCGAGGATCGTCTCCCAGAAGAAGGCACAGACGATGACGCCGAGCACAATTGCGACGGCGCAGACGATGACCCGGTTGCGGAGCTCCTTCAGGTGCTCCATCAGGGTCATTTCGCCGCCGCCGTGCTCCCCTGGCACCGCGGGGATATCGGCCGGGCGCTGGGCTGATTCAGCGCTCATTTAGAACACCATTGGGGGCGCCGGGGGCTGTTCATCGGCGTCCTGTTCTTGCTGGGCCGGTTTCGCAGCGGCAGGCGCCGGGTCGGCCGGAGCCTCAGTTGCGGGCGTCGCTCCTGCGTGTGCGCCATTCGTCGACGCCTCGGCCGGCTTAGATTCCGGTGACTCAAGCAGCGGCGGGAGATCGACCGCGCTGGCCTCCTGCAGGTCGCGCTGCCACTGGGACTGCTGCTTCTGCAATTCGGTCCGTGCGGTATCGACCTCGCCGCGTACCGTGCGGTACTGCTCTTCGAGGTAGTCGAACTCGTCGCTGAACTCGTTGCGGACGGCGCGCGCGTACTGTTGCAGCGTGCGCACCGCCCGCCCGATCTGGTAAGCCATTGCGGGCAGCCGCTCGGGTCCAACGACAACGAGCAGCAGAACGAGAATGAGCAGGAGTTCCTGGTAACCGACGCCCAGGAATTCCACTATGGCCTCCTAGCGGCCGGACGAGCGCCGGGCTCGGATGGTGAGGCCGGGCTACTTGTCCTCGACGCCGTGGTCTTTCAGGTAGTCTACGGCGTCCTGTACGGTCGCGATCTTTTCGGCGTCTTCATCGCTGATTTCGAGTTCCACCCCATCCTGGGAGAACTCCTCCTCGAGCGACATGATGAGCTCGACAAGGTCGAGCGAGTCTGCATTGAGATCATCGACGAAGGAGGCGGTGGGGGTCACTTCATCCTCCTCGACGCCTAGCTGCTCCACGACGATCGCGCGGACTCGTTCGAACACGTTGGCCACGATTCAGTTCTCCTGAGAAGTTGGGTTCGGGGTTTCCGCCTCTGGCGGCGGGGGCTCGCCCGTTCGAGTTGCCTTGATGCGTGCGCTCACTGTGCGGAGAACTCCGTTGACGAACGCCGGAGAGCTTTCTCCACCATACCGATGGGCGAGTTCGACAGCTTCATTGATGACAGCTGCGACCGGCGCCGAATTATCGGAAAGCAGTTCCCATATTGCAAGCCTCAGAATGTTCCGGTCAACGACTGCGAGGGACTCCGCGGGATAGCGCGAGGCGGCCTCGGCGATATAGCGATCGAGCTCTGCCTGGCGGCGCAAGACGCCACGCAGCACGCCCCGGCCGAACCCGCTCGGGCCGGCCGCCGCTACTTCGGGGTCTTCCTCCGAAACGTCTTCGACTCGCCGGTTATACGATGCCTCCGCATCGTGGTCCGAAGCATCTGCTTCGTAGAGCGCCTCCAGTACCAGGTACCGGGCGCGCCGCATGACGTTATCCGTCATGCCATCACCATGCCACCGTCGACCTGGATGCACTGTCCGGTGATGTAGCGGGCGCCATCGCCCGCGAGGAAGGCGACGAGCGGCGAAACTTCATCCGCTTCGGCGAGGCGCGCGAGCGGGATCTGGGCAAGAACCGCGTCGACCTGCGCCTCGGTGAGGTCCGCCGTGATGTCTGTCTTGATGAAGCCCGGTGCGATCGCGTTGACCGTGATCCCACGCGAAGCGACCTCTCGTGCGACCGCGCGCGTGAAGCCGACAAGCCCGGCTTTCGCGGCCGCGTAGTTCGCCTGGCCTGCGTTGCCCATGACGCCGACAACCGAAGCGATGTTGATGATGCGCCCGGCCTTCGCGCGCAGCATGGGCCGCATTGCGGCCTTGGTCACAAGGAAGGCACCCCGGAGGTTCGTGTTATGTACCGCGTCCCAGTCGGCCTCGGTCATGCGCATGAGTAGGCCGTCGCGCGTGATGCCCGCGTTGTTTACCAGGATGTCGAGGCCGCCGAACTGATCGACGGTCGCCTTGACGATGGCGCCTGCGGCCTCTGCGTCGGAGACGTCGCCCTGCACGGCGAAAGCCTCGCCGCCGGCCTGCTTGATCTCTTCGACGACGGCTTCCGCGGCCCCTGCCTGCGATTGATAGTTCACGGCGACACGTGCGCCCTGGCGTGCCAGCTCGAGGCAAATGGCACGGCCAATGCCGCGCGACCCACCGGTCACGAGCGCAGCTTTCCCGTCGAGGGTGCCCATTTGTGGCCTCCTAGAGGTCGACGCGGGTAGAGCTTGCGTCGTTGACGTTGAGGGTCGTGGACTTCCGGAGCATCCGCTTGATGATGGCGGTGAGGACCCGCCCGGGCCCGAATTCGATGAATGTGGTCACACCCTCCTCCCCGAGGAAGGCGACGGTGTTGCTCCACTGCACGGGGCGCGAGACCTGGTCCACCAGCTCGTGGCGGACGTTCAGCTCGTCGTGTACGGGTGTGGCCGTACAATTCGCGACCACCGGGATGAGCGGATCGTGGACGCTGGCGGTGGCCACGTGCTGGGTCATGCCTTCTGCAGCGGGCTTCATCAGCGAGCTGTGGAACGCACCACTGACACTCAGGGGGATGACCTTCGCGGCGCCGCGCGCCTTCGCGTAGTCGAGCGCGCGAACGACGGCTTCGCGCCGCCCGCCAATGACCACCTGGCCCGGCGCGTTGACGTTGCAGACCTCGGCGCCGGCCTCGCGGCAGACGTCTTCGCAGTCGGCAATGTCGAGCCCAAGGATGGCGGCCATGGTTCCGGGGTTCTTATCGCCCGCGGCCTGCATTAGTTCGCCGCGCGCTCGCAGCAGCTTGACGGCGTTTTCGAACGACAGGGAACCGGCCGCGACCAGCGCGGTGTATTCGCCGAGCGAATGCCCGGCGACATAGGCGGGGCGCTCCGCAAGCAGTTCGGGCGAAAGTTCGGTCGCGACCTTGAGCAGCGCGAGGCTGGTGACGGCGATAGCCGGCTGGGTGTTGCGCGTCTGCTGCAGCTCCTCCTCGGGGCCCTCGAAGCAGAGCCTGCTCAGGGAGAAGCCGAGGATGTCGTTTGCGCGGTCATACAGTTCCCGCGCGCTGGAGAACTGTTCGTAGAGATCTTTACCCATTCCGACGAACTGCGCGCCCTGGCCGGGGAACACAAATGCCCGGTCCTTGCGGACGGCTTCGCCGAAGGAGAGGAATTGCCCTTCCACGCCAGCAGACGTGGTTAGCTCTCGAGTTCGGGGTTCGGCAGCGCGATCGCTTCGCGGTTCCGGTAGGTCCCGCAAATCGGGCACGCGTGGTGCGCCAGGCGTGGGCTCTTGCATCGCGGACAGTCCACCACGTGGGGCATCTTGATGGCCAGGTGGCTGCGTCGCTTCCCCTGGCGCGACTTGGGGTATTTCCGCTTCGGAAGCGGCGGCATATCGGGTCTCCTTCAGGTCGTTACCCATTCGATTGTCTCAGTGTACCAGCGTCAACCGGCAAACCCGCGGTCATACGGCCCGGGCACGGTCAAGTGGCGGCGATGGCGCCGGTTATCCCCGAGATCTTGCGGTACGAGAACGGTAGTGTCGAACGTTCGCTGTGGCCCAGGCTCCTGTCGTGCGGAGTCTACTGGCCCTTGGCCGGATTGACAGCTGCCGTATAGTCCGGGCAAGGAGGACTGTTCGCCATGCAGCGACTATTCATTTACGCTGTATTACTTGCTACTGCGCTTGGGTTATCGGTCCTTGCAGGACAAGACGCTGCTGCAGAAAGCGGTCCCGTTGGCGACACCTGCTTGGTGTCCGGACGGTTGTCTGGAGAGTACGATCCCGCCCGACCGACACTCGTTAAGGAAGCAATCGTTGGCCCGGGGTGCCTGGTCCAAGTAAGGGAAGGCGAGCTGACGGCTTCCGAATACACACGGGTTGCGGGCACGGAACCGGCCAGAGCAGAATCTCTCCTCGCCTCCGGCTACGTTCGGACACGTCTCCGGACGGAACACCTCCAAGTTCTGATGGTTCAACTCGACAACTACCTGAATTGGTCTTGGTCGGGTTCTCAAGTGTTGGGCTACAGTAACTCCGCGACGCCCGCAACTTCCGGGTGCAGTTGGGATGTGACGGATGGGCCGTATACATGGTTTGATACCAACGGCCTGCCTTCCACGATCTACTCGTACGCGTGGGCCTACTTCGAGAGCTGTTATCCTCCTGACAAAGGTTGGCTAGAGCCCATGGTTTGGGGCGACTATGCAGGAGGTTGGGGCTACTACTGTGATTACTCGATCACATTACCCCTCGGGTCCTCCGTCCAGTGCATTCCGACGCAGATCTATTGACTGATCGGCGTGCGGTAAGGCTGATTGGGCCAACGCTCGCCGTTGTTGCGGGCGTCGTGCTCACCGCCGGCATTATTTACGCTGCCTTCGGTCCGCTCCACACGAGCGGACCGGAGGTATCCGACGGCCGAATTGTCCGGCCGGAGTCAACGCATTCGCTCTACAGCGAGGGCATCGGCCTCGCCACGGGCGCGCAACTCGCCTGGTTTGCCATCTGTGCAGCGCTCATCGTGACAGTGGGATGCGTAGGTTTTGGCAACGACGACAGCCCCGCCCTACGACGGGCGCTCTGCGCGATTGGCGTCCTGACAGCTATCTCTGGAACGATGCTGCTTCTGACGATCGGCTGGCTGATGCTGCCGGGTGCACTGCTCGCCCTGCTCGCCGCAGCGAGCTGGAGTTGGGTAACAGCCGCTGGACGTCGTCACCCGATCCGAGACGCCTAAGGAGGTGACTGGGACTTCAATGCTGCCAGTGCGGCCCAGCGAGTGTCGATGGGGGTCCGGTCACAGGCGCAGGCTGCCATGCTGAGGTCCTGACCGCACTCGGGGCAAATCCCCGGACAGTCCTGGCGGCAAAGCGGCTGCATCTCGGCAGCCACTTCCGTGTATTGCCGGACGGCCTCCCTGGTGTCGATTGTGTTCTCCAGGCTGATGCGGAAATCCTCGGGATCCTCCGGCGCCGGGAGGCGCACGCCAGTCACCGGGTCGACCTGCTGCTGGAAGATCTCTTCGAATTCCACGTGTTCCCGGTAGGCGAACGGCGCCAGGCAGCGGCTGCACGAGTCGTCGATGAAGACATCAGCTTCGAAGCGCACGAGCACCCCATTGGGCACGCGCACGAGTTCGACGGTGCCCCGGTGGACCGGGTCCTCGGGATCGAGAATGGCGGTACGTGTGGAGCCTACTGGCTCCCGGAGTAGTTGTGAGACATTAAATTCCATGTGGGGGACACCTCGCGGGCGGAGGTAGATCCAGTATAGCCCGCCGCGGTGGCGCGACCGCCACCAGCAGTGCCAGTGCCATAACGACGGACGGAGCGTAACGATTCGGCCAAATCCTGGCAGGTGCACTGCAGCACCGTTTACTCGCCTCGGGGCCGCGCGTAGCCTTAGCTGCTACGGTTAGCCTATGAGCCAGGTCCTCGAAATCCTCACCCTCCAAACCATCGACGACGAAGCCGCCTCGCTCCGCGCGGCGCTCGCGGACATCGACCGCCGCCTCCAGGGTGACGAGGAGTTGATTGCCGCGCGGCACGAACTCCTGGAAGTCGAGAGCCGCCTGAATGCCGTCCGCAGCAGGCAGCGCCGCCTGGAGGACGAAGTCGAATCCCTGAGCGACAAGCTGGCGCGCGAGGAGACCCGGCTCTACGACGGCTCCGTGAAAGTGCTGAAGGAGCTCCAGGGACTCCAGGCCGAGGTCGAGAACCTGCAGAAAACGCGCTCGTCGCTGGAGGATGAACTCATCGGCGTGCTCGACGAGGCGGAGGCCATCGACCGGGAATACGCAGCGAAGGCCGCCGTGGTGCGGAAGCTCGAAGAACGATGGGAACAGCACTCGCAGGACCTTCGGCGCGAGGCGCGGCGGCTGACGGACGCTGTCGTGCGCGTCGATGCCCGCCGCGAAGCGCAGAAGACGAAGATTAGCCCGCGGCCGTTGCAGCTCTACGAGGACCTTCGTGTTCGAAAAGGCGGGATGGCCGTTGCGCGCGTGGTGGGCGCCACCTGCAGCGGGTGCCGCGTGGCCATCCCCGACGCCGTCCGGCGCAAGGCCATGTCGCCCACCGATCTCGCGCAGTGCCCGAACTGCGAGCGCATCCTGAGCATCGGATGAGCGAATGAAGGCGGTTGGCTACTTCGTCGAAGGTGCGCACCGCAACGGAAACCGCCGCTCGATCGGCGAGCAGAACCGCGCCTTCCTCGATTTCTGCACGCGCTTCGGGTTCGAAGTCGCAGGCACCTTCCTCGATACTGACAATCCCGACGCCGCCGGGAGCGGGTTCCGCCAGATGCTGCAGTTCCTTTCGCGGGACGACCGTGGCTTCATGGTCGTGGCGATCGACAGTCTCGGCGTACTCGGGCCGGATCTCGGCCAATCGGCGATGAAGCTGCTCACCATGGAAGCGACCGGGGTGCAGGTTGTCTCGGTCCACAGCGGCAAGGAATTGGCGCGGGAGCTCGTGAGCGACTGGGCCGAGCGTGACGAGGGGCCACCGGTCTCGGAGCGGGTGCGCTCGGCGATGCGCCGTAAGGCAGTGAAGGGCGAAGCACTCGGCCGCCCGCCATATGGCTACCGCGTCGGGCCGCGACGGCGGCTGGAGTTGGTGCCGGACGAGGCCGTCGTGGTGCGCTACATCTTCAAGCTCTACCTGCACGATGACATGGGCATCCGGAAGATCGCCGGGCAGCTCAACGAGGAGAACATCCCCACGCGCCGCGGCGGCCGTTGGAGCATGGTCACCGTGCGTGACCTCCTGCGGAACCGCGCCTACCTCGGCACCTATACCCGTTTCGGCGTCAAGGTCCCCGGCTCGCACCCCCCGCTCGTGTCACCCGAAGACTTCCGGCGGGTGCAGGAGCGCCTGCAGTCACGAAGTGCGACTGTGCGTGAGCGGAAAGTCACGCCGTTCCTGCTCTCGGGCATCGTCTACTGCGCGCGTTGCGGCAACAGGATGATCGGCGTCAGCCGGCGGCAAAAGTGGACCACCAAAGCCGGCGAAAAGAAAGCCGCCTCCTACCGCTACTACCAGTGCGAAAGCCGCACTAACCAAAACGCCTGTGGCTACAACACGCAGCGCGCGCAAGAGTTGGAGGATCGCCTGCGCCAGCTTCTCGGCGAGGACACGGAGGGCGTCCGGCGGGTACGGCGTGCCGGGAATGTGGACTCCTACGTCCTCGACCTTGGGTCGCAGGTAGAGAAGATAGAGGCCCGGATGCGCCGAGTCCGGCGGCAGGTCGAAGAGCTCGTGGCCGATGCCGCGAACGAGCTCATCTCCGTGGAGCGGATGAAGGCGCTCGGGCAGGAGCTCGTGCGGGAGCAGCAGGAACTGGAGGAGGAGCTGGCCGCCACCAAGGCCCGCCTGAGCGCGCATGAATCGGAGGCCGAGCGCCATCGCTATCTCGACGAGCTGCGGCACCGGGTGGTCGCCGAGTGGGACGCTCTCGACTTCACCGAACTGCAGACCATCCTGCGTGAAGTTGTCGACCGCCTCGAGGTCGATGGGGCCGAGGCACGGCTCTACCTGCGGCCATGAAGCTCATCGTCTATGCCGACGGAGCAAGCCGCGGCAACCCCGGGCGTGCGGCGATCGGTGCGAGCGTGCAGGACGTTTCCGGGGCCGAACTCGCCACCGTGAGCGAGACCATCGGGATCGCCACGAACAACCAGGCGGAGTACCGCGCCGCGATCGAAGGTGTCCGTGCCGCGCGGAAAGCCGGCGCCACGGGGATCGAGCTGCGGATGGACAGCGAACTCGTTGTGCGCCAGCTCACGGGTCAGTACCGGGTGAAGAACGTTGCGCTCCAGCCACTCTTCGCCGCGCTCGTGCAGGAGCTGGAAGCGACCGGGCCGTACACCGTGGGCCATGTCCCCCGGGCTCACAACGCCCGCGCGGACGCGCTCGCGAATGCTGCGTTGGATGCGGCGGCGGAGTAGCCACGCCCTCACCGCGAGAACAAATGTGCTAAAATGAGCGGGAAAGCTGACGGCAGGTGGCCGAAAGCTGATAGCCTAGGGCAGGTTCAGCGGGCCGGGCAGCCGCTGCAGTTCGCTGCAGAGGAAAGTCCGGACTCCACCGGGCAAGGTGCCAGGTAACGCCTGGGCGGCGAAAGCCGACGGCCAGTGCAACAGAAACATACCGCCCGCCTCGGCGGGTAAGGGTGAAATGGTGCGGTAAGAGCGCACCGGCGTCCTGGCAACAGGGCGGCCGGGTAAACCCCACCTGGAGCAAGGCCAAATAGGGGAGAAGGGCGCCCGGCCCGTTATCACTCCCGGGTTGGCTGCTAGAGCGCCGCGGCGACGCGGCGTCGAGAGAGATGGCTGCCGCTTCCGTTCGCGGGAGCACAGAATCCGGCTTACAGGCCCGCTGAACCCGACCTCGCTATCACCTGTCAGCTTTCCGCCGTCAGACCTCCCGAAACCCCCTCACTGAGAGCCATGTGCTCGCCGGCATCCTTGCTTCGCGTGTTCAGACGGAAGCCGATGTAGATGAAGATGATGCCGATGAACTCGGTCACGTAGAGGACCTCGGTGTAGCCCGCGCGCGTGAAGGAGCCGCCGATACCCGGCAGAATCGCCCCCACCGCGATGCAGATGTTCCCGAAAAACCGGTCGCGTGTAGACGGCGTGCCCGCGTATTTTCGCGCGGAAACCACAGCCCCACCGACGAGGAAGATGAACGCATAGGTGTTCACGAAGGGGCTGAAGAAGCGCACCCACTCCCACTGGATGACCTTCCCGGTGAGCCGGTGCTCCTCGACGAGTGCAGTATCGAGCGGGGTCAGGATCACGAACAGCGACGCCACCGCGACAAAGCCAACGAGGGCCACGGCAAGGCGATGGGCCGTCTGCCGCTCGAGCATCAGGTAGACCGTTCCCTGCGCCAGCGGCGCACCTCCCAGGAGCGCCCCGGAGATGTACCACGCGCGAAAGATAGGCTCCTTCCACCCGAAGATCGTGGTGAAACCCTCCATGAAGGTCCCC
>Ga0265293_10010009_pt1 | contig 13400 bp, 9 predicted proteins | sample Munlanlewell138R_FD_192505 | JGI IMG/M metagenome (GOLD analysis project Ga0265293, IMG submission 192505) | Leachate microbial communities from a municipal landfill in Southern Ontario, Canada - Leachate well 138R | ecosystem: Engineered > Solid waste > Landfill > Unclassified | place: Canada...
TATACCAAAACTTCTATATACGGACAATGCTAAAATCTATCGTTCACAACAATTTGAATATATTTGTGCTTCTTTGGGCTGTACCCTTTTGCATTCGCAGCCCTTTGTCCCTCGTGGTCGTGGGAAGGTAGAACGCATGTTCCATACGATAAGGATGCGGTTTTTAAGTACCCTAGATCCTAAATCCATAAAAGACTTGGATGATCTTAATGAACGATATTTTAAATGGTTGGAAGATGACTACAAAAGAAAAGCCCATAGCGGATTAAACGGTTTGTCTCCTCATGATGTATTAATATCACAAGTTTCAAAAATAAATTTAGTGACAAACATTGAAAGAATAAATGAGAATTTTCTTCTTAGAGTTACAAGAAAAGTTCAAAGTGATGCCACTATTCAAATTAATAATATTCTTTATGAAACCGATATGAAATTCGCAGGACGAAGAATGGAAATAAGGTACGAGCCTGAATGGCTGAAGGATATAACTAAAATCCTGCCTTTATATGAAGACGGTAAAAAAGTAGGTGAAGCAAAGATGGTACGATTTCATGATAATGCTCATACCATGAGAAGATTTAAGGGCAATAGGAATAAAACCACTAATGCAAAATCTAATGAACAATCTTCTTTATCCCATGAAGTAACCGTTAAAAATCCTATATCTTTTAGTGATATGATGGGGGGTAATAATTAATGTACAGACAACATTTCGGATTAAAATTTAATCCTTTTGATAAGGAAATATCTACTGATAAGCTTTATGCAAGTCAAGATATGAAGGAGCTGGACTCACGACTTAAATATATGCTTGATAATAGAGGTATTTGTCTTATTGTAGGAGAACCCGGTTGTGGTAAATCTATCGGTCTTAGAAAGCTTACGGAAAACCTTAATCGTTCTTTGTATAAACATTGTTATTTAGCTCTTACTACTTTAACCGTTAAAGAGTTTTATCAGGCAATGGCTTCTTTGTTAGGTGAAACACCGGCTTACAAAAAGTTTAGTTTGTTTAATCAGATACAAAATTGTATAGAGAATTTGTATTACGAACAAAGAATCACTCCTGTGATAATTATAGATGAAATACATATGGCACCTATGTCAATTTTAGATGATATAAGGCTTTTGTTTAATTTTAAAATAGACAGTGCTAATCCTTTTGTATTGATACTGGCGGGACAGCCTCAGATAAGAAACAGACTTGCTCTTAATACTTGTTACCCATTAAGACAAAGAATATCTATAAGGTATTCCATGCAGGGCCTTAGCATGGAAGAAACAGCTGATTATTGCTTAAGTAGAATAAAGATTGCCGGGTGTATAAATGAAGTATTTTCTCCTTCAGCTTTAAATGCAATACATACTATATCCGGAGGTTTTCCAAGAAATATTAATAATATTGCTGTTTCCAGCTTAATGTATGCGACTGTGAGAAAGATGTTAACCGTAGATGAAGAGGTTGTATATCAAGCTAATATTGAAACAGGTGTTTAATGAGGTATGTATTATGATTTTTGAATGTGCTTACAAAACAAAGGGAAGAACCGATATATGGATTGGCACCATTAAACAGTTAAAAAATCATGGAGGTTATTATGAAATGGTTATTGAAAGCAGATCAAGGATTCATGTTTTGTTTGGCAAAACTATGATAGGAGGTTTTGCTTGTATGCCTGATTATGGTGCCGGATGCCATTTAGGTAAGCTAAATGATGTTTCATGGAATAAAGGTGAGTTGATTCATGCTCTGGGTAAGATAGATGGGATTACTGTTGCTACTGCTTTAAATTTATTAGCAGATAAGATTGATTTTTAGGCTCTTGCCTATGTTGGAAGATAGAGCAATGCGGGGAGCCCGAGTGCCAACCTAGGATTCTATAAAAAGCAATGGGGAAGGGTGGTATCTTTGACCATCCTTCTCCATTGCTTTTGAAGAATTAATAATGCGATAAATCCTAGGGTTTGGAGCAAAGCCCCATGTTTTTAGTACACTACTTTATTTTGATAATTAACATAAAATTGCCGCTTTTATTTTGAGAATTGTTTAAGTTTTAGTCAGTATTAGTCTTTTTTAATTTGATAATATTTCCTAGTTTAATTTGAGAATTGACAATATCAGTTTAATGCTATAGCTATTCTATTATGTATCGTCTTTATTTAATTTTATTAAAGCTGTTAAATAAAAGTTTTAAATTTTTTAAAAAAGAAGGAATTTTGTGGTTTATGTCGAATACTATTAAATATACATAAGGTATACATAAGGTATACATGATTTTATTTACTTGTTGAACCTTCAAAAATACTTATTAAAAATGCGTATCTGAGCATAACTGAACAAATGTAAACAAAAAAGTGTAAGAACACTGTTAAAATATTATTTAATAATGGCAGTGATGTTACAAGCTAAGTATATTTAATTTGTGTGATGCTATGAATAAATAATTACAATAATATTAATTATTCTTCATCGGTGTTATTAAAATTACATGGTATCAATTAAAGCAAATTAGCGAGATGGATAGTGCCAATTAGGTTAATAAAATCAAATCGAAAAGATGTATTACAGCGGTTAATTTTATGCAGATTATTGGTATAGTTTAACAAACATAATATTAGTTTTGCAATAGGGGGTGATAATGTTTAAATAAAGAGATTGCTTATCGGAAGTAATATTGGTAAATATGATTGTTTACTATAATTAATTAAAGATTTTGATAAAATGATTATCTATGAAAATGAGAAAGTATTAAGGTTTTAACAAGTAGATCAATTATTCATTTAATTAAATAGGAGGAGAAAAATGGCTAAATTTATTCCTGAACCGTATCGTATAAAGATGGTTGAACCCATTAAAATGACAACTCGGCATGAACGTGAGAATTTAATTAGGGAAGCGGGCTATAATTTGTTTCGCCTGAAAGGTGAGGATGTATATGTGGATGCATTGACTGATTCCGGTACAAATGCTTTGAGTAATGCCCAATGGGCTGCAATTATGAACGGGGATGAAGCTTATGCTGGTGCAAAAAGTTACTATAATTTAATAGAAGCACTTTCTGATATCTTTGATTACGGATTTTTTTGCCCTGTTCATCAAGGTCGTGCTGCAGAAAAAGTATTATTTCCACTTATACTAAGTGAAGGAAAATATGCGATAGCAAATTTATTTTTCGATACTACACGTGCTCATGTTGAATTAGCTGGTGCCCGTTGCCTAGAGTGCTGTAACCCCGAGGCTGCTGATACCCAGTTGCGAACCCCTTTTAAAGGGAATATGGATATTGAATCTCTAGAACGAACTATACTAGACAAAGGGGCAGAAAATATAGGACTTGTTGTTATGACGATTACTAACAACTCGTGTGGTGGGCAACCAGTATCATTACACAATTTACGTGATGTTGGCGAAATTTGTAAAAAATATGGAATCCCTATGAGCATTGATGCTGCACGTTATGCAGAAAATGCGATGTTCATCAAATTGCGTGAGGAATCTTGTAAAAATATGAGCATTAAGGAAATTGTCAGAGAATGTTTCGATTGTGCTGATATGTTTACGATGTCTGCTAAAAAAGATGCAATTGTCAATATGGGGGGAATTGTAGGTATTAAAAATGCTGATTCACCACTTGTGATGAAAGTAAAAGCAGCATGTATTGAATTTGAAGGTTTTTACACATATGGTGGTTTAAATGGACGTGATCTGGAAGCATTAACTGTTGGTTTGTATGAAGGGTTGGATGAAAACTGGCTTCAATATCGTTTGGGTAGTATAGCTTACATCGGTGAATGCCTAGATGAACTTGGAATTCCATATCAAGCTCCTGCTGGCGGTCATGGTGTTTTTTTAGATGCTGCCAAATTCTACCCCCAGATTCCGTATACTGAATTTCCTGGTCAGGTACTTAGCATAGAATTGTACAAGGAATGTGGATTGCGTTCGTGTGATATAGGATCCTATATGATAGGGAACGATCCCGATACTGGTAAACAACTTAAAAGCATAAATGAATTTACACGTTTGGCAATACCAAGACGTGTTTATACACAAACACATTACGATATGGTAATAGAATCAATAAAGGGAGTGTGGGGAAAACGTGAAGAATTAAGGAGTGGTTACTATATAACTTGGGAGCCACCTATTCTTAGACATTTTCAAGCAACATTGGAAAAAATAAAGTAGAGTTTAAGTATATTAAAATGTGTTAGATTTGTTGAAAGTTGAATTTTTTTAAAAATTATATATGTTACAGTGAGCTAATAACTTTGAATATATTGGTAAGTTATGTTTTGAATATGATTACGATGAATTGATGGTTTAATTTTATAAGATAAATAAAGTATCACAAAATCCGTAATTTTAAAAGAAGAGTCCTAGGTAAAACGCATGTTCGGTTTTAGTAAGCAATAACGGATTATGTTGAAAAAGCACAGGGATGGAAAGTTTTAGTGCTTTCAGCTAATATATCAAATAATGTGCCATTAATGAGACTCATAATATAAAGTATATTTTATTGATATAATTATCATTGTTACTTGATGGAATACTTATTAATTATTATATGATTGGAGGATTAATTATGATAAAACCTTCTGTAAGGCAAATGGAAATTGAGTGGCCTGAATTGGGAATTACTGTTACTGCTAATCTAAGAGATGATATGGCACCTGGTGTTTGCGATGTCGTGTGGGATTCATTACCAATCGAAACTGTGCAAGAGCATGGTATGATTTCTGGGAAAGTGATTTATTGTGCTACAAGAATTAGGAGCACTTTAAGGGAATGGATGGTCGATAGAGCACCTGGGGATATCTATTTCTTTAATGTCGGACAGATGCTAATTATAGTACACGGTTATACTACGGAAACACTTAAGGTTAATAAATTTGCTGAGGTTATACCTGAAGATTTAGAAAGGCTCGGCAAAGCTGGAGAAGCTGTTTGGAATAGCAACTATTTGACCCATAAAGTTTTACGAGTCATTTTTCGACGTAAGAAATAAGAAAGGAGGGTAAGAAAGTGACAAATTGGAAAGATGTAAAAGAAATTATTGAAAAGGAAATTAGTTTAATTTGGCTCAAAGAGCCTATTGAGCTAAAAAAATTCCGTTTAGGAATAGTTGAAAGTGGTGCAGGGGCATATGATCAATATTTTGCAACGTGGGTGTTTGGGGATGGTGAAATTCGTGCACTTGGGATTTACTGTATATTTAATGCTATTGAATGTGCTGAGAGGAAAGAGCCAAATCCTGTATATACGCTAGAACAATGCAAAGATGTTTTTAAATTTGGTGCTGCGGTATGTGCTGAATATGTTGCATATAATTTTAATATGCCTAAGATATGGGATTTCTATAATAAGATTTGTGATTCATTTGATTCTATTCATACAAAAGAAGAATTTGCCGATCTACTTTACAGCTACTATTGTTATATAAACAAAATGCATCTTTGGGTACATCATATGTTTCCTTGGGCTCTTGGAACTGCATTTCCGCGAAATGCTGCTAGCGAAATTGTTAAAATGTATAAAGAAGGAAAATATGACGGCAGTTATATTTAATCTGCTTATATGAAATGACGTGGTTAACCATGCAGAATACTGAGATTTATAATTAAGATGTTTTAGTATCTGCTTGGCTTAATCACTATAGTTAACATTTATAAGAGATTATATTATATGATGCAAAATTCATTAGTATGTAGGCAATAATATTTTAAATATATAGGAGGTATTTATGAAAAAGATATTTATTTTTATACTGACTCTAATTATTGCTTTAACTTTAACTGCTTGCGTCAATCAAAAGGGAAGCGACACAAAAGTCCCTATAGAACCAGAATCAGGCTCTAATGGTGTTACCCATAGTCCGATGGATATAGAGCTGCTAGCTGGGCCCTCCGGAACTATTTCTTATATTGCTACGGCAATAGGTGAGGTTATAACTAATAAATCAAACTGGATTCGCATGTCAGCAATTGGTACTGCAGCCACAGAAGCAAATATTACACAAATGCTTGAAAAAAATGACAGGACATATACAGTATTTATGGCTTCAGCAGCTACTTTTAGGGGTGCAAAAAATGGTGCTGCCGCTTTTGAAGGTGAAGATCCTGTTAAGGACATGCGGCTTATAGGCGGATTCAGTTTTGGCACGAATGGATTTTGCACAATTAATTCGAATATCAAAAGCTTAAAAGATTTAAATGGGAAAACCGTTGCAATGGTTTCTGACTCACTGCCATTAACCGTATGCAAACAAATGTTTAAAAATATGGGTATAGATGTAAAAATAGAAATAATGGGTTTTTCAGATCAATTTGATGCTTTAGGTGATGGGCTCGTTGATGCTTGTATGTATTTTGGTACTATGTCAACAAACATTGACAAACCTTTAATTCCAGTTTCTGCGCTGCAAGAAGTTGTAGCAACAAGAAAAAATCAAGTTTGGGCTATTGATATTCCTCCCGAATTGATCACACAAGCCGTTGTTGACGTAGGTTTTGAAGAATTTTGGCCTTATGTTCCTGTTGTTGCGGTACCTGGGTCTTTATCCAGTGCACAAACAAAGCCTTTTGGTGTATATGGTGCTGTCACTGGTAGCTTAGTTTGTTGGGCTGATATGGATGATGACGTTGTCTATGAAATTACAAAGACACTTTGTGAAAACATTGAACATTTAGGTGATTATTATAATGATTTGAAGCATTTAGATGCAGATACTATGGTTTCTATGCTCTCTGCTATTGCAGATAATGAAAGTGATATCCATCCCGGTGCTATTAAATATTTTCAAGAAACAGGACTATGGGATAATTTTGAAGATGGTAGTTTCAATTAGTATCTTTGTTTTTGCAGGGTTATAATATTTTATGCTTAACAAGTATATATGTCGTACTGCTATGATATAAGCTTTATATTAGTTTAATCGTAGCAGTACGGCAAAAGTGTAAGGGAGGCATTATTTTGAATGAACAATCTCAAATTAAAGTTATGGATAAAGACGGGGAAATACATTCTATAACAAAAAATCAAAAATTGATCGATGCTCTTAGTAATATAATTACTAGCTTATGTGTAGTTATGGTTTTATATCATTTAATATATGCTAAAACTTTGTTTCTAAACGTGTATATACATCAAGCTTTACATTTGTTGTTTGGACTTACAATCATTATCCTTGTTGAAATTAGGAAAGAATTCAAGAGTGAAAGAAAGAAAAGTCAAAAAATTTTAAACAGTTTTTATCTGACTTTAGTTTTATTAGCTGGTAGCTTTGGGTGTATTTATGTACTCATAAATAGTATAGATTTGCTAAACAGAGTTGGAATTAATACAAATTTAGATATTATTATGGGGACACTAATCATTATTGCTGTTCTGATAGCTTGTCGTAGATCAGTTGGTTGGGTACTCATAATTTTAGCTGGTATTTTTATAGTTTATACCTTTTATGGGCATAATTTTCCATACCCATTTTGGCATTTTGCAGTATCTTACAAGTCTGCAATAAGCAAATTTAGTATTGGCTTTAGTGGAATATTTGGTGATTGTATGAGGATATCAGCAAATTACATATTCCTATTTATGGTATTCGGTGAATTTCTTGCCACATCAGGTGGCACAAATTTTTTTATGGAACTTAGTAAGCTTATAGGGAAAAGAGCTGCTAGCGGAGCTGGTATTACAACACTTTTTTCTTGTGGACTTATGGGCATGGTAACAGGATCTGGAATGGCTAATGCATCTATCTGCGGACCTTTCACGGTTCCGCTGATGACTAGCACTGGATATTCGAAAGAGGAATGTTCAGGCATTTTGACTACTGCAGCGACTGGTGCTTTAATTGTACCACCTATTATGGGTGTTGTTGCTTTTGTTATGGCAGAGTATACAGGTATATCCTATGGACGTATTTGTCTCGTTTCGATAGCACCTTGTTTATTATATTATTTTTGTTTAGGTGTATATGTTGTGTTAGCTGGTAAAAAGATAGGAATTAAAAAATTAGGAGAAGAGGTAAAAATAGATATTAAGGGGTTAATATCTACAAGTTATATGTTTTTGGTACCTTTAGCTCTTATTATAATTCTTTTAATCATGTCTTACTCATTGCGCATGATATCTTTTTGGATTTGTATTTCTGTAATTGTACTAAGTCTATTTCAGAAAAAAACACGTAAACCTTTTAAATTCTGGATCAAAGCATGTGAAGCTGGAGCAATTGCAGGTGCAACTATTGCTATGGCCAGTGGTGCGATTGGTCTTGTTTTAGGTGCATTTGAGGTAACTAATCTCGGTAATAAGCTGCCATCTATGCTTATTACTTGGGCTAATGGAAATCTGACTTTTGCACTATTTCTTGTAGCTATTGTTACTATTATACTTGGATGCGGTGTACCACCTTTTGCTTCATATATGATGGTTTCTATGATGTGTGCATCAGTTCTTACAGATTTAGGATGTACAGTTTTGCAAGCACATTATTTTATTTTTTTATTCACAGTATTTGGACAAATGACACCGCCGGTTGCTGTTACTGCCGTGGCTGCAGCGCCAATTTGTAATGTTTCTTATTTGACAGCTGGAATACAGGCTGTGCGGGTTGGCTGGCTGGCTTGGCTTTTACCATTTTTCATTATATGGTGCCCTAGTTTAATCCTAGAATCTACACAATATTTACAGGCAACTTTAGCCCTCATATCAATTATTTTAATGAGCGTTTTATTACAATCTGCGAACTTAGGATATTTTCGATTGAAAACAACCACAACTGAACGATTTATAGCCTTGTTTGGAGGGTTAACATTCATTATTTACTGCTTTTTATTAAATATAGTCTATTTTATCATTGCAATTGCCGCAACTATAATATTTATTATTATACAGACAAAAAGAAAAAAAAGAGATTATTCTGCATTTTCCAAAGTAAGTTAAGACTTTAAAGAATAATATACAAAAGCACTATAAAAAAGTGTAAAGAAAAAAGAAAGGTGGGAATTGACGTAGGCTTTATGCTATAAAAGGAATAGATATTATTTTATAGCTCTGTATTTTATATAAGCTATATAAAATATAGAAAAAACTATTTATATAGGGTTTGTTATTAAAAGGGAAGAGTTTTTGAATTTTATGGTTTTTATAACGAACCCTTTCACTATTTCAAATAAATTTCAATAATTGCATGTAGCAATTGATGAAATATGGAAAGTTATTACTGTATTTTTTTAGATGATAATAGATTAATTAAAAATAACCTATCCACTCCAAAATCAAATCCTTTTATACTTATTTTACCCTTAGTTGCAAAGTTTAATTGGTTGAAATTTCACAACATTTTATAAGCAGACTTAATCGCCGGTTTGCTCAATTTTACGTAGCCTCCTATAAATTTGCGATGGGGTTCCCCTATACCAGTCATTCTGAGGCTTTAGCCGAAGAATCTTGACCCAAAAGGAATACCCTAGAACCCTTGGCTCACAGCTTATATCCGCAAGACTGACAAATAAGTGCAGACGTGAGGCGCATATTTATTCCTACCTTGCAAAACCTAGAAAAAGCAAATAAAATTTAGGAGTGTGCAGTAATGAATGATAACAATATATCATATTGGATTGATACGACGCAGGATACAAATTTCTCGGTTTTGGATAACGATATCACTGTTGATGTTGCTATAATAGGGGGTGGGCTGTCCGGTCTGATGGCAGCTTATTTTTTAAAAAAAGAAGGAATTAATGTTGCAATTTTAGAGGCGATGAAATTGGCAAAGGCTACGACAGGTAATACGACAGCTAAAATTACATCCCAACACAATCTTATATATGACAAAATAAAAAAATCCATGAGCATAGAGATGGCCAAGCAATATGCCGATGCAAATGAATCAGCAATAAAAACCATTTCTGATATTATCACTATGGATAAAATTGACTGCGATTTTGAAAAGAAAGATGCTTATGTCTATACCCAAGAGAAAAAATATGTTAAAAAGATTGAAAAAGAGGTAGATACTGCCCTATCTGTCGGAATTGATGCAGAATACCTGGAACAAACTCCATTACCTTTTTCTGTTTTAGCTGCTATGCGTTTTACCAATCAGGCACAATTTCATCCAATAAAATTTGCTTTATCTATTATAAATAGTTTAGCAAACAGCGGAGCTTTGATTTTTGAAGGTACAAGGGCAGTAGATATAAAGGAAGGAAATACATGTCAGGTTATAACAGATAGAGGTAAGAGGGTTACTGCTAAGCATATTATCATCACATCTCATTATCCATTTTACGATGGCAAAGGCATGTACTTCACTAGAATGCATGCTGTTAAATCCTATGTAATCGGTGTTACAATTCAGGAAAGTTTTCCCGATGGCATGTTTATTACTGCGGAAAATGTGCCCGGCAGAAGTTTGCGTTACCATCCCATTCCTGAAGGACAGCTTGTGTTAATCGGCGGTGAGCATCATAAGACAGGTCAAGGGGGAAGTACAATGGTGCATTATGATAATTTGAGGACCTTTGCAAAGGATACTTTTACTGTAAAGAAAGAGCTATACAGATGGTCCGCTCAGGATTATACTACTTTAGATAATACTCCTTATGTGGGAAGGCTGACATCCGATACTCCTAATATTTATGTTGCTACAGGCTTTAAAAAATGGGGAATGACTAACAGTGTTGCTTCCGCAATGATAATTAAGGACTTGATATTAAAGGGCGAAAGCAAATGGCAGGATGTTTATAATCCCCAAAGAGGTAATATTGTCGCATCTGCAGCTACATTTGCAGTGCAAAATGCTGATGTGGCTTATCAACTTATATCCGGTAAGTTGGAAAGGCCTGATGATATAGGTATTGAAAAAGGTGAAGGAAAGGTAGTAGAATACAAGGGTAAAAGGACGGGGGTTTATAAAGATGCTCAAGGGAACCTTCATTTATTGGATACAACTTGTACCCATATGGGATGTGAGTTGCAGTGGAACGATGCAGAGAAAACTTGGGATTGTCCTTGCCATGGTTCACGTTTTAGTTATACCGGAGATATTATAGAAGGTCCGGCATTGTATCCGCTAAAACATCCGGATGAAGGGAGAAATATAGTGGAGCCAAATGTATTTAAAGATAAAGAAAAATAGGGTTCGCTAAGATCTGCAATCCTTCTTACTACCGCCTATTCGCAGTTTATGGTATTATATAAGGGATGGTACAGGGGGTGGGGATTTGAAAATAATTCATACTGCGGATTGGCATATAGGTAAAATAATACACGAATACTCTATGATTAAAGAGCAGGAATATGCATTAAAACAATTCATAAATATTATAAAAGAAGAAAAACCTCATGCAGTTATAATTGCAGGGGATATATATGATAGATCGGTAGCTCCTGCAGAAGCCGTGGAATTATTGGACACGGTGCTGGGGCAGATAATATTGGAACTGGAAACACCTGTAATTATTGTTGCCGGTAATCATGACAGCCCGGAAAGATTGAGTTTTGGGAGCGGAATACTAAGGTCAAAAAACCTTTTCATAGAAGGACTGTTTAAAAAAGATATAGCCAAAGCTGTAATCTATGATGACTACGGTGCGGTTAACTTCTATTTATTACCCTATACAGATCCTGCCATAGTCAGGAATACATTTCAAGACAGCGGCATAAGAACATATGACCAGGCAATGGAAGCAATAATCCGGTATATCAATGGTAGTTTAAATAAAAATGAAAGAAATATAATGGTTACCCACGGTTATGTAAGGGGGACCAACGAATTAAGTATCTCTGATTCTGAAAGACCCTTATCCATAGGCGGGGCAGATTATGTGGATATAAATCATTTCAAGGATTTTCATTATACAGCTTTGGGTCACCTTCACAGACCGCAAAAAGCCGGAAGTGAAAAGGCGCTTTACTCCGGTTCTTTGTTAAAATACTCTTTTTCCGAAGTTAACCATGATAAATCAGTGACTATTATTAATATGGATTCAAAAGGAGATATAGATATAAAGTTAAAGAGCCTTGTTCCAAGAAAAGATATGCGAGATTTGGAGGGCAGTTTAAAAGACTTATTAAATCCTGCCGTTTATAAAGAAATTGAAACAGAACATTTCTATAGGATATTACTTACGGATAAGGGTGAAATATTGGATCCTATGGGAAAGCTTAAATCCGTATATCCTAATGTAATGCAAATCATGATCAAAGAGCGGATGAAAGATATTGGTGAAGTCAGAACTGCCGCGGCAAAAGGATATAGAGAAAAATCAAAGCTAGAACTGTTCTCCGAGTTTTATAAAAGCCTTACCGACGGTGAATTAGAACCTGAAAATAAAGAAATAATGAGCAAAACTATAGAGGAAGTAGAAAAAAGAGGTGATGATTTCCATGAAGCCTATTAAGCTTATCATGTCCGCCTTTGGCCCCTATAAAGATGTGCAAATTATAGATTTTGATTTATTTTTGGGTAATAGTATTTTTCTTATTACAGGAGGGACGGGCTCCGGTAAAACCACTATATTTGATGGCCTATGCTATGCCTTATACGGTATGGCTTCCGGTACGGAGAGAGACGGTGAAAGTCTTAGAAGTCATTTCAGCGGCGAAGACAGGCTCACCTATGTGGAATTAGATTTTTTGATAAAAGGAGAAGAATACTTTATTAGAAGAGTTCCAAAACAGATAAGGCCTGTAAAGAAAGGTGAAGGCCTTACCGAACAAAAACCGGAAGCGGAGCTAAGGATACCAAAAGGTAAAGTTATAACGGGGATAGAAAATGTAAACGATGCAATCACAACTTTACTGGGCATGAATTATATGCAGTTTCGGCAGATAGTTATGATACCTCAGGGAGAATTTAGAGAACTGCTGTTGGCTGACAGCAGAAACCGTGAAGCTATTTTTAGAAAAATATTCGGTACTTACCAATTTCAAGCTATACAAGATAGTCTGGATAAAAAGGCAAGGGAACTAAAAAATGAATTGATTCAATTGGAACAAAAGCGAAATATATATATTAAAAGCATTGATTCAACAGGCAACGAGGGCTTAAAAGAATTAATCAATGCTGATGATATTAATAAATACGAGGTTTTAGAGACCCTATCCAATTTTATTGAAAAAGATAAATCAGAAGAAGAGAATGCTTCTAAAAGAATCAAAGATATGGACAAAAAACTGGATGAATTAAAATCGGAATTGGTTAAAGGAAAAGAACTAAATAAGCTTTTTGAAGAAGAAAAAGAAGCGGATAAGGTGAGAAAAACCTTAGAGGGAAAATTCGAGGAATATAAGCAAAAAGAAGAAACACTGAAAAAAGGCAGAAAAGCATTGGCAATAAAACCAACAGCGAATAATTGTGTAGAACGTCATAAAGCAATGACAGCAAAGGAAA
>Ga0265293_10010010_pt1 | contig 13400 bp, 4 predicted proteins | sample Munlanlewell138R_FD_192505 | JGI IMG/M metagenome (GOLD analysis project Ga0265293, IMG submission 192505) | Leachate microbial communities from a municipal landfill in Southern Ontario, Canada - Leachate well 138R | ecosystem: Engineered > Solid waste > Landfill > Unclassified | place: Canada...
CCCGTCGCTCGGGCCGGTCGGAATATGACGTTGCCGAAACCGCAGTGGCACTGGCGGAAAAATCGGCCGGCGAAACAGCAGATGTGGGTTTTTATCTGGTTGGGCCGCGCCGCGAGGTGCTGGAGCGGGAGATTGGTTTTCGTCCTTCATTCGGCCTGTCGCTGAAGCGTTCCTTCCGCAAGGCGGGCTGGCCCGGCATAGCGGTTCCCGTCTTCGCCCTCACCGCCTTATTGCTTTACATGAGTGGCAATGCGCTCGCCGCCCTTGGTCTGTCCGGCTGGGCGCTCGCGATCATGCTGATCCTGTTCGCCGTACCAGCGAGCGAAGGCGCTCTCGGTTTCTTCAACACGGTAGTGCTGTTGTTCCTGAAGCCCACGCGGCTGATCGGCTATGACTACAAGGAAGAAATACCTGCCGCATCGCGCACGCTTGTCGTCGTACCTTCGCTGATTGGCTCGCGCGATGATGTGGAGGAAAACATCCGCAACATCGAGGTGCATCATCTCGCCAATGTTTCCGATGAGCTTTATTTCGCGCTTTTATCCGACTGGCCGGACAGCGACAGGGAACTGAGCCAGTCCGACACGGAAATCCTTGATTTCGCCAGAGCCGAGATCAACCGCCTCAACCAGCGTTACCCCTCGCAGGGCACGCCCCGCTTCCACCTCCTTCACCGCCGCCGCCTCTACAACCCGTCTCAGGGTGTCTGGATGGGCTGGGAGCGCAAGCGCGGCAAGCTGCACGAGCTTAATCTGCTGCTGCGCGGCGACGGCGACACGACATTTCTGCCGCTGGACGCACCGCTTCCCGAAGGCGTCGTCTATGTGATGACGCTGGACGCGGATACCCGCACGACACGTGATGCGGTTTCCAAGCTCATCGGCAAGCTTGCCCATCCGCTCAACCGCCCGCATTTCGATGCGGCGGCCAAGAAGGTGAGCGCCGGCTACACGATTCTGCAGCCGCGCATCACACCGTCGCTCACCACCGGCGACGAGGCGTCATTCCTGCAACGTGTGTTCTCGTCCGACAGGGGGCTCGACCCTTACGTCTTCGCGGTTTCCGATCTCTATCAGGATGTCTTCGGAGACGGCACTTTTACCGGCAAGGGCCTCTATCACATCGATGCTTTTGAAGCCGCGCTCAAGGATCGCTTCGACGAGAACGCCATCCTCAGCCATGACCTTGTCGAGGGTGCTTTCGCGCGCTCCGCGCTGGTCACCGATGTCGAACTGGTCGAGGATTATCCCACTCGTTATTCGGTCGACGCCTCGCGCCAGCACCGCTGGGCGAGAGGCGACTGGCAGCTTCTGCGCTTCATCCTCAATCCTCTTTCGGGCGTGCCGGCGCTGTCGCGCTGGAAGATGGTGGACAATCTCAGGCGTACGCTGACACCCATCTTCTGGGTCATGGCGGCCATTGCCGGCTGGACGCTGCTGCCCTTCACGCAAGCCGCCCAGTGGCAGGCGCTGCTGATCCTGACGCTGTTCATGGCGCCCACCTTCAACATCGTGAACGGCCTTTTCCCCAAGAGCTTGGACACCACGCCGCGCGGCCATTTTTCCGCACTGGCGCGGGACATCGCTTTTGGCACGGCCAATGTGGCGCTGCGCGTGGTGCTGATGGCCCATTCCGCATGGATGATGGGCGATGCAATCATCCGTACGCTCTACAGGCTCTTCGTTTCACGAAAGAACCTGCTTGAATGGCGAACTGCCTCGCAGGCCCATAAGAGCGGAGCCAACGATCTCGGCTCGTACTATTCGGCCATGTACGGAGCCGTCATCATCGGCGTCGTCGGCCTCGCCATTCCCGTTTTCAACGATTCGACCGGCGCTTTCGTTGCATTCTTCTTCGCTCTGTTCTGGGTTGGCTCGCCGGCTTTCGCCTGGCTGATCAGCCGCTCGGCTGAAACCGAGGACCGGCTTCATCTCGCACCGCGCGACATGCACGAACTGCGGATCGCCGCGCGGCGGACCTGGCACTATTTCGAAAATTTCGTCACCGAAGAGCACCATCATCTTCCGCCGGACAATTTTCAGGAAAGCCCCGCGCCGGTGGTGGCGCCCCGCACATCGCCGACCAATGTAGGTGTCTATCTGCTTTCGGTGGTTTCAGCCCGGGATTTCGGCTGGATCAGCATGGCCGATGCCGTCTCGCGGATCGAAGTCACGCTTTCAACCATCGAGATCATGCCGCGCGAGAGGGGACACCTCTTCAACTGGTATGACACCAGAACGCTGGCCCCTCTGCACCCGCTCTACATTTCCAGCGTGGACAGCGGCAATCTCGCCGGCCACCTCGTAACCGTGGCCGCGGCCTGCGCCGAGTGGGCGGAAGCGCCTTCGGTTCACTTGCACGGCGATTTCGAAGGCGTGCTAGACGTTGTGGCGATCATCGATGAAAGCCTCGACGAATTGCCCGACGATAGGCGCCCGTTGCGGCCGCTGCGCCAGCGTCTGGCCGACCGGCTGGATGGCATGCGCCGCGCTGTTCTGACCATCAAGGAACAGCCCGAGATGGCGTCCATCCGCACCATCAACCTGTCGGTGCTGTCGGGAGAAATCCGCAAGCTTGCGGTCGCCATGCATACGGAAGTGGGCTCCGCCCGTTCCGAAATCCTGGTCGACTGGGCGGCAAGGCTCGAAGCCACCTGCGAAGCGCATGTCCACGATTCCCATGCCGACGATCGCACGGTCGAGGAACTGCGGACCCGTTTGCTCAAATTGCGGGAAAGGGCGCGCCGCTACGCGTTCGAAATGGATTTCTCGTTCCTGATGCGAAACGAGCGCAAGCTGCTCTCTATTGGCTATCGCGTCGATGAGCATCAGCTTGACGAGAGCTGCTATGATCTTCTGGCCTCCGAAGCGCGCATGACCTCCCTGTTCGGCATCGCCAAGGGCGATCTGCCGACTGAACACTGGTTCAAGCTCGGCCGCCCGATTGTCGAGATCGGCTTCCGTGGTGCCCTGATGTCATGGTCAGGCTCGATGTTTGAGTATCTGATGCCGCCGCTGGTGATGAAGGAGCCGCACGGCAGCCTGCTCAACCAGACCAGCAATCTGATCATCAAGCGCCAGATACAGTATGGTCGCTCAAGAAACGTGCCATGGGGCATTTCGGAGGCGGCATACAATGCGCGCGACCGTGAGCTCACCTACCAGTACACCAATTTCGGCGTGCCGGGCCTTGGCCTGAAGCGGGGCCTCGCGCAAAATCTCGTCATCGCGCCCTATGCGACCATTCTCGCCGCCCAGTTCATGCCGCGCGAGGCGGTTGAGAACCTGAAGCGCCTGAAAAGCATCGGTGCGCTGGGGCGGTATGGCTACCATGACGCCGTGGACTTCACGCCGCAGCGTGTGCCTGAAGGCGCCAACCATGCCGTGGTGCTGAACTACTATGCGCACCATTCCGGCATGACCATCGCCGCCGTGGCGAACGTCGTGTTCGAGGGCCGCCTGCGGGACCGGTTCCACTCCGACCCGGTGATCGAATCGGCCGAGCTTCTGCTTCAGGAAAAGGCACCGCGCGAAATTCCGGCCGATACGGTTCGCACCGAGGCGGAGGAACGGCCGCTGCTCGACGAGCAGGAAGTCCAGAGCCTCGACACCCGCATCATACCGGACCCGGCCAACGCGCTGCGCGCGACCAGCCTGATGTCCAACGGGCGCTATTCCATGATGGTGACGGCGACCGGCTCCGGCTACAGCCGCTGGGGCGATCTGGCGGTCACGCGCTGGCAGCCAGATCCGGTGGAAGACCGCATGGGTTCCTACATCTTCCTGCGCGACGTCGATACGGGAGACTGGTGGTCCGCCACGGCGGAGCCGAAGCAGGCGCGCGGCGAGGTGTCACAGACCTACTTCTCCGACGACAAGGCCACGTTTGCCAAGGTGGTGCAGTCGCTGCGCTCGGAAGTGGAATGCATCGTCATTTCCGAGGGCCACGGCGAGGGCCGCCGGGTCACGCTGCACAATGACGGTTCGAGCGACCGCTACATCGAAGTGACATCCTTTGCGGAGCTGGTTCTGGCGCCCGAAGCCTCGGACAATGCGCATCCGGCTTTCTCCAAGATGTTCGTGGAAACCGAGATCGCCGACGACAATGGCGCGATCTTCGCGACGCGGCGCAAGCGCGACCAGCGCGAGGCTGACATCGTCGCCGTGCATTTCGTGACCGACCCGACCGGCCTTGCCCGCGATACGGAAGCCGAAACCGACAGGCGCGCCTTCATCGGGCGCGGGCGCAACATCGCCGATCCTGCTGCGATGGATACAGGGGCACGTCTGGAAGGCAAAGCCGGCTTCACGCTAGACCCCATCGCCGCGCTGCGTCGTAAAGTGCGCGTCCCTGCGAACAAGAAGGTGTCGCTCACCTTCTGGACCTGCGTGGGAGCCAACCGGGAAGAGCTGGACGACGCCATCAACCGCCTCGATCATCCCGAAAGCTTTGCCCGTCAGGCCATGCTGTCGTGGACCCGGTCGCAGGTGCAGACCCGCCATCTCGGCCTCAGCCTCGCCGAAGCCGCTATCGGGCAAAGTCTGGCGCGTTATCTGATCTATCCCGACGCCAATATGCGTCTGCCTTCGGAAGCGATTTCGGCAGGTCTCGGCAAGCAGTCCAGCCTGTGGCCGACCAGCATTTCGGGTGATTATCCGATCTTCGCCATCCGTATCGACGATCTTGCCGATCTGGAGATCGTGGCGCAGGGCCTGCGCTATCAGGAATATATGCGGGCACGCGGATTGACCGCCGATCTGGTCATCGTCAACGAGCAGTCCTCATCCTATGTGCAGGATCTGCAGCAGGCCATCGATTATCTGTGCGAGAACAGCCGCCTGCGCGGTTCCGAGCTTGGCCCGCGCCAGCATATTTTCGCGGTGCGCCGCGATCTGATGGACGAGCCCACCTATCGTACGCTGCTGGCCTCGGCGCGCGTGGTTCTGCATACGCGCAACGGCACGATCAGCGACCAGATCGAACGCGCGGAAATAACAGCGCTTCAGGCGCGCGAAACCGCCAGCGGTGTCGCCATCGGCGCAGTAGCGACGGCAGCACCGGAGCCGAGCGTCCCGCTCAAGCCGAAGACGGCCGATGGCAAGGGGCTGTCCAACTGGAACGGTTTTGGCGGTTTCGAGGGCGATGGCCGCCGCTATGTGGTGCGGCTGGCGGGGCGTACGGTTACGCCGCAGCCGTGGATCAATGTGATCTCGAACGACGCTTTCGGCTTCCACACGTCCGCCGAAGGCGCGGCCTTCAGCTGGAGCCGCAACAGTCGAGATTATCAGCTCACCCCATGGTCGAACGATTCGGTGACCAACCGGCCGGGCGAGGGCATCTACGTTCATGACCTCGACAGCGGCGCTTCGTTTTCGCCATTGGCAGCGGTGGTGCGCGATCCGGGCGTGCTTTACGAGACATGCCACGGGCAGGGCTTTACGACCTTCCGCGCCAGACGCGGCGCGCTCGACATGGAGCTTACCCACGTTGTCGACCCTGCAGATCCGGTGCGGATATCGCGGCTGCGCATCCGCAACACGGGGGCCGGCACGGCGCATCTGCGTGTCTATGCCTATGCCGAATGGGTTCTCGGCACCCACCGTTCCAGAACCGCCGGCACCATCATTCCCTCGCAGGACGCCGCGACGGGCGCCATGCTCGCAACCAACCCGTACAATCTCGATTTTGGCGGGCGGGTCGCCTTCCTTGCCGGTGATCAAAGGCCGGACTCGGTCACAGCCGATCGCGGCGAATTCATCGGCAGGGGCGGTTCGAGCGAGAAGCCCGTCGCCGTGCTCGCCGGCAGCCCTCTTTCGGGCCGTATCGAAGCCGGAGACGATCCCTGCGCTGCGCTCTCGCGCGATGTCGAGCTCGCCGCCGATGGCGAGGTCACGCTCCTGTGGCTGCTTGGCGATGCTGAAAGCACACAGGAAGCAGCTGCACTTATCGAGCGACACCGCAACGTCGATTTCGATAGCCGCCTTGCAGAAACCGAGGCTGGATGGCGTGACTTCCTGGACACCATTCAGGTAGAGACGCCCGACAAGACGCTCGATTTCATGGTCAATCACTGGCTCCCTTATCAGAGCCTGTCCTGCCGCATCCGCGCACGCTCCGCGTTCTATCAGGCAAGTGGCGCTTTCGGCTTCCGCGATCAGTTGCAGGATACGCTGTCGCTGATGGCCCACGATCCCGGTCTTGCCCGGGCGCAGATACTGAATGCGGCCGGACGTCAGTTTGCCGAGGGCGACGTGCAGCATTGGTGGCTTCCGCGCACGGGTGCAGGCGTTCGCACCATGATATCGGACGACGTTGTGTGGCTCGCCCATGCCGCTGCTTATTACATCGAGGTTTCAGGCGATCAGGCCATTCTGCACGAAAAGCTGCCCTTCCTTCAGGGGCCGCAGCTTGGGGAGGGCGAGCACGATGCCTTCTTCACTCCGGAGCCTTCCGCCGAAATTGTCCCGCTTTACGAGCATTGTGCCCGCGCGCTGGACCTTGCTGTGAAGCGCAGCAGTCCCTCGGGCTTGCCGCTTATACTCGGCGGTGACTGGAACGACGGCATGAACAGCGTGGGCGACGAGGGAAGGGGCGAGAGCGTCTGGCTCGGCTGGTTCCTGCTCAGGACGCTGAACGATTTCATTCCGATCGCCAGTGAACAGGGCGATGCAAAGCGTGCAAAGGCGTGGCAGGCCCATGCGGATGTGCTCAAGCGCGCGCTCGAAAACAGTGGCTGGGACGGCCAGTGGTATCGTCGCGGAACATTTGACGATGGAACACCGCTGGGCTCCCGCGAGTCGCAGGAGTGCAAGATCGACTCCATTGCCCAGTCCTGGAGCGTGATTTCAGGCGAGGGCGACCCGGCCCGCTCCCGCACGGCCATGGACAACGCGGGAGAAATGCTGGTCGACGAGGAGCACGGCATACTCAAGCTGTTCACGCCGCCCTTCGCAAACTGGGACAAGGATCCCGGTTACATCAAGAGCTATCCGCCCGGCGTCCGAGAGAATGGCGGCCAGTACACCCATGCGGCGACGTGGTTCGTCATTGCGCTGGCTGAAATGGGTCGCGTCGAGGAAGCCTATAAATGTTTCTCCATGCTCAATCCCGTCAGCCACTCCACGGATGAGGCCTCCGCCGAACATTACCGGGTCGAACCTTATGTCGTGGCCGCCGATGTCTATGCGGCCGACAAGGCAGGCCGGGGCGGATGGACATGGTACACGGGCTCTGCCGGATGGCTTTACCGCGCAGCTGTCGAAGCCATACTCGGCATAAACAGGCGTGGTGACGCGATCGAGATCACCCCGCGCATTCCCGCGCACTGGGACGGCTATACGGCCAGACTGGCTCTGGGCGGCGGCTCCCAGACCATCCGGGTCGTGCGCAACCGGGCTGCGAAAGCGATTTCGCTGGAGGTAAACGGCAGGAAGCTGGACGGCACGACATTTCCGCTGTCGCAAGGCCAGACAGAAGTTGTCGTAACCTTGCCGGCTAATGGTGCTCAGCCGCGTGTGGGCGTCAGTAAGAAGCCTTAAATAAGGGCGTCCTGCTCGCTGTCCTGCCAGTGACATGTGCTTTCCCGCTAAAATTGCGGCAGTCCGCTTGCGGGATTGCCGCAATTACGCCTTCAGAAGGACATTTTACGTTTGATCTCAAACCGTTAGTCGATCACGTCAGATTTCGTTTCGTAGCTATGTTTTGTTCGCGAAACGGGAACTCCCGCGTTAAGGGAACATTGTTCTGGTTCACATCGGTTCATATGTTTCCAGAAATGGTGCATCGCACAATGAACGGTTTCGCGGAGTAAACGAGTGTCCCTTCTGCAAGTCTACTGGAGAGCGCTCGGTTATATGGCGGCAGACAGGAAGCGCGTTGCGCTTATTTGTGCCGCCAATGTCACCCTGGCTATCGTCGCTATCCTTGAGCCCATCATGTTCGGTCGCGTCATTGATGCGATTTCCGAGCGCGTGAACGTGGTCCCGCCGCTGGTGATTTGGGCCGGCCTTGGCGCCTTCAACATCGTTGCATTCGTTCTTGTGGCACGCGGCGCCGATCGCATGGCCCACAAGCTGCGCGGCGAAGTGCTTTCGCAGTCGTTCGAGCGCATCATCAACATGCCGCTGGCCTGGCACCATACGCGTGGCACGTCCAATTCGCTGCATACGCTGCTACGAGCGGTGGAAACGCTGTTTTCGCTGTGGCTGGAATTCATGCGTCAGCATCTGTCCACTGCGGTGGCTCTGATGCTGCTCGTGCCCACCGCTTTGTCGCTCGATCTGCGCATGTCGATGGTCCTGCTGGTGCTTGGCGTGGTGTATTATGGCGTCGGCCGTCTGGTCATGCGCAAGACCCGCGAAGGGCAGGCGAGCGTCGAGCGCCACTACCACAAGGTATTCGCGCATGTGTCCGACTCGGTCAGCAATGTCGCTGTGCTGCAGAGCTACAACCGCATTGGCCACGAAACGGCAGCCCTGAAGCGGTTCGTCGGCGAGCTCCTCGACGCGCAGTATCCGGTTCTGGACTGGTGGGCCCTGGCCAGCGCGCTGCATCGCCTCTCGTCCACGATCTCGATGATGGTTGTGCTGCTGATCGGTTCGTTTCTGGTCATGAACGGCCAGTTGCGGATCGGCGACGTCATCGCCTTCACCGGCTTCGCTACGTTGCTCATTGCGCGCCTCGATCAGGTTTCCACTTTCGTGAACCAGATCTCGGAGGCTCGCGCCAAGCTCGAAGATTTCTACGGCATGGAAGATTCCGCGTTTGAAATCCGCGAGCCGGAAGGCCTGCGCGATATCGGCAGGGTTTCCGGTCATGTCCGTTTCGAGAATGTCGGCTTCGAGTTTCCGAATTCGGGGCAGGGGCTGGACAATGTCACCTTCGAGGTGGGCGCCGGCCAGACGGTCGCGATCGTCGGTCCGACCGGTGCAGGCAAGACCACGCTCATCAACATGCTGCAGCGCGTGTTCACGCCGCAGCGAGGTCGCATCCTGATCGATGGCATCGACACGCGAAGCGTCTCCACGTCGTCGCTCAGAAACTGCATTGCTACCGTGTTTCAGGATGCCGGCATGCTCAACCGCTCGATCGAGGACAACATCCGCATCGGGCAGGCTGACGCCACCTATCAGGAAATCCACGCGGCGGCAGAGGCAGCGGCGGCACAGGATTTCATTCTTTCCAAGGCCGAAGGTTACGACACCATTGTCGGCGAGCGCGGCGGGCAATTGTCGGGCGGCGAACGCCAGCGCATCGCCATTGCCCGGGCTGTGCTGAAGAATGCGCCGATCCTCGTTCTGGACGAAGCCACCAGCGCGCTTGACGTGGAAACGGAAGAGCGTGTGAAGCAGGCGATCGACGAGCTGCGCCGTGACCGCACCACCTTCATCATCGCCCACCGCCTGACCACCGTCCGGGATGCCGATCTTGTGGTGTTCATGGACAAGGGCAGGGTCGTCGAGATGGGCGGCTTTGCGGAATTGTCCCTGCGCAATGGCCGCTTCGCTTCGCTGCTGCGGGCAGGCGGACTGCTCAATGACGAGGAAGTGCGTCGTCTGTCGCGGATCTCGCCGGTGAACGAGGACGCTGCTGCCTGACGAAGCACCGGCCTTTGCGTCGCAGTTGCCCGCGGCGCAGGGCAAGGTTATGTAGCTTGTCATGACAGTTTCACGCACCCGCATTGCCAGCTGGATAGACCTCGCCAATCCGACGCGTTTCGTCAGTTTTGCGAACAGAGCTGTTCCATGGCTGGCGGGTGCAGCGTGCCTTGTTCTGGCGATCGGCCTGTACATGAGCTTTGCCGCACCCGAGGATTACCAGCAGGGCACGACGGTGCGCATCATGTACATTCATGTGCCGTTCGCCTGGCTTTCCATGATGTGCTACGCGCTGATGGCCGCCTCCGCGATAGGCACGCTGGTATGGCGCCACCCGCTCGCCGATGTCTCCCTGAAGTCGGCAGCGCCTATCGGCGCATGCTTCACAGCTCTGGCGCTCATTACCGGGTCCATCTGGGGCAAGCCCATGTGGGGCACATGGTGGGTGTGGGATGCGCGCCTGACCTCCGTATTCGTGCTGTTCCTGATGTATCTCGGCATCATCGCGCTGACGCGCGCGCTGGAAGATTCGGGCAAGGCAGCATGGTCGGCGGCGATCATCACATTGATCGGGTTCGTCAACATTCCGATCATCAAGTTCTCGGTGGACTGGTGGAACACGCTGCATCAGCCGGCTTCCGTGTTCCGTGTCGACGGGCCGACCATTGACGGAAGCCTGCTCAGGCCCCTTCTGATCATGGCGATCGGCTTCACGCTGCTTTTCTTCACACTGCACATGATGGCCATGCGCACCGAGATCAGCCGCCGGCGTATCGCTTCCATGCGCAGGCTGGCTGCACGCGGAGAGCGCTGATCTTCGGGACGCCGGCTAAAAACACTGACGGGGAGGGACCATGAAGCGCTCTGGAGTGAATGAAATTATCCGTGAGGGCGACGCCTTCATCCGCTCCTTCGGTTATATCCTGCCGCCGTTCGCTTATTGGTCCCCCGAAGAAATGAAGCGGCGCGGGGCGGAATCTGCTGGTGTCTTCGATGCCCGGCTGGGCTGGGACATCACCGATTACGGACAGGGGAAATTCGAAGAGCTGGGGCTCTTCCTGTTCACGGTCCGCAATGGCCGCTTCGAGGATATGAGCAAGGGTGCCGGCATGCTCTATGCCGAAAAGATCATGATCTCTCGCAGGGACCAGATCTCACCCATGCACCGCCATGTCATCAAGGCGGAGGACATCATCAACCGCGGCGGCGGCAAGCTCGTGCTGGAGCTGTTCATGCCCGACACAGAGGGCGGGATAGATGCACATGCCGAAGTGTCCGTTCCCGTCGACGGGACCATTCGCAGGCTTCCTGCCGGCGGTCTCCTGAAGCTAGACCCCGGTGAGAGCGTGACCCTGCTGCCGGGCGTATGGCACGCGTTCTGGGGCGAGGGCGGCGACGTTCTGATCGGCGAGGTCTCCACCGTCAACGACGACCTCACCGACAACATCTTCCGCGACCCTATCGGCCGGTTTTCCGAGATCGAGGAAGATGTAGAGCCGGCTCACCTTCTGGTTTCGGACTATGGGCGCTGGCTGGCGCGGTAGTACGCATCGCCAGCTCCATTGCCGCGCGCTTTAAGACTTTGCGCCCACCTGTCCATTCTCGACAACAAATGTCCTGTCGGTATGGACGGTGCCGCCGGGCTGGTCGGTGCGGTCGATTGCGCGCATCTGTACGTTCAGGCTTTCCGGCGTTACGTCGAAATGCATGTAGCCGCGCTTCTGGCTCTCATAGTAGCTAACCTGAGGATTGGCGGGGAGGGCATCATGCATCGGCCTGGCCAGAGGCTCCGGCCAGAGCGAGCTGATCGAGGTACCGACAAATTCCGTCATCAGCGACCCGCCTGGCTCCTCGCCCGCGCGGCGGGTGACTTCCGAAACCAGCGTTGAATGAATGTCGCCTGCGATCGAAACCGGATTTGAGACCCTGGAACCTTCAATGCGATCCAGAATGCGTTGCCGGGCGGCCGGATAGCCGTCCCACGACTGCAAATAGCGATACAGCTCGCCTTCGTGATCCATGTCGAAGGTGCTCATCATCACGGTTGAGGCAATGGCGTTCCATTTTGCCTGCGAACCCGAAAGGCGCGCATCCAGCCAGTTTTCCTGCGCGACGCCCAGCATGGAACGTTGCGGATCTTCAGCTGCCTCGCACGGCTTCTGGAACACGCCAAAGGCGAAATCCTTGTCGGATCCGGCAGCGCAGACACTTTCGGAATCACGAAACTGGCGGGTATCCGGAATACTAACCCGCAGCAGGTCGCCAATATCGAGACCCCGCAAGACAGGCATGGTCGGAGCGTGCAGGGCAGGCGCATGGCGCACCGGCTGGAACTCGTACCAGGCATGATACGCGGCGGCGCGACGCGCCAGTTCCCCGGCATCGCTGGAGTCTTCGGTCAGCGCATCGTGGTTGTCGAGCGTGACCATGAACGGCAATCGCTCGTGCGCGCGCCGCAGAGCCGCATCGGTCTTGTAGAGCGCATGACGACGGCGATAGTCGTCGAGCGTTCTGAGCGGCTTGTCGGTCTCGTGCGTACGTACGCCACCGCGGCCGACTTCGTAGATGTAATCGCCCAGATGCAGCACCAGCGAGGAATCGTCGTCGGCCATGCCGTCATAGGCGTCGAAGAAGCCGTTTTCCCAGTGCTGGCAGGAGACGACGTTGAACCGAAACCGTGACACCAGCGCATCCGCGGCCGGCAATGTGCGCGTCCGGCCGATGGGGCTCATCTCACCGCCAATGCGAAACGCATACCAATACCAGCGATCGGGGCGCAGACCCTGAACATCGACATGGACCGAATGCCCATATTCCGGCAATGCGCTGCCTGTACCGCTGCGAACGACCGTCGACAGGCGCTCGTCCTCGGCCACAATCCATTCCACATCGATCGGCAGTCTGGAGAGGAGTTCGAGATCATCGGCGGCTCTGGCCAGTTTCGTCCATAGCACCACGCTGTTGGCGGTCGGATCGCCGCTGGCCACCGAAAACGGAAAGAAGGACGCCGCAGGCGTTTGCGCGGCGGTGCGGTTCACAAAGACCGCAGGGGCCATGAGAGCCGCTGCCGAACCGGCAATAAACTGGCGTCGCTGAAGGATGGTCATGGGGCTCGCTTTCGGCTGGCAGTTACGCTGCAACGGCACCTAACGCCGCGAGATAACACTCCCGTGACAGAGCTGCACAGTGTGTCGTCAATGCAAGAATGTCTCTTGATCTGCCGACAATTCCACAATTCAGAATAACATATAAAATTTTAAAATTATAAATCAGTTTATCACTAGTATTTTCGCATGATTATCATTAATTTTTGCATTAAAATATCATTTTTAATTATATATATGAACAATATTTGTTTTAATTTAAAATCCGTCTTTATCAGAATCGACGGAATACAACGCTCCGAAGGATGAATGAGGATTTCTTTTATAATCCGGTGAGCTGTGATTAGATGTGAGAGGCAAACTGAATTATCCTGACAATGGGCATGCCAGCCGGCCGGGCGCGGCCCGCAACGTGGATTTGACGACATGAACCCGATCGCAATTCTGTGGCCGATGGTGGCGCATTTCGCGCTGGTGGCGATCATGTATGCGTTGCTGGGCATGCGCCGCCGGCAGGCGATGCTGAACGGTTCCGTGGCACGCGGCCAGTGGAAGCTGCGCTCCGGCGGCGAGCCTGAGGTCAGCGCCGCCGTGTCGAACAACATCATGAACCAGTTCGAGCTTCCGGTTCTGTTCCATGCCGTCTGTCTGGCGCTTTATGTGACGGCGGGCGTGTCATGGATTGCCGTGATACTGGCCT
>Ga0265293_10010011_pt1 | contig 13398 bp, 9 predicted proteins | sample Munlanlewell138R_FD_192505 | JGI IMG/M metagenome (GOLD analysis project Ga0265293, IMG submission 192505) | Leachate microbial communities from a municipal landfill in Southern Ontario, Canada - Leachate well 138R | ecosystem: Engineered > Solid waste > Landfill > Unclassified | place: Canada...
CTCTACGCATAGTTTTTGGCGACATAGGGCAACCAACGCAACCTATTCTCTCTTGTATTTCGTAAAGCGAACATTTTTCAATTCCTCTTTCGGTTAGGAACTGCAATACTTCGCTTTTTGTCCAGTTCAAAATTGGGTGCAAAAAGATTTTGTCTTGCCCTTTAATGCAACTATGCTCTTGTACTTTGCGCTTGGCTCGTTTTGCGCTTTCGTCGGCTGTTATTCCTGTCATTACAACCGAATCAACTCCATTGCGCTCTTTAAGGTATTCACAGCAAAACCTCGCTTGTCTTAATGGGAGCATTCCTTTTTTGTAAATGAGTTGGTACATTGTCATTTTCGGGCGCACCCATTCAACGTCTGGATAGTTTGAACGGATAAATGAAAGCAGTTCCCTTGGGTCAACGGAAGTTTTATAAAAATATGCCTTAAACTTTACCCCTGCCATTTTAGCCAATTCGTAGATAACTTGGCTATCCTTACCACCCGAAAAGGCTAAATGAAACCCAAAATCGTTATAGGTAAGAGCAAGTTTTTCTGCCTTTCTAATTAACTCAATGCTATGTTTTACTTTATCCATAATTTTAGTTTCAATCCGCTCATACTAAACGCTAACAAGCGTTAAAATTAACCCTTCGGGTCGCTGACGCTTAATTTTACCGCCAGCCGTTAGCAACAATGCCTATTAGACTTCGTTGCATGGTAATACGTGCATCGGAATTATACCACTCCCACCGCACACATGACACGGTTTGTAACCTATTGAACTACTCGTTCTATATGGGTCTAATTGATTAACAAATATTTGTCCCATACCTTCGCACACTGGACACTTTTGATAAGGCACAGTTGCTAACACAGTATAACCACAATTGGCGGGTTTCTGCGTTTTTGATTCTTTTGTTTTCTTTTCCATCTTTATCTATATTTTGAAAGTTATTACTATTTAATCCGCCAACTTCGGTTATACTCAACCGTTGGCATACATACTGAAAGACCAGAGAAATTACAAAAAATTGAACAAATCGATTAATGCTATTAGATTTCTTAAAAAACAAATTTAGGGAGATTGTTAGGCCAGCAAATGATGAGAAAGAGTGGCTTACTCAGTTGGTTGAGAGTCTCGAAAAAAAACAACTAAACGGTGAGAATATTCCGTTTAAAATTATAGGCATTAAAGAAAAAGGATTTCAAGTAAAAGTACAAGGGTTATTTGCTTACATTTCATTTGACAAAATGCCTTGGAAATATAAGAACAACGAATGCTGGAAACATATATTTAGTTCCTTAACAAATAAAACATTTTTCTGCAAAATTTACAGCTTTCAAAAAGACCCTCTATCAATTATCATCAACGGTAAGATACCCCAATTCAAGGAGTTCAATTTTGAAGAGCAAGAAAAATACGAGGGAATAATTATTAAAAAAGTGCCTTACGGTATTTTTGTAGAATTTGGCTACCATTTTTACTGGCAAGCAGGCTCAACAATAGGTTTTATACACAACTCAGGTTTTGACAAAGAGGAATTTAAAAAGTTAGCCGAGGGAGACCTAACTAAAGCAACATTCTGCGGTTATGACACAAAAGAAAGACCTGTTTTTAAAAACAATCCGCTTAATGATAACTTTGTGTTCATACCTAATGAACTAAAGAATTGCCAAGTTGAGGTAAGGGTAATTAAAATTTATGGGGAAAACGTTTCTTACATTGTGTTAGACAAGTACAAAGGGACAATTCCTGTTAGTAAAAGCGTTTATCCTGACAATAAAAAAAGAGTTAAAGAAGCATTAAAACAGCTAAATCACAATGACATAATACATTGTGAAGTTTATAAAATTGACCATAGGAACGGGCTTATTAAGCTTAAATGGAATTCGGAATATGAGATTAAAAACGCTCTTACTAAAAAAGGCACTTGCTACAATTCTTTATACAGTATAAGCAGTAGGCTAGACAACGAAACAGTTGAAAAATTAAACATAGTAGGAGACATTGTAAGTGTTGAAATACAGAAAAAAGAAAACAAGTTTGGAAAAGTAAGAAATTACTACCTTGTAGAAAATAAGTATCGAGGGTTACTATATATAACCAATGAGAACTACAAAATAACAAACGCAGAAAGTCAGAGAATCGAAGAAAACTTTCAGGACGGAGAAGTAATCAAATGCGAAGTAACGAGTATAACAAAAAAACTTGCAACAATTAAATGGACCATTTCAGATGAGGAATTTACTCGATTTGCTACGAATGAATAATTTAAAGAATAAAGTACGTATGCCAACACGCGGTATATTTTACGCCCCACTTTTCGGCTGACTAGGTTGCCTTTAGTTTCAATTAGTCGTTTTAACGTGGGATAAATCCGTTGCTTCGGGCGGCGGGGCGCAAACATACCGCCATCCGTTGGCACACATTTAAAAAATTGACTATATTTGAAAAAACATCCTTATGATTATTAAACAAGTAAACTAATTATATAAGAACATAAAAACATTACAAAAGCACTATGAAGAAATATATTTCTCTCACATTATGGCTCCTCTGGATGTTTAATGTATATGGTCAACAACCATTTACCTTATCGAATTATTTTGATTTAAACCCTAAAGTAGGAGCGTCCATAGACTTTAAGCAGCCTGGAGATATGGCAAAGGTTGAGAACTATGTAAAAAGCCTTATTCAAACGGGGAATTTTGATTTCCCTGACATTTATGCAGCCAATCTAACACCTAATGCCCCTGTGTTAGCAACTTATCCCGACTCAGTTCTGTGGAATGTGTATTATGCCTACGCAGCATTCTCAATCTACATAGATTTTAGCAATAGAGTGCCATGGAAATTATCCGACCTTTCACAAGAGTACTTGTACGATTTTTTTAATGTAGAAAAAATGATAGACTTTTTTTTGTCATCTTTTAGTATTTATTCAACTCCTACCAACCCCTTATTTACCTATCAATTTTTATTGAACAATAATATAATTGGTAAAACCAGAAATGAAACAATCGAAAGATTTATTCAATGGAGCAGATACAAATTAGTACATCGCACTTCTTATTTTGGAACTGAATCTGAAAATTTAATAAATACATGGCAATATAATGGTTGGCCTCCTGTTGAACGTGTAATAACTGGAACTTCTTATATAAATAATGGAGAATTTGGTCACTATATTAGAGGTTGTGGTGGTGCTGCATCCTTTTATCGAAATGTACTCCAGATTATTAACATTCCTGTTTTACCTATTGGTATCGGTGGACATATTGCAATTAATTTTCCATCTGAGAATGTTACTATGCTACATGGTGATGATATTTATGGAACAATAGATGAAATAAATGATGTAGAAATCCACACAAATGAAGTGTTAATCTCTGATACTGAGCTGGACTCCATTAAGATGGTTGGCTTTATCGGTGACGAAATTGTGGGTTATACGGGCGGAAAGTTATATGCCAAATTTTTCCCTTTAACCTGGCCATATAGGCCTGATGATACAACCTACACCTATACAAACTACAGTAGTTTAATACAATCCTACACTCGTACTGATACTACAGCACAGTACAGGGAAATTATGCATCAAGCCCGGGCCAGGTATTCAAGTGTTGATATTGATAGATACAACGAAATTTCAAACTTATATTACACAGATACATTATGGTATAAAAAGGTTTATGGATTAAAAACAGCAGCTAGTATTGACACTGTTTTAATCCCTTATCGAATGGGTGCGGCTGTAATTTCTGCTGATACAATAACCTTCTTTCTTGATGATACAGCAAATTATATAAATCCAATCTTCATTCATGCAGAAAATTCAAACCTATCAATTCCGCATGGATCTATTATCAATTTAAGCGAACAAGACAGTATCGTTGTCATGGCAGAGGATTCAATAAATTATTATACGTATTTCTTTAAAAAGCAAGTTATTCCGCAACACAATATTTCTGTAGATGTTTATCCGGAAACTACAGGCACAGCATATGGAACAGGTGCTTACGATTATGGTTCTATTGCATATGTAAAGGCTGCTCCTGCTGTTGGATTTCAATTTGACAACTGGACTGAAAATGATAATGTCGTTTCATTGGATACAATTTATAATTTTACGGTTACCCATGACAGAACTCTTATAGCTAATTTTAAAATTCAAACTTTTACAATTTCAGCAGAATCTAATATTCCTGAGGGCGGCTCAATAAATGGTGCAGGAGTTTATAATATGGGTACAACGGCTGAGTTAAAAGCAATTCCTGCCTCTGGATATACTTTTATTAACTGGACAGAAGATGGTTTTGTTGTTTCATCAGATGAAATATTTAGCTTTACGGTTGATGGTAACAGAAATTTAATTGCTAATTTTGGTCTTACTTGTTATATTACAGCTAATGCTAATCCTGCAGAAGGAGGAACTGTTACTGGTAATGGAGAATATGGCAATGGTGTAATTGCATATTTAAATGCGATTCCATCAACCGGTTACAACTTCGAAAAATGGACAGAAGAAGGAAATACAGGTTGGGAATGGTGGTGGACTAATTATAGTTTTACTGTTGATGGCAACAGAAGCTTTATAGCACATTTTGAAAAACAATCTTTTAGTATTTATGCTGAACCAAATAATAGTGTTTGGGGATCAATTAGCGGAAACGGATGGTATGATTATGGAGTATCTGCTGAACTGATTGCTATACCCGCTAATGGTTACAAATTCGTTAATTGGACAGAAGACGGTGTTGAAGTCTCAACAAATTCAACATATACTTTTATCGTTGAAAACACACGGACTGATTTAATCGCAAATTTTGAACAACAAACACATACGATTTCTGCTAGTACAAATCCCGAAAATGCTGGATCTATAAGCGGCACAGGAACATATAATAGCGGATCAACAGCAGAACTTTCGGCAGTACCATCAATCGGGTATATCTTTGTGAATTGGACTGAAAATGGAACGGAGGTATCTGCCAATACAGTCCTTAGTTTTACTGTTGACTGTGATAGAAACTTAGTTGCAAATTTTTCTTTACAATCCTTTACGATTACTGTTAATACAAACCCCGAAATTGGGGGAACGGTAACTGGTGCTGGTATATATGATTATGGCTTCACAGCTGAATTAAAGGCAACTCCAGCTAACGGATACAATTTTATTAATTGGACAGAAAATGGAACCGAAGTATCTGCCAATACAGTCTATAGCTTTCCTGTGCAAAGTAGCAAAATATTTACTGCAAACTTTGAAATCATTAATTCAATAGTCATTAATGCTAACAGCAATGCTATTCAAATATTTCCAAACCCTACTACTGGATTGGTTAATGTCAAACTATCTGATAAAACCAATGATTTACATAGTAAAATACGGGTATTTCTTACTAATTCCTTAGGAGTTAAAACTAACCTGAGTTGCATATATAAAAGTGATAATTTAATTGAAATTGATATTTCCGAGTTTGCAAACGGTATGTATATTGTTGAGTTTTATTTTGATTATAGAATAATTGGAAGTTCAAAAGTACTTAAAAAATAGTTTTTTAATATGCTAGGTTTTAGTTTTAAGAGTATTGTTTTGCAAATTATTCAAGGAGGTGTTATACTTATAACCTTCTTTGATCTTTGTAAGCGTATCTTTGAAATGATTATAGTTTATCTTAGCAAATCAGATATAGTAACGGGTGCATTATTTCTGGGAATTGCCTACATTTTAGGTGTACTAATTGATTCTGTGTCTGATTTATTGGAAGTTGGAATCATAAAAACAGGTTGGATCAAGCCACCTTCTTATTATCTTCTAAAAAATGGGTCATTATGGGGTATTAGTTTAGCTCACTATGATAAAATAAAAAATGAGTTATTCTTGATAGCTGGCAAATTTTGTCCAATTAATAAAAAAATATTCGAATTATCTAATGTAGATTTTAATAACTTATTATTTCAAACTGCTAAAAATATAGCATTTAAAAATTGCAGCGAATATCAAAAGGCGCATTTAGAATCTTTCTTTATTCTTTACGTATTCTGCAGAAATCTTGCATTGTGCTTAATGATTGTTCTTATTTATCTTATTGTATGCTGGGATGAGCTTACTATTTTTGCAATTCCTAATACAATTATTCTTCTTCTTTTACTTATTTCTTCATACCGTTATTTTATTTATTACACTAGAATGATACTCGGTGCAACATTTACACCACAATAAAAACGTGTGCCAACAAGGGGTGCAGCCAATGTGGGTTGACATTGGAACTACGGAGCGGTTTCGCCCGCTCGGGCGTTTTCGTCGGGGACGAAATCGTTGCTCGCTCTCCCACACTTGCCACACCCCCGCCGTTGTGTTTCATGCTAAGAAAGACCGTGCAACAAATGCCAACGCACATTTGGCACATTTGCAAGCTCTAACCCACAAGCCGATGCTTCAGCTTGCAAAAGAGCCAAATTTTTGCCAACACACGGATTGATTGTTAACTTTGAGAAAACAATTTTAATGACAGATATTGAAATTATATTAGACCTCTTAAATTCTTCACCAAGTGTTAGCATACTTGCTTCAAGAAACCGTGAATTAATAATTTCCTTTTTACTTAAGACTTTCTATAATAAACAAAGTGTCGTTTCTTCTGAAAGCATTCATTTACAACTCGCTGATTATCTACAATTCAAACAAGTCGAAATGGATGAAGATAATGACATCACAATATTTGATACTTATGAGATAAAAGCAAAGAAATATATCCAGAACTGGACAAATAGCGGTTTTTTGACGAATTACCCTGATGAACGAGGAGAGATATTTTACGAACTTTCTTCTCATTCCAGTAAAACAATTGACTGGATAGCAAGCTTAAAAAAGGAAGAATATATTGGTGCGGAATCGAAGTTTAAAAACATATTCAATCAATTAAAAGAATTAGTTGAGTTCTCAAATGAAGATGTAAAAAGTAGGATTCAGATATTACAAGACAAGAAACTTGAAATCGAACAGCAAATCAAGAGACTTGAGGCTGGAGATGATATTAAAGTATTTGAAGATTATGAAATCGTTCCACGATTTAAGCAAATAACACAATCTGCAAAAGAACTTATATCCGATTTCAAAGAGGTCGAAGATAATTTCAAAGGCATAACGAAAGAGATTTACCTTAGGCATGCGGAGGAAGACAATACCAAGAGCCATATTCTTCAATACACTTTTGATGCATTGGATGACTTGAAAATTAGCCAACAGGGTAAAAGCTTTTATGCTTTCTGGTCATTTTTATTAAATCCCTCGCTTCAAGAAGAATGGAATAGACTTGTTGTTGAACTTTATCAAACACTGGAACATAAAGATATCGAAGTAAATGACCATTTTCTCAAAGGAATGAAAAAGCTCCTACACTTTGCAGGTCAGAAGGTGTATAAAGCAAATGATAAAATGGCGGATAAACTTAGCCGTATTATAAGGGAAAGTGAACAATCAAAAACAGAATTAACCAAATCAGTTATTCAGAACATAAAAAAGACTTTAATTGAAATTTCTCAGAAAAAAATAACTCCAAATATTTCCTTAGAGTTAGAAACAGATTTGGCTATCAATATTCCATTTGAAAGGGTATTAACATTTGACCAAAAGGAAGAAGTTGTTTATAATAAAAAACCTCAAAAAGCTGATTTTGATATTAGTCAATCCGCTCAACTTCAAAAATTATTTCTCCGAACTTCGGTAGATACAAAATTAATAGAACGCCACATCTTGTCGGTACTAAAAACCAAATCACAAACGACTTTAACAGAGGTTATCGAATTAAATGGAGGTATTGAGAAAGGCTTGCCCGAGTTATTTGGTTATATAGGTGTTGCGCAAAAATTTAAACACACCTTTCTGTCAGACAAGCAAAAACAAATTGTTTTTGATAAAGAAAACAGGAAGACTATTCTAATTCCAGAAGTTATTATTGCAAAATGAAAAGTTTAGAAGAAATAGAAAAGCCATATTCGAAAGCTATTATTCGATTGTTAAAAGGGGCTGTTGATAAAAACAATAAAGTTTGGGATGATATAATCAACTATCAAATTGAAATACAGGAGTATATAAGCGTTGTCGGTCTTGAACTTGTATTAAAAAAAGATGATGGTTTTGCATTTGTTAAACAGATTGAAGACAGTAATGGAGGTACGTTAGGTATAGCATCAAGAAGGCAAATAGGATTTGAAAGTTCTATTATCCTGATTGTATTAAGGCAAAGTCTTGAAGAATTTGACAGTAATCCTGCTCAATTTCAGGTTTCAGAAAAATTCATAACTGATACTGAAATAAAAGAAGAAGTAAGTCTTTTTCTTCCTGAGAAATTTAACAAAGTGAAGTTTTTAAAAGACATTGATAAAAATATTCGTCAAATTGCTGAATTAGGTTATTTGAAAGAAGTTCAAAAAACAAATAATGAAACCAAATATCAAATTCTGAGGATTATAAAGGAAAAAGTTACCCTTGATATATTAGTGGAATTCAAGAAAAAGTTAGAAGAATATGTTGAGTCTATTTAGTACAAGTTCAGATAAGGCAGGTTATAGGCTTCAGTATATGGAGATATTTAATTGGGGTACTTTTAACGAAAGAGTGTTTCGAATTCACCCCCAAGGCAATAATTCACTTTTAACAGGTGCAAATGCATCTGGTAAAAGTACTTATGTCGATGCTCTTTTAACATTAATGGTTCCGATTAAAAGGGACAGATTCTATAACCAATCATCAGGGGTGGAGAAAAAGGGCGATAGAACTGAGGAAACCTATGTTTATGGTCATTATGGTAACATTCAAAAAGAGGGCGAATTAAGTACAACAACTCAAACATTGCGTGATAAGAATACTTATTCTGTCCTTTTAGCAAATTTTTCAAATACTGAACAAAAAATAATTACCATATTCCAAGTCCGTTGGTTTTCTAACGGTGAAATGAAGCGGACTTTTGGTGTTGCACATGTTCCATTGGAAATTCAGAAAGACTTTTCTTCTTTTGATTCTAAAGGTAATTGGAGAAAAAGACTTGAGAAAAATTTCAATACAGGTATAAAAAAGAAAATTGAGTTTCTAAATGGCCCTTCTGCATATGCAGAAAGGATTTGTCATTTATTTGGAATGCGTTCAGAGAAAGCTCTCAATTTGTTTAATCATATTGTTGGGGTAAAAGTTCTTGATGATTTGAATGAGTTTATCAGGACAAATATGCTTGAAGAACTTGATGCTGAGAACGAATTTATTCAGCTAAAAGAGAGCTTTATTACACTAATGGATGCAAAAACAAATATTGAAAAGGCTGGCGAACAAATTCGTCAGTTAGAACCTATTTGTGAGCATGCCAAAAATATTGATTCATATTCTAACGAACTAAAAAAGCAAATTGATTTAAAAGAATCATCCGTTTATTGGTTTGCGAAACAAAGTACTATTCTTGGGCAAAAGGAGTCTGAAAAAGAAAATCAGCAACTTGACAATCTAAATGACGAATTGTCTAACTTAAAAGAAAAGCAGGAAGAACTTAAAGACCAAGAATCTAAATTAAGAGTTCAAATTGAAAAGGACGAAGTTGGAAATCAGATTAGAGAACTTGAAAAGGAAATAAGACGTTTATCGAGTAGTAGAGATAACCGAACTACTAAATTAGACGAGTATAATAAACTTGCCAAAACTGGTGAACTAGTTCTTAATCCCAATGAAGATTTATTTATAAAGAATCGGGAAGATGCTCAATTAAAACGCAATGAATGTGAACAACGGCAAAAAGAACAATTCGAAAAGAAAAGATTGGCTAAAAACAGAGAAGAAGACTTAACTACACAGATTGAACAAAAAGTTGGAGATATTCAGGTTTTAAGGAAAAATAAAAACAATATTTCTGGAAGAGTTGCTGAAATACGGGAAGAAATTCTGGAACATGTTGGCGCAAATAAAGATGAAATCCCCTTCATCGGTGAATTAGTGAAAGTTAAAGAAGCCGAATCTAAATGGGAACTTGCGATTGAAAAAATCCTACACAATTTTGCATTAAATCTTATTGTACCTGAAAAGTACTATAAGAAAGTAAATGAATACGTTAACTCAACAAATCTTAGGGGTAGAATTGTTTACCAAAGATATAAGGAATATACTTCTTTAAAGGACATGATTTCATCCCAACCATTGAGTAACCATGTTTTAAGCAAGTTAGAATTCAAACAAAAAAACAAATACACCGATTGGATAGAAGATGTAATTAAGGAGCAATTTAATTTTGCATGTGTAGAAAATCTTGAAGAATTTAGTAGGTATGAGGAGAATGCAGTAACAAAGGAAGGTTTAATAAAATTCAAAAAAGGAAAACACGAAAAAGATGATAGACGACATATTCTCAGTAAAGAGAATTATGTTTTAGGTTGGGACAATACTGAAAAGATAAAACTTCTTCGTGAAGAACTAATTAAACTTCAAGAAGAACAAAAAGAAATCGTTAAAAAACTACGTGAAATTGATACTGAATCTCAAAAGCTTGGTAATCTTAGGGATTGTTATTCCGAAATCTTTTCCAATTTTAAGAAGTTTGACGATATTGATTGGGAAAGTTTCGCAATTGAAATAGCCGAGAAAGAAGAAGCGAAAAAAAGACTTGAAGCTACAAACGACAAAGTAAAAGAATTGCAAGGACAGCTTTCTGTCGTTCAGGACAATTTAAAGAAACTTGAAGATGTTGCAATACAGGGTAAATTAAACCAAATCTTTGTTTTAAAAGAATCAATAAAGAAAATAGAGGAAGCTATTAATGATAATCAGTTATTAATAACCAATTTAGGAGAAGTAGATTGTACTTTATTTGAAAAAGAAAATCCAGAATTACTAACAATTGAATTTTCCCAAATTGAAACTGAAAGAAATAATTTTATTGACAAAAACCAAAAGCTAATACAAGAGTTTAGAGGCAAAAAAAGCATCGAAGAAAATGAAGTCAGAGATAAGATTAGTGCTTTTAAAAGACCCTCTGAAGAAATATTGCTGAAATATAAAGATTGGAGGTCTGATGTTAATAGTTTGCCCGAATCAGGTCATTTAGAATTTATCTCTGAATATCAACGATATTTAGATAGGCTAAAAGCTGATGACTTGCCAAGATTCGAAAAGAAATTTAACGCTTATTTACAGGAAACCATTATTAATAAAGTTGGTGATTTCAGGATGTTCTTCATTAATTGGTCGGACTCAATTAAAGACAATATTAAGCTGTTAAATGAATCATTAAAGGAAATTGATTTTAAGGACGCTGATTTTAAAACATACATTCAAATTATTGCAAGAAAGAAAACAGACGACGATATTAAGCTGTTTGAAAATCTTCTAAGTAAGGCTATCCCGAATTTTACAGAACTTGAAACAACCATTGATGGAAGAAAGAACCACTTTTACAATCATATTGAACCATTGATTTCCAAATTAGATGATGAAAAATGGCGACTAAAAGTTATGGAAGTGCGCACATGGTTTGATTACAAAGCAGAAGAATTCTACAAATCAGATGATAAGAAATTTGGAACATATGAGAACATGGGGCAATTGTCTGGGGGAGAAAAAGCACAGCTCACATATACAATTTTGGGTTCAGCTATTGCATATCAATTTGGCTTAACAAAAGAAGGGTTACAACCAGACTCTTTCAGGTTTATTGCAATTGATGAAGCATTTAAATCACAAGATGAAGATAAAGCGAGGTATTTAATAAAACTATGTAAACAACTGCATTTGCAATTACTTGTTGTAACTCCTTCTGATAATATTCAGATTGTGGAAAATGATATTTCATTTGTTCACTTTGTTGAACGTAAGGAAGGTCGTGAATCATGGTTGTATGATATGCCTATTGAACAATTTAAAGAAGAAAAAGAACGGTTTTTGAATAATGATTAGTTCAAAAGAAATAAAAGAAAAAGCTGAGAAACGGTACTCCTCGTTTTTAAAGCAAATCTATCAAGAAGATACTTTCTTTCCTTTGATAATTAAAGGTGATAAAAAACCAACAAGTGATATATCGACATTTGAAAAGGAAATTCGTGACTTGGTTATTAATTCAAAAGATAACAAAGGATTTGGTTATGACATTGACTTTAAAACCGTAAAAACCAAATTTTTAGGAGAACAGAAACTACCGCAAGAAATTAGATTTTTATCCGAATATGATTACTTGAAATTCATTGGGAAGGTTAAAGAAGTTGAAGATTTTAAAGCTAACTATGATTTAATTATCTCAGAATTTGAGGAATTAAAAGAATGGGCTGAAAAACATCCGACACAAATTATTCAAAATCATGGGATATGGTCTGAATTATTAAAAGTATGTATTTATTTCAAAGCTAACCCCTATCCTGAATTATTTATAAGAGAATTGCCTGTTAAAGTACATACTAAGTTTATCGAACAAAATAAATCGATATTGAGGGAATTGTTAGATGTCATTCTCTCTGACTCTCTTGTAATAGATGAAAAGGAATTTGAAAAACGTTTTAACCTTAAAATTCAAGAACCATTAATTCAAATACGGATATTAGATAAAAATATTTCAAAAAGATATTTTTCTGGAATTTCACAATTGGCAATACCTGTAAGCGATTTTGAAACATTGGATTTACCCTTAAAGAAAATAATAATCGTTGAGAACAAAACAAATCTTCATACTATGTTAACCTTGCCCCACATTAATGAAACCATTGCGGTTTTTGGAGGAGGCTATAGTGTTAACAATATTAAAAACGCTTCATGGTTAAATAAATTAGACATAATGTACTGGGGAGACATTGATGTGCAAGGATTTGAAATTTTATCTCAGTTCAGAGGATATTTCCCGACAGTTAAAAGTATCTTAATGGATAAAGTAACGTTTAATAATTTCTTTGAAAACGATAAAGGAACGGAATCAAAAATAAAATGTCAATTAAATTTAAATAAGCAGGAACAGGATTTATATGACATACTGAGACAAAATAACTGGAGATTGGAACAAGAGAAAATTCCGATTGATTATGTCAATAATATAATTTTGAAATAATGCCGACCCTTAGCATCCATACACATTGCCAAGTCGCTCAAAATAGCCTGCGCACAGACCAAAACTTGTCAAAGAGTATGGCCGCCCAAACACACGGAAAGACAGAGGAAATAAAGCACGAAAACACAACACGGTATATAAAACATTTGGCGGAAAGTGCTAATTTTAAGGGCGGTACATTTAATAAACATCGCAACGGTTTGATAGGTAATCGCTTTGAAATGCCAAACGTTTCATATACCAATCCGTTGGCAACAATTACCAAAATGGGAAAAGGCTTTGTAAAGTAGGTTTCTATGCCTTTCCTTGAATCAGTAAAGTTCTCGCCCTCCCTCGCTTGAG
>Ga0265293_10010012_pt1 | contig 13397 bp, 16 predicted proteins | sample Munlanlewell138R_FD_192505 | JGI IMG/M metagenome (GOLD analysis project Ga0265293, IMG submission 192505) | Leachate microbial communities from a municipal landfill in Southern Ontario, Canada - Leachate well 138R | ecosystem: Engineered > Solid waste > Landfill > Unclassified | place: Canada...
CGGGTGCAGCGGGCGTTCTACGCGGAGGCGCGGGACGTGACTTCCTATCCGGTGCTTGCCGAGCTCGCCGCCGAGTTCGGCCTGCCCGCCGACGGGGTGCAGCAGGCGCTGTCCGACGAGCGGCTGATGCGCGAGACCTGGGGCGACTACGCACTCAGCCAGAACGCCGGGGTGACCGGCTTCCCGACCCTGGTGGGCGGGCCCAACGAGGCCGGCGTCTATGGCGTCGTGACCCGCGGCTGCGCGCCGGCCGACCAGATCCTGCGGGTGCTGGACGAGTGGCTGGAGCGGTCCGAGCCCGAGGTGTGAGGCCGTCGGTCAGAAGGGGAAGAACACCGGAATTGCCGCCATCGCCGCGGCCCAGGTGACCAGGTTCAGAGGCAGCCCGACCTTCAGGAAGTCGGTGTAGTTGTAGCCGCCCAGTTGGTAGACCAGCACGTTGGTCTGGTAGCCGAACGGCGTGGCGAAGGCGGCGCTGGCGGCGATCATCACCGCCACGATGAACGGCCGCGGATCCACGCCCAGGCTCTCGCCGAGCGCCACGGCCACGGGCGTGACCAGCACCGCCACGGTGGCGTTGGACAGCGCCTCGGTCAGGAACAGGGTGACGCCGTAGAGGATCACCAGCGCCCCGAACGGGCCCAGCGGCCTCACCCAGTCCAGCAGCCCGTCGGTGGCGACGGCGGCGAGGCCCGTGACCTCCAGCGACAGGCCCACCACCACCATGCCGGCGATCAGCAGCAGGATCTCCGGGCGCAGGCCCGCGTAGGCCTCCTCGGCGCTGATCACCCGGGCGAGGATCAGAACGACCGCGCCGGCGAAGGCCGCCGCGGCGATCGGCGCCCAGCCGAGCGTCGCGGCCACCACCACGCCGACGAAAACCGCCAGCGATACGAAGGCCTTCAGGGGCCTGAGCGGCCGGCGCTGGGTGAACACCTCGGCATGGCCGACCGTGGCGGTGTCGGCGGCCTCCATCAGTCCTGCGTCGACGGTCGGCGCCGGCTCCTCCGACGGTTTGCGGCCGTCGAGCAGCCGCCCGCCGAACAGGAACATGAAGGCCCCGCCGCTCAGCGCGACCGCCACGCCGACCCCGGTGATCTCGAACATGCTGAAGGTCGGCTGGCCCGCCGCCCGCGCCATGTCGTTGACCAGCAGATTGGTCGAGGTGCCGATCAGGGTGCAGCAACCGCCGAGCACGGCCGCGTAGGACAGCGGGATCAGGAACCGGCGCGGCGACAGCTTCAGGGAGGTCGCCACGTCCCGGACCACCGGGGCGGAGAGCACCACGATCGGGGTGTTGTTCAGGAAGGCCGACGCCGCGCCGCAGAAGAAGATCACCAGCCACACCCCCAGCGCCCCCAGCCGGCGGCCGAGCTCCGTGCCCTTGCGTATGAAAAAGTCGAGCAGACCCGACAGCTCCATCGCGTAGGCGATCACGAACAGCGAGGCGAGGGCGATGAGGGCCGGGCTGGCGAAGGCCGCCTGCACCTCCACCGGACGGATGGTGCCGGTCGCCAGCAGAGCCGCCGCGCCGGTCAGCGCAACCACGTCCGCGCGCAGGCGGCCCCAGACCAGGGCCGCGATCACCGCGACCAGCACGGAGAGTGCGGCGACCTGGTCGAAGTTCATGCCGCCATCGAACGGCGAAAGCGGCCTGCGTCAAGCTTGAATGTCGGGGCGCCCCTACGCGAAAACCTCTGCTATCGTGAGGCGATGGCCTCACCCGACCGCAGCGCGCTGCGCCGTCGTCTCGCCTGGCTCGCCGCCTCATTCGCCCTGCTGGCCCTCGCCGGCCTCGCGATCTGGCTTGCGCGCCCGGGCGATGCCGACGACATCGCGGCTCCGCCGCCCGCCCCAGTACCAGCGCCGGCCCCGCCCGCGCCGATCGTCGAAGCCCTGAGCCGCGAGGATCTCGCCGCCGCCGCCAAGGCCGCCCTGCTTCCGCCGCTGAGCGCGGTCGGGGGCGAGCGCGCGCCGGCCATCGCCGGCCAGCGTTTCCAGGTCGTGCTGCCGGTGCGGTGCCCCGAGGCGCTGGGCGCGGCGTCGGGCGCCCATCTCACCTACAACTACGACACGGTCCAGGGCGCAGTGACTCTGACGGCGAGACCGCAGAGCTGGCGCGACGAGCCGCTGGTCGCCTCCGCCGCCGAGGGGGGGCAGATCGAGGCGGTCGAGGGGTTCTGGATCGACCCGCTGCCGCTCGCCTCGCCGGTCTGCGCGCGTGCGCCGGCCCCGGCAGACCTGGACGCCGAGCAGGCTACGGCTGAGCGCGGGACGGATGAGCCGGCGTCCGAGGGCGAGGCCGAAACCGAGGCGGCCCCTCAACCCAACGTCGGGCTGGTGGTATTCTTCGAATCCGGCGGCTCGCGGGCCGTCCAGCGGCGCGACCGGCCCTATCGCGTGACGCGCAAGGCGCCGCCCCCGACCGGCGCGGCGCCCTACAATCTGGTGCTTTCGGGTCGGGTGACGCCCTTCGAGGCCGGGCCGGCGATCCGCTGCGAGGCGCCGAACGGCGCGCCGCCGGTTTGCCTGATCGCGGCGGTGATCGAGCGGGTGGCCTTCGTATCGGCGGAGACCGGCGAGGTGCTCGCCGAGTGGGTGGGGTAGGGCCCTGCCCGGCCGGAGCCGGGCAGGGTCGAATCGTCAGGCGCTCTGCTGGGCGGAAGCCTGCTCGAGCTGACGGGCGGCGAACTTCCAGTTCACCAGGTTGTTGAGGAAGGCGTCGAGGAAGCCGCCTCGGTCGTTCTGGTAGTCCAGATAGTAGGCGTGCTCCCACACGTCGCAGGTGAGCAGCGGGGTCACCCCGCGGCCGACCGGGCTGTCGCCGTCGTGGTAGGAGGTGACGGCCAGCTTGCCGTCCTTCAGCACCAGCCAGGCCCAGCCCGAGGCGAAGTGGCCGACGCCCTCCTTCTTGAAAGCGTCCTTGAAGGCGTCGAGCCCGCCGAAGTCGCGCTGGATCAGCTCGGCCAGCTGGCCTTCCGGCTGCAGCTTCTCAGGGGTCATGCAGCGCCAGAAGAAGCTGTGGTTCCAGACCTGGCCCGATTGGTTCAGCAGGGTCTGTTCACCCTTCTCCCGCGCCCGCACGATGACCGTCTCGAGGTCGGCGTTCTCAAGGTCGGTGCCGGCGATCAGCTGGTTGGTGCGGTCGACGTAGGCCTTGTGGTGCTTGCCGTGGTGGAAGCCCAGGGTGTCCGCCGAAACATGCGGCTCCAGCTCGTGCGGTTCGTAGGGCAGAGGGGGGAGTTCGATGGCCACGGCCGTCTCCTTATGCGCTGAAATGAAAACACGTGACGGCGCGTCCGCCGTCTCGCAGCAGCAACCTCTACACGCCTCCCCGGGTTGCCGTCCCGCTGGGATTACGAGACGTGGTCCGGACCGGCAGGGTTGAGCTTGGCCCTATATAGGAAAGCGCCGACCTGGGCGCTCTGGCGGTCGTGAATCCTGACCTCGGCGTCGTGGCCCTGGGCGGCGACCAACTCGGCGATCTGCCGCGCCTTGCGCTCGGCCTGGCCGCCCGAAAGAAAGACCAGCGGGTAGACGTTCAGGCCGGCCTCGACGCTCCAGCCGCCCTGCACCGGCTTTACGGTGATCAATTGCGTCATCAGGCGCTCCCGGTCTTCGAGACCTCGTGGATCGCCCCCCGCCGCTTCTTATAGCCCCCGAATGCGACCGCTTGGCGTCACGGATCGGTGCGCGGCCCCGCTTCAGGGAATGGCCGGCACCTTGCCGGGCCAGGTCAGGAAACCGTTGGCGTCGCGGCCCGCCGCCTCGGCGCTGGCCGGCACGCAGCAGGCCCCACGGCCGGCGTGGCCGTCGTGGTGGGCGACCCCGCCCTCGCGATAGCTCTCGCGATAGGTCTCTCGGAAGCGGCCGTGTTCCTCGTAGGAGCGATCCTCGTAGCGCCGGACGCCGCCGTAGATGCGAGCCTCGAAGGGCGGCTCCTCGGCCCTGCGGCGGCCGTACCGGTCCTCGCGACGATACTCTTCGTGCCGCTCGTAGCGCGGCGGGGCCCGGCGGTCGTCGACGCGCGGCTCGGGCTTGCGGTGCGCGAAGTGTTCATGGCGCGGCGCCGGCGGCGCATGTGCGTGGCGATGCTCGGCGCGCTCGTCGCGGCTCCAGCGCTCGGCCTCGTATCGGCGCTCGGCGTAGCGGCGCTGGATTTCGCGGTCCTGCAGCTCCTCGTAGCGGTAGCCGCCGTACGGGGGGATGTCGACCTCACGGCTGACCACCTGGCGGCGCTGCACGGCTTGCCGCGGCCGCGCCTCGGCCTTGCGGGCGACCCGCACCTTGCGGGCCGCAGGCCTGGCGGCGGGCGGACAGGCGGGTTGGGCGGCGGCCGGCGGGCAGGCCGGCGCGGCCGCGGTCAGCGGCGCGGGCTCCAGTGCCGGCGGCGGGGGCGTCGGCGCGGTGGCGCTCGGCGCGGCCGGGGCGTCGCTTCCCGGGCGGCCGGGGGCTTGCGGCTCGCGGGCCTGGCAGCTCGCCAGCGCCAGGGCGGCGAGGGGGATCAACCAGCTGGTGCGCATCTCGGACTCGTCCTTTTGAAGCCCTACTTTGGCGAAGCCGGCCGCCCCTGGGCGCCGGATTCACCCGCCGCGCGAAGAAACGTCTCCACCAGCGCGTCGTAAAGGTGGAGCTTCTTGTACGCCCGAAGTTCGGGACTGGCTCCCCGCCAGGCCTGCGCGAAGGCGGAGAGCCGCGCGGGATCGTCCGAGAGCTCGGCCAGCGGCGTCAGCCACACGCGGATGGTGAACAGCGCCGCGCCGGTCTGCGGCAGCCGGCGCAGGGACTGGCGCTCCACCCTCAGGTGCAGGGCATCGCCGGCCGCCTCGGGCGCGATCGTTCCAATGCGCGCGCGGATCGGCGCAGCGTCCGGAGCGAAGGGCTCGGCCGAGTTGACGAGGGTCCAGTTTCGCCGCTGCAGTATCACGCCCGGCCGCAGGCGGTCGAAGATGCGCACCACCCGGCGCAGGAAGCGGGTCTCGAAGCCGGTCACCGGCCCGTGCAGGGCCTTCAGGCTCTGGCCGATCACCTCCGCGGCCGAGAAGAAGGTGGGGGCGCACAGGCTCAGCGCGGTCAGCCGCCACTCGCCCGCCTGTTTCTCCATCAGCACCAGGTCGTCGGGGACCAGCCGCGCGGCGGCCAGCAGCGGCGGCAGGTCCGGCCGTCCCGCCGCACGCCCAACGGCCGCCTCGACCAGCGCCAGGGCCTCCTGCTGGGTGGGCCGCGAGGCGGGCGTCTCGGCCCAGACGATGTCGGGATGGGCGGCGAGCAGCGGGTCCTTGCGGGCGGCCGGATCGGCCTCGCCGCCCTCGAGCCAGCCGGCCTCGTCCACCGGGGCCAGGCCGATGGCGAAGTCGGCGTGCTCCTCCCAGGGGGCGTGGCGCAACGGCAGGGTCAGAGCTTCAGGCCGGCCTTGGGTCCGAGCCACGTCATCAGAGCATAGAGGACCATGGTCAGGACGCAGCCGGCGGCCAGCGCCGCCCAGAAAGGCGTTCCCCGCCGCAGCAGCGCCGGGATGAGCAGAAACATCGGCAGCGACGGAAGCACGTACCAGAAGGTCGCCTCCGAGTGCGCGGCGAGCCGTTCGGCCTGGCCGGTGTCGCGCCACAGCCAGATCATCCCGAGCACCGAGATCAGCGGCAACGAGGCGATCAGGCCGCCCAGGCCGGCGTTGCGGCGGGCGACCTCCGAGACCGCCGCCACGATCACGCCCGACAGCGCAGCCTTGAGGAACAGGTAGAGCATCCCCCGCCAATTAGCAGATCGGGCCGGCTTGCGCGCTGAGCGGCCGCTCTCTAGCGTCCGCGACGTTCGAGAATGAGGCGGAGCGCTCCATGGCGGTCGAGGCGGTGATCTGGGATTTCGGCGGGGTCTTCACCTCCTCGCCCTTCGAGGCCTTCGCCCGCTACGAGCAGGAGAAGGGGGCGCCCAAGGACATCATCCGCCGGGTCAACGCCACCAACCACCACGACAACGCCTGGGCGCTGTTCGAGCGCAACGAGATCGACGCGGCCCGCTTCGACGAACTGTTCCTGCAGGAATCCACCGCCATGGGCTTCCCGATCCCCGGGCGGGACGTGCTGCCGCTGCTGTCCGGCCAGGTGCGGCCGCGGATGGTCGAGGCGCTGAAGATCTGCAAGCAGCACTTCAAGGTCGGCTGCATCACCAACAACATGGCCTCCAGCCATTCGCCCGGCGACAGGGCGGCCAGCCGCTCGAGCTCGGCGTTCGGCGAGATCATGCCGCTGTTCGACGCCATCATCGAAAGCTCGAAGGCCGGCGTGAGGAAGCCCGACCCGAAGATCTACCTGATGATGTGCGAGCTGCTGTCGGTCGACCCGAAGGCCTGCGTCTACCTCGACGACCTGGGGGTCAACTGCAAGCCGGCCGCCCAGCTCGGGATGCGGGCGATCAAGGTGGTGGATGTCGACCAGACCCTGGCCGAACTGGCCGACGCGACCAGCCTGAGCTTTCCAGGCAGGGAGCCGGCGGGGGCATGACGCGACCGGCGAAGATCGGGGCTGCGGCGGCGCTGCAGGCGCTGCCCGAATGGCGCGCCGCCGAGGGCGGACGCGACGCCATCGCCCGGACCTTTCGCTTCGCCGATTTCAACGCCGCCTTCGGCTTCATGAGCCGCGCGGCGCTGATGGCCGAGAAGCTCGACCACCATCCCGAGTGGTTCAACGTCTACGACCGCGTCGAGGTCGTGCTGACTACCCATGACGCGGGCGGGGTCACCGAGCTCGACGTAAAGCTCGCACGTTTCATGGACGACTGCGCCAGGGAGCTATCCGCATGACCGGACGGGTCGCAGGCAAGAAGGTGTTCATCACGGGCGCGGCGGGGGGCTTGGGCTCGGCCATGGCTCGGGCGCTGGTCGCCGACGGCGCGGTGGTCAGCCTGGCCGACATCAACCATGTCGGGGTCCAGGACCTGGCCGCAGAGCTCAACACCGGCTTCGGCGAGGGCAGGGCTTTCGCCTTCCCGCTCGACGTCACCAAGGAGGACCAGTGGATCTACGCGCTGGAGGAGGCCGACGCGGCCATGGGCGGGATCTCGGTGCTGGTCAACAACGCCGGCATTAGCCGCGGCGGCGACATCGAGCAGCTCAGCCTGGACGACTGGCGGCTGGTGATGAGCGTCAACGTCGACTCGGTGTTCCTGGGGACCAAGCACGCCTTGCGCTACATGCGCCAGAACCAGCCGGGCTCGATCGTCAACGTCTCCTCGATCGCCGGCCTGATCGCGGCCCACAACAGCCCAGCCTACAACGCCTCCAAGGCGGCGGTCTGGCTGCTGTCCAAGGGCATCGCCCTGCACTGCGCCAAGCAGGGCCTCGACATTCGCTCCAACTCCATCCACCCGACCTTCATCGACACGCCGATCCTCGATCCGCTCCGCCAGCGGTTCGGCAAGCAAGAAGCCGAGGCCAAGCTCGCCCGGCAGATTCCGCTCGGCCGGATCGGCGAGCCGGCCGATGTCGCCAACCTCGTGGTCTACCTGGCCAGCGACGAGAGCCGCTTCATGACCGGCGCCGAGCTCAAGCTGGACGGCGGCATCAGCGCGATGTGAGGCCGGCCATGCTGCCCCTCGGCGCCAGCCCCTACGCGAGGACCGCGGAGTTCACCGACATGCGGCCGTCGAGATAGCCGGTGCGGACGACGCCCACGCCGCAGTTGGGGCAGAAGTGATGGCCGCCGTGCAGGTCGCGCAGGTGATAGACCGTCAGTCCCCTCCGGCGGGTCAGCATCCGCACCGCGCCGATATCCACCTTCCAGTGCAGGAAGCCGTGCCGGGCGCAGGTGGAGCAGTTGCAGTCGAGGAGTTCGCCGAGTTCGGCGTCCACCTCGAAGCGTACACGCTTGCAGTGACAGGAGAGCAGGTAGGGCCGCTTGCGCATGGGCGGGCTCCGGAGGCCGCGACGTCCCAGTCTACCGGAAGCGGCGGCGGCTTCGAAGCCGCGGCTAGTTCACCATCACCGTGCCGAGCAGCAGCCTGGCGCCGGGGCGGCCGAGGACGCGGTCGGTCTCGCGCTGCATCTCGCGGCTGACGGTGTCGGGGTTGGGCGGCGATCCCGGCGGCAGGCCGGTGGCGTAGGTCTGCAGCATCTGGGCCCAGGCGGCCCGCAGCCTCGGCAGCGAGGCCTGCGCCCGCTCGCGCAGCCTGGGGTCGGGAATGTCCAGCCCCGCCTCGACGGTGAGGATGCCCCGCCGGCCGTTCGCGTGCCTGACGGTGGCGTTCACCGCCGGGAGCTGCATGAAGGTCAGTCCGCCGACAGCCTTCTTCTCGCGGCTGGAGGCGGCCCGCGCAGCGCCCGGAGCGGCGAGGACGAGCGCGGCGGCGAGCAGGCTGCGACGGTGGGGCATGGGGCGATTTCGCCGCACCAGGGTTAGCGGTCTCTTTACGGCGTCGACTCACTGTCGAGGCTGCGATTCGCTCAAACGAGACGGGGAGCCCCTGTTGGGCCGCTTTGCGCCGACCAACCTCGACCTCGACGACAAGGTCATCCTCGTCACCGGCGGCACCGGCTCGTTCGGCCGCCGCTTCGTCGACGCCCTGCTGACCAGGGCCAAGCCCCGCAAGCTGATCGTCTACTCGCGCGACGAGCTCAAGCAGCACGAGATGCAGATCGACCTGGCCGAGCGCTACGGGCCGGACCGGCTGTCGGCCATGCGCTTCTTCCTGGGCGACGTGCGCGACCGCGAGCGGCTGACGCTGGCGCTGCGCGGGGTGGACATCGTAATCCACGCCGCGGCTCTGAAGCAGGTGCCGGCGGCCGAGTACAATCCCTCCGAGTGCATCCACACCAACGTGCTGGGCGCCGAGAACGTGGTCTGGGCCTGCCTGACCAACCGGGTGAAGCAGGTGGTGGCGCTGTCGACCGACAAGGCCTGCAACCCGGTCAACCTCTACGGGGCCACCAAGCTCGCCTCGGACAAGACCTTCGTGGCGGCCAACAACCTGTCGGGCGACATCGGCACCCGCTTCTCGGTGGTCCGCTACGGCAACGTGGTGGGCTCGCGCGGCTCGGTCGCGCCACTGTTCCAGCGGCTGATCGCCAACGGGGCCAGGGAGCTGCCGATCACAGACCCGCGCATGACGCGGTTCTGGATCACCCTCGACCAGGGCGTCGACTTCGTCCTCTCGTCGCTGGAGATCATGCGCGGCGGCGAAATCTTCGTGCCCAAGATTCCGTCGATGAAGGTGACCGACCTGGCGGCGGCGCTGGCCCCCGACCTGCCGGTGAAGGTCATCGGCATTCGGCCCGGCGAAAAGCTGCACGAGATGATGATCAGCGTCGACGACGCGCGCACCACCCTCGACCTCGGCGACCGCTACGCCATCGAGCCTGCCTTCGCCGAATATGCGCGCGCCCCGTTCGCGGGCGGAGCCGGGCCCGTGCCGGAGGGCTTTTCCTACACCAGCGACAGCAACGCCGAGTGGCTGACCGACGGGGCGCTGCTGGCCATGCTGAGCGAGTCGCCCCCGCCCATGCGCCGCCGCCGGGCCACCGATCCGGAATGAGTCCGGCGCTGATCCCCTACGGCCGGCAGACCATCGAGGACGACGACATCGCCGCGGTCGCGGAGGCCCTGCGCGCGGACTTCCTGACCACCGGCCCCAGGGTCGAGGCGTTCGAGGCCGCTTTCGCCCAGACCGTGGGCGCGCGCCACGCGGTGGCCTGCGCCAACGGCACCGCGGCCCTGCACCTGGCCATGCTGGCGCTGGACGTGCAGCCGGGCGAGGTCTGCATCGCGCCCTCGATCACCTTCCTGGCCACCGCCAACTGCGCCCGTTTCGTGGGCGCGGAGGTGGTGTTCGCCGACGTCGATCCGCTAACCGGCCTGATGACCCCCGACACCCTGGCCGAGGCGCTGGAGCGGGCGGCTGGCCGGCGGGTGCGCGCCGTCCTGCCGGTGCATCTGCGCGGCGACGTGGCCGAGTTGCCGGCGCTGGCGGCGCTGGCCGAGCGGGCCGGCGCGGTGCTGGTCGAGGACGCTCCCCATGCGCTGGGCTCGACCATGCGGTTCGGCGAGACCTCGGCCGTGGTCGGCGACGGCCGCTGGGGCGCGATGGCCACCTTTTCCTTCCACCCGGTGAAGACCATCGCCACCGGCGAGGGCGGCATGGTGACCACCAACGATCCGCGCCTGGCCGAGCGCCTGCGAACCTTCCGCACCCACGGCATGGTGCGTCCGGCCGGCGGCGAGCCCTGGTGGTACGAGATGCCGGAGGTCGGCTTCAACTACCGGCTGCCAGACATCCTTTGTGCGCTGGGCCTGTCGCAGCTGGCCAAGCTGCCCCGCTTCGCCGCCCGCCGCCGCGCGCTGGCCGACCGCTACCTGCGACGGCTCGCGCCGCTGGCCCCGGTTGTCGTTCCCGCTTCGCGGCCGGCCTGGAGCGACCCGGTGCTGCACCTGATGACCGTGCTGATCGACTTCGAGGCCGCCGGCCGCAGCCGCCGGCAGGTGGTCGAGGCGCTGGCCGCCCGCGGCGTCGGCAGCCAGGTCCACTACATCCCGGTCCACCGCCAGCCCTACTACCGGGCGCGGTACGGCGAGCTCTCGCTGCCCGGCGTCGAGGCCTGGTACGCCCGCTGCCTCTCCCTGCCGCTGTTCCCGGGCCTCGCGGACGCGGATGTCGATCGGGTGGTGGACGCGCTCGCCGAGGCGGTGGGCTAGGGGCCCGCTACGCAGCCATTCCCGCCTGGCGGAACAGTTCGCCCACCTGGGCCATGCGCTCGGGCGAGCGGGCCAGCTCGGTGCGGGTCTCGTCCAGCCGGATCAGGCGCAACGCCTCGGCCTTGGCCCGGTCGGCCGCGGGGCCGAGGGGGGCGGCTTCGCCGGTGGCGAACCTGAGCAGCAGCATGAGCCGTTGGCTCACGGGCGCCTGGGCGCGGGCGACGCCGGCGGTGAGCCTGGTCTCGACGTCGAGCATCCCGCCGAGCTCACCGAGCTTGGCCTGGATCGGCTGATAGTCCTCGGGGACCAGGCCGGCGCGGGCGACGTCGCGTTGAAGCGTGGCAAGGGCCGCCATTCGAACGGCCGGGGATTCCGTTCCGCCGCGGATCTCCCGCTCGAACTTCAGCGAACCCAGCAGCGCGCCCAGCCAACGGCAGGCCTCCCGCTTGTTGGCCGCGCCGATGACGTTCTCCACCAGCCAGATCATCGCTTTGGCCTCCTGCAGGGCCGTGCGGTCGGTGCCCAGGTAGCTCTCGACGAAGTCGCTGGTGACCAGCATGCGCGATCGGTTGGTGAAGGCGGCCAACACCTCCTCGACGGGAACCAGCGTGCCTGAGGCGGCGGTCAGGGCCATGGCCAGGCCGCGCAGCACCTCGATCTCGTCCTCGGCGCTGTCGGGCCTCAGGCGCCGGGGGCCGTTCAGTTCGCGCAGCACGCGCCTGGCCAGCGCCCGGCGGACGTGCTCGAAATCCTCGATGGTCAGCCAGCGGGCCAGTCGTTCGCCGGTCGGAGACAGGGTCGGCATCATCTCGCGCAGCCGCTTGTCGCTGCGCATCAGGGTCTCGACCGCCTCGAGGGCGCTCATCCGGGTCATGGCGCTGAGCCGTGCGCCCAGGTCCAGGTCGCGTCCGACGATGTCGTCCAGCGCCGCACTGGAGCCGAGGATCTCGGCCAGCGGCTGTTCGATGACGAACAGGGCGAGCGCCCGGGGCGGCCCGGCGGCGGGCGCTGCGTCGGCCAGATCCAGCAGGCGCGCAACCTTCTCCGTCCAGCTCGCGCAGTCGCCCAACTGGCCCGCCACGGCCGCGCCCAGCAGGTAGGCGCGCTCGGGAACGCCAGAGAGCCGCTCCGCGAGGGCGGCGAACGGCTCCTTGTGCAGAGTCGGCAGCGCGCCCTTGCGATGGTCCTTCATCAGTCGCTCGATGGTCCGCTCGGCCAGCGACTGGAAGGTGCGGACCATCTCGTGCACCGAGACGTCGCGCGCGTGCGCCTCGGGCAAGGCGATCTTCTGGATGGCGTGCTGGAACTCGACGCCCGAGGCCTCCAGCCGCTCGACGAGTTCCGGCCGGTGAAGCAATTCGAACGGGGTCGCCCGCTGGCGCGCCAGCCAGTCCTCGAGCAGCCTCCCGATGCGTTCGCGCGAGTGGGCGTGATAGAGGTCGTCCGGCGAGACGCACAGGGGCTCGACCTCTTCGCGAACAGGCCGGGGCTTGGGCCGGTCGGGCTCGCCCTTCTGCAGGATGACGATGGTGCGGAACTCGCGGGTTTCCGCGTCGAGCGTCTCCTTGGTGACCTTGACGCTGGCAGCCTTTTTCTTCGCGAGCCGCTCCTCGGCCGCGGCGATCGCCTGCGCCCGGTCCTCGGTGGCGAAATCAAGCGTCCAGTCGCCGCCGGCCCGCTTGATGAAGACTTCGTAGTGGACCTGCCCGCGCATGTCGGTGGCTCTCTCCCGGAACGCAGGTTTGTCCGAACAAGCTTAACCCTGAGTTGACCCAATTTGCGGCGCCCCATTGAGGCCACGGTGCAGGACCAGTAGCTTGCTCCCCCGATCACACGAGGAGTGATTAGAACGCATGGCCAAGATCACCTTGGTCGACGACGATGAGAACATCGTCACGTCCGTCAGTCTGGCCCTCGAAAGCCACGGCCATTCCGTCAAGGCCTACTACGACGGCGCCTCCGGTCTGGCCGCCCTCGAGAAGGAGCCGCCGGACCTGGCGATCCTCGACGTGAAGATGCCGCGCATGGACGGGATGGAGGTGCTGCGCCGCCTACGCCGGACGTCCAACGTGCCGGTCATCATCCTGACCTCCAAGGACGAGGAGATCGACGAGATCCTCGGCTTCAACCTCGGCGCCGACGACTACGTCCACAAGCCGTTCAGCCAGCGCCTGCTGATCGAGCGGGTTAAGGCCGTGCTGCGCCGGTCCGGCGCGGAGGAGGAGGCCGGCCCCGCCGCCGAGGCCGAGGCCCAGGCGCGCGCCATCAAGCGGGGCAAGCTGACGCTCGACCCGGCCCGCCACGACTGCCTGTGGGAGGGCAAGCCGGTGAAGCTGACCGTCACCGAGTTCCTGCTGCTGCAGTCGCTGGCGCAAAGGCCCGGCTTCGTGAAGAGCCGCGACAACCTGATGGACGCCGCCTACGAGGACCAGGTCTACGTCGACGACCGGACCATCGACAGCCACATCAAGCGGATGCGCAAGAAGTTCCGCGAGGTCGACCCGGAGTTCGACGCGATCGAAACCCTCTATGGCGTCGGCTACCGCTACCGCGAATCCTGAGCGCGAGCCCAAGGAGCCGAAGGAGCCCAAGCTGCGCTGGTGGCTCCCTGGCTCCAAGCTCGGCCGGCTGATCATCGCCCTGAATGTGCTGGGCCTGGCGGTGCTGGTCGCCGGCGCGCTGGTGCTGAACGAGCTGCGCCGGGGGCTGGTCAAC
>Ga0265293_10010013_pt1 | contig 13396 bp, 9 predicted proteins | sample Munlanlewell138R_FD_192505 | JGI IMG/M metagenome (GOLD analysis project Ga0265293, IMG submission 192505) | Leachate microbial communities from a municipal landfill in Southern Ontario, Canada - Leachate well 138R | ecosystem: Engineered > Solid waste > Landfill > Unclassified | place: Canada...
AATCAATTCAAAATAAATATAATATTGGTATATTATTTATAACTCATGACCTTGGAGTAATTAAACAAATTGCAAATAGGGTTGCAGTGCTATATAAGGGAGAGATTGTGGAGCAAGGTTTAGTTCAAGACATATTCTATAAACCTAATCATCCTTATACCCAAGGTTTAATTGCTTGCAGACCTCCTATCGAGAACAGACCTAAGAGATTATTAACTGTTAGTGATTTTCTAAAAGAAGAGAAAAAAGATATAGAAATCCTTACAGAGAAAGAAAGAGATTTAATTCATAAAGAAATATATAGCCAAGAGCCAATTCTTAAGATTAATTCTTTAGATATCGAATTTATTACAAAGAAAACCATATTTGGGAAAATAAGAAAATCTGTAAAAGCAGTAAATAACGTAAGTTTCGATGTTTTTAAGGGAGAAACCCTTGGACTTGTTGGAGAAAGTGGATGTGGTAAAACAACTGTTGGGAGAGGAATTTTGAATTTAATAGATTCCAAAAGTGGCAAGGTTGAACTCTATGGAGTAAATCTGTTGGAATTAAGCAAAAACAAAATGAGAGAATACAGAAAGAAAATTCAGATTATATTCCAAGACCCTTATTCCTCGCTTAATTCAAAAATCACTATTGGTCATGCTATTCAAGAGCCAATGATAGTTCATTCACTTTATGAAAATAATGAAAAGAGAAAAGAAAGAGTAATGGACCTATTAGAGAAGGTTGGACTTGAAAGAAGTCATTATAATAGATATCCACATGAGTTTTCAGGGGGTCAACGTCAGAGAATAGGTATTGCAAGAGCATTGGCATTAGAGCCTGAAATAATAATCTGTGATGAATCGGTTTCTGCTTTGGATGTTTCTGTGCAAGCTCAGGTTTTAAACCTAATTAACGATTTAAAAAGAGACTTTGGATTTACCTGCATTTTCATATCCCACGACCTTTCTGTTGTAAAATATATGAGTGATAGAATCATTGTTATGCAAAAGGGGAATATTGTGGAAGAGGCTGAGGCAGACAGTATTTATAATAATCCTCAAACTCAATATACACGTCAACTAATAAATTCTATACCTTTATAGAATTTTTTGATACAAGAATTTCACGATTAATCAAATAAACTTTTTTAATTTTGCCAAAGTAATTACCTAAAATTGCATGGAAATGAATACAACTACAAATATAAATCAAGAAATATTAGATTTCAATAATTCAGAAATCTCATTTAGAAATAGAACAAAGAATGACTTAAGAGAGGCATATTTGCTTTTTAAAGTTATGAATAATCCTTTTATGGTAAGTCTTGGGAAGGTATTAGTAAGATTTGCTTTTTCAATTCATCTTCCTATTGAAGGTATTATTAGAAATACTATCTATAAATACTTTGTTGGGGGAAGGAATATTAATGATACAGCTAAGTCGATAGAAAGTCTTAAGAAGAGAAATATTGGCACTATCTTAGATTATGCTGCAGAGGGAGAAGAGGAAGAAGATTTTTTCGATAACACACTAAACGAAGTTATCAAAACAATTGAATTTGCATATAAGAATAATAATATTCCTTTCAGCGTTTTTAAGATTACTGGCTTGGGAAGGTTTGATTTATTTGTAAAAGTGAGTAATAACGAAACTATTTCCCAAGAGGAGGAAAAAGAATTTGAAAGAGTAGAAAATAGGGTAAAAACTATTTTTGAAAAAGGATATGAGTTTGGAATCCCAATACTTGTAGATGCTGAACATTCTTGGATTCAACCAATGTTGGATGATTTGGTTATAAAATATATGAGGTTATATAATAAAGAAAAAGCTATTGTTCAAAATACCTATCAAATGTATCGCCATGATAGTCTTGAAAGAATAAAAAATCACCATAAATTAGCAAAAGAAGAGGGTTTTCGTTTGGGATTGAAAATTGTAAGAGGGGCATATATGGAAATAGAAAGAAAGAGAGCCCAAGAAATGAACTACCCCTCTCCTATTCAAAAAGACAAAGAATCAACAGATAGAGATTTTAATTTAGCAATCGAATACTTAATCGATAATGTAGAGAGTATAGATTTTATGGTTGCAACACATAACGAAGAAAGTTCGCTATTGCTTGCAAAACTAATTGAAGAAAGAAATATTGACAAAAAACACCCCTCTATTTACTTTTCTCAACTATACGGCATGAGCGACCATATCTCTAATAATCTTGCTGAAAAAGGCTATAATGTAGTGAAATACGTTCCTTATGGAGAGGTTAAAACAATGATGCCTTATTTGTTTCGAAGAGCTGAAGAAAACTCCTCAATAAAGGGACAAACTTCAAGAGAATTAAAATTAATTTCCAAAGAAATTCAAAGAAGAAAAATATCCAATCTATAATTCAGTTAGAATTATTATTTTTTCGCATAAAATGAGTATATTTGCAAACTGCTAATGCTATGAAGTTTTGAACTTATAGCTATGTTGAACAAATATAATAATTTATGCTTAGTATAGATGTAAAATCTGAAATTGGACATTTAGAAGGAGTAATACTACACACACCAGGGGCTGAGATAGAAAAAATGACCCCATCAACTATTAAAGAATCGCTTTATAGTGATTTACTAAACCTCAATATTGCTCAAAAAGAGTATAAATGCTTTGAGGGAGTATTATCTAAATGGACAAAAACCTACCAAGTTTTAAGTCTTTTAACAGAGATTTTGAAAGATGAGGGAAAGAAAATCAATCTATTAAACCAAATTCTAAAACAAGAAGGTAAAACCTTTCTTTTTGCAGAACTTATTATATACCCTCCTGACATATTAGCAAAATTCTTAATTGAAGGTTATTTATTTCAAAATGATTTACACCCTAAAGAATATAAAAAGAGGAAATATATCCTTACTCCTCTTTATAATTTCTTTTTCACAAGAGATGCATCATCCTCTATCTATAATCAGGTTTTGATTAATTCAATGCAGTATGAGGTAAGGGATAGAGAAAGTCTGATAATGGAAGTTATTTTCAAAGAATTTTTTAATACAGAAACTATTAATCCAAAAATACTATCTAACACTGCTAATACCGAAGGTGGTGATATTTTGGTTGCAAGAGAAGATGTACTCTTAATAGGTCAAGGCTCAAGGACAAACAAAGACGGAATTGACTTTTTAGTAAAGTATTTTGCTGCAAGAAAACAAAAACAAAGTATATTAATCCAAACTCTACCAGACAAACCAGAATCCTTTATTCACTTAGATATGGTATTTACTATGTTGGATAAGGATATGTGTATGGTATATGAACCTTTGATTTCAAAGAAAAATACTCAATATAATTCTTATCTTATAGATATTGATAATGGACATATTAGCGTTAAGGAAATGGATTCTTTTATGGAAGGCTTAAAATATCTTGACTTTGACCTTAATCCATTGAAATGTGGAGGTGATGACCCTCTTTTCCAAGACAGGGAACAATGGCACTCAGGTGCTAATTTCTTTGCAATGGGACCAGGACAGATTATCGGATATGAAAGGAATCGCTATACAATCGAAACATTGAATAATAATGGATTTGAAGTAATTAACTCAAAAGATGTTTGTTCGGATAAGGTTGTATTAGACAAAAATAAGAAATTTGTAGTTACTTTGGAAGCTGCGGAATTGCCAAGAGGTGGAGGTGGTGCAAGATGTATGACAATGCCAATTAGAAGAAAACCTGTTGATTGGTAGCATGATAAATTTGTAAAATCGTAAATTAGAGATAGAATTTATAAACTAAATAATAGAAATCAATGAAAAAGTATTCATTAATTAACAATATTATGGGTTGGGTAGTATTCCTAATCGCAAGTATTGTCTATTTAATTACTGCAGAACCGACTGCCTCTTGGTGGGATTGCGGTGAGTATATCGCAACTGCTTACAAACTACAAGTAGGTCACCCTCCTGGAGCCCCTACCTTCCAACTTTTAGGCAGGATATTCTCGTTATTTGCTGGTGGAGACGTAACTAAAGTAGCTTATATGGTAAATGCTCTAAGTGCAATTTGCTCCGCTTTTACCATCTTATTCCTATTCTGGACAATTACAATGTTAGCTAAGAAAGCTATTGCAAAAACAAGTGAAATAACTACAGCTCAATCAATAGCAATTCTTGGAAGTGGACTTATAGGTGCTCTTGCCTATACTTTTTCAGATACATTTTGGTATTCAGCAGTTGAAGGTGAAGTTTATGCAATGAGTTCTTGCTTTACAGCCTTGGTTTTCTGGGTTATTTTGAAATGGGAAGCAAATTCAGACGACACTCATAACCTTCGCTGGATTGTATTAATTGCATTTTTAATAGGTATTTCAATTGGAGTCCATTTACTTAACTTACTTGCTATTCCTGCAATGGCCTATGTTTGGTATTTTAAGAAATATCCAAAAACTACAAAGAAAGGTTTTATCACAGCTGGATTATTATCTTTTGTAATTGTAGGTTTTGTACTTTATTTCGTAGTACCTATGATTGTAAACCTTGCTGGTAAATTTGAAGTATTCTTTGTTAATAGTATAGGACTTCCTTTTAATTCTGGAACAATTATATTCTTTATACTTGTTATTGGATTTATAGCTTGGGGGTTGAATTGGACAAGAAAAAAAGGAAAACCAATTTTTAATACTGTTATTCTATGTTTCCTTTTCTTATTAATAGGGTATTCAACATTTATTATTTTAGTTATTAGAGCAAATAGTAATACTCCTATTAACGAAAATGCTCCAAAGGATGCAGTTGCTTTATTGACATATTTGAATAGAGAGCAATATGGAGATACACCTTTACTCAGTGGACAATACTATACTGCTCAAGCAATTGAACAAAAAGACGGCAGTCCTAAATATATTAAGGACACTGTAAATAATCAATATATAGCAGTTAAAAGTGGTGGAAAGTTGGTATATGATCCAAATCATACTACTGTATTTCCAAGAATGTACTCACAAGATGAGGGAAGAAAGCATATTACCTATTATAAGTACTGGTCGGGAGTAGGTGGAGATAGAAAACCTACATTTGCAGAAAACTTAAAATACTTCTTCCGTTACCAAGTTAATCATATGTATTGGAGATATTTTATGTGGAATTTCTCTGGAAGACAAAACGATATTCAAGGTTTTGGACTTAACCACTCTCCTCTCGATCAAGAATCAAATGGTACAAAGGATTTATTAAATGGTAACTGGATAACAGGTATAGGATTTATTGATGCTATGCGTTTAGGACCACAAAGCGATTTACCAGCACATTTGGCAAATAACAAAGGAAGAAATACTTATTATTTATTGCCATTATTATTAGGGATAATAGGTTTGATTTACCACTATAAGAAAGACAAAAAAGATGCATTTATAGTATTCCTGCTCTTCTTTATGACAGGACTTGCAATTGTGCTTTATCTTAACCAACCTCCACAACAGCCAAGAGAAAGAGATTATGCTTATGCTGGCTCATTCTATGCATTCTCTATTTGGATTGGTCTTGGAGTGCTTGGAATTTATGAATGGTTGAAAAAGATTAAGATTCAAGAACACATAAAAGCTATTGGAGTAACCGCTGTTTGCTTGGTTGCAGTACCTGTTCTTATGGCTACTGAGAATTGGGATGACCATGACCGTAGTGGTAGATATATGGCAAGAGAATTTGCAAGAAACTATCTCGAAAGTTGTGAGAAAAATGCAATTTTAATAACCTTTGGAGATAATGACACCTTCCCTCTTTGGTATATTCAGGAAGTTGAAGGTGTTAGACCTGATATTAGAATTTTAAACTTCACACTTTCTGGAATGCATTGGTATGTAGAACAATTATATAATAAGGTATATGATTCAGAAAAATGTCCTTTTACTCTTACTAAAAACTATTATGGACTTAGTTCTGATGTTACATTAGTAGTACCAGAGACTAATGAAACCCTTGAATTTAGTGATGTTTTAAAAAGATTAATGATCGACCCTTCTACAACAAGGATGACTCAAGGAGGAGATTCAGTTAAGGTTATACCTGCAAATAATTTCAAGATAACACTTAACGATTCAACAGTTATTTCTTGGACACTACCTGTCGACAGAAATGGGATGAAACAATTGGTTAGAAACGAATTAATGTTTTTAGATATTTTAGCAACAAATAAGTTTGAACGTCCTATATATATTATGGACCCACGATATATGTCTAATCTTTTCCCAAGTATTAGCGAGTATTCAGTTCAAGAAGGTTTATTATACAAATTAGTTCCTTATAGAGCAAATGGAGAAATGAATACCAAGAAATCATACGACCTAATGATGAATAAATTCAATTGGGGTGGAGTTAAGGATGAAAATACTTATTTAGAAAATGCTGTAAGTATTAATAACTCCAGAAATATACGTCAACAATATATGATTTTGGCAGCTCAACTTACAAAAGAAGGCAAGAAAGATATGGCAATTAAAGCCTTGGATAAGGGTATTGAAGAATTTCCTAACTCAAAGATTCCTTTTGACAAGTATGATATTTCTTATGCTAACCAATACTGCCAAACTGGAGATTTGAAAAAGGGTGAAGAGATGCTTAATAAAATTGCCGACCTTTATATTAATGAAGTAAATTACCTAAAACGCTTTAGAGGTAAGAAGGCAAGAAGTGTTGCAAGTACTAAAAACGAAGCTCTTCAATTCCTTTCAATAGTTTACCAAAGCTCTATTGACTTCAAACTTGATAAATTAAATAATAAGCTTAAAACTATTCCAGAAATCCAAGAGATTATCTCTGAGCAAGCAATGCAGAGTAGTTATAATGAAATGGTGGGGAATATAAATATTGGATTTGATTTAGCTAAGAAAGGTAATGTGGCTGAGGCTGAAAATATGATTAATTCTGTTTTAGATGGAGTAAATAATATAATTACATCTAATAAATCTATGGAATTGATTCAGCATTCTTCAGAATTGATTATGTACATCTACTCTAACGCATCTCAATTACAATTGCAAAGTGTGATTCAGAAAATCCAATCTACTCCAGCTCTTAATCAAGCTGTAAACCAATATATGCAAGCTAATAACCAAGGAATGCAAGTTCCAGGTTTTTAATGACAGATAAATAAATGAAAAGAGAAGAATTGCTTGAGCATATCAAAGAATACTATAGAGAGAATTTATCACAGCAAAAATTCATCCCAGGTGAAACTAAAATTCCTTTTGCAGGAAGGATTTTCGATGAAATGGAAATGGTAAGCCTTGTAGATGCCTCCTTGGACTTTTGGTTAACCTCTGGGAGATATGCTCAAGAATTCGAAACTAAATTTGCAGAGTTTATGGAACAAACATCTTGTATGCTTGTAAATTCTGGCTCTTCAGCAAATTTAGTAGCAGTAACAAGTCTAACCTCACCTCTTTTAAAATCCAATCGATTAAAGAAAGGAGATGAGGTTATTACTGTTGCTGCAGGATTTCCAACAACGGTTAATCCAATTATTCAAAATGGTCTAATTCCAGTATTTGTTGATGTTGACTTGGAAACATTTAATGTCGATATTACACAATTAGAAAAAGCCCTAAGCAATAAAACACGTGCAATTGTATTAGCTCACACTCTTGGCAATCCTTTCGATTTAGGATATATTCAAAACTTCTGTAAAGAGAATAATCTTTTCTTAGTTGAGGATTGTTGTGATGCAGTTGGCTCAAAATACGAGGGGAAAATGGTTGGAACCTTTGGCGATTTAGCAACAACAAGTTTCTACCCTGCTCATCATATTACTATGGGTGAAGGAGGAAGTGTTTTAACCTCAAATCCTCTTTTCAAACGTATAGCAACATCGATTAGAGATTGGGGAAGGGATTGTTATTGCGACTCAGGGTTTGACAATACTTGCGGAAGAAGATTTAAGGGACAATATGGACAATTACCAAAGGGATATGATCATAAATATGTCTATTCTCATAGAGGCTATAACTTAAAGCTAACAGATATGCAGGCAGCAATTGGAGTAGCACAACTCGAAAAGCTACCTTTATTTATAAAAAAAAGAAAAGAGAACTTTAAGATTCTTTATAATGCATTAAAGAAATATGAAGAGTTTCTAATCCTACCTAAGCCAACTCCTAATTCAGACCCATCTTGGTTTGGATTCCCTTTCAATGTTAGAGAGAATAAGCATTTCTCAAGAAGAGAGCTTGCTGAATATCTTGAAGAAAACAAAATACTTACAAGAGGGCTATTTGCAGGCAATCTAACAAAGCAACCAGCCTATATAGACAATGAAATTGAGTATAGAATTGTCGGAGAGCTAAGAAATACCGATTATATAATGGAGAATACTATTTTCATTGGTGTATATCCTGGTATTGATAAAGAAAAGATGGATTATATAATTGAAGTATTTGACCAATTCTTTAAAAAACTATGAGTATAATATCAAAAGCTTGGGTAATCAGTGTAAAGGATTATGACAATAGCGTTAGAGAATATGAATTAAAATTAGAAAAAAACTACCCCTACTCCTCTGGAGGATTTTTACTCCTAAGCCTCGATAATAAATTCAATGAATTTCGCAATTTCAGTATATGCAATGCTTATAACAAAGAAGGAATAATCAAACTAATTATCAAAAACATTGGTTATTATACCAACAAACTATTCTCAGAACTTTCTCTTAACAAAGAGGTATTAGTCAAATACGACCTTGGAGACTTCCTACTACCTTTTTTCGACAGAACAAATCCAATAATAACCATAAGCTCTGGCACAGGAATAGCCCCAATACTTTCCTTTTGCGAAGATTTAAAACAAAAAGGAGAAGAAAACCGACTTTATGTTTTCCATAGTTTTAAAAACACCAAACTAATGGTAGGAATAGATAGTCTTATTGAGAACACAAAGAGAGAAAATCTCTTCCTATACTCCACAAGAGAAGCCCTCCCCTTTGCAAAGAATAGGAGAATAGATATCCAAGATATTTTAAACCTAAACTTAGACTTAACAAAGGCTCATATCTATATATGCGGAGGAGAAGAATTTACCAAAACTTTTAAAACCCAACTCCAAAACCATAAAGCCCAAAATATTTATACCGAAGAATGGGATTAGAGTTTGATTTAATCTTCCCAAGGCAAGAATTTCTCAGTTTGTATTTCTTTTAATTGGGGGTTTGTTTTGTTTAAGGTTCCTCCAGATATTACTCTTTCGTATTTATCAATATAAGACAAAGCCATTTTCTTGCTATTAAAATTCTCAACAGCATAGTTATTACATATTATTGGAGAAAAGTCCTTAGAGGTTTTTATTGCTTTAATAAGTGTATTCTTTTTATTTGATAAAACTCCAACCTCTGGTGGAACTAATTCAGGTAAAGAACCATAAGGAGTGCCAAAAACAGGGCATCCAAAGTACAAGCTCTCAATTATTGCTAATCCAAATGGTTCATGCCAACGAACAGGAAATATTAATCCCTTTGAACCATTTAGTAATTTATCTTTCTTCTCTCCTCCTACCATTCCATAGAAATTCACCTTTGGAGAAAAAGTAAAACGCATGCCCATTTTGAAATTAAATCTCTTTCCTCCTAATACCTTAAGATGTTCTCTTTTCGAAGATTTAATTATATCTATACTTCCCTTAACATTTTTAATCCTCCACGCTGCATTACCCAAAAAATGGAAGTAATTTCTTTTATTATCCAACACTGGCATTGAATAATCGTCCCAATCTAATCCATTATACACAAACTCTTCACTCCCGAATCTTTCAGCATGGTTTTTTGAAACAAAAACAGTATTCTTTTCTAAATCTCTCTTATCATTCAAATTCCCATGCATAGTAATAATATAGGGCTTTTTAATTTTTTCAATTCCAACTGGTGCAAAATTGAAATGAACTATATTCACATCATCAGGGATTTGTTCAATAATTGGTTTTGTTTCATCTATAAAGATAACCCTTGCAAAATCGGAATAAGAACCTTGTTTTACCAAAAAGCTAACCTTATGACCTAATTTCACTAATTCTTTACCCAAATACCAAATAACTCTCTCCGTTCCCCCATATAACTTAACAGGAACAACTGTATTGTTTACAATTAATATATGCATTCTATTAGATAATTAATTTTACAATCAAAAAACTACTCTAAGCCTTATAAATTCTAAGAATACAAAGGTACAAATAATAAATCAGATTGAATGTTTATGGATTCAAATATTTTTATCAAGATAAGTTTTAATTAAGTCAAGTTTAAAAGAATTTTTCCTTGATAAAAAAGAATCTTTCCTTAGAAAAAAAGTTTTTTTCTTTGATTTAAATATCAGGATGGTACCTACCACAACAGCATTATGGTACCTACCACAAGGGTGTTATGGTACCTACCACAAGACCATTATGGTAGGTACCATAATGTAGTTTTCAAAATTTGGTGATTTTGGAAGGGATTAACGAACTCATTCCCTTGTACGTGCAAAGATAAGAAAAATAATTGAAATCTGGGTGAAAATTACTGTTTAAATATAAGCTTGGCTCTTTGTTCTTGTGTTATTCTTGAACCTTCCGATATAAGAGTGTAATCGTTATGAATGATTTCCCTCTTATGTTCTTTATGACGCCATCTTCTTCGTTTGATAGCTAAATAAACTGCCTTCCCTCGTATAAGAAAATCTTGAACAATGGTTATGGAATAGAAGCCTTTAGATTCATATAAAGAGGGATCATAACTTTTGGGTATATTATTTATCTCATCTAATTCTACTTGAAAGACCATTCTTTTTGTGGATACTTCTCCTAATTCTTCAACATTTGTTATCTTAAAATTCTCAAGTAATCCCTCCGGTAAAAAACAACCAATTAGTGCTTTTCCCAATTCTCTTTTATTATGCAATAGTAACACTAATCCCCAAATAATTCATCTGAGCCTATAAAACTAATAATATCAAGATAAGAACTAAATTAATCAAACTTTTAACTTTTTTTCTTTGATTTCGTGGGATTAAAACTTGAATATTTTGTGAGTAAGAGAAGTTTTGGTAATTTTGCTCTAAATAATCGTCATTCAAATTTTAAGTCTATGTGTTTTACTGTTCATTTTGGGAAAAAATCATCTGAAGAGCTTAAGGAATATAGCTCTAAGAAAAAGGGTGTAAAAATAAACACAGAATTAGATTTAAACTATCCTAAAATTAATGGGTTTTCCCATCCCCTTTTACCAATTATCAAGGACTCAAGCATAGACTCTATGTGTTGGGGATTGATTCCAAGTTTTGCTAAAGAGGAGAATTACAAAGATTTACAAAAAATGACTTTAAATTCTCGAGGAGAAACAATATTCGAAAAGCCATCCTTCAAAAATTCTATTAAGAACAAAAGAGGTATTTTGGTATTAGATGGATTTTATGAATGGAGACATTTTAATAAGATAAAGTATCCTTATTATATTTTCCCAAAAAACGACTCTGTGTTTTATTTAGGATGTATTTATAATTCATGGGTAAGCAAAGAAAGTGGAGAAATTATTGATAGCTTTTCAATTATTACAACTCCTGCTAATATACTTATGGAGAAAATACATAATACCAAGAAGCGAATGCCTTTGATTTTAGATAAAAGGGATATTGAAGAGTGGATTAACCCAAAAGAGGATATTGAAAAGGTGAAAAACTTGCTTAATGCTTATAAAGAAGGGGATATGGACGCTTTCACAGTAAATTTTTCAAGTATTGAAAAGAATCAAAGCTTCAATTCAGGTGAAATAATTAAAGAATTTATTTATCCAGAGATAGAGTTATTGGATTCTATTAGTTAACCTTGCATCTAATATCCTCAAACTCCTTGATTTTTTCAAATAAGGATATAACGAATGGACAAAGTGGTTTTATTTTCTTATTATTCTCTCTTGCATATTCAACTGCAGCAACAACAAGTCTCTTGCCAATACCCTTTCCAGAGTAATTCTCATCAACAATGGTATGATCTATTTCAAAGCAATTCTCATTTATCCAATTATAGGTAATCTTTCCAGCAACAAACTCATTGTCCATAGCCCTAAATTCGCCATCTTTATTATTATTTATATGTATAATTTCCATATTCTTGAATTATTTTTTACCAATCCTTCTTATACTCACTCGAAGTCTCACTACTAACGTTTTTTTCATTCATCAATTCCATCTGGTATTGAGAACAATCCATTTCTATCTCAATATTATCAGGCTTAGCAAAGTCTCCCTTATAGAAATTTAGCTTTGGATTCTTTTCACATTTCTGTAAAAACAAACCATATATAGGTAAAGCCATCGATGCTCCCTGTCCAAGAGCTGTTGAGCGGAAATGAATTGAGCGAACCTCACCTCCTACCCATACTGCAGTGGAAAGTTTTGGATTAATTCCAATAAACCAACCATCAGAATTATTATCAGTCGTACCTGTCTTACCTGCAATCACACTTTTTAGGTTATATCTATATCTTAGTCTTCCCCCTGTACCACTTTCTACCACTCCTTTCATTAAATCTAAAACAAGATAAGCAGTTTGAGCATCTAAAGCTGTATTGCTCTTTGCAACGAAACTTTCTATAACCATTCCCTTATTGTCACATATCTTAGTAATCATTATTGGCTCAATATGATTTCCCTTATTTGCAAAACTTGCCATAGATGCTGCCATTTCAATTACCGAAAGGTCAGGAGTACCAAGACAAATCGATGGATAATTAGATATTGGCGAACGTATACCCATACTTCTTACAAGATTGACTACTGAACTTGGAGTTGTATAGTCTTTTATAAGCCTTGCAGAAATAAAGTTTACCGAATTAGCCAATGCCCATTTAAGAGTAACCATCTCTCCCTCTCTTGCGGTATTAGAATTCTTTGGAGACCAATTATCAAAATCTTCAAAAACCACCGGCTGATTAGGTATAGAGAAACAAGGAGATAATTGACTATCTCTCATTGCTGCTGCGTAAACAAAAGGTTTAAATGTTGAGCCGACTTGTCTTCTTCCTAATGATGCGTTATCGAATTTAAAATACTTATAGTTTATTCCTCCAATATATACCTTTACATGCCCTGACTGTGGTTCAATTGAGACTACTCCAGTATTGAGGAAAAATTTATAATAACGCAAAGAATCCCAAGGACTCATTATAGTATCTCTATCTCCACGCCAAGTAAAAACTCTCATCTCTGTTTTCTTCATAAATTCAGCCTTAATCTCCGATTCGTTATACCCTTCGTTCTTTAAGCTTCTATATCTATCGGAATTTTTCATAGCCTGAATCATGTTCTTTTCAATATCCTGCTTAGAAATACCAGTAAAAGGAGCATCTTTATATCCTTTAGAGTGAGCAAAAAACTGATCTTGGAGTGTTTTAAAATGTTCTTCAACTGCCTCCTCAG
>Ga0265293_10010014_pt1 | contig 13396 bp, 7 predicted proteins | sample Munlanlewell138R_FD_192505 | JGI IMG/M metagenome (GOLD analysis project Ga0265293, IMG submission 192505) | Leachate microbial communities from a municipal landfill in Southern Ontario, Canada - Leachate well 138R | ecosystem: Engineered > Solid waste > Landfill > Unclassified | place: Canada...
ATCGCCGGTCAGGGCGGCCCCGGCCGTGTGGTTGGCCGGGCACTCAGCGCCAGCGGCGAGCGCCGCGGCCAACGCAGCGCTCAGCTGCGGGCCCACGCCGTCCACCACGCTGCTCACCTTGCTAAGGGGCTTGCCCTCCAGCGCGCCGGCCAGCTCGGCGTCATTGGTCGTGCGCGGGTCGAGCTTGCTGTAGGGCGGTGGGGGCACGTACTTCAGCCCGACCTTGAGCTCGCGGTAACGGTTCCTCTCGGCTAGCACCTGACGCTCCACCCCGAGGATGTAGCCGCGTTCATCGAGGAGGATCAGGTTGGCGTTACGCCCGGTGAGTTCCACGACCAGCTCCACCGGCGGGGTGGGCACGAAGCCCTCCTCACCCGCGAACTCGAGTCTGACCACCCGGTCCAGTTGCGGCTGCACGGCGCTCAGCAGGCGCCCGGCCGCCCTGGCCCGGAGCTGCTCCTGGAAGGGCGTGCGCGGCCGCGCGGCCTCCGGAGCACCGCTACCCACGCGGATGAACGGGTTCGGCGGTCTACTCGCGATGTGAAGGGTCAGCTCGCCTAACAGGGGCAGCACGCAGGTGCGGTCGTCCAGGAAGCGCCACGGCAGCCGCTCGGCTGGCAGTTGGTCCGCCAGCAGGCGCAACTGTTCCGCGATGAGGAGACCTTCCATACCCGCCTGGTACCTGCGGTCAGTTGAGCACGCGCTCGAACCCGCCGAGCCGCTGCTTCGCTTCGTCCACGTACTGCTTTAGGGGCAGGTACCATTCGCTGCCGCTCTCAGTGTGGTTCAGCGCGGCTTTGGCGTGCTGGAGGAGCCGGGGGGCGTACTCGTCGCCCATCTGGGCGTAAACGTCGGCCAGCATCTGCTGCGCCGCTACCCAGAAGGGGTCCCCCACCTGACTGGCGCTAGCGGCCTGCTCGTACCAGCTGGTGGCGTCGTCCAGTCGGAAGTACTCGAACGCCACGCTTCCGAGCGTTATGCAGGCGGGAGCGGTGGCCCCCAGCTCGAGGGCCTGCTGGGCCAGGTTGCCGGCGCCATCTAGGTCGCCGCGCCGCAGGTACACGTCCGCCAGGTCGGCTAGCGCCTCGCCGCGGTACGAGTAGGAGGGGTCCGTGACGACCTCGGAGAGCAGCTCCTCGGCGTGGTCGAGCCTGTCGGATTCGATCATGGCGAACGCGGCCTCGTGCTGGGTGAAGGCGCGGTGCTCGGCGGGCGCCAGTTTGAGCGCTTGCTGGTACGCTTCCGCCGCCTCCGCGCTGCGGCCCAGCGCGGCCAGCGCCTGCGCGGTAGCGAACGACACGCTGTAGGAGGGGCCCTCCTCGTGCTCGTCCAGCTGCGCGGCCTGCTCGAGCAGTTCGAGGGCCAGGTTGGGGTTATCGAGCTCCAGGTGGCAGCGCCCGAGCAGGTAGCGGTGCACCGCCTTCTCGTCGCGCCCGAGCACGGTGTCGTCTATCAGTTCCAGTTGCCCAAGGGCGTCCTCGGTACGGAGCAACTCCACCAGCGCCCCGGCCAGGCTGAGCCGCTCGGCGCCGGCTTCCAGTTCGGGAGCCTGAGCCACGGCGCGCTCGAACGAGGCGGCGGCGTCCTCCCACTCGCCCATGAGTTCCGCGCACTGGCCGAGCAGTGACCAGCGGCGCCACTCCAGGTAGGCGGGCAGGCTGCCCTCCTCTATCTCGTTCAGCCGCGCTGCGGCGCTGCGCGCAGCGTCCACAGCGAACAGCGCAGAGGCGGCGTGGTAGGCGGCTACCGCCTGCGACTCGGCGTCTGGCGCCACGGTGCCCGTGGTCACCTTCTGGTCGCTGTTCTTGCTGACCCTGAGCCCGCGCTTGACTTCGCCCACGCTAGCGCCGCGGTAGGCGGCGAACTCCCAGTACAGGGCGCGGTAGAGCGGATGCGCGGCGAGGTTGGGGTCTGAGGTCACGGCGTTCCGCAGTGCGGGCTGGCCGTTCTCGAGGCCGTCCTCGCCGTACAGCGCGTAGAGCGCAGCGAGCTGTAGCCAGGTGGCGCCCAGCGCGTGCCGGTTAGGGCCACGGCGCAGCGCCATCTCGAGCATGGCGAACGCCACGTCGTACTGCCCTTCTGCCAGGGCTTGCCGAGCCGATTCCAGGTCGGCCGGGCGTTGACGGCGGAACAGCATGGGTCACGCTACCACGCGCAAAAGAGGGCGTTGAGGCCGTTTACACACCTGCCGCGCTGCGGGCTCTCGCGACGGTGGCGGGCGTTACCCGCTGCCGGCGCTGGGGCTCGCAGAGATTAGACCTCAGAGGCGCGCGATCCGCACCACCTCGGCCCCATCAGCCACCGGCGGCAGGGCGCGGTGGAAAGTCTCCACCAGCAGGCGTTCGGGCATGTTGCGCATGAAGCCGAGGACGGAGAGGGCCTGCGTGCGGTGGCAGGCTATGGCGCTCAGCTTCTGAGCCAGTTCGTCGCCGGCGTCGAAGCGGTGGGTGGGGTTCAGGTGCAGGGCGCGCATCTGCTCCTCCGGCAGGAAGCCTGGCCGCTGCGGGCCCTCGAAGAGCTTGTCCGAGGCATAGAAGTACAGGGCTTTCACGCGGTGCTCGGCGCGCCGCACGGCTTCCTGCGCCAGGCGGCTCGTGACGACGTGGTCGGGGTGGCCGTTGGAGCCGTTCGGTGGGAAGGTCAGCACGGCTTTGGGTTGCGTGCGCTCGATGACCTCCACCATCAGCTCCACCAGTTCTTCTTCCGGCACGGCGGACAGGCCCGGGTGGGGCGGCAGGCCGCGGTCGTCGTCCGGCACGTAATCCTGGTAGTCGGCTAGCGTCACGTCCTGCACCCCGAGAACGTCTAGCGCCGCGCGCAGCTCGGCTTCCCGCACGGCTGGGAGTTCCTCGCGCGTGCAGAGGCCCAGGGTGCGGCCCGCCGCCCCGCGCGTGAGGGTCAGCACGGCCGTACTGCCGCCAGCCGCCGCGGTGCGCGCCAGCAGCGCTCCGGCGCCGAAAACTTCGTCGTCGGGGTGGGGAACTATGAGGAGCAACTCGGTCATGCGGGCCAGCGTAACCCCCGCCCCACCCCGAGGGCCTTCACGGGGAAACGGCGCCGGCTACTTGCCTTGTAAGGCGTTAAGGGCGATGATTCGCTCGTGTACGAGAGTTCTTCGCGCCAGAGTGCGCGGTTCCAAGTGACCAAGTTCCTCCCTAAGGCTGCCGACTACGACCGGAAGTCCGTCAAGTTCGACTTGCTGGCGGGCATAACCGTGGCGTTCGTGGCCTTACCCCTGGCTCTGGGGTTCGGCGTAACGTCGGGTGCGGGCGCTACGGCCGGCATCATCACCGCCATCGTGGCGGGCGTAGTGGCCGCCATCTTCGGCGGTTCCGACTTCCAGATCACCGGCCCCACGGGCGCCATGACGGCGGTGCTCCTGCCGATCGTGGCGGTGCATGGCCCTGGCGCGCTGCCCATCCTAGGTGTCGGCGCCGGTCTCATCCTCATCGTCCTGGGGTTCGCGGGCATAGGCCGCTACGTGCGGTACATCCCGTGGCCCGTGGTCACGGGGTTCACTAACGGCATCGGCGTCATCATCTTCCTGCAGCAGTTACCGAACGTGCTGGGGGTGCCCGCCCCGCACGGCGAGAGCATAGTGGGCATCTCCATCCGCACGGTGCAGCTGTGGCTGGCGGAGCCGGGCATGCTCACCGTCCTCCTGGCGCTCTTGACCATCGGCATCATGCTGGGGTGGGGCCGGGTGAAGCAGCTGAAGGCGGTTCCCGCCAGCATGGCGGCCATGATCACCGTGTCGCTCATCTCGTTGCTGCCCGTCTTCGACGCTGTGCCGCGCATCGGCGCCATACCGCGCAGCTTGCCCATGCCCATGTTGCCTTCGTTCGATGTTGGCCCTGGCATGGTGGAACTGGCCCGCGCCGCGCTGGCCATAGCGGTGCTGGCAGCGCTCGAGAGCCTGCTGAGCGCCGTAGTGGCCGACGGCATGACGGTGGGTAAGAAGCACGACCCGGACCGGGAACTGTTCGGTCAGGGCATGGGTAACATCGCCGCTGGGCTTTTCGGCGGCCTGCCCTCCACGGCGGCGCTGGCGCGCACGGCCGTGAACGTGCGCTCGGGCGGCCGCACGCGGCTGGCGGCTATCGTCCACGGCTTCGTGCTGCTGCTGATAATCCTCTTCCTGGCTCCGCTCGCCAGTCAGATCCCGCTGGCCGTGCTGGGCGGCATCCTCATGGTGGTCGCCGTGCGCATGGTGGACCGCGAAGCGTTCCAGCTGATAGTCAGGAGCACCAAGTCCGACACGTTCGTGCTGCTGCTGACCATGTTCGTGACCATCCTCTTCGACCTGATCCTGGCTATAGAGGTCGGGCTGGTGGCGGCGGCCATCCTCTTCATCGTGCGCATGAGCAACATGTTCACGGTCAACCCTGAGTCGTTGTCCGGCAACGGCAGTACGGCCGAAGCGCCCCGGTCCGAGGACGAGCGTGAGCTGCACAAGCAGGTGGTGGCTTACCGCGTCGACGGCCCCATCTTCTTCGGGGCCGCCGAGCGGTTCATAGACCAGCTGGTGAAGGTGGATTCGGACATCAAGGTGGTGGTGCTGCGCCTGAAACGCGTGCCCGTCATGGACGCCACGGGCGTCACCGCGCTGCGGGCCATTAACGACCGGCTCACGCGGCAGAACATCGCGCTCCTCGTCTCGGGCCTGCAACCGCAACCCAAGGCGCTACTGAAGCGCATGGGCGTTTACGAGGAGATAACCCGCGACGGTACCGCCGACTTCGTTACTACGGAACTAGCGTTCGAGGTGGCGGAGCGCAAGATAGCTGAGGAGGAAGAGGCGGCGCGCGCCAAGGAGCGGCGCGCGAGCTGACCCACGTTCAGGTCAGAGCCTGAGCACGTCGTCCCCGTTGCCCTGCATACGGTTCTCCCTCAGTTCCGGCGCGGCGTCGTCCATGACCACGATGCCCGCTCGGTTGCCGCTGAAGGCGTTGAAAGCCACCACGCCGCCGGAGGTGCCGGCGAAGCTGACACCCGCGAAGGCGTTGCCCTCGAACAGGTTGGCGAGCAGCGAGACCTGACCTTGGTCCTCGACGATGATGGCGTCCTGCCCGGTGGTGCCCACTATGCGGGAGTCGCGCATGCTGAGGTTGGCGCTGGCGCCCACGTAGATGGCGCCTTCGTTGCCTTCCAGCGACCCGTTCACCACGTCCAGCTGCGCACTGCCGGCCATGTACAGGTGCGCCCACAGCGCGTTGCCGCGCATGACCACGTTCATTAGCTGGGCGCTGCTGGCGCCCGCCAGTTCGATGGTGCCGCCTGGGTTGTCTTGGAACGTGTCGGCCTCGGACTGAAGGTAGCTCTCGCCGGCGAGCAGCACGGGCGAGATCAGGTAACTCTCCGCCTCGTACACGCCGCCGTTGCCCTCGAACCAGTTGCCGCTGCTCTCCAGGCGCGCGTTGTGGTCGGCGGAGACAGCGTGCCGCTCGTTGTTGAGGATGCGGTTGCCCACGAGCTTGAGCGTGGCGTGGTCGGTGGCGCGTAGTGCGTCGCTTCTCTCGTCGGGATCGGCGCCCTCGCGGTGCGCCCGGCCGTTGGAAAGAATGACGGAGCGCTCGAGGAGCACCGTGGCCGCGCCGGTGGCGCGCAGGCCCCCGTACAGGTTGTTCGTTATCTGCACCTCGCGGACCTCGAGGCTCACCTCGTCTTGGGCGTAGAAGCCCACCGAGCTGTGGCTGACCAGGCCGCGCAGCATGGTCACGGTGGTGTCGCCGTAGAGCTCCATGGCGGTGAGGCCATGCTCCGTCAGCTCGGTGTCGACCAGCGTTAGGGTCGAGCCGGCCGCCGCCACGATCCCTGAGCCCACGCCGAAACGCTTGGCGCCCGCTGCGTCCGGGCCGCCAACCGCGCCGGTCAGCTTCACGTCGGTCAGCACCAGTTCGGCGCCGTCGACGAGCACGACGTCGGCTGGCGTCTGGCCCACGTAGCGCAGCGTGAGGCCTTCAAGCTCGAACCGCACGCCGGGCGCTACCCGCAGGGCGGTGGGTGCGCCGCGGAGCTCCAGCACAGTGACTTCGCTGCCGAACCCTTTGAGCTTGAGGTCCGTGCCTATCACCAACTCGCCTGGCAACTCGATGACGCCCTCCCCTATCGAGAAGGTGCCGCCCATGCCGGTGGCTGCCAGTACCCCATCCGCGGTGCCGATAGGCATGCTTATCACTTCGGGGGGCGTAGGGGCGCCGACGGGTCCCTGGCCTGACGCCGCGCCGCCGAGCAGGGTGGTGGCCGCCAGAGCGGCGACCACCTTCCTGAACGCTGCGAGTAGCTTGCGCTGTTCGCTCTGTTGGCCGTGAGGCTGGGCCATTTACGGTTTCTCCACTCCGTAGGCGCCGTCCACGCGCACCGCTACCGCCAGGGCGTCCTGAATGCTCATGCGCGGCAGCCAGACGGGCGAGTCGACGCTGAGGTCGGTGCCGACCAGGTTCATCCAGCTGAACATGGAGCGGACCTGGTTGTACCAGGCGTCCACCACCTGCACCTCTTCCTCGGCGGCGTTGCGGTCTATGACGTTGCGGGCGCCGTACAACTGACCCCACCCGTCGGAGACTGCGAAGGTGGGGGCGGTGCCGACGTTGCCCCAGCCGTCGTAAACGTTGCGGGACCAGTCCTCTATGTCGGCCAGGCCGATCTTGGTGTCGAACTCGAGGTAGTCGGCGTTGGCGTTGAAGGCGATCATGTTGCCCGTGACCACGATGTCGTCAGCGCGCTTGGCGTTGTCTATGCCGTAGTTGTCGTTGAAGGCGAAGATGCTGCCGGAGATGTCGACTTTGGTGCCCGCCTCGAGGATGATGCCGGAACCGCCGAAGCTGCCGAAGGCGGTGTGCTTCTCGTTGAAAACGCTGATGTTGTTCCTGAACGTGTAGCTGGGGTAGTCGTTCGGGTCCATGGCGGCGATGTTGGTGCCCAGGTGGAAGCCGGCGCCCGTGTTGTTCACGGCCACGTTGTTCTCGATGAACACTTCGGCGGCCGCGCCCGGGAAGAGGGCTATGACGCCCTGCGTGGGCGCGGTGTTGAGCGCTATGACGTTGCGCACCACTACCGTGCTGGTGATGCCGGTGCGGATGGTGAGGGCGCCGCTTTCGGGGGTGGGGGTGTGGCCCGCCGTGCCCATGCGGATGATCTGGGCGGTGCCGCCGTCCGCGTAGTAGTTACGGTCGCCGTTATCGAACACGATGCCGTCGACCAGCACGGTGTGCACGGTGTCCTGGCCGCGGGCGGCCATGAGCTTGGTGGCGAAGTCGCTGGTGTCGATGGTGAGCCTGGTGTCGGTCACGAAGTTCTGGGCGTTGTGCTGACCGCTGAACACGGTCATGTGCGCGCCCCACGGGTCACGGCTGGCGAAGTCGGGCGCGAAGCCGCCGTAGATGCTCACGGGCACGGCTATGAGGTCGGCGCCGCTATCGGCGCGGCCTCTGTAGGTGCCGCCGGCGATGCAGACCACGTCGCCGGGCTCCAGGTCCTCAGCCAGGTTGCCGAGGTCCTTAGCGGGGCGCTCGAGTGACCCGACGCGGCCGCCGCCCGCCTCGCTCACGAACTTCGTGCAGCTGAGCGCAGTGGCGGCCTGCTGCGCGGTGGCGCTACCCACCCCGGCGAGCAGCGCGCTTCCCAAGATCCAGATGCTTACGTGCTTCATGACGTTACGCTTCGACACTTTCATCTCTGCCTCCTACTACCTTCGTCTTCGTCCTGCGGCCGCTCACCTTCGTGCAGCACCGCGTCGAGGTACGCCCAGGCGGCTATCCAGGTCTCGAACTCGAGCGGTTCGCCGGCCCGCAGGTCGCGGAGCTGCACCCGCAGGCGCCCACCCTGATCCGTGAGGCGTAGCAGGTAGCTCCCGATGACCTTCTCCCTAGGCATGAAGCGACTGTATGCGGGGCTCGTTTCAGCACCGTTTCAGTGGGTCCTGAGCACCGATTCAAATCGTGGGGCTCGTCGGGCTAGTAGGCGTCGGGCAGCGCCTCGAGCCTGGGGCGCAGGGACTCCAGCAGCACCGTGAGAGGCACAGGATCCTCGCTCCACTCCTCAAGGGCCAGCGTCGCCAGCGCCTTCTCCCGCGCCGAGGGCGGCGTGAGGGGGTGGTGGGCCAGCGCGCGCCAGGTGGCCGCCGCTTGCGCCTCGTCGCCGCAGCGTGTGAGCGCGTCCGCGTAGCCGGGCAGTACCTGTAACAGGCGGGGCGTGGCCTCGGTTTCGAGCGCCAGCCTAATGGCCGGCAGGTAACGCTCGAGCGCCCGGTCAGGCTCGCCACGCATGAGGCTGAGGTCACCTAAGTTCTTGAGAGATATGACGATGCCGAGGCGATCCTCCATCTCGGCTTTGAGGGCCAGGCTCTGTTCGCCCATCTGCTCAGCCTCGTCCAGCCGGCCCATGGTGCCGTACAGGACCACCAGGTTGTTCTTTACGGCGGCTATGCCGCGGTTGAACTGGATGCGCTCGAAGTCAGCCAGGCTGGCTTCGTAGCGTTGCGCTGCCAAGGTCTGTTGGCCCACGGCGTCGGCCAGGTAGCCCAGGTTATTGAGCGCTATCGCCTTTGCCAGCACGTCGCCGACCTCTTCGAACAGCGTCACGCAACGCTCGAAGCGCAGGGTGGCCGCGTCGTACCGTTCGCGCACGGCGTCCATGCTGGCCAGCGAGTTGAGCGTGTTGGCCAGTTCGGACTTCTCCGCCAGCTCCGTGAACGCGGCTACGGCTACCTCGTACGCCGCCTCGGCCTCGTCGTAGCGGCCCAGCATCTGCAGCACGTCCGCGCCGAAGCGCCGCGCGCGCGCCAGCATGCCGATCTGAGCGCCTCCCTCCGCCTCGGCGGCCGCGCGCTCCGCGTAGGCGAGGGCCTGAGCCAACAGCCCGCTCTCGCGCGCCATGTTGGAGAGCGCTAGGAGCACGCTGCAGCGTACGTGCGCGGCGAGCGGTTCCGACGCCGTCAGGCGGGCAAGGGTCTCGGTGCCGAGCTCTACTCCGCGCCGGTACTGGCCGAGGATCGTGTAGTAATCGAGGAGCGCGTCCACCAGTTCCGCCAGGCGCTCCGTGCGGCCCGAGTCCACGAGGTAGAACCACGCTTTCTCCACGTTGGCCAGCTCTGGTTCCAGTTCGAGCAGGCTGGGGGCAGCGCCGCCCTTGTCGGCCGGAGCGAAACGCGCCAGGAAGGCGGCGTAATGATGAGCGTGAGCGTCGTGCGCGAACCGCCACCAGTCGCGGTCCGTGGCCAGCATCCGCGCGGCATACTGCCCGACGAGCGGGTGGATACCGAAGCGGCCGCCCGCGTCGCGGTAAAGCAGGGACTGGTTCACGAGGCTCAGGAGGATGGGTAGTTGGCCTTCCGTCACGGTTACGGCGGCGTCCAGGGTGCAGCCGTCCTGGAAGACCGTCATGGCGGCCAGGGTGCGGGCCTGGTGCTCGGTGAGCCCCTCCCAGGTGCGCGCCAGCACCGTCTCCACGCTGCGGTGCCGCTCGGCTAGGTCCACGAGGTCGGTGCTGAGGAGATCGAAGCCGCGGCTGGTCTCCTCCGCCACCTGAACGAGCGGCATTGCCCTCACCCAGGCCGCTGCCAGCTCCAGGGCTAAAGGCAGTCCATCGACCTGCTGACAGATGCGCGTCACAGCCTGCAGGTCCGTTTTCGAGAGCCGTAACCGCGGTTGCACACGTTTAGCGGCGCTAAGGAAGAGCTGCACTGCGTCCGAGTCGGGCGCAGCCTCGCCACCCGCTCCCACGCCCAGTCCGGCGAGGTCGAACAGCCATTCAGAGGCGAGCCCGACGCGCTTGCGGGAGGTGAGCAAGACCTTCAGGTGCTGAGTGGCAGCCAGTAGGCGGGCTAGGAGCTCCGCCAGTCCCGCCACCTGCTCCACGTTGTCGAGCACGAGCAGGAGCTCGGCCTCCCGCAGCGCCTCGGCGACGGCCTCCTCTAGGCCAGCCGCGGTGGAAGCGTCCACCTCCAGTGCCGTTGCCAGCTTGAGCAGCGCCTGCCCAGCGTCCTCGGCTTCGACCAGCGGCACGAACAGGGCACCGTCAGCGAAGTGACGTTGGCGCCGCCTGGCGACCTCGAGCGCAAGACGCGTCTTGCCGCTACCGCCGAGGCCCACCAGGGTCACCAGCCTGCATTCGGGGTTGGCGAGCAACTCGCTCAGTTCTGCCAGCTCGGCTTCGCGCCCGATGAAGCGGGTGGTGGCTTGCGGTAGGGGCGGCCGGCCGCGGAAGGTGCTGGCGGCACCGGCGGTGGGGTCGCCGGCGGGAGCAGCGCCAGGCCCGGCGGCGGCTGCCGGGCTGAGCGCTTGAGCCCCGGTGGGCCCACTGGCTGAGGCGCCGCTAATCCTGAGTTGCGCCGCCAGCGCCGCGGTCTCGGTCTCGGGCGTCAGGTCGAACTCGGCGGCCACCAGCTTCTCGAAGCGTTCGAAGCGGCTCAGGGCCTCGATCGTTCGACCCGCGGCGGGCGCGGCCCGCAGCACGGAGCGCAGCGCCGCCTCATCCAGCTCGTCTTCGCTCAGCAGTGCGCAAAGGGCTTCGAAGGCGGCGCGGTGGTCGCCCGCCGCCGTGAGATCCTCAGCGTGGGCGCTCAGCGCCGTCCGGTACAGGCGCGCTACCTCCTCGCGCTCGAGTTCAAGCCAGCTCTCGTAGGTGGCCCAGTCACTGCCGTCGAGGCCCTGCAGGAACCGGCCGCCGTAAGCGTTGACGGCCGCGGCCCAGCGCCCCTCCTTATGCGCGCGGCGCAGCTCGCTGAGATCGCTCGCTACCGGCCAGCGGACCTGGTGTGGTGAGACCTCCAGCGCGGCAGCCCAGGGGTACTGACCAGCGCGGTGCAGCTGCAGCCTCAGGTAGGTGAGCGCGCCTTGTTCGCTGGCATCCGGCTTGTAGAGGTAGGCGAGTTCGCGGCGCGAGACCCAGTCGCCGGCCGCAGCCAGGTAGAGCAGCAGCGAGGTCGGGGTGTTACGCGGCAAGGGCGTGGTGTCCCCGTCCTGGACGAGGCTGGCGGGGCCAAGAAGACGCAGCAGGACGGCGGCCACGAGACAGTGTAAACGCCCGCCGAGCTGTAGGCGCTAGGCTGCGCCGGCCGGACGGGCGTGAGGGACGCTAGTTACGTGGTTATCAGTTGACCGATACGGGCTCCTTGACCTGGAAGCTAAGGGGCCTACCTGGGTCCGCGCTGGGTGTCACCACCACGGTGTCGCCGTCCGTGACGTGGCCAGCCAGGATCTCGCGCGCTAGCGGGGTCTCGAGGTAGTCGCGCACGGCGCGCTTGAGGGGCCTGGCCCCGAAGACGGGGTCGTAGCCCACCCGTGCGAGCTCGTCTAGCGCGGCGTCCGTTACTTCGAGGACTATGCGCCGGTCGTGTAAGCGCCGCTGCAGGCGCCCTATCTGCAGGCCGGCGATGGTGCGGATCTGACCCTGGTCCAGGGCGTGGAAGACGATGACCTCGTCCACCCGGTTCAGGAACTCGGGCCGGAAGTGGTTGCGCAGCTCGCCGAACACGATGTCCTTGAGGGCAGCGTAATCGGTGCCGCGCCGGCCGGCCTCCAGGATCTGCGGGGAACCGATGTTGCTGGTCATGATGACCACCGTGTTGCGGAAGTCGACCGTGCGGCCCTGGGCGTCGGTGAGGCGGCCGTCGTCGAGCACCTGCAGGAGGGTGTTGAACACGTCGGGGTGAGCCTTCTCGATCTCGTCGAGGAGGACCACGGAGTAAGGCTGGCGCCTGACGGCTTCCGTGAGCTGGCCGCCCTCCTCGTAGCCCACGTAGCCCGGCGGGGCGCCTATGAGCTTGGCTACGTTGTGGCGCTCCATGTACTCGGACATGTCGAGGCGGATCATCTTCTCCTCGCTGTCGAAGAGCTGCGCCGCTAGGGCTTTGGCGGTCTCGGTCTTACCCACGCCGGTGGGACCTAAGAAGATGAACGAGCCTATCGGCCTGCCCTCGTCGGCCAGGCCGGCGCGGGAGCGGCGGATGGCGTCCGCCAGGGCGGTGATGGCCTCGTCCTGACCGATGACGCGTTGGTGCAGTTCGTCCTCGAGGTGCAGGAGCTTCTCGCGCTCCCCTTCGAGAAGGCGCGCCACGGGGATGCGGGTGGCGCGGGCCACGACCTCGGCGACTTCCTCCTCGCCTACGTTCAGGCGGGCGTACTTGGCGTCCTCCAGTTCGGCGGTGAGGCGCCGCACCTCCTCCTCGAGCTTGGGTAGCTCCCCGTAACGGAGCTGAGCGGCGGTTTCCAGGTCGTACTCGCGTTCGGCCGCCTCGATCTGGGTGCGCACCTGGTCGAGCTGTTCCTTGTCGGCCACGTACTCCTCGAGGATGGCCTTCTCGGCTTCCCAGTCAGCCTGCGCTTGGCCGATGCGGTCGGTGATGACCTTCAGCTCCTCCTCGAGCCTCAGCAGGCGGTTGGCGGAGTCGGGATCGGATTCGCGTTTCACGGCTTCGTGCTCGATCTCGAGCTGCAGCTTGCGGCGCCGCAGGTCGTCGATCTCTTCAGGGAGCGAGTCGAGCATGACCTGTATACGGCTGGCGGCCTCGTCTATGAGGTCGATGGCGGAGTCGGGCAGGCGCCGGTCGGTGATGTAGCGCTGCGCCATGGTGGCGGCGGCGATGATGGCCGGGTCGGTGATATCGACCCCGTGGTGGACCTCGTACTTGTCCTTGATGCCGCGCAGGATGGAGATGGTCTCCTCTACGCTGGGCTCGTCCACGAAGATGGGCTGGAAGCGGCGCTCGAGCGCGGCGTCCTTCTCTATTACGCGGTACTCGTCGAGGGTGGTGGCGCCCACCATCCGCAGTTCGCCGCGGGCCAGCGGCGGCTTGAGCATGTTGCCGGCGTCGACGGCGCCTTCGGCCTTGCCGGCGCCCACTATGGTGTGCAGCTCGTCTATGAAGAGGATGATCTGGCCGCCGGAGCGCGCCGTCTCCTCTATGACGGCCTTGAGGCGCTCCTCGAACTCGCCGCGGTACTTGGCGCCCGCCAGCAGGCTGCCCATGTCGAGCTGCACGATGCGTTTGTCCTGCAGCCCTTCGGGCACGTCCTTGTTCACTATGCGCAGCGCCAGGCCTTCAGCGATGGCGGTCTTACCCACGCCGGGTTCGCCTATCAGCACGGGGTTGTTCTTGGTGCGCCGCAGCAGTATCTGCACCGCGCGCCTGATCTCGTCGTCGCGGCCGATGACGGGGTCGAGTTCGCCCGTGCGGGCGCGTTCGGTCAGGTCTATGCCGTACTTCTCGAGGGCTTCGAAGGTGCTCTCGGCGGAGCGGCTGTCGACGTTGCGGCCGCCACGGATACCGAGGGCGGCCTCCGCTAGTGCGGCTTCGGCGGGCAGGGAGCCTAGTTGCCGACCGGCGGTGCGGCGCAGGGCCACGAGGAGGGTGTCGGCCGCCACGAAGGCGTCCTGCCATTCGGAAGCCAGCGCA
>Ga0265293_10010015_pt1 | contig 13395 bp, 11 predicted proteins | sample Munlanlewell138R_FD_192505 | JGI IMG/M metagenome (GOLD analysis project Ga0265293, IMG submission 192505) | Leachate microbial communities from a municipal landfill in Southern Ontario, Canada - Leachate well 138R | ecosystem: Engineered > Solid waste > Landfill > Unclassified | place: Canada...
AGTAAATCCACCTGCTTGAACCATGAAATCCATAATGATTCGATGGAATATTACACCATCATAAAAGTTTTTATCAACTAATTTTAAGAAATTGTCAACTGTAGTTGGTGCTAAATCACGATATAGTTCTAAGTGAATTGCTCTATCATCTTCTAATATAATTTTCACTCTTGGTGTGTTTTCTTTATCTTTACAACCTGATGTGAATATCAACATCACAAACAATAAAGGGATTAATAATCTAACCATTTTTATACCTCTTATAATATTTAAAATAATATTAATATTTTACCATGAAACAAAAGAAAGTTCAATGATAAAAAAATATGAGAATAAAATATTAATTTTTACTTATATTTTAATAAGAATAGTTATTGTCCAATTTTTTTATGGAAAATAATTTTTCACTATGTTATAATTGGTATATACAAGGAGAATGTCGGATGAATCAAGAAACCTTAAAAATGAAAGTTGTTGTGAAAGACAAACCTGAAGTTGGTTTTTCATTACAAGAAAAAACTATTACAACGGATTTAAAAAATGATGAGGTATTAGTTAAGATTAATACAGCATCATTTTGTGGGACTGATTATCATATTTATCAGTATGATAATTGGGCAAAAAATCGTCTAAAATTACCATTAACAGTAGGCCATGAATTTAGTGGTGAGGTTATTAAAATTGGTAAGGATGTATCAAGAGTGAAGGTAGGAGATATCGTAAGTGCTGAAACTCATATAATTTGCAATGAATGTGAATTTTGTTTAAGAGGGGAAGGCCATATTTGTGAGAACACAAAAATAATTGGTGTTGATACTGATGGTTGTTTTGCAAATTACATTAAAATGCCTGCAGCTAATTGTTTTGTAAATAGTAAAGATGTAAATCCTTTAATTTTATCTGTACAAGAACCATTAGGAAATGCAGTTCATACAATGAATCATTTTAATATAAAAGATAAAGATGTAGTAATTCTAGGATGTGGTCCTATAGGAATTATGGCAGTTGACGTAAGTAGAGCACTTGGAGCTAGAAAAGTAATTGCGATTGAAGTCAAAGAATATAGAAGAAATTTAGCAAAATCTCTAGGTGCTGATGTTGTTATTAATCCTTTAACTGAAGATGTAGTAGCAAGAGTTATGGAAGAAACTAACAATCGTGGTGCTGATGTTATTGGTGAATTTTCTGGTAATAAAGGTGCAATTGAAAAAGCGTTTAAATATGTGAAAGCTGGAGGAGGTATTTCGATGTTAGGATTACCTTCAGAAAATATAGAGATTGATTTATCTAAAGATGTTATTTATAAAGGTATAAGTATCTATGGAGTTACAGGTAGAAGAATCTATGATACTTGGTACCAAGTAAGAGATTTGATTGAAAGTGGAAAACTAAATCTTGATAAAATAATCACCCATAAACTACCACTTAGAGATATTAATGAAGCTGCAAAGATTATGGGCAGTGGTGAGTGTGGTAAAATTATTTTGATTCCGGAGGAAATAAATGAATAAATTACAATTTATAGAAGACTTGGTTCAAGAATTAAAAAATGATAAAGTTTATCGAACTCTACCAATTAATTATGGGCCAAATGCTAATGTCATTGAGTTAAACGGAAAAAGTGTTATAAACCTATCAAGCAATAATTATTTAGGATTAGCCAGTCATCCAAGACTTAAAAAAGCTGCAATTGATGCTACAAATAAATATGGTGTTGGTTCTGGTAGTGTTAGAACAATAATAGGGAATCAAGATGTATTAGAAGAATTAGAGACATTACTTGCAGAGTTTAAAGAAGAAGAAGCTGTTACATGTTTTCAATCTGGATTAAACTGTAATATTGGGGCTATTCAAGCAATAGCGCAAAAAGGTGATTTAATTATTAGTGATGAATTAAATCACGCAAGTATAATTGATGGAGTAAGATTATCAAGAGCTGATAAACGAGTTTATAAACATAATGATATGCAGCATTTAGAAGAAATTCTTAAAGCAGATCGTAGTAATTATAATAATGTTTTAATTATCACTGATGGAGTATTCTCTATGGATGGAGACCTAGCTAAACTTCCAGAGATTGTGGAATTAGCGAAAAAGTATAATGCCTTAACTTATGTTGATGATGCTCACGGAAGTGGAGTTTTAGGTAGAAGTGGTCGCGGTACTGTTGATCATTTTGGCCTGCATGGTGAAGTTGATTTTATAATAGGGACTTTAAGTAAAGCAATCGGTGTAATTGGTGGTTATGTTGCATCTAAGAAGATTGTAAAAGAATGGTTACTACATAGGGGTAGACCACTACTTTTCTCAACTGCTCTTCCGCCTGCTGCAACTGCAGCTACAATTGAAGCTGTTAAGATTTTAATGGAAACAGAAGAGTATACTAAAAAATTATGGGATAATGCAAATTATTTCAAAGGAAAGTTAAAAGCATTAGGTTTTGATATTGGTAAAAGTGAAACTCCAATAACTCCTGTAATGGTTGGTGAAGAAGCTAAAACAATGGAGTTTTCTAAAAAATTATTAGAAAACGGAGTTTTCGTTTCCGCAATAGTATTTCCAACTGTTCAAAAAGGAATGGGTAGACTTAGATGTATGTTAAGTGCTGCTCATACTTTAGAAGACCTTGATAAAGCAATCGCTGTATTTGAAAAAGTAGGTAAAGAATTAAATATAATAGGATAAAATTATGATTTTTAAAAAACAAACCGTAGTAGCTCATAGAGGAGCAAAGGGGTTGGTTCCCCATGAAAACACAATTGAAGCATTTCAAAAAGCAATCGATGTAAAAGCTGATTGCATTGAAATAGATATAAGAAAGACAAAAGATAATAAAATTATTGTTTTTCATGATTCTTCTTTTCAAGATAAAGAAATAAAAGATTTAAATTATGCTGAGCTCTTAGAATTAGTTGGTTTTAAGGTTCCTACATTAGAAGAGACTCTTTCGTTTATAAAAGGCAAGATTCATATCGATATTGAATTTAAAGAGTCAGGATATGTGGAAGAAGCACTAACAATTATAAAACAGTATCTTACAAATGAAGAGTTTTATATAAGAAGTTTTAATGATGATGTAATTGTTGATGCGAAAACATATGATGAGAATATCGTATGTGCACTACTTTTAGGTAGGGACATTAAAAAGAAAGTCATAAGAACTAGGCTTAGTGAATTGTTTCCAGGAAGAAGAATAAAAAAAAGCGGTTGTGATTTCATCTCACCTCATTATAGATTGTTGAAGTTTGGTTTTATGTTTAGAATGAGGTTAAGAAAGCAACAAGTTTGTGTTTGGACTGTTAATGATGAAGAAATAATGAAGAAGATGTTGTTTAAAAAGAAAGTTCATGCAATTGTAACAGACTATCCTAATTTAGCATTAGAGCTTTTAAAAAATAAAAATTCTTGATAAATAGTTAGATTAGTGGTACAATATATTTCGAGGAAAATTGTAATGGGGTGTGGGTACAGTGAAACTAAAAGAAATTAAAGAAAAGTTTACAACGGATCACGATATTCATTTTTACAAATTTGAAAGTGAACCAACAAGTTATAGATTATTAAAAGAAATATCTTATCAAAATATACCATTTACAAAAAGAGAAAAAACTAAATGGTATACCGCCTATTCTAGAGTTTTTGCCGGTGTTGCTTTATTATTTATTGTAATACTTGTTGGTAATTTTATTAAAGATAATAATAATAATTATACAGATGTAGATTCATTATTCTTAGCTGCAAATATTGAATATGTAGAAGAACCGATTTTAGTCAGTTCATCATATACAGGTGAAGAGTTAAGGATCTATAAGGCATATGTAGAAGAAGATGGTAAAGATATCATTATCTATTATTATTTCTATAATCAAGTAGGCGATCCTAAAGTACAACATTTGTTATTTGTAAATAAAGATAAGAATATTAACAAAACTGTTAATACACAAAACAACTTTGGGAATTTATCTGATTTAATTGAAATTACAGATTTAAATAATATAGAGGTTGTTATTGTATATAATAATCAACAAACATATTCACAATTTTTTATTGCGAAAGAATAAGTCCTATTTTAGGACTTTTTTTAATTAAAAAGCATCCTCAAATTTGAGGATGCTAGTTTATTTTAGATTATATATTTTTGTATATTTTTTAATCAAATAATTTACATAATGTTTAGGGTTAAATTTTTGGTTTGTGCAAAGTTTAAATAAATCTTTTGGACTTTTTGATGAACCATATTTATGAAGATTTTCTTTGAACCAAGCATTTATTTCTTTAGTATTTTTAGATGATAAAGATTTAAAAACATTAAAATCTTTATTCATTACTTTAAACATTTGTGATGCATAGGCACTACCTAAAGCATAAGTTGGGAAATATCCAAACATACCTCCAGACCAATGAACATCTTGAAGTACTCCTTCTTTATCAGATGGAACTTCAATATTTAAGTATTCTTTAACTTTTTGCTTCCAAACTTTAGGAAGATCTTTTACTTCTAGTTCGTTATTAAACAAAGCTTTTTCAATATCATATCTAATCATTATATGAATTGGATATGTAAGTTCATCAGCTTCTGTTCTAATTAATGAAGTTGTCGACTTATTTATATGTTTATAGAAATCATCTAATTTAATGCCTTTTAGTTCTTTCTTGAATAGATCTTTTAAAACTGGGTAATGTTCTTTCCAAAATTCTTTACTTCTGCCGATTATATTTTCATAAAATCTTGATTGTGATTCATGAAGAGCCATACTTCCTCCACCACCTGATAGTGTTAAATCAAGTTCTGGATCTACTTGTTGTTCATAAGTTGCATGTCCTAGTTCATGAATGCCTGAGAATATTGATGAAATGAAATTATCTTCATAGTAATGGTTTGTTACTCTAACATCAGTTGTACCAATTCCACTAGTAAATGGATGTTCACTTTCTTTCATTAAACCTCTTGTAAGGTCATAATCCATTACTTCCATAATGTATTTCATAAATTCTTTTTGTTTTTCAATCGGGAATTTATGAGATTCAAAACTGTTATTATATTCTAATGTTTTACTTGTAACTTCTTTCACAAACGGAACTAAATCTGTTTTGATTGTATTGAAAAACTCATCGTAATCTGCTTGAGTCATTCCTTTTTCATATTCATCTAGTAATATATTGTAACCTTGTAATTTAGGTGTTTTTGTATATTCTACATACTTTCTTAAAAATGCGACTATTTTTTCTAAGATGGGTTCAAATAAATTCCAGTCATTAGTGTTTTTTGCTTTTGCCCATATATTTTCACTTTTTGCTAGTAAAGTCATGTATTCTACATATTCATCCATTGGAACTTTTTTAAGTTTATCTATACTAGTTTTTGCTTCTACTATTTCATGTTTTAAAACTTCATCTAATGAGTTTCTGTTTTTATATAATTCCTCAATTACACTTAGTGTTTCTTCTGAAGTTGAGAATTTATATGAGTCTTCACTTAAAATACCAAAGTGTCTTGACCTAGCTTCAAAACTTCCGCTTGGAGCTTCTGTGTTTGAATCCCAGTTTATAATAAAACTTGCAAATCTATAAGCAAGCATCTTATTTCTTATAGCCTGATATTTTTGAATTAATTCATCCATTATTTTATCACCTCGACTTTATTATACCATTATTTGGTATTTTATAAACAAAATATTTATTTTAATTTGTTTTGGTATTTAATTTATTAATTATGATGATTGTGGTATAATAAATTTGGAGGATATTTTATGAGAAAGTTTTTTAAAGAATTTAAAGATTTTATCCAAAAAGGAAATGTTTTAGACCTAGCTGTTGGGATTATAATTGGGACTGCATTTAATAAAATTGTAAGTAGTTTAGTTAACGACATCATTATGCCGCTTGTTAGTTTAATTGGTGGAAAAAATATTCAAGAAGCTAAACTAGAATTAGTGCCAGCGGTTGTTGAAAACGGGGAGATTGTAAAAAATGCGGTTACATTAAATTATGGAAACTTTATTCAATTTGTAATTGATTTTTTAATTATTGCTTTAACTGTCTTTGTAATAGTGAAGATTGTAAAAGGGATGCATAGAAGAGCAGAAGAAGCAAAAGAAAAATTGCTAGCAAAAATAGAAGAAATTAAAAGTGTAGAAGAAAATCAACAAGAAGAAGAAAAAGAAGCTGAGGTAGAGGAAGTTGAATTAAAACCTACTACTGAAGAGATCTTAATTGAGATTCGTGATTTATTAAAAGATAAAAAATAGTTGTATTAAAAAATAAAGACATAATATTGTTATATTAGTGTCGAGGTGATAAAATGAAAAAAATACTTTATCCAATATTATTAATAGTAGGCCTATTTATTTTTTCTAGCTGTAGTTCATATGATGATTTTGATAAAGGTCTAAATGATAGTCCTTATTTTGTTGAAAACGGTGATGAATATTTAGAAATTCGTGAAAATCCATTTTTGGAAGTAAGTAAGAGTCCTAATTCCTATTTCTCTTTAGATACTTCTACTGCTAGTTATGCAAATCTAAGAAGAATGATCAATAATCAAGTAACTTCAATTCCAAAAGATTCGATTAAGATTGAGGAAATGATTAACTATTTCTCTTATGATTATGATGCACCTACTGAAGATGCATTAAGTATTTCAGCTCAAATAGTAGATGCACCATGGAATAGTAATAATAAATTATTATCCATAGGTGTTAAGGCAAAAGAAGTTGATTTAACAAATAAAAAACCAAGTAATATAGTATTACTTTTAGATGTAAGTGGTTCTATGCTTGCTCCAAATAAACTTCCACTCCTACAATCTGCATTTAAATTGTTTGTGGAAAACTTAGATGCAAACGATACAATCTCTATTGTTACTTATGCAAGTAGCGACAAGGTTTTATTAAATGGAGTTAAAGGATTTGAGAAAAATAAAATATTAGCTGTAATTGAAGATTTAGAAGCTGGCGGATCTACTGCTGGTTCTAAAGGAATTCAAACCGCTTATGAATTAGCAAAAGCTAATTTTATTCCTAATGGTCATAATCGAGTTATTATAGGTACTGATGGTGACTTTAATGTAGGAATTTCTACTAATGAAGGATTAAAAAACTTTATAAGTCAAAAACGAGATGAAGAAAAAATCTATTTAAGTGTTTTAGGTTTTGGATATGGAAACTTAAAAGATAATAATCTAGAAGTTTTAGCTACATCAGGAAATGGAACATATGCTTATATTGATTCTATTACTGAAGCTAGAAAAGTTCTTGTAGATGAAATAGGTGGAACTCTAAATATAGTTTCAAAAGATACAAAAGTAAAAGTTACATTTGATCCAAGTTTTATTAAAGAATATCGTCTGATTGGGTATGAAAATCAAATGCTATCAGAAGAAGAGTATAACAATAATAAAACTGATGCAGGTGAAATTGGTGCAGGTCATACAACAACTGCAATTTATGAGCTTGTATTAAATACTGAAGATGAAGTTGAAAAAACTTTAGATGAAGGCTGGGTAAATGTAGAAATATCTTATAAGGATCCAGAAACTGAAGAAGACCTGAAAATCAATAAAAGTATTGATGATAAATCTGTTCTTTCAAGAAATGAAGAGGATATCTTATTTATTTCAGCGGTAGCTGAGTTTGGCTTAGTTCTAAGAGATTCCAAACACAAAGGAACTGCAAATCTATATAGTTTAATATCTAGAATTGAAGAACTAGGATGTGTTAAAGATGATGCTTTAAAGAAAGAATTCTTAGAATTGGTGAAAAAATATAAAGGTTATGCTGAATAAAATAAATTGAACTAAATATAACAAATATGGATAATGCTTGCAATTATCCATATTTTTATTTATAATATCTAAAAGGTGATAATATGAAAAAAGTAGTAGTTATAACAGGTGCATCAAGCGGAATAGGCAAAGTTTGCGCAAATTATTTATATGATAAAGGCTATAAAGTTTACGGATTAAATAGAACTCCTATTATTAGCGAAAAAATTGAATATATTAAATGTGATGTTACAAATGAAGAAGATGTAAAAAATGCATTTTTAAATATTGAAGAAGATATTTATGCAGTAATTAATAATGCAGGTATGGGAATTAGTGGAGCTATAGAATATGCAACAAGTGAAGATGTTAGTAGAATTATAGATGTTAATATTAAAGGTGTTATTAATGTTTGTAAATATGCAATTCCAAGGTTAAGAGCAACAAAAGGGAAAATTATTAATATTGGAAGTGTTGCAGGCGAGTTAACTATTCCATTTCAAACGTTTTATTCAATGTCTAAGGTAGCTGTATCTACATATACAGAAGGGCTAAGAATGGAATTAAAACCTTTTGGAATTAAAGCAACAACTGTTTTACCAGGTGATACTAAAAGTTCATTCTCAAAAAATCGCAAAAAAACTGAAGTAGTAGATGAGTTATATAAAGATAGAATTGAAAGATCAATAAGTAGGATGGAAAAAGATGAACAAAGTGGAAAAGATCCTATAAGTGTTGCGAAAGTAATTTATAAACTTTTAAAAAGAAAAAATCCACCAGTTAAGGTAACTGTAGGATTTATATATAAACTTTTTGTATTTTTAAAACGTATACTTCCGTCTAGATTAGTAAATTATATTTTATACAAGATGTATGGAGAGTAAACAAAATTATGTCTAAAAAAAGTGATTTGTTTTTTACATTTCTTAAAATAGGAGCTTTTACTTTTGGTGGTGGTTATGCAATGGTCCCATTAATCCAAAACGAAGCAATTGAAAAGAAAAAGTGGATAAATGAAGATGAAATGATGGATATTATTGCAATTGCGGAATCAACTCCTGGACCAATAGCAATTAATTCTGCTACTTTTGTTGGCTATAAAGTAGCTGGTTTTTGGGGAAGCTTTTTCGCAACCCTAGGTGTTGTTCTCCCTTCAATTGTATTTATTACTTTAATAGCTTTATTTTTTGAAAACTTCTTAGAAGTAACAATAATAGCAGCTGCGTTTAAAGGTATTAGAGCAGGTGTTTCAGTCTTAATATTAAATGCTGGGATAAAGATGTTTAAGGCTTCAAAAAAAGTATTTATCAGTTACTTGTTAATAGCTTTAGCGTTTGGACTTAGTTTCTTTATAACATTTAGATTTCTATCACTAATATTAATTGTCTTTGGTGCTATAGTTGGTGTTATGATTCAAATGAATAAAAATAAACAAGAAGGTGATCAAGAATGATATTTATTAGATTGTTTCTTGTCTTCTTCATGATTGGTTTATTTACAATTGGTGGTGGCTATGCAATGTTACCAATGATTGTTGATCAAGTTGTTGGTGAAGGTTGGCTTACCTTTGAAGCTTTAAATAGTTTTATTGGGATTGCAGAATCTACACCGGGACCATTTGCAGTTAATACAGCAACTTTAGTAGGATTCCAAGTAGGGTTTGATAATTTTGGTTATGTTGGAGCACTCTTTGGTGCAGTTTTCACAACACTAGGTGTTGTCCTTCCTTCGTTCTTAATTATTTTAGTGATTGCAAAACATTTTAATAATTTTATGAAAGTCAGTTGGGTTAAGGATGCCCTAACTGGAATAAAAGCAATAGTAGTTGGTTTAATATTTGCAGTAGTCTTAAAACTATTAATAACAAATGTTATAGGTAGTATTACAGAAGTTAAGTTTGATCTCTTTGCATTAATAATTGTTGTTGTTATTTTTACTTTAAAACTTGTTTTCAAAAAGCTTAGTCCAATATTATTGATAGTATTATCTGGATTACTTGGGATATTGTTTTATTTCATATTTTAGTAAATTGTGCTGTTGGTTTACAACAGCATTTTTATAAGCAATTTTTAGCACTTAATTGTTGACAGTGCTAAACAAATGAGTTATAATATAAATTAATAGAAATATTAATATAGACGGAGGTATTTAATGGCAGAGATTAAAGAGTTTAGAACCGAAACCAAAAGGTTGCTAGATTTAATGATTAATTCGATTTATACAAATAGAGAAATATTTTTAAGAGAGTTAATATCAAATGCAAGTGATGCAATTGATAAACATCACTATTTATCTTTAACTGATAAAAATGTAGCTAAAGTTGATGAATACAAAATATTTTTAGAAGCTGATAAAAAGAAAAGAACACTTACAATAACAGATAATGGTATTGGTATGACTTATGATGATTTAGTAAATTCATTAGGTACTATTGCCAAGAGTGGTTCCTTAGAATTTATGGAAAATTTAAAAAAGTCTAAGGAAAAAGAATCAATTGATATTATTGGCCAATTCGGTGTTGGTTTTTATTCTGCTTATATGGTAAGTGAATTAGTAGAAGTTTATACAAAAAATTATAATAGTGATAAAGGTTACTTATTCTCATCTAAAGGAACAGATACATATGAAGTATCTGAAGTTGATGGCCTAGAAAATGGGACTAAGATTGTTCTTCACTTTAGAAAAAATACTAAAGAAGATAATTATGATGAGTTTTTAGAAGAATATCAAATTAGAAATTTGGTTAAGAAATATTCAGATTATATTCGTTATCCAATCCAAATGGAAGTTAAGAAATCAGTTCCTAAGAAAGATAAAGAAGGAAATGATATTGAAGGAAAATATGTAGAGGTATTAGAAATTGAAACTCTAAATTCTATGACTCCTATTTGGAAGAAGAGAAAAAATGAAGTCAGTGATGAAGAATTAAATGAATTCTATAAACAAAAGTATTATGACTATCAAGATCCACTTGAAACAATTTTCTTTAATGTAGAAGGAGCATTAAATTATACAGCTTTAATTTATATTCCTAAAAAAGCTCCATACAATTTATATTCTGAGAAATATGATAAGGGATTACAGTTATATTCAAAATCTGTATTCGTAATGGATAAGTGTAAGGAATTAGTTCCTGATTACTTTAGATTTGTAAAGGGACTAGTTGATTCTAATGACTTATCATTAAATATTAGTAGAGAGATCTTGCAAAAAAATAAAGACTTAGAAAAGATAGCTCAAAATGTGGAAAAGAAAATTGCATCAAGATTAGAATTAATGCTTAAGAATGAAAGAGAAAAATATATTGAATTCTTTAATGCTTATGGAATTAATTTAAAATATGGTGTGTATGATAATTTTGGATTAAAGAAAGAATTACTACAAGACTTATTAATATATAAATCAATTAAAGATGATGATTTTATTACTCTAAAAGAGTATGTAGAGGCAATGCCTAAAGAACAAGAATACATTTACTTTGCATCGGGTAAAACTAAAGAGCAAGTATTAGCTCTACCGCAAATGGATTTAGTTAAAAAACAAGGATATAATGTTTTAGTATTAACTGATGAAATTGACGAGTTTGTTATGCAAGTAATGCGTGAATATAGTAAGAAAGAATTTAAGTCAATAAATCAAGGTGATTTAGATTTATTAGATAAAGCAGAAAAAGAAAAAATTGATCAATTAGCTGAAGATAAAAAATCATTATTAGAAAGAATGAAAGAAATACTAGAAGAAGATGTAAAAGATGTTGTTTTATCTAAGAGATTAACAGACTCACCTGTTTGTTTAGTAAGTGAAGATGGCATTTCATTTGAGATGGAAAAATTTATTGCAAACCTCCCAAATGAAGAAAAGCCTAAAGCAAATAAGATTTTAGAAATTAATCCTAAACATGAATTATTCAATGCGATTGAAAGATTATTCAATGATAATGATGAGAAACTAGATGATTATGTAAAATTATTATATGATCAAGCATTATTAATTGAAGGATTTAAATTAAATGATCCTGTTTCATTCTCGAATAAAATGACAGAATTGATGATTAAAGCAAGTAAATAAAGGGAGCAATCCCTTTTTTCTTTTACTTTTAGATTTTTTTTGATATTATATTCTTATGGAGGATTCTTATATGAGTAAAAGAATTATTGGTTTTGTGTTTTTTATGCTGGCTATTTTCCTTGTTGGATGTGTTGAAGAAGTAATTAAATATGAAATTAAGTTTATTGATTTTGATGATAGTGTAATCGAAGTTTTTGAATTGGAAGAGGGGAAAACAATTATAGCGCCAACTGCTCCTACAAGAGAAGGTTATGAGTTTGTTGGTTGGGATAAGGAGTTTTTAATTGCAAAAAAAGATTTAGTTATTAAGGCAGTATATGAAGAACTACTTTTTAGTGTGAAATTTATTGGTCTTAATGATGAAGTATTAAAAGAAGAAACTGTAAAGTATGGGGATGCTGCAAGTGCACCAGATGTAGATTATAGTGGAGAGTTTATATTTTTGGAATGGGATAAGGAATTTAGTAATGTTAAAAGCGATTTAGAAGTTAAAGCTAAATTTACGGAAAAAGAATATGGGATTAGTTTTTATGATGGAGATAACTTATTAGATTTAGGGATATCTAAATATAAAAAGTCTGATACATTTTCTCTACCAATTCCAGAAAAAGTTGGATTTGAATTTGTAGGTTGGTATTTATCAGAAATATCATTATATGAGGTTGCTAATATTAATGAAAAATTAAATGGAGAAATAAAACTCTATAGTAGATGGGTCCAAACTGATAAAGAACCATTTGTTGCTCCAAGTGGAGCTTTAGAGTTTGTTTCTATTAAGAAAAATCCACATTCAAGCGGAACAGGATTTGTATATCAACCTGAATTTCCTGCAGGTGCCAAATCAACATCAGTTACTGCTTATACTTGGAAAAGTAGTGACACCAAGGTTGCAAATATTAGTGCATATTCATCAATTTCAATAGCATCATCTGGTTATGCAATTATTACAGGTACATTAATTAGTGATCCAAGTTATGTTTTATATGCAGTAATTCAAACATCTGCTGATGGAGTTGTGAAAGCAACTCTTGAAGAAGCTAATGCCCCAAATTATGTTTATGCAACATTCAAATTAGATGAAAATACTGAAATTAAAAAGATAGTTACAAAAGGTGGTGCTGTGATAGCACCAACAGCAAAAGAAAAAGTTGGCCATGCCTTTAGTGGATGGATTGGTGAAAATGGAGAAGATGTTTATAATATAACTAAAGATACTACATTCTTACCAACTTATGTTAAGGCGACAAAATCATATTCGGGAAAAACAGTTAGTATATTAGGCGATAGCATTACTACTTATGCAGGTTATATTCCTGAGGGATTTGCTAATTTCTATCCTTACCCTACTGCTGGTTTTGGTGATATGAACCAAACATGGTGGATGAGGTTTATAAATTATACAGGAATGCATCTACTTGTAAACAATTCTTGGTCTGGAAGTGCTGTTGCTGGAACTGCAACTTCAGCTGCCCAAAACAATTCAAGATTAGAACATTTATATATTGGTGATGTTACACCAGACGTTATAGTAATCTTTATGGGTGCAAACGATGCTCCAAGTCAGT
>Ga0265293_10010018_pt1 | contig 13389 bp, 11 predicted proteins | sample Munlanlewell138R_FD_192505 | JGI IMG/M metagenome (GOLD analysis project Ga0265293, IMG submission 192505) | Leachate microbial communities from a municipal landfill in Southern Ontario, Canada - Leachate well 138R | ecosystem: Engineered > Solid waste > Landfill > Unclassified | place: Canada...
ATGACCGACTACAGCGTCCTCAAGACCGCGATTGCAGTATCTGAGAACAAGGAAGAAGAGAATGAAGCATAAGATTGGGTTCAATGCGCTGAGCCGGACCAGTTCCCACCGCAGGGCGATGAAGCGCAACATGGTGACCTCGCTCTTCCGCTACGAGCGGATCGAGACCACCAAGGCAAAGGCTCTGGAAGTCCGCAGGATGGCAGAGAAGATGATTACCCGGGCGAAGGTCGACACCGTCGCCAACCGACGTCTCATCGCCCGGGATATCTCTGACAAGGCCGTCGCTGCTAAGCTGTTCACGGAGATCGCACCGATATTTGTCGAGCGCAAGGGCGGGTACACCCGCATCTTGAAGACCGGCAACCGCCTCGGCGACGCTGCCGAAATGGTCATCCTCGAGCTTGTCGAGAAGACCGGCACCAAGACTGCCAAGAAGGCCGACAAGGCCAAGAAGGCAGCCAAGGCTGCAAAGTAGGAGCCGAAGGGTGAAACAGAGGAGAAAGAAGCCCTCCTAGTACCTCTTCACACCGCACTGCCCCGCTGGGCTGATCCGCTATCCTTGGATGGCGGTTTTTTTATTTTCCGAGGCGATGGGGCGTGTGACAAGCGTTCGTGGAGAATTGTAGAAATTACGTCTAACTTGTACCGAGAGACAAGTTAGTCTTACTTACAAGCCTTGACAATTCTGACAGGCGTACGTATCATTGTGACAATATAATTGGGGGTGGTATATGAATAGTATACTAGTTATCCTCCTTGGTTGTCTTTTTGGTATTGTCTTAGGTTGGTTAGGCCGTTGGCTGTATGCGAAATTTAAGCTTACCTCGGTTGAGCAGCGTGCTGTCAGACTGAATGAGGAAGCGATAAAGGAAGCGGAAGCAAAGAGCAAAGAGCTCTTGCTTGAGACTCGCGATCAGTTGTTGAAAGAACAACAACAGCAGGAACGAGAGGCTAGAGAGAGACGGAATGAACTGCAGAGGGTAGAGAGGAGAATCCTCGTGAAGGAGGAGAATCTCGAGAGCAAGCAGGCCGAACTGGATGCTATCAAAAAGCAATTGGGAGATCGGGAAGAGAAGCTTACCGACAAAGAACATGAGGTTGCCAAGATCGAAGGCAGCCTGATCACTGAACTTGAACGCATCTCGGGGCTCTCCACCGAGGAGGCGAAAGGCCTCATCATGGAGAACCTCTACAACGATGCGAAGAGAGACGCCCAACTGATGATCAACAAGATCGAGCAGGAAGCGCACCTCTCTGCTGACAAAAAAGCCCGTGAGATTGTGGTGACCTCGATCCAGAGGATTGCCACCGAGGTCGTCAATGACATGACGATCACATCGGTGAGCCTGCCCGGCGATGAGATGAAGGGCAGGATCATCGGGCGCGAGGGACGGAATATCCGGGCCCTTGAAACGCTGACCGGAGTCGATGTCATCATCGATGACACCCCGGAAGCGGTGGTCATCTCGTGCTTTGACCCGGTGCGCAAGGAGATCGCCCGGGTGGCACTCGAGCGCCTTGTACAGGATGGACGGATCCACCCCGCCCGCATCGAGGAGGTGGTGAACAAGGTCTCCAAGGAAGTTGGACGGATCATCGCTGACGAGGGGGAGCGGGTCATCTTTGACCTCGGCATCCACAACGTCGGGCCTGAGACCATCCGGGCACTGGGCCGATTGCATTTTCGTACCAGCTACGGGCAGAACGTATTGGCCCACTCCAAGGAGGTGGCCATCCTCAGCGGCATGATCGCCAGCGAGATCGGGGCGAACAGTGAGCTTGCCATGCGTGCCGGGCTCCTGCACGACATCGGCAAGGGAATCGAGACGGAAAGTGACGCCAACCACGCCGAGCTCGGCGCCGATCTGGCCAAGCGTCTTGGGGAGGACCCACGGGTGGTCAACGCCATCCTCAGCCACCACAACGACGCTGATCCACAGACGCTGGAGGCGGTGATCGTCCAGATCGCCGATGCCATCAGCGCTGCCCGACCCGGGGCGAGGCGCGAAACGTTGGATAACTACATCAAGCGCCTTGAATCGCTTGAGCAGATCGCCGAGAGCTTTGCCGGCGTGGACAAGGCATATGCCATCCAAGCCGGACGGGAGCTGAGGATCCTGGTCAACAACGACCAGGTGAGCGACGAGGGTGCCAAGGAGATCGCCAAGGGCATTGCCAAGCGCATCGAGGCCGAACTCAGGTACCCGGGGCGCATCAAGGTGACCATCATCCGGGAGATGCGGGTCGTCGAGTACGCGAGGTAGGCCGGTGGCTGATCAGAAGACCATGGTAGCCCTGCTCTTCGGCGATGTCGTGGGACAGCCGGGAAGCAGGGCACTCTTTCTCGGACTCCACTCCTTGGTCAAGGAGTGGAGGGCCGATATTGTCGTCGTCAACGGAGAGAATGCCGCAAACGGCTTCGGCCTCAACCGTGAACAGGTCCAGCAGTTCCTCTCCCTCGGCGTCGATGTCATCACCAGTGGGAACCACATCTGGCAACAGGAGGAGCTGCGGGGGGTGCTGGATGGGGAGAAACGCCTGCTCAGGCCGGCAAACTACCCGCCGCAAGTCCCCGGCCACGGCTCGGTGGTCATTGAGAAGAAAGGGGTCAAGGTGGCGGTCCTCAACCTCCAGGGACGTCAATCGATGCCCAACATCGACTGTCCCTTCCGTGTGGGTCTCGATGCCGTAGAACGTCTGGCTAGGCAGACTCCGGTCATCCTGGTGGACTTCCACGCCGAGGCGGCCGAGGAGAAGGAGGCGATGGGGCTCTACCTCGCTGGCAAGGTCAGCGCGGTGGTGGGGACCCACACCCACGTGCAGACGGCAGATGAGAAGATTCTTGGGGGAAAGACCGCCTATATCACCGACATCGGGCTCTGCGGGCCGAGTGATAGTGTCATCGGCTCGGATGTCGAGCTCTCCATAACCCGACAGCTCACCCAGATGCCGATCCGAAGCCAAGTGGCCGATACGCCACCGGTTTTGCAGGGGGTCGCCGTCACCATCGAGACGGGCAGTGGTCGGGCCCTCGCCATCGAGCGCTTCTCCAAGGAGTATGCCATTTGATGAGACGGGACCACATCGCCCTGCTTCAGGCATTGAGGCACCGCTTCCCTGACCAAGACACCGATGCCCTGACCGCGCTGGTGGTCTGCCGCAGGGTGCTGGTGGACGGGGAGGTGGTAAGCGATCCCAAGCAGCCGATTCTCAAGACCGCCTCCATCAAGATCGATGAGGAGGAGCGCTACGTCTCGCGCGGTGGCTACAAGCTCGAAGGAGCGTTGAACGCCTTCGCTCTCGATGTGACAGGCCTCACCCTCCTCGATGCCGGTGCCTCCACCGGCGGCTTCACCGACTGCCTGCTCAAGAGCGGGGCTGCGACAGTCCATGCAGTGGATGTGGGGTACAACCAGCTCGATTGGCGGCTACGCACCGACGGGAGGGTCATCGTCCATGAACGGACCAATATCATGGAGGTCCAGCAGTTGGTCCCACAGCCAGATGGGGCGGTCTGTGACCTCTCCTTCCGCTCCATCACCGGGGCTGCCGGACACATCCTCTCCCTCTGCAAGGACGGAGCATTCCTGCTGGCATTGATCAAGCCGCAGTTTGAGACGCCCAAGGGGATGGAGGGCTTCGATGGGGTCATCAGGGAGCGGGGTGTGCTCAAGACAACCCTCTCCGGTGTCCTCTCTGCCCTCATTGACGAGGGCCTGGGGATCAGGGGTATCGCTGAGAGCCCGATCACCGGGGCGAAGGGCAACACTGAGTTCTTCGCCCTCCTTTGCCACGGTACGGGGCGTACTCCAGCGGCGCTCCTCTCCTCTCTCAATCTATAGGGGAGCCTTCGACGAGAATCACTACGCCCTTTACCGCACTCATCGCCAAGCCGGTGGCCCTAACCTGTTCGTCGGCCAGCACCCGGTCAGGTGATGCCCGGTAGGTGGAGTCGAAGTCGACGAAGAGGATTGAATTGGAGAGGGTGACACCCCTGAGCCGGGTGTCGCTCTCGATGTAGCTCACTGCAGCCTCAGCGAGCGCCTCACGTGGAGCTCCACGAAGGAGCGCTTCGTAGGTATCGTGGTAGGCACTGCCTCCCAGGCGTTTGGCGCGAAATGCATAGAGGGCGGTGCTCTTGTCGGGGAGGATGAACGCACACCGTACCAGACGGGAGGAGGCGGGGCTTGCCTGCTCTGTGGTACCGGCGAAGAGCAGCGCCGGCACGCCACTGTCAACGACGGCCGCCTTGACCATCGGATAGCCAACTATGGCCACCGCACCCGTGAAGAGGAGCCAGATGAAGAGGATGAGGAGTGGTCGGCCACGAGGTCGTTTTTCGTTGTCCATCGCCGCCATCGTAGCAGAACATTGACCCCTCTTCCAGCTTTACACCGCATCGTAAACTCCGTATAGTACATTACATATGAGGATCTTCAAAGGAATAGCTGCCTCCGAGGGCATGGTCAAAGGAAAGGCGCTGGTGTTCAGGCATGCCTCGACGGTTGCTGAACGGCGGCACATCCTGGCCAATGGGATTGCCCGCGAGCTCAATATACTGGCCAAGGCGATGAGTGAGGCCCGCCTCACTATCGAGGAGCACACCAACAGCCACCTCTCCGATGAGTCCCAACAGATCCTCGAGGCCCATCTGCTCATGCTCGATGACCCGGAGTATCGCCAGCAGATCGAGGCCTATATCCGTACCAATCTCGTCTCTGCCCAGTGGGCCATTGAGGAGGTGAGCGAGCAATACGCTACCCTGCTTGCAGAAAGCGGTGATGAGCTGCTCGCCGAGCGGGCCGATGATATCCGCGACATCTCCCTCACCCTGCTCGATGCCACCAGCGGACGGAGGCGCAGCCACGACCTCGCCCTCGATGAGGATGTGATCCTTGTGGCTGACTCCCTGATGCCGAGCGAGCTCTTTGCGCTGGACAAGAGCCGAATTTTGGGTCTCGTCCTCGACGGCGGGGCGCGGGCGAGCCACGTGGCGATTCTGGTCCGTGCCTTCGGGATCCCGGCGGTCATCGCCACCGGTCGCGCTTCGCTGTGCGTCAATGACGGAGATGAGATGATCGTCGACGGCAGCTGGGGGGAGGTCTATGTGCGGGCCGACCTCACTGCAGCCCAGCTACTCGATGAGCGCTACGCCCGATGGCAGGAGCATGAAGCCCAGCTGCGGGAGATGGTCGACCTGCCCACCGAGATGGTCGATGGGCATCGGGTGGAGCTGTATGCCAATATCCAGGGCTTGGTTGAGGTAGATGGGGTACGCTCCAGCGGAGCCCATGGCATCGGGCTCTTTCGCAGCGAGTTCCTCTTCATGGAGCGTGCGGCACTCCCCACCGAGGAGGAGCAGTACCAGGCATACAAGACGGTACTACAGCAGATGGCCCCCAAGCCGGTTACCATCAGGACGTTGGATATCGGTGGGGACAAGGTCGTCCAAGAGCTGGGCATCGATGAGAAGAACCCGATCCTCGGATGGCGGGCGGTTCGGTTCTGCCTTGCTCGTAAGGACATCTTCACCACCCAGATCAAGGCCTTGCTGCGCGCCAGCGTGCACGGCAGGCTGAAGATCATGTTTCCGATGATCAGCGGCCTGGAGGAGCTCAATGCGGTCCTCCACCTGCTCGAGCATGTGAAGGAGGAGTGCCGGATCGAGGCCATCGCCTTTGATGAGAAGATTGAGATCGGCACGATGATCGAGGTCCCCTCGGCGGCCCTCTCTGCCGACATCCTGGCCAAGCGGGTAGACTTCTTCTCCATCGGGACCAACGACCTGATCCAATATACCATCGCGGTGGACCGTGGCAACGAGAAGATTGCCTACCTCTACCAACCATTTCACCCTGCCGTGCTGCGCTCGATCAAGATGGTCGTCGACATGGCCCACAACGAGGGGATCGAAGTCTCCCTCTGCGGTGAAATGGCAAGTGATCCGCTCTGCTCCGTGCTGTTGGCAGGATTGGGGTTGGATGAGCTGAGCATGGGAGTGCAGAGCCTCTTGCAGGTGCGTCAGATCCTTCGCTCAGTCTCCTCTGAGGAAGCCAAGGAGCTGGCCGCCCAGGTCCTCTCGATGGACTCCTATCAGACGATCAATACGTATATACGGGAGTGGATGCATGACCGATTCGATCATCTCACCACCATTTGAGACAGAACAGAACATTCCGGTGATCAGTATCATCGGAAGACCGAACGTAGGAAAATCAACCCTCTTCAACCGCCTTGTGGGCAAGAGGCGGGCCATCACCGACCCGACACCGGGGGTGACGCGCGACGCCATCAGCGAGCGCTGGTACCTGGAGGGTCATCCGGTGACGCTGGTGGACAGCGGCGGCATCAAGTACGAGCGCGAGGGACTGGACGATTTGGTCACCGAACGCAGCATGAGCCTACTCGACAAGAGCGATGCCATCATCTTCTTGATGGAGGCCGGCGAGATCAGCAGCGAGGATGAGGAGCTGCTCTCCCATCTGCGCCCGTATGCTGAAAAGCTGGTCTTGGTCGTCAACAAGATCGACGATCCCAAGCACCAGGACCTGGTGTGGGAGTTCTACGCCTACGGCTATCAGCGGGTGCTCGGTATCTCGGCGGCCCATGGCCACGGTATCAGCGAGCTTGAGGAGATCCTGCTGGAAGTGCTCGATCTGACCCCCCGCGAGCACACCGAAGAGGCTGAGCCGACGATCCGGCTGGCCATCATGGGCAAGCCCAATACCGGCAAGTCCACCCTTGCCAACCTCCTCGTCGGCGATGAGATCTCCATCGTGAGCACCATCGCTGGGACGACCCGGGATGTGGTGTCGGCCTCCTTCATCTACAAGGGCACGGAGTTCAAGGTCCTCGATACCGCCGGCATCCGGCGCAAGAGCAAGGTCGACGAGAACGTCGAGTACTACTCGGTCAACCGGGCCATCAAGACGATTGATGAGAGTGATGTGGTGCTCTTGGTCGTCGATGCCGTCGAAGGCCTCTCCGAGCAGGACAAGAAGATCGCCGCCCTCATCGTCCGTCGCGGCAAGGGAGTCATCCTCGTCCTCAACAAGAGTGACCTGCTCACCGGCTTGGCCAACGAGCGGGCGGCGATCAAGGACCGGGTGCGCTTCCTCTTTCCCATCCTCTCCTTCGCCCCGATCACCTTCATCAGTGCACTCAAAGGCATCGACATCGGCAAGATGCTCGACACTGTCTGGGCGGTGTGGCGACAGCTCAACCGACGGGTGGAGACGGCCCGCCTCAACGAGGCCATCGCCCAGTGGGGCGAGGCCTACCAGCCGCCTCGGGACAAGAGTGGGTACTTCAAGGTCTACTACGGGACGCAGACTTCGGCAAATCCGGTCCGCTTCCTCCTCTTTGTCAACCGGATCAAGGGGTTTCCCCAAGGGTATGTGCAGTACCTGAAGAACAGCATCAGGCGAGACCTCGGCTTCGATTCGATTCCGCTGGAGATCGACCTGAGAGAGCGCAAGCGCAATCCGTCCCTCCTCGAGCGAGGGGTGAAACGACCGATCGAGGCGCCGGCGAGCAAGCCGGTCCGTCAACCGGTCGGTGGCGGGAGGGCAGTGGCCAAGCCAAAGGCTCGTAAGCCTGGAAACCTCTCCTCGCTGGACAGGAGGCGCAAACGACAGGAGAAGGAGCAGCAACAGCGGCAACGGAGGCGCTCTCCTTCAAAGAAGCGAGGGTAGGATGGCGTTCCTGACCGAACAAGGGGTGCGCTACCTGGCGCTGGACATCGATGGGACCCTCTACCCGAAGTGGATGCTCAACGTACGGATGGTGCGCTCCCTCTTCCCCTCCGCCCGTCTCGCCTTTGCCTTCAACTGGGCACGGAAGGAGTACCGCCTCTTGCAAGAGGGAGAGCAGACGATTCCTGCAAACCGTGAGGGTTTGCTCAAACGCCAAGCCGCGTTGACGGCAGCTCGGATGGGTCGAACGGACACAGAGAGCGTGCAACAGGAGATCGAGGTGCAGTTCTACCAGGGGTGGGAGCGCTCCTTTCGCTCCATCAGGCCGTTTGACGATCTACGCGGATGCCTCCTCTTGGCCAAGGACCAAGGGCTTGGTATCGTTGCTCTGAGCGACTTCCCGATTGCAGAGAAGCTTGAGACCCTCGGCATTGCCGATCTGGTGGACAGCGCATACACCAGTGAACAGAGCGGCTACCTCAAACCAAGCGGCCATGCCTTCGCCCTCCTGCTCGACGACCTCGAGTGCAAGGCGGAGGAGATTCTCTATGTGGGTGACTCATATACCAAGGACTGTGTCGGCGCCAAGAAGGCAGGAATGTACACCGCACTCTTGACGCGCAAGAGGGCGCGCCTCTATCCGAGTGCAGACCTGGTCGTCGGCTCTTGGAAGGAGCTCGCTGCTCTGATACTGTAAAACAAAGGGGGTGGGCGATGGGACTTGAACTCTTGTTGCCGGTGGTTTTCTTCTTGATCACGCTGATCATCATCTATCTGCTCAGGGTTGAGGATCGCCGTGACCGGCGCCTCGATTTGATCAAGAAACGGATGGGTGACTTCTCATCCGAAGTCGAGCGGGTCATCCAGAACTTTCGAGACGCCGCCCAGATCACGGAGGAGCGGATCACCAAGCGGGCCGAGTCCTCCAAGAGCCTCATCGCCAAGCTCGACGAACAGCTTAGCGACCTGCAAGGGCGTAGCGAGGACCTCTCAAAACTCCAGGAAGTGCTCAACACCTACCGCGACTCCATCAGCCGCCTTGGAGCAACCACCGCGAACGTAGAAGGGCGCATCGGCCAGGTCAAGCGAGAGATCGAGCGTCTTGAGACAGTCAATGCCACAATCCAGGAGTTCGACCGGCAGATGGAGGAGCGAATGGGCGCCTTCGATCGGTCGATGCACGAGGAGAGTGGCCGCCAGGAGGCATTTGCAAAGGGCTTGGAGCGCCGCTACGCCCAGTATCAACGAGAGGTTGAGGACCTGAGCCAGGAGAGCGATCGGATCATCGAAGAGAGCCAGTCGAGCCTCGCCGGCTTCCAGCAGCGCCTGGACGCCACTGCTGCTGAAGAACAGGTGAGATTCGAGGAGACCAAAAGCCAATTTGCCCAACTGATGGAACGCCATCGTGAGGAGCTGGCCACCTTGTGCCAACAGCACGATGAACAGTGTGAGGAGCGCTTACAATCATTTTCCACGACGTGCGATACCGAACTTCAAACGATGGTACAAACTGCCATCAATCGCATTGATGATGCATTCAAATCGATGGTTCAGGTTATCATTGGCTTCATCCAGGACCTCGAGGATCGTGCGACCCAGAGCGAGGAGCTCAATGCGTTGCTCGTGCGACAACAGCAGGCGAACCTCGCCGAATACAGCGAGGAGATCCAGCTTCTGCAACAGTTGAGCACCCAAAGTGAATCGTCGGTCCGTCGTGATGAGCTGAGGCGTCGAGAGCTGATGGAGGTGCGCGCCCACCTGCGTGAAGAGACGGTCGCACTGCGAGGAGAGCTCGACCAGATGTTAGCAGAGAAGCAGGCATTGCTCACCGCCAATACCCGGGCGAAGAGGGAACAGGAGAGCCTTCAAAGCGCATTGGCGCACCTCTCACTCACCCTGATCGAGCGCCAGGATGAGTTGATCCGCTCTGATGAAGGGGAACAATACGAAGGGAGTGTAGCATTCCAGGCTGGCGAAGATGAGCAGATCGAGTCCTCTCTCACAGGAGAAGAGGAGCTCGACCACGAAGCGATGACAGCAGAATCATCCGATGGGGAGCCTGGAGTCGAATTGGACTCTCCCGAGGCCGAAGACATCTCTGTTGATGCGAGCGAGGCGCCTGAAGACGATACCCAGGTGGATGAGGATGACGCGGACAACCTCCCCGAAGAAGGAGAGGCGCTTGGCGATGAGATGGCGGGCGAATCAGGCTTCCCTGGCAGCGTTCAGGGGGAGGAGCGGGAGGAGTCGGGCAGCCAGGAGCGTGCATCATCTGAGGGCGAAGATCAAGGTGAGGGAGCGGGCGAGAGAGCTGAAGACGATATCCAGGTGGATGATGACGCGGGCAACCTCTTCGAAGAAAGAGTGGCACCTGCTGATGAGAGGGCGGGTGAATCGGACTTTCCTGACAGCGACCAAGCGCGGGAGTGGGAGGAGTTGCTTGCCCAAGAGCGTGCATTGTCTGGGGGCGAAGCGCAACGTGAGGGAGAGGACGAGACGACTGAAGACGATACCCAGGTGGATGATGACGCGGGCAACCTCCCCGAAGAAGGAGAGGCGCTTGGCGATGAGATGGCGGGCGAATCAGACTTCCCTGGAACTGAACAACCCCGAGAGGTTGAAGACTACTCGGGCGATGAGGCGCCCAAACCCCTTGTCCAAGAGGTGGAGGATCGCCTAGAGGATAGCGAGGTGACGGCACTCGACGAGCCAATGGGCGAACCGGTCGAGAGGGAAGATGCCCAGGAGCACATCGATGGTGGTGCCCCTTCATCCGAAGCAGAACGAGCATGGGTCGAGTACATTCTGGAGGGTGATGAGGAGGAGATCTCGCTCGAAGAAGAGGATGATCTGGACCCTTGACGCTCTGTTGGGGTGTGAGTATGTTATGCCTAGCCCGGGTTCGGGCTCCATATTACGGTGCAAGTATAGTGTGAACTTTTGCTCAACAGTCGGTTATTACTTCCTGTTGGGCTTCAAATTACCATGTAAGGCCAGGGGGTCTTCCATGGCGAATCGAGGAATGGAATGAGCAAGAAAGAAAAGAAGGAAGAGCGAACGGAAATGGCCGAAGAGGTGGTCGAGCTCACTGAGGTCGAACAACTGGCAGCACAGCTTGCCCAATTGGGCGAGGAGCTTGCCGCTTGTAAGGATGAGTGTGCCTCACTGAAGGACCAGATGCTGCGTGACCGTGCCGACCTGGAGAACTACCGCAAGCGCTTGATCCGGGACAAGGAGGACTCCATCCGCTTTGCCAACGAGAACCTGATCAGAGACCTTTTACAGCCCCTTGATGACTTTGCACGGGCTCTTGAGGCAAGCGAGTCCACCAAGGACTACGCCAAGGTCCACGACGGGGTGGTGATGGTCAATTCACAGATCTACTCCACCTTGGAGAAGAACTGGGGCCTTGAGCGCATCGAGGCGGTTGGCACGGAGTTCGACCCGCAGCGCCATGAGGCGTATCAGGTGGTCGTGGACGACTCTTTGGAGCATGAGACGGTCCTGGAGGAGTACGTCGTCGGCTATACCCTGCATGGTCGGGTCATCCGTCCTTCGAAAGTGAAGGTTGGCAAGCCGGCTGTTTGACGATTGCACACTGTATGAGTACCTTTGATGCATGGAATTGATAATGAGTTACTTTGAAAAGAGGAGAACGATAAAATGGGAAGAATCATAGGGATTGACTTGGGGACCACCAACAGCTGTGTTGCTGTGATGGAAGGCAACGACCCCGTGGTCATCGCCAATAGCGAGGGCCAGCGGACCACCCCGAGCATTGTTGCATTTACCTCGAAGGGAGACCGCCTTGTCGGTCAGCCCGCCAAGAACCAGATGGTGACCAACGCCGAGAATACCGTGTATTCCATCAAGCGTTTCATGGGTCGCAAGAAGAGTGAGATCCCCGGCGAGCTGGACAAGATCCCCTATAAGGTCATCACCGGATCCAGCGGCGAAATCCTCGTCGAAATCCGCAGTGAGAAGCATACTCCCCAAGAGATCTCGGCAGCGGTGCTGCAGAAGATGAAGAAGACCGCCGAGGACTACCTCGGAGAGACGATCACCGAAGCGGTCATCACCGTTCCGGCGTACTTCAACGATGCCCAGCGCCAGGCGACCAAGGATGCCGGCAAGATCGCTGGTCTGGATGTGAAGCGAATCGTCAACGAGCCGACTGCTGCTGCCCTGGCATACGGGCTGGGCAAGGATGCCACCCGTGAAGAGAAGATTGCCGTCTACGACCTCGGTGGCGGTACCTTTGATATCTCGATCCTTGAGCTTGGAGACGGCGTCTTTGAAGTGAAGTCCACCAACGGTGATACCCACCTCGGTGGCGATGACTTCGACCAGCGGATCATCGACTGGATGGTCACTGAGTTCAAGAAGTCCAACGCCATCGACCTCTCAGCGGACAAGATGGCGCTGCAGCGTCTGCGTGAAGCTGCGGAGAAGGCGAAGATCGAGCTCTCCAACTCCAGCTCGACGGATATCAACCTGCCCTTCATCACCGCTGATGCAAGTGGACCCAAGCACCTGCAGATGACCCTTTCCCGTGCGAAGTTCGAGCAGCTGGTCGCAGACCTCATCGAACGCTCCAAGGCACCGGTGAAGAACGCACTGCGCGATGCCGGTCTCTCGGCAAGCGACATCGATGAGGTGATCCTCGTCGGTGGGTCGACGAGAATTCCCGCTGTCCAGGCGATGGTCAAGGAGCTCTTCTCCAAGGATCCGCATAAGGGGGTCAACCCCGATGAGGTCGTCGCCATGGGCGCAGCCATCCAGGGCGGTATCCTCGGTGGGAACGTCAAGGATGTACTCTTGCTCGACGTGACCCCGCTCTCCTTGGGCATCGAGACCCTTGGTGGGGTCTGTACCCGCCTGATCGAGCGCAATACCACGATTCCGACCCGCAAGAGTCAGATCTTCTCCACTGCTGCCGACGGACAGACCGCAGTGTCGATCCACGTACTGCAGGGTGAGCGGGAGATGGCAAGCCAGAACCGTACCCTCGGGACCTTTGACTTGATCGGAATCCCGGCTGCCCCCCGCGGGGTGCCGCAGATCGAGGTGACCTTCGACATCGATGCCAACGGTATCGTCCACGTCTCAGCCAAGGACCTGGGAACCGGCAAGGAGCAGAAGATCCGCATCGAGAGCTCCAGCGGCCTGAGCGAGGCAGAGATCGAGAAGATGGTCAAGGAAGCCGAACTGCACGCCGAGGAGGATAAGAAGGAGCGCGAGCGCATCGATGCCCGCAACGAAGCCGACAGCTTGATCTACTCCACCGAGAAGTCGCTGAAGGAGTACGGTGATAAGATCGGCGGCGATGACAAGGCGAAGATCGAGAGTGCCCTCGAGGACCTGAAGGCGACGCTGGCGAACCAGGGGGCCGCAGTCGATGCCATCAAATCGAAGAGCGAGGCGCTGCAACAGGCGGCGTACAAGCTCGCCGAGGAGGTCTACAAGGCATCGTCGGCTGAAGCTGGTGGAGAGCAGGCAGGCCCCGGTGCTGCCCAGGAAGGCCCTCACCACGCACACAACGACGGGGTTGAGGATGCTGACTTCGAAGTTGTAGACTAAGGAGTCGGTAACAGGCTACTATTGATATCAGCAACTTGGCATGTCGGCTCCGGCCGACATGCTCTTTGAAAAGCCAATTTGATCGAAGGAAGTCCCACCGTGGCGAAACGTG
>Ga0265293_10010019_pt1 | contig 13385 bp, 10 predicted proteins | sample Munlanlewell138R_FD_192505 | JGI IMG/M metagenome (GOLD analysis project Ga0265293, IMG submission 192505) | Leachate microbial communities from a municipal landfill in Southern Ontario, Canada - Leachate well 138R | ecosystem: Engineered > Solid waste > Landfill > Unclassified | place: Canada...
AGTATGGAAATATCCTGGCAGTAGGAGGCTCTGTAAACATCATCGGTATCAACAATACCTTGCTTTTGGCCTTGCCAAATGGAGAGGAAACCACGGTGGTGGGGCCCATCAAGTTCACGGTTGAGAATATTCTTAGAAAACGCTTACAGTTACCTTTAACCTCCTAAAGAAAGGAGATGCGGGCGTGCCCGATGGGTCTTTTGAGGTAAAAACAAAACACCTTACAAAAAATAAACAAGTGTTGACAAAATATCTAGCACGCGCTATTCTAAAGGTGTCATCGTAAAATTTTTAGGGATGCTCGAAATCGATTTCTGAAATCGATTTCAGAATATAGAACTTCATTGGAGTGAGCACATGCCCAGATGGGGAAAGGAGGTGTGTGGTGGCGTGTGCCCTCGATGCATCGAGCCGAATACACTTCGTAAGGAGGAAAAACAATGAGAAAATTGCCTGCGTTAGTGCTTGTCTTCACGCTGGTATTCGTGTTGGCTGTTGGAGGTTTGGCCAGTGCGAATCCGACGAAATTGACCCTGTGGACGTTTATTCAGCAGCATGCACGTTTCTATCAAGTCATGACCGATAACTGGAATGAGCTTAATCCAGACCGGACGATTGAGTTAGAGGCAACTGTGCTTCCCTACGACGACATGCATAACAAACTTCAGATCGCACTGCAGTCAGGTGTTGGAGCTCCAGACCTTTGTGATGTTGAGGTGAGCCGTTTCCCCAACTTCTTGCAGGGAGTTCCTCAGTTGATCGTACTTAATGACGCGTTTGAACCCTATGTTGATGATATCGTACCTTCACGTCTTGGCATCTACTCCAAAGACGGGAATATGTATGGTGCTCCCACTCACGTTGGTGCTACTGTTGCCTTCTATGATGTAGAACTGCTAAAAGGAGTTGGAGTTGACTATCGGAATATCAGAACATGGGATGATTTTGCTGAAGCCGGACGTAAGCTTAGAGCAGCGCATCCCGACAAGTATATGGGCATCGTCGAAACAAGTGCCGCTTGGACTGTGACGGCCATGCTTGCCCAGCAGGGAACCGATCTAGTTTCAGATGACGACAAACCACAGATTGACACTCCCGAAATGCTCAGAGCCGTAACCACGCTCCAGAGTATGGTGGCGGAGGGCATTTTGACCACCTGTCCAGACGGACAGCCTGACACAGAGGGTGGCAAAGGTCTCTTGAATCAGGGTAAGGTGGCGTGTGTAATTATGCCCCAGTGGTTCATGAGCCGCTATCTCGACGAAATTCCAAGCATGAGTGGGAAGTTGGCGATTGCACCTGTTCCTGTCTTTGAGGAGGGCATGCCGCGCTCCTTAGGTTTAGGCGGCACAGGAACAGTCGTCACCTTGACGTCGTCCAATGCAGAGTTGGCTGGAGAATGGCTGGCCTATGCGAAGTTATCTGAAGAAGGTAACCGCATGATCTGGGAAGACCTAGGTTTTGATCCGTGTAACACAGCACTGTGGACCGAAAAGTCTATGACCCATAATCCTGACAACGCCTACAACAAGTACTTTCTGAACAATGTGTTTGATGTGCTAAATGAGATCAAGGACGAAATCGTCATGATTCGTTCTTCCTCCGTTTCGCCAACGATCAACAACTATGTGACAACGGTCATGCTTAACGAGTTGTTTGAAGACATGTTGGATCCGGCCGAGGTACTAGAGGAAGCTCAGTACAACATTGAGAGCCAAGTCTTTTAGAACCGGCAACATAAGGGAGGGCACTACTATGTGTCCTCTCTTTCAAGAACCTCGTAAAGGGTGCGTGGCGTTATGCGAAAGTTTGTGGCTTTTTTGTATGATCAAAGGGTAGCACCTTACGTATTTGTCTTGCCATTTGTACTGACTTTTATCATCTTCTTCATCTATCCTGTGCTCACTACAATACAGATGAGTTTTCAAGATATTCTTCCTGGCATGGTGACGAATGTGGGTTTCAAAAACTATGAGAGATTACTAGGAGATAGAATATTCCGCATAGCGGTTAAGAATAGCTTTCTGTACACGTTCTGGACGTTAGCGTTGCTCATTCCTTTTCCATTAGCCTTTGCCTGCATGATGAACAGTCGGAGTATGGTGGGGAGGGGGTTCTTCAAGACGGCTTTGTTTGTGCCCGTGGTAACCAGCGTGGTTGTGGCTGGAACCATCTTTCGACTAATGTTTGGTGAAGTCGATGGTTCCTTGATGAACACGGTTCGAACGTTTTTGGGACTCTCTCCGATTAAATGGCTTAGAGTACGTGAGACTGGTTTTGCCGCTATGGTGTTGATGGCTTGCTGGCGCTGGACAGGTGTCAATATGCTTTACTTCCTCTCTGGTCTGAAGGGCATTCCCCCCGAAATGTATGAGTCTGCGGAGATCGATGGGGCCAATGCCTGGCAGAGGTTCCGCCATATATCGGTTCCCTTGGTCAAGCCAACCATTATCTACGTGCTTACCATCAGTATTTACGCTGGTCTAGCCATGTTTACAGAGAGCTACATGCTGTGGGCGGGCAACAACTCCCCAAAAAACATCGGACTGACCATTGTAGGCTACCTATATCGGCAGGGTTGGGAGCAAAATCGCATGGGTTACGCCTCAGCCGTTGGGCTTGTCTTGTTGGTCGTGGCCATGGCCATTAATCTTGTGCAGCTCCGTGTTATGGGAGTCTTGGGAAAGGAGAGGGATTAAGGTGGAATCCAGCCAAAAAAGGGAGTATAGTCTTGCCGCCCGCGTTGTATTGGTTATTTTCTTCTCGACCCTTTCCTTGGTTGTGTTCATACCCTTCCTAGCCATCTTGCTAGCGTCTTTCAAACCAGGAGAGGAACTCATTCGTTATGGCTTGAATCTCAGACTTGACTGGGATCTGATGTCGTTTGCAAACTACAAGTATCTTTTTACAGGAATCACCAGAACGGGGGCGTATATAGCCCACGACTATCTCTTGTGGTTCAAAAATAGTGTAGTCCTTACGGTGACGCAAACAGCACTCACACTTCTTGTGAGTGCATGGGTCGGCTATGGATTTGCCATGTATCGCTTTAAGGGGAAGAACTTCCTCTTCACATGTGTATTACTGGTTCTGATGATTCCTTTTGAGATTCTTATGTTGCCCATGTATTCTCAAGCGAGTTCCATGGGTTTGCTGGACAGCATTTGGGGTATCATGCTGCCCTATTTAGCCCATGCTACGACAATCTTCTTCTTTCGCCAGTTTCTGACTTCGATTCCCAAAGACATTGTGGATGCAGGGCGTGTCGATGGAGCGTCGGAGTACGGTATTTTCGTCCGCCTAATTGTTCCATTGATGAAACCGGCCTTTTCAGCTATGGCGATTCTGGTCGGTATGAACAGCTGGAACAACTTCTTGTGGCCTATGCTCGTTTTGCGCTCGGGACAGAAGTATACTCTGGCGATTGGTCTAAACACCTTACTAACGCCGTATGGCAACAATTACGATATCTTGATTGCTGGTTCATGTTTTTCTATCATTCCCATCTTGATTCTGTTCTTGTCGGCCCAGAAGTACTTCATTGATGGGATGACCATGGGTAGCGTGAAAGGTTAGAACTATTAGGAGGGCATTTCAATGGTAACAATTTCTGATGTAGCGCGACGAGCCAAGGTTTCTCGCAGCACCGTATCCCGCGTTCTCAACAACCAGATGCACCACGTTCGTGACGAAACCCGCAGAGCGGTGTTGGAGGCAGCCAGAGAGTTGGATTACAAACCTAACTCCATCGCTCGCAGTCTTAAAACCAAGAGAAGTCATTGCATTGGGGTCATAACAGATGATATTGACACACCGTTTCTGCCTTCCATGCTCAAGGCGATAGAACAATATGCTTTTTCCCGCGGCTATAGCTCGCTTGTCTGCAACACAGGATATGAATCGGATCGGCAGAAGGCCTACGTGGAGATGCTCGCGCAAAGGCAGGTCGATGGGATCATCTTTGCCGCCTCTTTTGTGTACTCGTATACGTACGAACTCATAAATCCTGGTCTTCCTATTGTGTATGCCTATTCGCATTCGCCCCACGAAAAGAAGAACTCTGTTTTGCCCGATGATGTTCATGCCGCCGAGCAGGTTGTCGATCACTTGGTTGGGCTTGGACATCGCCGAATTGGATACATCAATGGCCCTGAGAATGTGATTCCGTCGCAAGAGCGAATCCGAGGTTATAACGAGGCTCTAAAGGTACATGGGATCCAGTTTGATCAGAGGCTCATTCGCAATGGAGAGTGGGAGGATCCCCAAAGCGGATACAGCGCAGCAAAGGAGCTTTTAGCACTGGACAACCCGCCAACAGCGATCTTTGCCGCCAATGACATTATGGCTGCTGGCGTCATCGACGCCGTACATGATCTTGGCTTGAGGGTTCCATACGATATATCGGTCGTAGGCTACGACGACCGTGACGTGGCGCGTTTTCTTAAACCCTCATTGACCACAGTCCGGTTACCCATGGCTGACATTGGTTCGGCTGCGGCACAGATGCTGATAGATTGCCTAGAACACGGAGACGCGTTGATCGACTCGACGTATGTGCCGTGCCAGTTCGTCATTCGTGAATCATGCTGTGCTATTGAATAGTGAATGGAGGGGAGTATAGCTGTGAAACGAACCGTGCTTAGAGCAGGCCTGCTCGCTGAACGTGCAAAGGTGGTTAGGGAAAAGATGATTCCCTATCAGTGGGAAGCCCTACATGATCGAGTTCCTGGTGCCGAGCCGAGTTATGCCATCGAGAATTTGCGCATCGCAGCCGGCGAAAAGAGCGGAAAGTATCGGGGTATGGTGTTCCAAGACAGTGATGTTGCGAAGTGGCTAGAGGCTGTTGCCTATAGACTGGCTAGCTATCCCGATCCAGAGTGGGAAGCAAAGGCTGATCAGGTCATCGATTTGGTGGCTCGTGCCCAGCAACCTGACGGCTACCTTAATTCCTACTACACGATTGTGGAACCAGAGAATCGCTGGACGAACTTGGCCGAAAATCACGAACTGTATTGCGCTGGGCACTTAATTGAGGCGGCTGTTGCGTACTATGAGGCGACGGGGAAAGACAAACTCCTAAACGTGGTCTGCAAAATGGTCGATCACATTGATTCTGTTTTCGGTTCTGAACATGGTAAGAAACGAGGATACCCTGGACACGAAGAGATTGAATTAGCTCTAATTAGACTTTATCGAATCACGCGTGACCGGCGGCACTTGAATCTAGCCCGCTTTTTTGTGGAAGAACGTGGCCAGACTCCCCACTATTTCGAGTTGGAAGCAAAGGAGCGGGGCGAGAGCGTATTTCGCCATTGGGGTATGTGGACGTATCAATACAGCCAGTCACATATTCCCCTTCGCGAACAAAGAACCCCCGAGGGGCACGCGGTACGAGCCATGTATTTGTTTATTGCCGCCGCTGACTTGGCCGTAGAGACGGGAGATGAAGAGCTCTTTAGGGTTTGTGAGACCCTCTGGGATAACACAGTCAACCGTCGCATGTATATAACAGGGGCAATCGGATCCCAAGAGTATGGTGAAGGGTTTACCGTCGACTACGACTTGCCCAGTGATACAGCCTATGCTGAGACCTGCGCCGCTATCGGCTTGTTCCTCTTTGGTCAGCGCATGTTGCAGGCTAGTCCGCATAGGAAATATGCAGACATCATGGAACGGACTTTATACAACGGTATCATCAGTGGGATGTCCCTAGAGGGCGACAGGTTTTTCTATGTAAACCCTTTGGAGGTGACTCCTGCATTAAACGAAGTGCGACGGGATCATCGACACGTGGTCTCTACACGCCAAGATTGGTTTGGCTGTGCCTGCTGTCCTCCCAATCTTGCGAGGTTGTTGGCCTCTGTTAACCAATACATTTATAGCCAGAGCCATGGTGATGTTTATGTTCATCTGTTTGCAGACAGCAAAACGGAGTTTTCTGTTGGACAAACTCGAGTGGAGTTAGATCAGAAAACCCAGTACCCATGGGAAGAGCAGGTGCGATTTACACTAGCCATGAACAGTTCCTGCAATTTTAGGCTGTTGGTGCGAATTCCAGGCTGGTGCAAAGAGCCTCAGGTAAGAGTCAATGGAAAAGTTGTCGAGGTCAAGACGCCGTCCAACGGTTATATGGTTCTGGCAAGAACATGGCAGGATGGTGATTGTGTCCAGCTCGAACTCCCAATGCCCGTCGAATTGGTCTATGCCCATCCAAGGGTGCGGGAGACGATTGGACGTGTTGCACTGCAAAGAGGTCCTGTTGTTTATTGCTTAGAAGAAGTGGACAATGGGCCGAACCTGCCTGCTTTGGTTCTTGGAGAAAGTCCTGAGTTTAGAGTAAAGAAGGATCCGACGTTAGACGTTCCGGTGATCCTGGCCAAGGGGTACCGTTTGCAGGAGCAGGAAAACCTCTACACAACACAAAGGGCGATGCCTGTCCCAGCGGATATTAGGGCGGTTCCCTATTATATCTGGGACAATCGCGCACCGGGAGAAATGCTTGTATGGATGAACGATACTGTACGTATTGGAGGCGAGGACTGTGACAAACACCCGTAAAGCGAAGATGATTCTGGAGAAGGATTATCGCATCAGTGAAGTGGATCCACGGCTCTATGGGTCCTTTGTGGAACATCTGGGGCGCGCTGTTTATGGTGGAATTTATGAACCCGGACACAGTAGGGCCGACAACGAGGGCTTTCGGGACGATGTGGCATCCCTCGTAAAGGAACTGCGGGTTCCCATCGTGCGCTATCCAGGAGGGAATTTCGTATCCGGTTACAACTGGGAAGATGGAGTGGGACCCAAGGAAAAGCGTCCTCGGCGTACAGAACTTGCGTGGCGAACCATCGAGACCAATGAAGTTGGTGTCAATGAGTTTAGCCAGTGGGCGAAAAAAGTCAACACGGATGTGATGATGGCCATCAACCTAGGAACAAGGGGCGTTGATGCCGCTCGCAACTTCATCGAGTACTGTAATCATCCTGGAGGATCATACTATAGTGATCTTAGAGTTTCCCATGGTGTCGCGAAGCCTCATGGATTTAAACTATGGTGTCTAGGCAATGAGATGGATGGCCCGTGGCAGATCGGGGCCAAGACCGCGTACGAATACGGTCGCCTTGCCTTAGAGAGCGCCAAGGTCATGAGGGGAGTTGACCCCAGTATCGAGCTTGTGGTGTGTGGTAGCTCGAATAGGGCCATGTCCACATTTGCAGAGTGGGAAGCCACGGTACTGCATCTCACCTATGATGAGGTGGACTACATTTCGTTACATACCTATTATGGGAATCGAGACAATGATACGCCAAACTTTCTGGCCCGTTCTTTAGATATGGATCAGTTTATTGATTCTGTTGTGGCTATATGTGACTATGTGAAGGCAAAAAGGAGGAGTAACAAGACAATTCATCTATCTTTTGATGAGTGGAATGTCTGGTACCATTCCAATGAGGCGGATAGTCAAATCGAGCCATGGTCCATCGCTCCTCCGCAGCTCGAAGATGTGTATACAATGGAAGATGCACTGCTAGTGGGCAGCATGTTGATCAGTCTTCTGCGACGCGCGGATCGGGTGAAGATCGCCTGCTTAGCGCAGCTTGTAAACGTGATTGCTCCGATCATGACGGAGACTGGTGGATCAGCATGGAGACAGACAATCTTCTATCCATTCCTGCACGCCTCTATGTTTGGAAGGGGGTTTGTTTTGCAGCCCATTGTGAAGTCGGATAGATATGACAGCAAGGACTTCACCGATGTCCCCTATTTGGATTCTATTGCGGTTTTGTGTGAAGAAAGCGATGCACTAACGATCTTTGCCGTGAATCGGAATCTCGAGGGTGGTTTGGAGTTTGAATGTGATCTGCGAGGGTTCCATGACTATAGAGTTGTGGAGCATATTGTGTTGGCCCATGACGATCTGAAGGCTACGAACACGGCCAGGCAGCCGGACAATGTTGTTCCTAAGGCAAATGGCAAGGCTGAAGCTCAGGCTGGTCAATTGAAGGCTCTGTTGCCACAGGCGTCTTGGAACGTGATTCGCCTCGCGAAATCTTGCTTGTGAAGGGTTGGTCGTGATGGAGGGGATTGCCGCTAAGCAAGCATGTCCCTGCGGAGTGATGCATAGGGAAGTACGCTCAACCGTCCAAGTTGGACCGGGTATTCTGGACGATGTGGCGAGTCTTGTTCAGCGTCTGCCCGTGGGTTCGTCTTGCCTCTTAGTTTGTGATCAGAACACCTATGAAGCTGCAGGAAAAAGGGTTGTGCTGCAGTTGGAGCAGGCTGGTAAGCGTGTGCAGATGCTGCAGTATGTGAGAAAAGGCCCCCTCACGGCGGATGCATATGCCCTTGGTGAGCTGGCTTTTGAGCTCAGTGCTAAGCCGGACTTTCTTGTCGGAGTCGGATCAGGAACCATGTCTGATCTGGTGCGCTATACAGCGTACATCGTCGGTGTTCCCTTTATTCTCATCGCCACAGCTCCGTCTATGGATGGCTATGCTTCTACGGTGGCCCCCCTTGTGCAGAAGGGGTCGAAAAGGACATTTCTGGCCAAAGAACCTCTGGCCATTGTTGGAGATACGGATGTCTTGGCCAACGCGCCCCCTCACATGATTGTGGCTGGAGTTGGCGATTTGCTGGGCAAGTTTATAGCTAAAGCCGACTGGAAACTTGGTCATAGGATTACTGGCGAACCGTATTGTCCTGTGATTCAAGAGCAAGTGGATCAGGCTTTAGGTTTATGCCTGGGAGAAATGAAGCGGTCTTGCCTGGCCGATCGAAGGTTCGTCCAGGTCGTAATGGAGGGACTCATTCTATCGGGGCAGGCGATCACGATGTTCGGAAACTCTCGTCCCGCCTCTGGGGCCGACCATCACTTGGCGCACTTTTGGGAAATGAAGGCTTTGGAGCAGGGCCGTACTATTGGTTTGCACGGCCAGAAGGTGGGTTTAGGCACAAGGATCATGTTACAGCTGTATGCAGAAGTAGCCCAGCGTGTTCAAAACAGTGATCGCGCTGACTTGCGGGATCTGTTTGCCAGTCTCATGTCCGATCTTCCTTCCGTAAGCGAATATGATGCTTTGTTAAAGACTGCAAGCATAGACTTTGCACCAAGTACTCTGGGGATAACGGCCGACTGGATTGAAGAAGGTCTGCTGAAGGCTATGTACGTTCGTGATCGTTATACAATTCTCCGCTTTGCTAGTTCCCAAGGATGGCTGGAAGAACTCGCAAGCACTGTCCTGCGAGATTACAAATAGCGACAAGGTGAGGTGCTTTGTATGGGTGATGCAAAATACGTTATTGGGGTGGATTTTGGCAGCGATTCGGTGCGTTCCCTGGTCGTAAACGCCGAAACCGGTGAAGAGGTGGCCAGTGGCGTTGCCTCGTACAAACGCTGGCTGCAAGGACTATACTCCGACGCTGCTCAAAACCAGTTTCGCCACCATCCCCTCGATTATCTCGAAGGTTTAGAGGAGTGCATTACAGAGGCTCTGGCCAAACTGCCCCAGTCGATCTGCAACAATGTAATCGGAATCGGTGTGGATACAACGGGTTCCACGCCGGGACCTGTCGATGAACGCGGCACACTCTTAGCTCTCAAAGACGAGTTTAAGGATAACCCCAATGCCATGTTTGTACTTTGGAAAGACCACACAGCTGTCAGGGAAGCGGCGGAGATTAATGAGCTGGCTAAAACGTGGGGTGGTGAGGATTACACCAAGTATGAGGGTGGGGTCTATTCGTCGGAGTGGTTTTGGGCCAAGATCCTCCGCATTTTGCGCGTCGACGAGAAGGTGCGTGAGGCAGCTTACTCATGGGTCGAGATTTGTGATTGGATTCCGGGTGTGCTCACTGGAACCAGTGATCCGAGGATCCTGAAGCGCAGTCGTTGTGCAGCAGGTCATAAGGCCATGTGGCACGAGGATTGGAACGGTCTGCCTCCCGAGGAGTTCCTGACTAGACTTGATCCCCTCCTTTCCGGACTCCGCGAGCGGTTGTTTACCGACACATGGACATCCGATAAGAAGGCGGGAGATTTGACCCCCGAGTGGGCAGAGAAGCTTGGTTTACCAGCAGGAATCGCAGTTGCCGTGGGTGCTTTCGATGCCCACATGGGTGCTGTTGGAGGAGGCGTGAGCCCTAACACGTTACTGAAGATCATGGGGACCTCTACGTGTGATGTGATGGTTGCATCTCGGGAAGAGATAGGAACGAACCTGGTTGGAGGTATTTGCGGTCAGGTTGATGGCTCGGTGATTCCCGGCATGATTGGTTTGGAGGCTGGTCAATCAGGATTTGGCGATGTTTATGCCTGGTTTCGAGATGTCCTGTCCTGGCCCATAGAGGCATTGGGAGAAGACGAAGGAATCACGGAGGAGATGAAAAAGCGCATCCGAAGCAAGATCCTTGCCCGATTGACCGAAGAGGCTGCAGCGATCGATCCCGCCACAACGACGGTGGTCGCCTTAGATTGGCTCAACGGGAGGCGTACTCCTTATGCAGATCAAGAGCTCAAGGGCGCTTTAGTAGGTTTGACACTGGGGACCGATGCCCCCCGCATCTTCCGAGCTTTGGTGGAAGCCACGGCTTTTGGGGCGAAAGCCATTGTAGAACGATTTAGAGATGAAGGCTTAACGATCAACGAGGTGATTGCTCAAGGAGGTATACCTGGGAAGAACCCCTTTGTGATGCAAGTTACGGCGGACGTATTGGGTATGCCTGTAAAGGTGGTCAAGTCGGAACAGTCTGTGGCTTTAGGTGCGGCTATGTTCGCGGCTGTGGCAGCCGGGCAGTTCGGCTCAATCCTCGAAGCACAAAGAGCCATGGAAAGTGGCTATTCTAGAGTCTACACCCCAGAACCGCATAGTGTGCTTAGGTATAAAGAACTATATGAGCACTATCTATCCATTGGGGAGATGTTGTCGAGTACGTTACGTTCTTTATAGAATACGCTTGATGTAAAGGAGGATGAAGTTGCTAGAAGCCCTTAAGAAAAAGGTTCTCATGGCCAATCAGGAACTACAAAGGAAAGAGCTCGTCATTTATACCTGGGGAAACGTGAGCGGCATTGATCGGGAGAAGAATCTTGTGGTGATTAAGCCAAGTGGTGTGGCTTACGAGGATCTGACGCCAGGTGACATGGTGGTTCTCGATCTCGACGGGAATATTGTGGAGGGGTCTTTGCGCCCATCCTCCGATACCCCAACGCATCTTGAACTCTATCGTCACTTCGAGACAATCGGAGGGGTGGTTCATACGCACTCCATGTGGGCGACAGTCTGGGCCCAAGCGTGCCAAGGTATTCCATGCAGAGGTACTACCCATGCAGATTACTTCTATGGTGAGATTCCATGCACACGTTGCTTAACTCGGGAGGAAGTGGAGGAGAACTACGAACTCAATACGGGCAAAGTGATCGTGGAGCGTTTTCGGGGTCTGGATTACCGAGATGTGCCCGCTGCCTTAGTGGCTGAGCACGGTCCTTTCACCTGGGGTAAGGATCCCCACGAAGCGGTACATAACAGTGTTGTCTTGGAGTACGTGGCCCAGATGGCCCTGAGGACGAGGCAGCTGGCAGGCCATGATCGCCCCATATCTAGGCATGTTCTTGACAAGCATTATTTGCGTAAACATGGTCCCGATGCTTATTACGGCCAACGCTAAAGGAGGAGAGAGTATGGATTTGAATTTGAAGGAGCTCCAAGTGTGGTTTGTTACCGGTAGTCAACACCTCTATGGAGAGGAAGCGCTGAGGCAGGTCGCAGAGGATGCCAAAGAGATTGCCCGCTCGCTGAATGATGTCCCGGAAATTCCCGCGAGTATCGTGTATAAACCTATTATGACCACCTCCGATTCCATTCGCAGGCTGATCGCGGAGGCGAATGCAGACGGACAGTGCATTGGCCTTGTGATGTGGATGCATACATTTTCGCCTTCCCGGATGTGGATTGCAGGTCTTAATATGCTGAACAAACCGTATCTCCACTTCCATACCCAGTATTATCGCGACATTCCCTGGAGCGAGATCGATATGGATTACATGAATCTACACCAATCTGCCCACGGGGATCGAGAATTTGGGTTCATCAATACGCGCATGCGTAAGGAACGCAAGGTTGTGGTGGGCCATTGGAAGGATCCTGAAGCCCAAAAGGAGCTGGCTGTCTGGTGCAGAGTGGCGGCGGCTTGGCACGACAGCCAAGGAGCGAAGATTGCGCGCTTTGGCGATAACATGCGAAATGTAGCTGTCACCGAAGGCGACAAGGTGGCTGCCCAGATTCAGTTTGGCTACGAGGTGAACGCGTACTCTCTGGGCGAACTTATCCGGTATGTGGATGCGGTATCAGAGGGGCAGATCGACTCTCTCCTTGAGGAGTATGAGGAGAGTTATGTCTTAACCGAACGGGTGCGCAAAGGAGGATCCGAAAGAGGGTCGCTGCGAGATTCCGCCCGTATTGAGCTGGGTTTGCGTTCGTTCTTAAGAGAAGGTGGGTTCAAGGGATTTACCACCAATTTCGAGGATCTTGTTGGTCTTAAGCAGTTGCCGGGTTTGGCCGTGCAACGAGCGATGAAGGATGGGTACGGCTTCGGTGCGGAAGGCGACTGGAAGACTGCGGCCCTTCTTCGTGCTATGAAGGTGATGGGAGCTGGCCTGAAGGGGGGAACGTCCTTCATGGAGGACTATGTCTACCATCTCGATCCCGCGGGAAGCCGAATTTTGGGTGCCCACATGCTCGAGGTCTGTGAGTCCATTGCCGCAGAGAAACCAGTCCTAGACGTGCAACCCCTAAGTATTGGCGGGAAAGAGAATCCTGCGCGGCTTCTCTTCACTGCTCCGCAGGGCCCAGCACTCTGTGCATCCATGATTGACCTGGGGAATCGGTTCCGGATGATCGTGAACAAGGTTGACGTGGTACAGCCCCCGGCTGATCTGCCTAAGTTGCCTGTCGCCAGAGTCTTGTGGGATCCAAAACCTAACCTCAAAGTCGCTGCAGAAAGCTGGATCCTTGCTGGAGGTGCACATCACTCCGTGTTTAGTCAGGCCGTTACGACCGAGTATGTGGAAGATTACTGCGCCATGGCAGGTGTGGAGTATCTGCTCATCGACGAAAAAACCGAGGTCAAAACATTCAAGCAAGAACTCCGATTGGGAGAAATCTACTACCACATCGCCAAAGGAATCTAGTACGTTGGGGTCTGGTGCAAGTTGTTAACGGGGTCATTTCGTTAACGGGGACAGACCCCCTTCATATTGTTTAAGGTATTGTTAAGGGGGTCTGTCCCCATTAACAATTGAGAGTGAAAGGAGCAGGTAATGATTTGTGTTGCATAGAATCTCCTTCTAACGTAAAGGTCAGCCATTACGGTCTTAATCAATAAAGGGG
>Ga0265293_10010023_pt1 | contig 13381 bp, 15 predicted proteins | sample Munlanlewell138R_FD_192505 | JGI IMG/M metagenome (GOLD analysis project Ga0265293, IMG submission 192505) | Leachate microbial communities from a municipal landfill in Southern Ontario, Canada - Leachate well 138R | ecosystem: Engineered > Solid waste > Landfill > Unclassified | place: Canada...
CTACAATGTATGTTATCGGAATACGTCGTGACTCAATCAACGGCCCTGGTACGCAACTGCTCTGTGATGCTGATACGTTCCAACCTCTCAAATTCACCAAAGCAGAAGCCGACCAGGTAAAGCTGGAACATATCTGTGAGGGGTACCCTGAAGACTACATTATGGTCATGTGGTTAGACACTGGCGATGTAGAGGAGAAACCTAGGGCTATATCTACAATCAGTGTAGATGTTGTTTCCAACATCGAGCAATTCCGCAGCTTTGTCGATTCGATCCTGCGCCTCGCCAACGACCCTTCAGTACCTGGAGAGGTACGCCTAAAGCTTATAGATAACCTAAGTATACTTGAGCGCGGTATTGAAGTTAAGAAAGGAGGAGCATAGCTAATGTCCTACGTTTATATCAGGAGTGAACCGGAATTATGGACGGTAGGTTTCTACAGACCAGATGGTGAATGGGAACCTGAGAGTGACCATCCTACCCCAGCGGCAGCTGCTGAGCGTGTGCACTATCTTAATGGTGGAAAGGATACTTAATTGTAAGGCCGATTTTACTCGGCCTTTTATTTTTTTTTTGTCCATTAGTTATAATTTAACAGCGGTTTACGTATAATATTATTGAGGAGGTGATTAATATGGCATACACATGTCCATGGCATATTCTGATACTTAAAGATGGTAATGTTATTGAGAGAGTGCCTGGATTTAAAGAAGCCGCTGAGTTTGCAGGATGTAGTAAAAGCGCAGTATATGAATACACCAATCCGAGGTTTAATAAGCGCAGTAATGGCTTGCCTAAGACAGCCAAAGGGTATGAGTTTATTCGTATCCCCGCCACTACGCCTAATTTAAGCTGGCGCACATTGTTATCGATGTATAAGGAGAACTACAATGAGAGCAAGTAGATGGCATGTATTAATCTTTAAGGATGAAGAGTTTATTGCAAGGGCGCTAAGCTTTAAAGAAGCTGCTGAATGTATTTCTGCAAGCATAGATTCTGTTAGGCAATATTCTATGTGTTGTCGTCATGAATCGTTACAGCCTTCATTTAGGTATTCTTTAAAAGGTTACAAATTGTATCGTATCCCTGCCACTGCGCCACTGGATATAAGTGGTATAGGGTTAAAATTAATGTACCAAAACGGTGTGTACCGATAAAAAGCGTGCACGTAAAATTACGCCAAATGTTAAAAAAGCGTGCGATAGGTAAGAACTACAAATGGAGCTCCTAACGTAAACGGGGTAAAAATGGAGACGTAAACCGTGACGTTAAAAAAGTTGTACAAAACGCACGCAGAAAATTTACGTAAATAAGTTGTATTGTTGTATAAGTTAAGTAAGTATGCGGCGCAAGGCCTGGGACTCTCTCTGTTTTGTACAACTATACAACTTATACAACTTACTAAGCGTAAACCTCGAAACACCTAGTTTTGTATATAAAATTGATTTTTATTTTATAAAACTTGGGGGCCTAAATTTGGTTGTATAAGTTGTATTTGTTGTATAAGTTGTATAAAGTAAGTTGTTAAAAAAGTTGTACAAAACAGTACAAAGTCTACAGATGTGCAATTAAAGAATTGGATAGAATAAAGATTAAATAAAACAAGAATATATAGTATTTAAAGGCTTTTCATATTATATACTTTTCATATATATATATATATACTTTTTGTCTTAATATATCTGTTCTTTCCATACTGAAATAATTCCTGAGCCAGAGTCTGTAGGTATTCTAGTAATTATATGGCGCCGCAAATCGAAATGAGCAAAACGGCCTCTGGCGCCGTGCTGCACCTGCACAGATTCCACGCGGATATAGTAATTTGTCTGCTTTTTAAGCTCAAATTGAGTAGCGCAGCGGCGCTGTGGCGAAGTTTTGAAAGAGCCAGGTTGTTGCAGTCAACCTTTTTAGGCGCTGTCAGACCCTAAAGTAAAGCAGAAACAACGGGTAGAAACAGTTTGTAGATATACCACCGATTCATGCCGCAGCGGCGAAGCACCACTCCGTCCTATCGACGCCGCGCCGCTATTGCAAAGCAAAGCCGCAGGCACTGTGGCCCGCGGCTAGCTTGTCCAACTATTGGGTAAATGTTACTTGCTAAGCAATGCTTCTTGAATCTTCTTGAGAAGTTCTTTGGCGTCAGCAGCTTTCATACTATCAACACTATCGGCACTTGCCAGAATCTCGTTAATCTTACCTGTAGTTTCAATCGCAGCAGTTGCCGCCGGATTTGTATTGACTCTCAAGTTCTTCAGTTGTTCTTCTACCATCAGCAACTTTTGGTATTCATCACTGTTTTCGTCGAAATTGGCTTTACTTTTCATGATGCACTTCTTGGATTGAACATTCCTGATTGCTTTCTTCAGCTGTTCTTGGTCATCCGCAAGTGCTTGAAGCTCTTCCTCTGAATAACCTGCTTGGTTTCTCTTGATTCCGCCGCCAGCAGACTTTGGTTTGCCAGCCGTTTTTCTTAGTAGATTCTCTGCAATAGCCGCTGTAAGCATTGTCATGTAGTTTTCAACTGTCATTACCTTGGATTTCGAGCGGCTTCTTTTTGATTGTTGGCTTTTCAGCATGCGGTCAAGTTCTTCTTCATCTGCAGCAGCTAACCAGCTTACATCAATTTGGTCAAGGTCTGTCAGTTCGGCGATAAGCTTGTCCATTACGTCGTGGTCAACTATTGATTGCTTAACTTTTTCTTGGATTGCGTCTCCCAGCTCATTGATTTTCTGAAGTACCTCGTCAGCGGTTTTTTCACTGACTGCTGTCAGTTGGTTTGTGAAAGCCAATCCGCGACCTCCAACTGATTTGGTCCGCTTGTTCTCATTAGCGAACAGAGTCTTGATGCTGTTGTCGATTTGATTCATTGTCAACATCCTTTCAATTTGTAATTTTGGGTACAAGCGCTAGCTTGTCCTCTTATTAATATTATACCCCATTTTTAAGCAGTTTAACAAAGCATTTTCGAAATCTGCGTGGCGGTGGATAGAAATCTCTTTCCTTTTTATGCCGCCGATTCCGTTGGAATGAGGCTTCTTTTTATGGCGTGGCGAGGTACTGTTCTATTGATGCCGCGAAGTGTCGGCTCCGTCTTATCGACGCCGCAGTTGCGGCAACAATTCAGTCCTATCGACGCTGCACCACAGTAGCGCAGCGAGGCCCAGGCTTATCGGCGCCGCGCGCCAAATTACAGGCCGCAGCGCCGATAGGATAAAACTATGCTACACTACTTTTGCGGCGCGGGTATAAACTACAACGCAGACGCGTATAATATTAATAGAAAGGAGCTGAGAAAAATGATTCTTGAAATAGCAATCGGTATTGTAGTTGGAGGTCTGTGGTTATTGGTAATAGTGCGTCTTATAGAAAAAGCACGCGAGAAGTGGCAGCACAGAAAATAAAAATGCTTTGTTGAACTGCATGATTTCGTGATATAATATTATTAAGCAGAAGTTGTACAAGCTGCTAAATAACAAATTGAAAGGCGCTGATAAGTTTGAAAAAGATTACTCTAGACATTCGTAAAATAACTACAAGCTGTTTCTATTGCAGAAAGCAAATGCCGCCTGGTACCGCTAATAAGTATAAAACAGACATATTCATTATTGAGCTTTGCGATGAATGCTATGCTAATCGTCTTAAGAAAGACGCAGGTGATGAATAATGAAAGAACACCGTATGTCAAAAAAGTTATTGATGTTAATTGACTACTGTGAAGATCAATATATAACAAGTAGTGGTGAAATACTGAGCGATATGACAGCAATGGACTTTGTAGACCTTAGAGCAATGGTTAAAGCTTTGTTTAAAGATTAGCTGCCGCTAGGCGGCTTTTCTTTTTGCTTCTTTTTATCAGCGCCGGGTTGCCGCAGCTAAGCTTTTTAGGCCTTCAGTTCAGTCTAATTGAAGCCGTTGAAGTAATCTGAAGACTGAGAATATTCTGACAATTTGCAGCGCAGCTTTGGCCTATCGACGCCGCGCGTATTCGGAATATTCAGACTATTTGACTTTGCTCATCCTTGACCTTCAGCTATCTGAATACTTGGAATATTCTGAAAATTTCGGGCGTTGGCGCAGCAATACATTGGCCTATCGACGCCGCGCAGCCGGCAAGAAGAGAGGAGGCCGGCTATTCGCCAACCTCCCTCGAGCAGCTTCCGCACTTCGGGCAGTCCACTACTATGGCTACAATTCTGGCCCGGTGCGGTGTTGCTGCGTCCCCCGGCCGGTGCTCCAGCTCATAGGTCCAGGTCGCCTTGGTCCTGCACTCTGGGCACGGCTTCTGCTCCTCTAGTGTCACGGTGTCACCTCCCTCCAGTCCCCCCTTGGGGGAGGGGCTTACAGCCCCAGTCTATTCTTCAGGCAAGCCACCTGTAGAACTACCAGCCTTTCTTTTTTGCTCAGGCTCAGCCATCTGCCGGCTTTTATTCTCATCTCTTTTCAACCCCTCTCTTTTTGGGCCGGCTGGTCTCACCGGCCCTTTTCCAGAGACTGACCTTTACAGGTCAATCTCTTTTCCGTCAAGAACTTTGTTCAAGAGTTCAATTACGTATTCTTTTTTAACTGCTTTTGGTTCAACTATCTCTAAGTGTCTAATCAGATTCTGAATTGTTGACTTTTTCACAACTGTATCTTCGATAGGTTTCACTTTTTCTTTATGGGCCAGAAGCATTTTTTCAATTTGACAAGCTTTTTCGTATTCGGTTTTATCGTCGTTCCATTGGGTATTGCACTTTTTTGACTGGATTGACTTGATGCTTTTCATTGTTTCGTCGAAGTTCAGTTTTTCAATATCGTCTTGAGTCATATGAGTTGTGAAGACTTTTTTAGGTTCGTAGTAGTTAACCAATTCTTTTAGACTTTGTTCATAAGTCAAAATCTCTGACATTTTTTGACTATAGTCTGTTCTGGCCTTTTGTTTTCTGAATCGACATTTTATTGTCTGAATATTCCGGAGTTCTTTTTTGGCCGATTCGAGATTGTCAAACTTTTCTTGTAACTTTTTAATACTTGTCATTTTTTACCAATCCTTTCAATTTGTACTTTTTTAGAGACTTTTTAGACAATTCGGGACTATTGACAATTCTAATTTGTTTGAATTGTTCGAGTTGTCAGAATTGTTTCTGATTCTAGAACAATTTAGAATTGTCGGAATTGTTTCTAATTCTTATACAAATCACCAACTTTCAAATTTTATTTGACTGTTTGTCATTGATTGACTTTCTAATATTATTATATCACTTTTGGACAAAAAGTAAACCCCTTTTGGAATAGCCGGAATAGCAAAATTATTCTGACAATTCCATCGAGTTGTAACAATAGTCAGAATTGTTCCGGTTCTATAGACAATTCTGAATTGTTCCGGTTTCGCAAACTATTCTGAGTTGTTCCGGTTTCGCAAACTATTCTGAATAGTCCAAAAATTGCGAATTGTCCGGCAATTCATGCCGGCGGCGCCTGGCGCGGTAGCGCAGGATTTATTAAAAGCAGGATTTATTAAAAACAGGAATAATTAAACATTGTAACAAATAGACAGTCCAAAGATTACACAAAGTAAACCCGCCTACAAAAGCTGCCTAATTATATAGAAAAATAGTCCAAATATTACAGCGCCGCAGTCACCTGAATAAAACTGTAGCCCCGCACTATAATTACATATAATTATATAATTAAACGAAAAATCTAACTCGCTGCGTGTTAAAAATCAATTTTACGTGTTCGTGATAGCCTTTATATATAAATACCTTAGATAGGTTAGCACGTACAAGTATAAACAAAAATACAAGTCCGTGAAATCACCAGTTATATCCAAAAGTAACCAAATTGTAGATATTTTTAACCTTTTTGTCCGTTTTGGCTATAATTTGTGCTGGTTTAACGTATAATATTAATAAGGAGGTGTATATATGGCTGATAACGACCTAATTATAGAAAACAGCGATAGCATCATCCCATTAATAACCTGTAAACGTTGTGGCTGTCTAAAGCCTGCATATAAGGGCCATAATTATATTTGCGAAGAGTGCGCCAAGGCGGAGAACAGTCGTGTCAGCTACTACAGGCAACACAATGTAGATTGGCTAGAGGTTGCTAAGGAAGCTGACTTACAGTTGTGGGAAAGGCAACCAGGCGAAACAGATAGGGAGTATCAGATCTGGTTGGCCTATAGGGATGCGTATCCATCGGTGCGGCTGAGCTATCGTACTGTTGCGGAGCAGCTATGTACAACTGTCAATGTAGTTAAGAAAGTAGGGCAGCGTTGGGATTTCCAAGTAAGGATGCAAGCCTGGGCTAAGCATTGTGACGAGCTCACGCTACAGCAACGGCAGAAGGAAATTGTAGATATGAACAAGACTCATATCGACATGGCGACGAAGCTACAAGAGAAGCTGAAATTAGCTATTGAGGGGCTAAGGCCCGAGCTGTTGGAGCCGAAAGATATTACGGCGATGTTTAAGTTGGTGACTGAGATTGAGCGTAAGGCCAGGATGGACGATCCTCAGCTGTATAAACCGCAGCTAACTGAGGAAAACAACCCTGAGCTACGCGAGGTTCAGACAAGCAAAGGAGATATAGGTCAGATTGTAGGTATCCTGCAGCAAGCTGGGTTGATTCCGAAGGTTGGTTCAGTCGGTATTGAGACTACGAAACGTGTTATTATAAAAGCGGAGGAGTGATAAAGAATTACTGATTGATACTGTTACCGGAGGTGCCTAAATGAATAAGACAAAGATATGTAACACATGTGGCATTGAGAAACCTTTGTCGCAATACTACAAGAATGGTGTTGACCAGTATGGTAACATTAGGTTACGAGCTGATTGTAAAACGTGCTATAAGGTTGATAGGTGCCTAGATAAGAAAACGCACACAAAATTTAGGAATAACACTAAGCTGCGTACTAACGAAGAAGACGCCAAACTGTTAACCCTGAATGACTGGCGCGATGCGCTGATATTTTTTGGTAACTCTTGTGCTTATTGTGGCCACGTGCCTACAAAAGAAAGGAACGATTAACTAAGGACCACGTTGTACCTGTAACTGCGGGCGGAAGGACAACCAGGAAGAATGTCGTACCTGCCTGTAGTAAATGCAACGGTTCAAAATCAAATCAACCGTTAAAGAGATGGTATCCGAGACAACCTTTCTTTACGGATGACAGACATTCTAAAATAAAGGAGTGGTGTGATGAGCAGCAATGATTTAATCAGCGCGGATTTAGATATACGCCAGCTACAGCAAGCTCTAACACCAAGACTAACAAAATACATACCACTTAATCCAACACCAAAACAAACAGCTTTTTTATTAATGAACTCTATCAAAGAGATTCTGTATGGTGGGGCCGCTGGCGGAGGCAAGTCCATTGCTCAGCTTATGGGAGCTTTACAATTTGTAGATATACCGGGGTACAACGCCATACTGTTCCGGAAAACGTTTGCGGACCTTTCTAAGCCTGGCGCTCTGATGGATATATCAAAAGAATGGCTGATGCCGTTCGTAGAGCGCAAGGAAGTAAAATGGTCTGATAAAGAAAAAAGGTTTACATTCCCATCCAGTGCTACATTGACATTTGGTTACCTTGAAACTGTAAACGATATGTATAACTATCAGGGAGCTGAATATCAGTACATAGGCATGGATGAATGTACGCAAATAAACCCTGTTTGTTACAGATATTTGTTTTCACGTTTGCGCCGTGCTAAGTCTGTAAAGGTACCTTTAAGATTCAGAGCTACCTGTAACCCAGGTGGTGAATTCGGCGAGTACTATTACCAACGGTTCTTTGTAGAAGGTACCGAAAAAGGACGCATCTTTATACCGGCTGGTATAAAAGATAACCCATACTTGGATGAGGAAGAGTACAATGCTTCGCTTGATGAACTTGACCCAATAACAAGAGAACAGCTTAAAAACGGTAACTGGCAAATCCGCGAAGGTGGTGGACTGTTTGATAGAAAGTGGTTCACAATTGTAGATTATTCAAGTATACCAGAAAAAGCAAAAAGAGTAAGGTTTTGGGATTTAGCTTCTACTGACCCATCAAAGCGTAAAAGTAAGGATAAACGAGACCCTGACTATACTGTTGGTCTTAAACTTGCTTTTTATCAAGGCTTGTATTGGATTGAAGATATTGTCAGAGTACAGAAGACGCCTAAAGAGGTTCAGGAGCTTGTACAGATGACAGCCGAGTTTGACGGGCATAGCTGTGATATTGATATGGAGCAAGAACCTGGCTCCTCTGGCGATATTACGATTGACCATTATGCAAGAAATGTATTAGCAGGGTATGTCTTTAGGGGGGTACGCTCTACTGGTTCTAAAGCTGAACGCGCCAGACCAGCATCAACCGCGGCGCAGCAAGGCAGAATTATGATAAGTAATAAGTGTCGTAATATCTCTGAGTTTTTAGATGAAGCTGAGTTGTTTCCATACGGCATAAAAGATGATACAGTTGACGGCTTGTCTGGTTCTTTTAACCATTTTAGGAGCCCTGTTATTTTTGCATCACCAACTGGTGTAAATAAAGGACAATCATACTGGAAAAATATATGACGGAGGTGAAATGTAGTGACCGATGTAAAGGTGTCCAAAGGCAGAGCGCCTAATAACGTACATATGCAGCTTGGCGTATCTGGCTTGTATAGAACCGGTGGTTATGTACATGAGGAATTTGTATCAGCACTTAGGTGGCCAAGAGCCTATCGTGTGTATCAAGAAATGGCTGATAATGATCCTGTAGTTGGTGCTATACTATATATGGCCGAAATGCTCATAAGAAAAGCAGATTGGTCTGTAGAAAAAGCAAGTGAAGAACCAGTTGATGTAGAAGCTGCAAAATTTCTTGATTCATGCATGCATGATATGACTGTTTCATGGGCAACTACAATAACAGAAATTTTGTCCATGTTTACGTATGGGTTTAGCTTCCATGAGATTGTGTATAAGATTAGAAGAGGACCCGATGAAAAAGACAGTAGATACCAAAGCCTGTATTCTGACAATAGAATAGGATGGAAAAGAATACCCAGTAGAGCTCAATCAACTCTGTACGAATGGCTATTTGCTCCTGATAATGATATAAAAGCATTTATTCAGCAAGCCCCTCCAAACTACGCTATCGTTCCTATTCCGTTATCAAAAGGGTTGCTGTTTAGAACAAGAGTTGCTAAGGACAATCCTGAGGGTAAGTCATTATTACGTAACGCATACAGACCCTGGTATTTTAAAAAGCATATTGAAGAAATTGAAGGAATAGGTATAGAGCGCGACCTGGCCGGTTTACCTGTATTGCAGGCCCCTGAAGGCATGGATATTTGGAACCCTGATGATGCAACAATGGTTACTTTCAAAAACAATGCTGAAGAATTGATAAAAAACATCCGTAGAGACAGCAACGAAGGGGTATTGCTACCCCATGGCTGGGATTTAAAACTACTTTCTACTGGCTCTGCTAGGCAGTTTGATACTAATGCTATTATAAACAGGTATGACAATAGGATAGCTATAACTATGCTTTCTGATTTAGTACTTATTGGCGGTGAAGGCAAAACAGGTTCATTTGCTCTAGCAGATACTAAAAAATCAATGCTTGCTGCTGCATTAGAAGCGCAGATTCAAAATATAGCTGATATATTCAATAAGTATGCAGTGCCTAAATTATTCGCTTTTAATGTTTTTCCTGGTCTTACCGAATTACCAAAGATAAAACCAGGAGAAATTGAAACGCCTACATTAAAAGAATTAGCATTATTATTACGCGCAATGGGATTAGACATATCTAAGGATATGGAATTACAGAACTATCTTAGACGTGTAGCCAGTATGCCTGCGTTAAATAAGAAAACATTTGAAGAAGTGTATTCTGTTCAAGAAGGCAAAAAGAAAACTAGTGCTGGTGAAGACGATGATACCGCAGAAAATGATTTTGAGCAAAATGACTTAAATTACACAGGACAGTAAAGGAGGTATAGAAATGAGCATCTATCTTACTAAAGAGCACGATACAGTGGTTGTAAAGTCCAACGAGGATGAACAGCTTGTATTTGGTTGGGCCAATGTCTCTTTGACAAAGGAAGGAGATATTCCCCTTGATTGGCAAGGCGATATTATTCCTCCGCAAGTACTTGAAAAAGCCGCGTATAACTTTGTGCTTAAGTATCGTGAGACTGGTGAACAGCACACTGGTGAGTATAAAGGTATCCTAGTAGAATCTGTAATGTTTACAAAAGATAAGCAAAGGGCGCTTGGGCTACCTGAAGGTTTACTCCCTGAGGCTTGGTGGGTTGGTTTTTATATTCCTGACAAAGCAGTATACGAAAAGATTAAATCTGGCCAGTATAAAATGTTTTCAATCCAGGGCAGCGCTAAAAGATTACAAATTGATTAAAAATGAGCTATAATATACTCCATACCAACGTATAATATAAATGAGGAGGTGAGTTGTGTGCCTGCTATTATGCTGGAGTTAGAGGTGAACAGAGTTGACCTCGTTGACGAGGGAGCAAATTCTGAATCACATATAAAATTCTTTAAGAGAAAGGAGACGATAAAGCCTATGGATTTCGAGAAAATTCTGGAACAAATGAAGCCTGAGCATAGGCAAGTTATCGAGAAGGCTATAGAAGATGCTAAAACTTCTGCTAAGCAAGAAGTTGCTGGTGAGCTTCAAAAAGCCAAAGGTGACTTGGATGCTGCTACTGAGTTGGCTACTAAGCTACAAGGACAGCTTGATAGTTTGCAGGAAGAAATTACCAAGTCAAAGGAGCCTTCCATGGAGGAAGTTATCAAAGGGCTTGATCCAAAGGTACAGGAATTTTTTAAGAAACTGACAGCTCAAAAAGAAGCTGCAGAAACCTTGGCTAAACAGTTAAAAGAAGATGAAGATAAAGCTGCTGCTGTCGCTAAGGCAAAAGAACTTAAGCACTTACCTTTAGAAACTGAAAAACTGGCCGAAGTTATCAAAGGCGTTTCTGATGAAGTATTTGGTCTACTGAAAGCAGCAAACGAAGCAATCGAAAAAGGCGTGCTGCCTGAACTAGGTAACCAAGGTGATAACGGCAACGCTGCCGCTGACGCTTGGGCTAAAATAGAATCCAAAGCTGACGAAATTGCGAAGCGCGACAGTGTAACAAAACAAAAAGCTGTGCAAATCGCAGTCAGAGAAAATCCTGAGCTTTATAAACAATACTTGGATGGAGGTGCTAATTAATGCCTGCTTATGAAATTTTAAATCTAAGATTCAGCGCTATTGCTGGTGCAGCAGTTGCGCGTAGACGTTTTGTAAAAGCCGGCGCTAATGATACTGCAGTACAAGCAGGTAACGGCGAAGCTGCTATTGGCGTTTCTATAAATGCCCCTGCTCAGTACGAAATACTGGAAATAGTTGACGGCATAGCGTTAGTTGAAGCTGGTGCGGCTATTGAAGCTAACGCTATTGTACAGTCAGATGCTGATGGTAAAGCAGTAACCAGAACTGACGGAGTAGCATTAGGTACCGCGCTTACTTCTGCTGCTGCAGAAGGCGAGCTTATTTCTATTAAAACACCAGGGTGCGCAGCAGCATCAGATTTTGCACCTGCAGATGCAGTAGCTGATCTTGTTGCTGGTGCAGCTGATGGTGTTGCTGCTTCTCTTGCTACTGGTGTAATTAATGATAACAACGCTATTACTTATTTTGCCCAGAAGGTCGGAGAAGATGGTAATGACATTACAATTGCCCACATTGCCCCAGGTGCCGGTCCTGCTGCTTTAGATGTAGTTGTAGATGGTACAGATATAGTAGTTAACCTTGGTGTTGATGGTGCTGGTTCAATAACGTCTACTGCTGCTGATGTTATTGCTGCTATTGAAGCAGAAGATGCGGCTTTAGCTCTTGTTAGACCTGTAAGTTCAATTGCTGGTAATGTAACTTCCACTGGTGCCGGCACAATGGTAGCTATGGCAAAAACAGCGTTAGCTGGTGGTGTTGACTCCGAAGGGCAAGAATGCCTTGTAAAAGTAAATGAGTTACTGGCAAGCCTTAGAGCTGCTGGACTCTTAGCAGTATAATTAGAGAGAGAGGAGATGATTAGATGCCTACCAAAGCTGAAGCTCATATCGATAGGGCGCTAACCAATATATCCGTAGCCTACATGCAGGAAGAGAAAAACTTTATCGCAGATAAAATTTTCCCTGTGGTTCCTGTAAAAAGGCAGTCTGACATTTACTACATCTATAAGAAAGGCGACTTTTTCCGTGACGGAGCGAAAGTTCGTGGCGCTGCTACTGAATCTGCTGGCGGCGACTATGGTGTAGAAGCGTCCAACCCGTATTACTGCAAAGTGCAGGCCTTCCATAAAGATGTTAGTCCGCAAGAGCGCGCTAACTATGACCAGCCCTTGGATGCTGATCAAGACGCAACTGATTTTGTATCTCAGAAAATGCTCATTAGACGTGAGCGTGAATGGGCAAGCAAATACTTTACCACCGGTATATGGACAACTGAAGTTAAAGGTATTGCTGGTGGAAATGGCGTTACGCCTGGTGCTACTGAAGCTATTCAGTTTGACTTTGCTGATTCAGATCCTGTTGGTGTAATAACCAATAGAGCAGTTCAGATGGCCGGTATAACAGGTTACAAGCCCAACAAAATAGCAATGTCTCCATATGTATTCAATGCACTCAAAAACCATGAAGATATTCTTGACCGTATTAAGTATACCCAAAAGGGCATTGTAACTACCGACCTTTTGGCCACTCTGTTTGAAGTCGATGAAGTTCATGTTGCCTGGGGTGTTGTAAACTCAGCAAACGAAGGCGCAGCTGACGCAATTGATTTCATTATGGGTAAGCACCTTTTGCTGTGCTATGCTAACCCACGGCCTGCCCTTAAGAAAGCCTCTGCCGGCTACATTTTCTCCTGGACTGGTCTTGAAGGTTCTGGCGCATATGGCAACCGTATTGTGCGCTTGCCTATGGACATGCTTGGTCTTGGTACTGAGCGTATTGAAGGTGAACTTGCTTTCGATGCAAAAGTTATCGCCCAGGACCTCGGCGTATTCTTCAAAGATATAGTAAGCTAAAGGCATGCTAGTAGTTAAAAAATCTTTCAGGTCCTTAGGTAAGTTTTACGATGTAGGGTCGGTTATTACTGACCCTACTTCGGTAAAACTACTGAAGTCTAAAATAAACTTCGGCAAGATTATAGTCCTTGAGAAAGCAACACGTGGATTAGACGCAATTATACTGCGTTTAGAAGCTAAGGCTGGCAGGCCACTTAAAGAAGAACTTTTATTACTACTTGATGAAGAGGCCACATTAACAGAACCACCGGTAACAGAACCACCGGTAACAGAACCACCGGTAACAGAACCACCGGTAACAGAACCACCGGCAACAG
>Ga0265293_10010024_pt1 | contig 13380 bp, 10 predicted proteins | sample Munlanlewell138R_FD_192505 | JGI IMG/M metagenome (GOLD analysis project Ga0265293, IMG submission 192505) | Leachate microbial communities from a municipal landfill in Southern Ontario, Canada - Leachate well 138R | ecosystem: Engineered > Solid waste > Landfill > Unclassified | place: Canada...
GCCATGATTCTAGTGTCTTGTTATTTTTTATTTGTTAACTCTCCCTCCGAGCTGGCGCCAGAAGAAGATATGGGCTTCCTGTTCTACATGTTGGAGACTGACCCTAATACGAGCTTGGAGTATGTAGAGCGCTACGGGGATGAGCTGGCTAACATTACGCGAAGCATTCCAGAAATCGACAATAACTTTCTTTACAGCGGAGTAAATGTTACAGCGCCATCAAGCACCAACGGTGGCTTCGGCGGCTTTGTTTTCAAACCCTGGAATCAGCGCAGTCGCAGTACGAATGAGATTTTAGCAACAGAAATTCAGCCGCAGCTGGACACGATTTCTGGCGCACAGATTGTGGCTATAGTACCTAGCTCTATGCCTATTACAGGTACCTTTCCTGTTGAGTTCGTCATCGGTACGACCGATAGCCCACAGCTACTGCACCAGGTCGGCGAGGACATTTTGGCGCGTGCCTATGCCAGTGGTAAGTTCATCTTCCTCAATGGTGATATTAAGTATGATCGCCCCAGGCAACAGATTCTCATAGATCGCGACAAGGCGGCACTGATGGGGGTAGATATGCAGACCCTAAGCAATGATCTTAGTACGTTCATGGCCGGCGCTTTCGTTAATCGTTTCTCCATGGACAACCGCTCTTACCGGGTGATCCCGCAGGTGCAGCGTCAAGATCGCTTGAGTACAGAGCAGTTGGCAGGTTATTACACTCGTGCCAGCAACGGCCAGCTGGTGCCTCTAGCGACTCTAATACACTTTGAAGATGATGTTCAGCCGCAGGTGTTGAAGCGCTTCCAGCAGCTTAATGCCATGACTATTTCTGGTGTGCCGCGTCCCGGAGTGTCATTGGGGGATGCTCTGGCAGAAATGGAGAAAATAGCGGGGGAGGTGATGCCCTATGGTTATAGTGTGGACTATTCTGGTGAGAGTCGTCAGTACAAGCGCGAAGGCGCGACACTTGTTTTTACTTTTTTCTTTGCTCTTCTGGTGATCTATCTAGTCTTGGCAGCGCAGTTTGAGTCTTTCCGTGACCCCTTTATCATGTTGGTCACAGTACCAATGTCCATCTGTGGTGCTCTGCTTTTCCTCAATATTTTAGCTATGTTCCAGGTGCCGGGGGCCACATTAAATATTTATTCACAGGTGGGGCTGCTGACGTTGATAGGAGTGATTTCTAAGCACGGTATTCTGATCGTGGAGTTTGCCAACCGTTTACAGTTGGAGGGTTACAGCAAGCGCGAGGCCATTGAGGAAGCGTCATCCATCCGTTTGCGCCCGGTACTGATGACTACTGCAGCCTTAGTGCTGGCAATGATACCTCTTCTCTCTGCGACAGGGCCTGGTGCGGTGTCACGCTTCTCCATGGGGTTGATTATTGCTGCGGGTATGACTATTGGAACACTCTTTACCCTTTATGTGCTTCCTGCAGTGTATCTCTATCTCGGTCGCGACTATAGCGGCAGGCGGGCTGCTCAGGAGGCAGCGGCGCAAACAGTTGGTGAGGCCAGCCCAGTCTGATATTGCATGGCCAATGAAACAGTAATTGTTTTTATTATCATCGGCATCACCGCTGTCTTGATGATGAGCAGTCGTGTGCGTTTCGATCTGGTAGCACTGCTGGTGGTATTGGCGCTGATCCTGAGTGGTGTCCTTACTGTTAATGAAGCCCTGGCGGGCTTCGGCAGTCCGGTGCTCGCTATGGTTGCAGGCTTGTTGGTGTTGGGCGAGATGTTGTCGCGCACCGGAGTGGCGCGGAAGGTTGGAGACTGGGTGCTGAGGCGTGGAGGCCACAGCGAAACTCGTCTACTAGTGATGGTGATGGGAGGAGCTGCCCTGCTCGGTTCGGTAATGAGCTCTACTGCTGTGGTGGCTCTGTTCATTCCCATAGTGATGCGCATTGCCTCTGAAACCCGGCTTAATGCATCACGGATGCTGATTCCTTTATCTTATACAGCACTGATCTCGGGCATGTTGACCTTGATCGCTACACCTCCCAATATTGTTGTTCATGAGCAACTCAAAAGCGCTGGCTACCAGGGCTTTGGCTTTTTCAGCTTTTCGCTTCTGGGGTTAGCTGTGCTAGCAGTGTGTATTCTCTACGTACTGATTGTGGGGCGTAGACTACTCGGCCCCAAATTTTACGATCAGCTGAGCCCCCAACTTAGCCGCTCAATAGAAGATATCTGGCTGGAGTACAGTCCCGGTAATACCTGTCTGGCGGTGCGTGTCGAGCCGGAGTCGGAGCTGGTGGGAGTGTCGGTGAAGGATAGTCGCTTCAGTTCTTACAATACCCACATCGTGGGTATCTTGCAGCGTCGGCGTGGCCGCAGAGATCGAGTTGTGTTCCCGTTGGCAAGTACTGAGTTGGTGGCTGGTGCTATCCTGGTCGTGGTAGGTAGACCAATTGATGTCGAGCGACTGACCTCAGAGAAGTCTTTGACTCTGGTGCCGGCTTGCAGGAAGGACAAGAATCGCTGGTTGTGGGATATCAGCGCCGCTGCTATCCAGGTTCAGCCAAAGTCCAGGCTGTTGGACAGCCCCTTGCGAGAGAGCGAGCTTTGCTCCACATACGGTGTTCAGGTGTTGGGCATGAGGCGAAACTCCAAGGTTATGGAAGGTTACGAAGGTAACAGTTTGCACCCATCTGACAACCTGTTTGTGGTTGGCGCCTGGGCCAGCATCCAGCAGCTGAGCCAAAACACGGATGACTTTGTGCTGATAGAGATACCTCGTGAACACCGGGACAGGGTGCCCTCCCCAGAGCGGTTGAGAATGTCGCTTTTGATTATTGCAGGTATGGTGTTGCTTGCTGTGTTTAATGTGGTGCCATTAGTGGCGGCGGTCTTAATGGCTTCCATCGCTGCAGTAGTCACCCGCTGTCTAACAGTGGAAGACGCTTACCGTTCTATCCACTGGGGGAGCTTGATACTGGTTGCTGGCATGCTGCCCTTGGCTCACGCCCTGGACAAAACAGGTGGAACAGGTGTGGTGGTGGACAGTCTGATGTCGCTAATGGGAGAGCCTGGCCCGTATAGATTGATGACAATGGTGTTTTTCCTTACAGCAACTATCGGGTTGTTATTGCCGAACCTTGCATCTGCATTGTTGATGTCGCCCGTTGCGATCTATGCAGCCTCGGTGCTAAACGCCTCGCCTTATCCTTTTGCTGTGGCTGTCGTGATCGCTGCCTCGTCATCTTTTTCCACACCTGTGGCAACTCCTGTAGTCTCTTTGGTGGTATTGCCTGGGCGCTATCAGTTTGTGGACTTTATTAAAGCTGGTTTGCCATTGCTGTTTCTTACCTATTGCGTCACGATGATTATTGCACCGCGGTTGTTTCCCTTTTTTCCTGCCTGACCAGATTTACTATGCTACATTGTTTTGTGTCAACAACATAATAGAGAACTGTGAGTAAGCTGCTGGCTACAATGTGTGTTTCAATGCGTCAGGTGTGTTACGCAATAACTAGCGTGGTGGGTGAGCAATGAGCAGTGTTAGTAAAATAGATCTTGTCGAAGGCATTTTGCTGAGAGCGGCGGAACAGCTTGGTGATGTGACACAATTAGCGATGGAGCACTATTATCACCAGTACCCTGACGCCAAGGCGTCCTTTGAACACCATGGTCTTGGTAACTGTGCCAAGCTTGAGGGGGAGATGGTAGAGAATGCTCTGTACTGTCTGATGTACTGGTTTGAAACACCGTATGAAATTGAGATTCTCCTTGGCGAGTCTGTACTCCACCACAGTGACACTCTCGATGTTTCTCCTCACTGGTATAGCGAATTGATCGATTCAACAGCGGCAGTGATAGGCGCCACTATCCCTGCAGAGAATAATGAAGAAGTAGCAGTGTGGGAGGAGTTGCGGGCAGATCTAAGGGCCTTGGTCGACGAGTGCAGCCAGTACACTGCTCAGCCTATTAGTGCTCAAAGCAGGTAGGACCTGTTCACACTACTTGAACAATCCCTAAGTGATGCACATCGTATAGTCTGAGTTACTTGTTTTGACTAGGGGCTGTGCGTACTGCCAGTAAGTGGTTGAGAGCAGCTACCAGCTCCAGTGGGCGATCAAGCATCAGGTGATGGTAGGCATCTGGGACCAGGATCAGTTCACCGTGGTTAGGAAAGCTTTCCAGTACCTGACGAGGCAAGTCGTTGCTAGTAAACATGCTCCGTTCCCCGTAGATACAGTCTACTGGAGTACGGACCCGGGCTGGAATGGCCTTGCCCAGAACTTCACCATAGAGTGTGTCACCGCTGTGGATTGCTGGGTCAAACTTCCACTGCCAGCCGCCCCTCGTTGGGGTGCAAGAATGGTAAGCAACAAAATCCTTCAGGAGCTGTATCGCTGTTGGCTGGGATGGGATCAGGCGAAAGTCCGCTATGCATTCAGCTTGGGTAGCGCGTATTCGGTGGTTGTTCCTGCTGTTAATAGGCCATGGGGGAGTGTCAGTGTCAAAACGTATCATGGTGTCGACAATGATGCCGTGATTGAACAGTTCCGGTGCCAGCGCCATGGCGCGTGCCGCCTGGGCGCCGCCGAAGCTGTGCCCGATCACGGTGGTTTGCTCGATATTGTGCTGCCGCAGCAGGCTGATGACAGCATGGGCAAAGCAGGCATCGTCGTAGCTGGTGAGGTGGCTGCTGTCCCCCATGCCGGGCAGGTCGAGCGCTGCCACCCGATAGCGATCGGTAAAAAATGGTATCAGATAGCTCCACCAGTGAGCGTGGCCTGAAAAGCCGTGTAGAAAGAGCAGCGTCGGGCGTGAGCTATCGTGCCAGTTCCAGCTGAGAAAGTGGACCCGACTCTTGGCTGCTGTGGCGCTGTCAGATACTTCTATATAACGCGACTCACCGGGTTGACGCAGGTTGTCGACAAACCACTGGGGTGCGTCCGGTGGGGGAGTAAAGGGACCGCTCTCGGCCAGGCTCATTCGGCTGGTGCTCATTGGCTGCTGATGCCTCTCTGTCGAAGTACTGAGTGAAAGAGCATAGCGGCCTGGCCGCTACAAGGCGATAGATGACCTCATCAGGCGGCAACTACATTGCCGGCAATGCGTTCCCGCGCCTGTTGCAGTGCCTGCTCGGCAATTTCGCTGCCCATATTCAGGCCCTCGGCGTAAATGAACTCGATATCGGTCACTCCCATCAAGCCGAAGATATGGCGGATGTAACTGCTTTGGGTATCCAGCTCGGTGTTCTGATATTGGCCGCCACGGGTAGCGATAACGTAGACCTGGCGATCTTGCAACAACCCCTCAGGGCCATTGGCGGTGTAGCGGAAGGTTTCTCCCGCGCGGGCGATATGGTCGATATAAGCCTTCAGGGTGGATGGTAGCCCCAGGTTATACATGGGCAAGCCGAGCACGACGGTATCCGCACGCCGCCATTCATCAATCAAGGCATCCGAAAATTTCACTACGGCCTGTTGCTCGGCGGTGCGCTCGTCGGCCGGGGTGATGAAAGCGGCAAAGCGGGAGGCGTCCAGGTGGGGCACGGGTTGTGCCGCCAGGTCGCGGTGAATCACTTTGGTGGCCGAGCCCTGGGTGGAGAGCTGGTTGACAAAGGTGTCGGCCAGTTCAGTGGATTTGCCCTGTTCGCCAAAGATGCTGCTGCTGATGTAGAGAAGAGTATTCATAGGATTACCTCGCAATGTCTATGCTGCTATTGCACCACTAAGCTGGGTTGTTAAACAGCATGTCCAGCCAGTCAATTTCATCAATAAATTTGATCGATTGAGTGTATCGGGCTGCAGCTCAGCCTGGTTCAGGCCTGAATGCTGCCCTGGCTACTCAGATGATGTCAGCCTCTTCTTCAGTGGGAGTGGGACTCCAGGCGGCCTTGCGGGCCAAAAAGCTCTCTACCAACAGGTCCATGCGCTCTTGGTCATAGGGCAGCAGGGCACCGATGGCCAGCTGCTTGCTGCCGCGTCCTACCACGCGTTTGTTGCTGTCGCTGACCACAAAGTCGAGAGTCACTGCGCCGCGCTTGCCGTTGAGCTCAAGGTGTGCCCCGGCATGAGCCAGCCGCGGGGCGCTGAAGTTCAGGTCGTCAAACGAGAGCGTCATGCTTTCGTAGATCACCAGGGGGCGATCGGGATTGATCATCACGCCACTGTCAGCCAGCAGGGGTACCAGGATATGGGGGAAGTTGTGCCCGGAAAATGCGACGTATTCACGAATCAGCGACTCACACTGGGTTGGTTCCCGCTGGGTAGCGCCGCCGAAAGTCATTTCCAGCAGCGGCTTGCCCGCAGTGTTTAACACTTGTCCCCGCTCCTCGATGGCAATGGGAAAATTCACTGCGACACCGTCGCCTACCATGCCGGTAAAGGAAAACGCCATTTTGTGACGCAGTCCGTAGCGGTTGACTGCCAGGGCAAACAGCAGGTCGCCGGGGACGCAGAAGCGGCGGCTGTCCTCGTCGTGGATGGGGTTGAAATCACCGGCCATTTGCTTGGCGAAGTCACTGCCTTGGCGGGCCCCAACGGCCAGGGTCACTTCGTCAGCAGTGGTCGCGATAACGCTGTGGTAGGGGTCGAGAAAGGAGGGCGCACTATCGAAAGCCATCAGGACAGCCTGCTCTTGAAGTCATCGTAGCCAAACTCGCGGACCACTTCCAGCTCGTCGCTACGAGAGTCCCACAGAGCGATGGCGGGTAGCGCGATGCCGTTGAAGGTAGAGGTTTTGACCATGGTGTAGTGGGCCATGTCGTCAAACATCAGCCGTTGGCCGATCTGCAGTGGTTTATCAAAGCTATAATCGCCGATCACGTCGCCAGCAAGGCAGGTCATACCGCCGAGTCGGTAGGTGTGCGCCAGCTCGCCGGGTTCTCCGGCACCAAAGATACCTGGGCGATAGGGCATCTCCAGGGTGTCAGGCATATGACAGGTGGCTGAGGTGTCGAGAATCGCCTGTTGCATGGTGCTGAAGGGGGTATCGAGCACCTCACTAACCAGCACCCCGGTGTGAATGGCCAATGCCTCGCCGGGCTCCAGATAGACTTGTACGTTGTACTTGGCAGCAAAGGCTTTCACGGCAGAGATGAGTTGATCGACCTGGTAATCCTCACGAGTAATATGGTGGCCGCCACCGAAATTCACCCACTTCATACGGTGTAGATAGGGGCCGAATTTCTCTTCTACGGCCTGCAGGGTGCGCTCCAAGGGTAGAAAGTCCTGTTCGCACAGGGTGTGGAAGTGCAGGCCGCTGATACCGTCAAGGTTCTGACCGGTAAACTCGGAGAGTGGAATGCCCAGTCGTGAACAAGGTGCGCAGGGATCATAGAGGGGCACGGCGCCTTCGGAATGTTCGGGGTTGATGCGTAGACCGAAGCTCAGTTCGGGCCGCTGCTGTTGGGCGGCGCGCAGCAAAGGCTGAAAGCGGTGCCATTGGCCGAAGGAATTGAACACCACATGATGGGCGAAGGTGAGAATTTCCTTCAAGTCGGTCTCACTGAAGGCCGCGGAATAGACATGCACCTCACCGCCGTATTCGTCGCGGCCAAGCAAGGCCTCGTGCAAACCACTGGCACAGATACCCGATAGGTAGCGAGCGGTGAGCGGCCCTAGCTTCCACAGTGAAAAGGCCTTCAGTGCCGCCAGGATTTTGGCTCCACTCTCATCCTGCACCCGGCGCAGCACCTGCAGATTTTTCTCGACAGCGGCCACATCCACTACAAAGCAGGGTGAAGGTACGCGGCTGGGATCGAAGCGTTGGAAGCTAGTGGACTGCACTGTTATTCCTCACGAGTGAAAAGGCAGGGTTGCGAAGATAGGGATTATACCCGGGAGCGAGGTGCACGGGCATGGTCTGCGGATCGGAGGGGTATCGAGGAGGTGAAGTAACACCTGTTGCAGCAAAGCTCGCCGCCCTTGGGTGGGGATGGCAGGTAGAGTACAATCCCACCCCCTAAAGCTGAGCGGCCCTGGCCGTAGATGATTGCCAGCGGAGCCCTGCATGAGTGAAGCCCACACCCCTCTCGCCGACCGTCTTCATGAATGGCTGCGTAATGCCCGGATTGACTACTATCTGTGCAACCACTGCAATGGCCTGCACTTGAGCGCTCTTCAAGGCTTGGCCGGGGTGGTGGAAAGCCGCCTGTTTGTGGAGGAATGGGGCCTGCTGATCAGCACCGAGTACGTGGTGCGCCCCACGGCCATTCTGCCTTTGGCAACGGATCTGGGTCGTCTCAATGCCGGTTACCCGAGCCTGAAGCTATTTCTCGACATTATTGATGATGCCATGCCGCAGTTGGTTGCCGGCTCCACGGTGCTCACCGGTGCGGGTATCAGCGAAGCCCAGTTCGTCTTGTTCGTGACTACGACACAAGAGTTGATGAGCAGCCTTGCCAGTGAGCTGGCAGAGCTGGATTTCCTGCTGCCGGAAGAGGGCCAGCAGCTAGCACCGAGCCGCCAGTTCCACTGACGGGCAAGGGGGTGCGGGAGCTTGGCTCTACTTTGCTCCTGTAGAGTTGTTTCTCTGTTCTCTATTGTTGACAGCGCGGCGAATGCCTATAGTCATTGCATCTTCAGCAAGCGACAGGACATCCCATGAACGCACCCACAGGAAATGGTCACAGTAAGCTGGAGCAGATCGCTTTCCTGGTTTGCCTGGTGCTGGTCACCGTGCTGTTTTTTTATTTGCTCAAGCCCTTCTTTGCTGCTCTGTTTTGGGCCTGTGCTATCGGCCTGGTCTTTTTCCCGGTACGGACCTGGCTGGATGGCCAGTGGGGCAGGCGTCCGAACACTAATGCCTTGGTCACCCTGCTGCTGTGCGTGGTCGTAGTGGTGATGCCAGTGCTGGGTCTGTTGTCGTCGGTCTTTCAGGAGGGCGCACGACTCTATCAGCGTATCGATGCTGGAGAAATCCGCCCCGAGGCCTATATTGACCAGGTGCGCAACGCGCTGCCACAGATTCAAGGCATGCTCGACCGCGTCGGTATCGAGACAGATTCCCTGCGGGAGCATGCTTCCAAAGCCGCGGTGACGGTCAGCCAGTTTGTGGCCAAGAACGCCCTTTCCGTAGGTCAGAGTACTTTCCAGTTTTTCTTGCACCTGTGCCTGATGCTCTATGTTACTTTCTTTTTGTTGCGCGACGGGCCGCGGTTGGTGGAAATGCTGGTGCGTGCCTTGCCACTGGGTGATGAGCGCGAGCGGCTGCTGTTCAAAAAGTTTGCCGAGGTGACGCGCGCCACCATCAAGGGCAACCTGGTCGTGGCGGTAGTGCAGGGGGCTTTGGGAGGCCTGATCTTCGCGATTCTGTCCATCCCGGGCGCGGTATTGTGGGGAGTGGTGATGGCCATTCTGTCACTGCTGCCAGCTGTGGGTGCCGGTCTGATTTGGGGACCAGTGGCGATTTACCTGTTCGCTACCGGCGAGGTGATACAAGGGTTGGTGTTGGTGGTGTACGGAATACTGGTGATCGGCCTCGCGGACAACGTATTGCGGCCTATCCTGGTGGGGCGTGATACCAAGTTGCCGGATTGGCTGGTACTGCTTTCTACGCTCGGGGGCTTGGTGACCTTCGGCATCAACGGTTTTGTCATCGGGCCGCTGATCGCCGCTTTGTTTATTGCTTTTTGGCAGATCTTCAGCCGCGATTTCAGTGGCAAAGATATCGGTGGGGTCTCGAAGGGTGCTACCGAGCCGGCTGACCTTGACCCTATCGAAAGTGACGAAGCGGTTTTGCCCAGCGCGGGGAGTAACAAGGCGGAGTCGTAGAGTTAGGCCGGGGGTGAAATATCCCGGTCGCAGCACTTTTTGATTATACTTTTGTCCAAATTTTTCATGGCAGACGCGTCCGCTGTTCCTGCCGGATTGGTTGTCGCCCCGCTTTCTATTCCATCCCTCATCGAGAATCTGTTTCATGCCGTGTCTTCGTCAAGGCGTTGCTTTCAGGGTGTTTGCTGTTCTGATCCTGCTGTCCGGCACCAGCCATGCTGGCGAGATTACTATGCCGCTTAACCTCGACCTGACACTGGTTACCAAGGCTCTCCAGCAACAGTTGTTTCTCGGCCCGGAAGGTCGCGCAGAGGTATTTTCCGACAGCCTCGACTGCAATGTGCTCAGCCTCTCGGAGCCCCGTGTCGAAGGTACTCAGGACGGGCGCTTGAAAGTGATTACTCGGGCACAGGCACGTTTTGGCACCCCCCTCGGCGGACGTTGCCTGGTACCTTTGAGCTGGAGCGGAGTGATTGAGACACTGGAAGAGGTCACGGTTCTGCCCGGTAGTGCGATGCTGTCATTCCGTGTGGTGGACTCCAATATCCTGCGCGCCGATGAAGAGGGCCGGGCCTTGCCAGGTGCTGTCTGGAGTTGGGTAAAGCACCATATACATCCTCGGTTAGGGGCGATAACTGTCAACCTCAACCCGGCACTGCTGGCTCTGCAGGAGCTGCTACAGGAAGCGGTGCCCGCCGATGTTGAACAGCGCTTTGCGGTAGCTGACTCCTTGCGCCTCAGGGAGGCTAATGCTGGGCCGGACGGGCTGGAGATTGTGCTCGCGATGGTGGCACCGGATATCCGCGACAACAGCTTGTCGGCAGGGCCTCAGCCCGATTTCGACAATGCTGAGCTGGCACAGTGGGATGAGGCCTGGCAGGCGTGGGAAGGGTTCGCTAGCTGGCTGATTCTCACGCTGGCAGAGCAGGCTGGCCCAGAGCTACGCGAGGTGCTGGTGGAGATCCTGTTCGATGCCCGACACCAGCTGCGCGACGCCCTGGTGGTCGGACCACCGCGCTCTGGAGGAGAGGAGCGAGACCCGGTGCGCGATCTGTTTCTGTCCACTTGGGCACGGTTGGCGCCCTTGCTTGGCAGTGGCGTCGACCAGCTGTCCCTGCCCGGTGCCGACTTGCTGCAGCTGGCCGCTTTCATCAGCGCTGCCGACGCTCTGCAGGCCCTCGACAGCGCTGCTCCCCATTTGGGTGTGAGTATCGACCAACACACCCTGCGCGTGCTGGCGAGAATGCTGGTGCCAGAGGTCAGTGATCAAGCGTTGGCCTATCACACGGCCGTCGATCCTCGTTTGCGACAATTGCTCGGGCTAGCTCCTGCTCTGGAAGTGCCGGCGCACAGCCCTCTACCTTTTCTGTGGGTGATCCCACGCGCTGAAGCATCGCTTATCGATAGCACGTTGGTGAAAAGCCTCACCGGCTGGGTGCCGGAGCGCAACGAGGTCGATGAATATTTGCAGGCAGTAGAAAAACTGCTGGATGCCAGTATCCGCGTCGAGCGGGAGAAGGGCAAAGTGCCGGTGGAATTCATGCGGGTCTACGAAGACCTGGTGCGCGCCACGGCGTGGCAGGAAAGCTGCTGGCGCCAGTTTGTCAGCCGCGAGGGGCGAGTACAGCCGATCCAGTCACCCGCCGGTGCTGTCGGACTGATGCAGATCAGCAAGCACGTGTGGCGGGGAGTTTATGACCTCGAAGGACTGCATGACAACATTGCTTATAATGCGCGAGCTGGCAGTGAAATCCTCACCCACTATTTAGTGGACTACGCCATCAAGCGCGGGGAGCACACTATCAATGGCAACCCCGACGACCTGGCGCGGGCCACCTACGGGGTGTATAACGGTGGACCGCGCCATCTGACTCGTTACCGCAATCCCGACACTAGTCGACACCTGCAAAGTATCGACAGGGCATTCTGGAACAAATACCAAGAGGTTCGCGAACAGGGCGCGGAAGCTGTACGGCAGTGTTATGGGGGGTGACGCTTGGCTGAGCGTCGCCGGCTCACTGTTCCTCTGCCAGCAGCTCCACAACGTCGCGACCAAAGTCAGCCAGAATGCGCATCCCGGTCCGGAACACTTCGATAGCTTCCTCGCAGGTCATCTGTTCGGCAACAGGAATGCCGTCGTGCTCTGCCAGACTCTCCCGGGTTGCCGCGGGGTCGTTGAGCATCATGGCGGCGGTAATGGTGTTGTCGAACACATCGCCGAGGTCGCTGTTGATCTCGGCTACTTCCTCCAGCACTTCGCCCCACACCTCGTCGAGCCAGTCGAAGCCGATTAACACCCCGTCGCAGAACTGGCGCAGCGCTTCAGTAGGTTCGTCGTCCTTGTCGAGTCTGCAACCCGCTGGCAGGGGGAGCTCGCTATCGGTAGAGAGAACGCGATCCCAGGCGGCCCTCAATTGGCCGAGTTGATCATTGAATGCCTCTGCGTCCGCAGCGGAGCGAAAAGCAGGTTGTGGCAACTCACCACTGGCATCGAGGAAGGCCAGCGGTGACCACTCCTCGGCCTCAATGACATCCGGTGCCGACGCGATAGCCAGTGCGAGACCAGACAGCGTGTAGGGAGGCAATACCTGGTTGCTGATGCCAAAGCGTGCTGCCAGGTCAGACAACTGTTGGTGATCGTAATCGAGCTGCATGGGAGTACTCCGCAAGGAGGCAGGAAGACAGCGGCATGATACACCCAAACGGCGAGTACCATGCCACACGGAGAGCGGTAATTTGTCCTGTCTGGCAGGGGCCCTGCCAAATCCTTATAGCTTGTAATCCTCGATCACAGCCCAAGGCAGGCCATACCTGTTGAGATCTTCCATAAAGGGATCGGGATCCATCTGTTCCATATTCCATACCCCGGGCTTTTTCCACTTGCCTTCCAGCATCATTTTGGCACCGATCATGGCGGGCACCCCGGTGGTGTAGGAGATAGCCTGGGAGGCGACTTCCTTGTAGCAGTCCTGGTGATCCTTGATCTGATAGACGTAAACGGTCTTTTCTTTGCCGTCCTTGATGCCGGTGACCACACAGCCGATGCAGGTCTTGCCCACAGTGCGGGGGCCGAGGCTGGCGGGGTCGGGCAGCAGGGCGCGGAGGAACTGGATTGGCACGATCTGCTGGCCCTGGAACTCCACCGGCTCAATGCCGGTCATGCCCACATTGCCCAGCACTTCGAGGTGCTTGAGGTAGCTTTCCCCAAAGCTCATCCAGAACTGGGCGCGCTTCAGGGTGGGGAAATTCACCACCAGGGACTCCAGCTCTTCGTGGTACATGCGGTAGATGTTGTAGGTGCCCACATCCTCGGGACAGGTGAACTCCATGTTCTTCGACATGGCCGGGGTGGTGATGAACTCGCCATTTTCCCAGTGGCGGCACTCGGCGGTGACTTCGCGGATATTGATTTCCGGATTGAAGTTGGTGGCGAACGGGTAGCCGTGATTGCCGCCGTTGACGTCGATGATATCGAGGGTGTGGATCTCATCAAAATAGTGCTTGGCGATCCAGGCAGTGAAGACGTTGGTGGCACCGGGATCGAAGCCGGAGCCGAGCAGCGCCATCAGACCGGCTTGCTTGAACCTGTCGCGGTAGGCCCACTGCCAGTGGTACTCGAACTTGGCGGTGTCCAGTGGCTCGTAGTTGGCGGT
>Ga0265293_10010025_pt1 | contig 13380 bp, 13 predicted proteins | sample Munlanlewell138R_FD_192505 | JGI IMG/M metagenome (GOLD analysis project Ga0265293, IMG submission 192505) | Leachate microbial communities from a municipal landfill in Southern Ontario, Canada - Leachate well 138R | ecosystem: Engineered > Solid waste > Landfill > Unclassified | place: Canada...
AAATAACCAATCATCTTCGTATATATGAATTAAATGTATTCCTTTTTCTTCACAAAGCTTGGTCTTGTTCAAATGATAATCTTTATCTACATATAATTCATTATGCCAATATAAATCATTAAATTCAAAAGCTAACTTCAAATCCGGTAAATATACGTCTACTTCTAACGGAGATATAATAGCCCTCGAATTTTCTATAACTTCACCATCATAATTTTCTTTTATAAAGTCAAATAATTCTTTTTCGGATTTAGAAATTCCACATGAATTACAAAATTTACATCCATTTTTTCCATTAAAATGATTATCTGGTCTTTGATAAAAATAATGTTCGTGTTTTTTACAAAAAATTTTAACTGGAGTTTGTATATTTTTCATTACAACATTATCATATGAAAACAATTCCGAATTGTGTTTTTTACACGATCTATTTATGAATTCTTTTATGTTAATTCTATGGTCTATTCCTCTTTTCTTGTCAGAACATTTTTTACATTTATGTCCTTTTAAATGAGAAATAGCATCTTGTTCAAATATTCCATGTTTAGGACATATTATTTTAACCTTACTATGTATTCCATTATAATTAACCAAAGAATAATCATAATCTTCTCCATGAACTTTTTTCGATTCTTCTATAAATTGTTTTGTGTTCTTTTTTATATTACCATTACAAAAAGAACATCCTTGTTTTCTCAAATGCAATATAGGACGCTGTAAGAATATTTTATTACATCTATTACATACTATTTTAACCTTAGTATTACTATTTTTATATTCAACTAATGAATAATCATATTTGTTTCCGTGTATTTGTTTTGATCTTTGTATAAAATCTTGTGTATTTAATTTTTTATTCTTAGAACAATTAGGACAACCATTACCAACAATATGTTTTCCTGGTTTTTGTTCAAATATATCGTGAGTAGGACAAATAATTTTAACCTTAGTATTACTATTTTTATATTCAACTAATGAATAATCATATTTACTTCCATGAGTTTTTTTTGCTTTTTCTATAAATTGTTCTGTTGTTAATCTTTTACAATTAGAACATTTTGGACAAGATTGACCTTTAATATGCATGTTTGGTCTTTGTTCAAATATTCCATGTTTAGGACATACAATTCTAACTTTAGTATGTTTATTCTTATAATCTACCAATGAATAATCATATTTATTTCCATGAATTTTTTTAAACATAGTTAAAATTTCATCATATTTATACATTTGATCTCCTTGTTAGATTTAAAAATTAAAGAGATAATCCTTACTCAACAAGGTTTCAGGAAAGGTATGGCCATACCCTGTCTCTCTTTAAAATTATTTATTTAATTCTTATGTGTACTTCAATCTTATATCAGAAAATGAAATACCTGTTCTTGTTACAACTGTAGTGAATTGTATAAATTCTGCGGTTCTTATTGGTTGTACATAAATATCAACATTCAATTGATTTGAATCTATTACTAATGGAGTATTATTAGACTCATCACAAACAACTTCATATGTTGTTAATCCACCAGCAGATTGAATACTTGCTAAAAATTCATCAACAATAGTAAATATTTGCAATCTTGTTAAATCATTATTGTTTTCAAAAACAAAAGGTAATAATGCTCTTTCGATGTTATTCTCAATAAACAATAAGTTTCTTCTAACATTGATTCTATCCAATGCTGATCTCTTTAATTGAGCAGTCTTTTGTCCCCAAATAACAAATCCAGTTCCTCTTATCCATTTAATTGCATTGATATTTCTATCATACATTCTACCAATCTCATTAGTATTATATATCTTTCTCTGATCTATAACAGGAATTGTTGCTCTATCCATACCAGCAGGAGCATCCCACGGAAATCCTATATTATCTACTCTTGCAAATACAGAAGCAGCAAATATAGCATTAGATAACCAAACATCCCTATCATTAAACTGATCATATATTTTACTATATCCAGCATATAATGACATATATGATGGAGCAGGATATCCATATTTTTCAGATTCAATAATTTGTCTATGATCTGTTAATATAGGAGTACCTACAGGGTTTACTGCGATACAATCTAATCTTCTTGCAACTATTTGACCTACTTTTAATTTAACAGGTCTTCTCCAAGAAGTATTAATTAATATCTGAGCAGGAACTTCTTCTCTATTTTCAAATATATCCCATCCTATGACATCATTTAATCCATTATTAATTGATACTGTTCCTCCAGATAACTCACAAAAATGAGTATTTAATCTAACAAAATATCCAGAACCATCAATACCATCAGAAAAATAATCTTCTGTTGCTGATGATGGAATTAAATCAAATTCAGAATTCATATTTGCCTTAACATATATATGTCTAGAGAATCCATTTATCATATTTTCAATAAACAATTGATTGTTATTATCATCTACCATTGGTTTTAAAGAACCATAAAATTCTTCTATTGGTTCAAATCTTATTTTATTTTCATTTTCATCAGATGTATTAGCAAATAAATCATCCCAATCTCTATTTTCAGGTTTTTTATATACTTTCAATTTAACAACTTTACTAGCAATTGGGAAATTTTCTTTTACTTCATCTCTCCAATTAGGATTAGTATAATCCCAAATAGCAGAAATTGGGTCAGTTGGTAAATCATCATAAGACAACAACCAATCAGCTGATGGAGATAATGATTCAACAGTAACAGCATAATCATTACCAAGTTCACCAGGACCAACATATCCAACAAGTAATGGTTGATTAACTACAGCTTCATCTATTGAGTAGATTCTTTCTCTAGTGTCAAAATCTGGTGCTACTTGTGATGGTATTGCACTAACAGTTAAATCTTCTTCTCTGTTAGAATCAATACCTACAAAAGCATACTTATCATTTTCATCAAAATCTCTAACAACATAAAGAGTATTAGATTGTTTTAAGAATTCAAGTGAAGCATACGCACCATATCCAAATTCAGGAATAGTTCCTCTTGGAACACCTTCATCAACAGTAGTATTCCCGGAAGTAAATACAGGTTCTCCGAATGTTTCTATAAATTCTTTATCGTTTGAAATAAGAACAGGTCTATTAATAGGCCCTTTAGGAGCTCTTATTACTATACCACCATCAGAAATTCCTGTTGGAATAAGGATTTCTGATAAGTCTATTTCTCTTCTATACACACCAGGTGCGTTAAAAACTCTTGCCATTTATAGCCTCCTAATTTTAATTTTACAGCTTTATATAATATTTATATAAAGTATTTATATAATTTCTAAAGTTTCTTTATGAAACAAAAATAATAGGAGTTTCCTCTTCAATAATAAATTCATCTTCTATCTCTTTAGTTTCTTCATCTTTACCCTCATAGAATCCTGATTCTATATAATAAAGACCCCACAGTAAACTAGTAACACAATCATCGTGAGTCATCCTTGTTTCTGCTTGGAAAACATTAGGTTTTACCTCTATATATTTAGATAATTCTTCTATTGTATCCCTATCTACAAGTTCCAACCATTTATTTTCTAAATATCTTTTCAATAATAGATTTGCAGTAAGTTTAGATTTTCTAGTCGATCTAATTCCTAATCCTTTTCTATCACAATTCAAAATTTTATCGTATTCATATTCATACCATATGAAGTTAGCAACTTCTCCACCTTCTCCATTATTTTCAATCATTATTTCAGCATTATTATAATATGATGATACTGATATACAATACTTAGCAAAATCTAGTGTATCTACTTTGTTATATCTAAATACTGCTACTTGTTTAACATTATATTGATTTGTTATTTTTAAAACTTGTATTACCGAATAATCTCTTCCAGTCCCCTTAGAAGAATCTATTCCTAATATATATAAAACACCTTTCTTTGGTTTCTCATATATTTTTAATAATCCACCCCATTTAGTTGAAACAGGGTCATCAAATCTAGTTCTTTCTAATACATCACTATCCACAAGAGTATCGGATGAACCTAAAAATTTACAATTATGATTTTTAATATTATTTGCATAATAAGAATTATCACTAGATTCTACTTCTAATATGTCAAATACATAATCATATTTATTTAATAATTCTATTTTTTTAATTTCCTTTAAACCGTCTTTCGTCTCTAAAAATTCACCAACAACCAAATCTTTTACTTTTATATCAACACCACTCACAATAAAAACATGACCCAAATTAACATCTATATATGTATCATCTACCAATACAACTCTAACTAAAGATTGCTTTGTTTTTATCTTACCTATTCCGGCAAAATCCCTAAACCCCTCGGAGGTTTCAATCTCATATCGATTAGAAAATCTACATTCTGTATTACTCATCATTTCTCCAAATATATTTTAAAGATCCAGAATCATATATTCTGTTATAACCTCTATCAAACATTATTTCTCTTTCTGTTTTATTTAAATCATATCCCTCTTTAACCAAAACATCTTTTCTATAATTAAACCTATTTTCTCTACAATTATGTTTAACATAATAATAATTTGGAATTGTCTCACCTACTAACTTAAATCCTAATTTATCATATAATGATTCCTTTGTCATACTTGTCCAACTTCTATCCGCATAACTTAAAATCTGTAAAGGATTAGTATTACTTAAAAAATAATTATATAATTTATTTGCACCACCAATCACATTACTATTTATTTTATTACAGAATCTTAACAATTCGTAAGAATTTTCTTTTGATGTAGAACCCAAATTCTTTCTTAAATTCCCAAATGTCATTAAAGATACTAATTCTTCTTTATAATATAACCCCAAACGAATTTTTGAATTAACATTTCCCTGAATATGATTTTCAATTAAAAATTCTTTAGAATCTTTAGAGGAAACGTATTTTATTTTACATTGCCTTGCATAAATTTTTCTTTCTGTTTTTCCTAATAAATTTAAGATTCGGGATTTTACAATATCTGTTTTAAATAACCAATCATCTTCATATATATGAATTAAATGTATTCCTTTTTCTTCACAAAGCTTTGTCTTATTCAAATGATAATTTTTACCAACCAAAAGTTCATTGTGCCAATATAATCCATTAAACTCAAAAGCTAATCTTAAATCTGGCAAATATATGTCTACTTCTAACGGAGGTATTATTTTCCTATCATTCAATATCACAAAACCATCATAGTTTTCAGTAAAAAACTGTATTATTTGTTTTTCTAAAAAAGAGCTTTGTTTTATTGGATTACATAATGGACAAATATTCTCACCAAGTGACAATCTCCTACGAATAAATTGCAACTGAGATTTAAACTTATTATCACAAACAGAACAATGCAATACAACCTGGTCGGGTGATTTATATGACAATAATAAAAATTCTTTTGGGATTAATGATTCAACATATAAAATTTGATTTTCTTTAATTTTATTTATATGGTAATTAGAACCTAATATATAATCACAATTATATCTTTTTTGATTTGTATTTCTTGTACTCACAAGGGAAGCTTTCGACCCTATAATAAATCCACCATAACGAGAATCCATTGTTTTTTTAACTTTTTCTTTAATATTTGGATTTTGAGAAGCATATTCAAATCCAAACTTTTCCAAACAAGTTTTTTTAGACTTTAAACTTCTTTCATTGTAATTTTTTCTACTCTTTTCAGAAAGTTTTTGTTTAACAAAGTCAAGTTTAGAAGCATTATCAACTCCATATTTTGACATCATACCATCTTTAAGCTTTTTAACATTTAATTTCATCCTATTAGAAATATCATTCTTTTCCCTAAATGTGTCATCATTCATCTGACATTTAGATGAACAATATTTCCTATATCCAACATCCTCACCAAATAATCCTTTGAATGTTGTTTCTTTACCACATAAACAAATTCCTTCATCAGATTTTTTATAATATTTATCATAATATTGTTGTGTGTTGATATTATGTTCTTTTAATAAATGCCAACGAACAAACGATGAATATGTACCAATTATTTCTTTATTACATTCCTTACAAAAAAGTTTTTCTTTCATATTACTCCTTTTATAAATAAAACAAAGAGGGACAGATAGGAAATTTACTCGCCTATTTGTTAATATGGTGCAACATATTAACTAACCTCTAATCTATTATATAATTCTCCAAGTTTTATCGTTTCTACTTCACCTGTTATCTTATCTCTTATATTTATATTAGTATTATATACCGAGCATCCATACTCTTGATTAAAACGCACTACACCTATATCTCTAATAACATCTTTCTTCCATTCATCATCTCTATCTGGATGTTCCCACCAACCCACTTTAATAGGAAAAAAGTTATTATATCCTCGTGCTGCATTAATCCAAAATTCATAGAAATGATTCATGCCTAATGGTGTACTTGTCATTATTATTTTAGAAGTCTTTCCAGATGATATTACTGGATATGTAGCAGTTAAAAAATCATCAGCAATGTGTGGTTTTACCTTAGAAAACTCATCCATATACAATAAGTTCACAGAATCACCAGATATTGAATCCGGTGATGTAGTAGATGCTTTTAAGATACTACCATTCTCTAATTCCATACCTGTCTTCTTCCATACTTTAATTCCTTGTTGTAACCATAATGGAAGATTCTTATATGCTAATTGTATTCTTCTATTAATTTCTATTGCTGTTTTTTCTTTATTCGCAAGCACCGCTACATTTTTATCTTTATTAAATAACATATAATGTAATAAGTATACCGTAGAAATTGTAGTATTATGAGATAATATCCCATTAGTAAATAATAAATGTTTGTTTGATTTAACAGAAAAATCATACATGTGTTCCGATTCAATATCTAATTTTTTAACATTCTTTATGGATTCAATACCACTTTCTGTTATAATTCTATCACCTGTTTTTAAATCCTCTACAAAAACTTCATTATAATTTTCATCAATAACTATATGTTCATCTGCACATTTAAGAAAATGATTTTCTGTCTCTAATAACCAAACATCATGTTTTATTGTCTTATGAACTTGATCTATATCTTTCCAACCATCATCACTCCAAACCTCATAATCATCAATATCATAAGATTCTATTATCTTTTCAACACCCATATTTTAAGCTCCCACAATCATATATTCTATAAATTCCTCGTTCAAACATTATATTTCTTTCCGTTTTACTAGGATCGAATCCTTCCTTAACCAAAATATCTTTTCTAAAACCAAATCTGTTCTTTCGTTCGCCATCTCGAATGTAATAATAATTTGGGGCTGTCTCCCCAACAAAATCAAATCCTAATTTATTATATAAAGATTTATCATTATTCATTGTCCAACTTCTATCAGCATAACTTAGAATTTCTTTTGGTTTATACTTATTTCTAAAGTATTTATATAACTTGTTTGCACCACCAATCACATTCGTATTTATCTTATTACAAAATCTTAATAATTCATAAGAATTGTCTTTTGAAGAAGAACCAAGATTTTTTCTTAAATTCCCAAATGTCATTAAAGATACTAATTCTTCTTTATAATATAATCCTAAACGAATTTTTGAATTTACATTTCCTTGAATGTGGTTTTTAATTAAAAACTCTTTAGAATCACCAAAAGGAACTTCTTTTATTTCACATTTTCTACCAAATATCTTTCGTTCTGTTTTTCCTAATAAATTTAAAATTCTTGATTTCACTATTTCATTCTTAAACAACCAATCATCTTCATAAATATGTACTAAATGAATTCCATTCTCCTCACAAAGCTTTGTCTTATTCAAATGATAATTCTTATCCACATATAATTCATTATGCCAATATAAACCATTAAACTCAAAAGCTAACTTCAAATCCGGCAAATATATATCTAACTCCAATGGGGAAATTATAGACCTTGAATTCTCGATAATTTCTCCATTATAATTTTCTTCTATAAAATTTAATAATTCTTTTTCTTTATAAGAAGTTCCACTCATTGAACATTTAGGACAACCTTCCCCCCTAATATGACTAGAGGCAATCTGATTAAATTCTCCATGTTCTTTGCAAATTATAATAATATTACCCGATCTATTTTTATAATCTACTAATGAATAATCGTATTTATCCCCATGAATTTTTCTTGCTTTTTCAATAAATTGATCATTCGTATATTTAACATTATTAGAACAAAATTTACACCCCCCATGATGATGTATATGATTCATAGGAAGTTGTTCAAAAATTCCATGAATAGGGCATATTATTTTTATATTGGTAAACATATCTTTATATTCGACCAAAGAATAATCATATTTATCATCATGAATTTTTTTCGCATTTTCAATTATCGACAATTTACTGATTTTCCTGTTACCCACACAAGCAGAACATCTTTGGCCATTTAAATGATTTGATGGTTTCTGTTCAAAAATTCCATGTTCTGGACATATTATCTTAACCTTGGTATGAGTAGTATTATATTCAACCAAAGAATAGTCGTATTTATTACCATGAATTTTTCTTGCTTTTTCGATAAACTGTTCTGTTGTATTTCGTTGTTTATTTGATGAATTTATAAATGCACATTTACGACATTTTTTACCAAATAAATGATTGGATGGTCTTTGTTCAAATAATCCATGATCTGGACAGATTATCTTAACATTAGTTTGACTATTTAAATATCTAACTAACGAATAATCGTATTTATCACCATGAATTTTTCTTGCTTTTTCAATAAATTGGTTAGTATTCATATTTGTATCTCTATAAAAAAAGTAACCAAAGAAGTGGAAATGAGTCGAAAACTACTCGATTCTTTGGTTACTTTTAATATTCATATTTTTTGTTTTCATTTAGGATTTCCACATCCTCAAATTATACTTATATAAATTCCTTACCGAATTGATAGATTTTTATTAATATTTTGTGCTTTTATTTTTTCAAAGAACTTTTTTGCTTCGACTTCTTCTATTTTACCTGTTTTTTTATTACGAATTTTTATCATAGTATCTTGACAAAAACACTTCCCCGATTGGCGAGGTTGCATTAAAATGATATGGCGTTTATTTTCCGGTGGTTCGATAAAAGCTTTTAAAATCTTCTTTTGGTAATCCCAAAGAGTTATTTTAACATTACCTTTATCTAATGTAGTTATATAAACATATTTTTCAGCAAAGTATATAATATCTTCTTTACATTTAATATATTCATCAATCATCTCTTTAGTGAATTCGATTTGTTCTCCTTCACCCCTAAGATTTTTTATACCTTGAAACATATATTACCCCCACACACCATCAATTAATTCATATATCAAATTTGTTTGATCTTCTGTAAATTTCCATCGTATATTAACATTTTTATCTGCCCATTCTCTTGGTGTATTTCCTCTTTCTTCACTCATAGCACACCAATCAGCAACCATTTCTGCTATATCGATATTAGGCATTTTTTCTGCATCTATTAAAGAATTAGGTTTATCTCTATCATTTTTATTTAATAAATCATCTATTTGTTCAGTATGGTATTCAGGATGATGTTTATTATTTTTAATATGATGCAGTGTTGCATCTACCATTCTGTTTTCCATATCTTCCGATATTGGAAAATCTATTCCTTCTTCCTTACATTTATATCTCCAAGTAATATAAACATATGGTTCTAATTCAGGATTTTCAAATTTTGTTTTATCGTGTAATTCAATCCTATCATACAAATCGTCATAACCTGAAAAATTTTTAATTATTTTATTGATGTATTTCTCTACTAATTTAATATGTCTATTTGTTCTTTCTACAAAATGATTCAATTTACCATCTTCTGTTAAATCGATATACTCGGAAAACTTCATATACGCCCCCTTAAATCATTTTTCTTTTTTCTTTATACTTTCATCATAAGAATCTTCAATTTCAAAATCTACTTCTATTCTATTCATCTCACTTACTTTACCAGCAGAATGTATCATATCTAATAATGCACTAGAACTTAATAATACTTTATCATTTGGATTTAATTCTGAAAGACTTTTTTGTTTATTTTGTTCTATTTCTAATTGAGCAGCATCATAGTTTAATTGTCTCAATTCTTTTAATTCATTAGTAATAGAATTTAATAATGTTGCATAAACTTCATACATCCTAGCAGGAGAACCTACTTTAATATCATCTTCAAGTTTTTCTAAAATACTCTTACTTGAAGTTATAAGTTGCATTAGTTCTTCTTTTATATATGGAACATCATTCATTACTACTAAATTTTTTTTAAGTTCTTTCTTTTTAGTATCGATGTCTTTTATATTATTTTCAATTTTAGAAATTTCTTTTTTTGTTTCTTTTTCATCATATGATGTATCAAAATTTTCATTTAATCCTTTAAATGGATTATTTTTTTTACTCATATAAACATCAACCCTTTAAATTTTAATATTTCTAAACCAAGTAAATTCTTTATTACCATCCAATGAATATCCACTACTATGAAAATCTTCTGGCAGTTCTCTATCAGATGTTATTTCTCCTCCAGAAGTCTCATGTGCAGAAGTGTGAATACTTTCAAATAAAGAACCAGAATTATAATTTAAATATTTTGAATTTATCACATTAATAATACTTGATGATTTTAGTATAGGTCTATATTGAAATCCTTGAACTGTCAAATTAATACTAGCATTTAAATATCTACTATCTTGTTCATTTTGATCATCAATAAAATCAGGATTTACTCCATCCATCGTTACATTTAAATCTCTTTCAATATTAAGAAAAGAAAATTCCTTTACTCTTAAATCTAAAGCAGGATTAAAATATGGCAATATATGTTCTAATATCTGTGATAAATTAGACATATCATCACATTTTATATATAATGTAAAATTATAATCATATGGTGTAGGTTGATAATCTGATAATATCTTATCAAATTGACCATTAGATAATTCTAACGACTCAGTAAACCAATATCTCCAACTATTACTCGCGGTTGCTCTATTACTATTATATACTATACCATTTAAATATAAAGCTATTCTTGGTATTTGCAAATAATATCGTTGACCGTGTTCTTTTCCATCAGAATCAAAATAGTTATTTTCAATTCTATCCAAATGATATTTTTCCATTGGTCCATAAGTTATTGGTACTTTTTTTGACCCAATAGGAAGCCCTTCTGTATCATACCTAATGACACTTATATCATTAAATAAATCCAAAAGAGCAACTGTTATTCCTTGCAATGTTCTAGGATAATAATATTTATGCATTACAAACCTTCATCACCTTCATTCTGATATTGCTATATCACATGCTATTGCACCAGATTTTAATTGTATACTTTTTTCAATCCATTGATCTTTACTCATGTTTTTTTTATATTTATCAGCAATATCTTTATTTTTAAATAATGTAAAATCTCCTGCTCTCCAATCATCAACATATATCTTTACTGAATTTTTATCAGAAAAAACATGATAATCGTATATGAAAGTATCGAGTTTACGTTCTAATTCTCCCATAGCAGTCTTTGCCCATGTTGGTATATCAGTTGCCTCTTGCCATTCAACATCTTCTCTTAAATACTTCGATGACTCTTTAACTATTCTCTTATTTAATTCATTTAGTATGCTCATATTAAATCTCCTATGGTTTTGGTTTGTATATAATATTTTCTTTTTTAGAATCTACAACAGAAATTAATAATCATCGTCATCGTCAATTTCTAAATCAGAAATAAAAATTTCATCATCACCTTCAATATCCCTAACAGAAGCAATAATATCTTCATGATCAAGTTCTTCATCATCTATAGGTTGAATATATTCATCTAAGTTCATTTCCTCACCATCACAAACAACTGAAGAAAACCCCATTGCCTTTAACTTAGTTGCAACTATATGTTTAGTTACTTTTTCCCCATCCGATACAACTTCTACCGTAACAGCGCCAGGAACATAATCATCATTTACTGCATCAATGGCTTTTCCATCTCCATCATAAACAGAAATAGTTGCCTTTAACTCTCCTGTTTCATCATCTTCTACTACAAATGAAGCAGGTTCTTCATATTCATCATCTTCAAGATATACTGGTTTAAACGTCAATTCTTCATTAATAAAATCACCATTTAAATATTTTTCTAATTCATTTAATAAATCCATTTTATTCTCCTTTTTAAATTTCTATAAAATCATCATCCGTATCAGTTACTATATCATCTAATCCAACGTCTTCAATATCATCTACTTCCTCTTCATCTGGAATATCTACTGTAAGAAGTTCAGTCAACAAATCAAATATTATACTTTCTAATTCAGCATATTCAATACCTAAATCTTCGGCAAGAGCATTTACCATTTCATCAGTAACTTTTTCGCCAGCAGTAAACAATGCTCTAATAGCTTCTTTTTTATTTTCTAACTCTTGATTAATTTCTAACTCTTCTGTTTCTTTTAAATATTTGATAAATGACATCTTCTTCTCCTTTATATAATAAGTAATTATCTGTAATTGTATTTATATAATTTATCTAAATATATAGATTTATTAAAAGTCAACCGAAATAAAAATCTATAGGCTCACTTTCAAGCCGTATATCGTTCAATACTTTCTCTTCTTCTTGTATCGCTTCTTGAATTATTCTAGTTCCATCTATTGTTAATCCATCAGGCAAAGAACCACTATATTTACTTATATTACCTCCCCATACTTTCTTTACCCTCGCAACACATAATCTTTTAACCAATGGATGATTATATAAATTTTCAGCAGCTTCCCTCTTCCATAATGCTATCATTGCAGTCATCGTAGTTTTTGGAGTAGGAATAATTTCTAAAACTTCTCTTCCCCTGTGCCATTTTGCTCTGTATTGTTTTCCGAATTTTTGTTGAATCTCTGCTAAATATTGCATAGCAACCTGATATTGTGTTAATACTAAAGAACCACCATTTGACATTTCTCTACCTGTACCAGGACCACCAGGATACGAACCACCAGCAACCCAATCATTATAAAGTAACATGTGAGTTGGAGCAAATAATGTGTTAATTCCATCAACTCCAAATGTTAATTTAAAATCATAAGCAGCTTCGATATCTTGTCCCGATAAACAATATTCAGATACACCCTCAACAACATTTAAAGTAGCATATTGTAGATATGATCCATCCTCTTGATTATATCTACGAAATTCTTGAATTACATCCTCAATTTCAACTTCTAATTGTTCATCTGCAACTTCTATATTAATAACAGGAGCTCCCAATTTAGTTAATATATACTTTTTCATTTCATCCATTGTTTTTATTTTTTTCATCATTTCTCCAAATATATTTTAAAGATCCAGAATCATATATTCTGTTATAACCTCTATCAAACATTATTTCTCTTTCTGTTTTATTTAAATCATATCCCTCTTTAACCAAAACATCTTTTCTAT
>Ga0265293_10010026_pt1 | contig 13379 bp, 14 predicted proteins | sample Munlanlewell138R_FD_192505 | JGI IMG/M metagenome (GOLD analysis project Ga0265293, IMG submission 192505) | Leachate microbial communities from a municipal landfill in Southern Ontario, Canada - Leachate well 138R | ecosystem: Engineered > Solid waste > Landfill > Unclassified | place: Canada...
AGGAAAGAACGGGGTGGTTTTCTGTGCACTGGGTTTGACAGTTGACACAATAGCTGCGGTAGTACTTGCCTAGGAGGGGTTCCATGCCATGTGTAGCTACGATACCTCGACCATGATCTTCAAGGGCGTTCTCCCACTCTGCAAAGTCGACGCTTGGTAAATCATAAGCTGTAAACTCCCGCCCAATGGAACCAAGCGAATGTGCATCAGAGTTGGCCACAAATGTGTATCTATGCGTATCGCTGATCTGGAGGGCCATAGCCGTGTCTGCACTCAAGCCAAGTTCCAAACATTGAATCTGTTCGGGATGGATGAACATTTCAGCAAGTTTGCTTACACAGTTCCCATAAACGCCTTTGTGAGGTGTAAAAGCATGGGCGGCTAAGGCAACGCCTCCGTGGCTGCGAACCAGCTCCAACCAGACATTGGGATCTCTACCCACTCTCTGGGTCGAAAGCGAGGGATTGGTTACCCACCCTGACAACCTCTTTGCGTACTCTTCGAGCCTCGCTAAGTCCGGAAAGAAAGCAAGAAAGTGTGCCTCCGCCCCCGTGGTGTGCACCAGCTCTACTTCATGCCCCAAAAAAAGTGTCACACCGTCCCAACTATAGCCGCCACCAGCCAAGGGCTTTAACTTCCCACACCCAGCGAGGTCTTGTATGTCCCGAAGAACCCCACTGCAAGCGGCATCAACGAGTCCCACCAGTCCCAACCCTTTCTGCTTCGCGGCAGCGGGGATGTTGTCTAAATTCAATTGTGGTGACGCAGTGATCTTTACTGGTTTTCCTTGATGGGTACGTCCGATATGTATATGAAGATCCCCAGAGACAACAGGCATGATCCTACCTCCCGTGAATGCGTTTGAAAAACTGAGCGCTAGCCAAGACACCGTGGAAGAACAAGGGATCATCATCGACTCCTCGCCCCATTGTTGAGAGGGGAAGATTGGCCTTGTGGAGATTCTTATAGCTCTCCTCTGTCTGTTCCCAGATAACATCGTGATCGAGTCCTTCAAGCTGCTCACTCTCGGGAAACCGTTCCCGAAAATATGCAGGCATCGGTACATACACTCGGCCGTCTACGACTCTTGTGAGTACCGTCTTTGTATGGTGACTCATTCCTTGGTGCCGTGGTCTAGGGTCTTTTTCGCTCAAGCGCGGGATGGCCACCGGTGTACCGCCCAAGTGGCGTACCGCATTAAGGAAAACACCCTGTTCGATAGCTGTCGTTCCCCAGGTTGTGTCGGTTCCAACGACGCCAGGCCCCATAAGCACGACTGCAACGTCTGCCTTGGCTACATGACGGGCAGCCAAGAGTGCACTGTATATATTGACCGCCTCCAGGTCACCTCCAAAGGCATGGCCGAAGGTAATGGTCTTATAAATCAAACCCCCGGATTTCAGTGTAGTAACGACCTTACTAAATCCCAGGGGCAACGACGCCCCGTCACTCATAAGGTAGACGAGGCGTAGTCTCTTAGTTGTCTGAATAGTCCAAGCTAGGGGCGCAAGCATACTATGGAGGCTACCCACCAAGACTGGTAGCCCATTTAGGGATTCGGCATGACGCATGATCGCATGATGGGGGCTATCGTGTTCCTCCACGGCCAGAACTCTTCCCTGTAGCGGCGTATAGCGGAGCTTCATGATATGTCCCACTTTAGCAAGACTACGTTCCCGCCCATATATGGCGAGAACGTAGTGCCATCCTCCAGTACCCAACTGCAGATCCTCAGCAGTTGTATTGACCAGGACTTTGTCACCCGCTTGGCAGACCCCGGTGAGTTCAGGATAGTTCATGGCTCGCGCCGCTTGTGAATCTATCGTAACTACCAGCTCCTGCCGACCGGGGAAATTTCTGACGTTTTGAACAAAGCCCCATCTGAACGAACATTCCACACCAACAGCCTCCCTAGAACTTTGCTATTGGTATGCCCTTCCCCTCTCCAAAGCTTGCATGTTCAACGGAATTAGATTGTGATGACGCTCCGAAAGCACGGCCTTCAGAGATTTTTCGACGCTCTCCGTCTTGATCAACTTCGTTGCTTCAATGAACGTACCCAAGAGCACCATGTTAGCGACTCGAGGGTTACCCAGCTCGTCGGCTATCTCGTTGGCCGGGACAGCAATGACGCGGATATCATCGCGTTCACACTTCTTGTTGATCAGCGAGGAGTTGTAAATCAAGAGACCTCCTTGGCCCACCTTCGGTGCAAAACGATCGAACGAAGGACCGTTCATCACAATGGCGGATGTGGGTACGGTTACGAGCGGAGAACCGATTTCCTCCTCCGAAACCACAACCGAACAGTTGCAGGTTCCGCCTCGTTGTTCTGGACCATAGGATGGGAACCAGGAAACAGCTTTGTCTTCAATCATTCCAGCGTAGGTAATCAATTGCCCTAGAACCAAGACGCCTTGACCACCGAAACCGGCAATAATAATATCAGCCATTAGTTGCCCTCCTTTGCGGTGACATCTCTATAAACACCTAAAGGATAGTAAGGAACCATGTTCTCTTCCATCCATTTCAAGGCGTTTACGGGCGTCATACCCCAGTTTACGGAGCAAGTCGACAGCACTTCTACAAGGGCAAAGCCCTTCTTCTGCTGCTGGATTTCAAAGGCTTTCTTAATGGCTTTTCCTGCTTGCAGTACGTGGCGCGAGTCGTGGGTCGACACCCGTGTCAGGTATGCAGGTCCATCGAGCGTAGCCAAAAGTTCGCACACCTTGATGGGGTAACCCATTTCCTCAACCGTTCTACCCCTGGGCGATGTGGCAGTCTTTTGACCCAAGAGCGATGTTGGAGCCATCTGACCACTCGTCATACCGTAGATAGCATTGTTGACAAAAATCACCGTAATGTTCTCGCCCCGCGCTGCAGCATGAACGATCTCGGCCATACCGATAGACGCCAAATCACCGTCACCTTGATAGGTAAAGACGATGGATTCTGGTAATACTCGCTTAATGCCTGTCGCTACTGCAGGAGCACGGCCATGGGCTGCTTGCTGCATGTCGCAGTTGAAATAGTCGTAGGCAAAAACTGAACAACCTACACTGGCCACTCCAACCGTCTGCTCACGTACGCCGAGACTGTCAATGGCTTCGGCGACGAGTCGATGTATGATACCATGGGTACAACCAGGACAATAGTGCATTTGCACATCCGTCAATGTTTCGGGTTTCTGAAAAACCGTGTTCACTAGTTGACCCTCCCTTCAACGATATCACGAGTCTTCTTGAGTACATCTTCCGGAGTGGGAACCATTCCACCCAGCCGATTACTCAAGTATACAGGGCTGATTCCGTTTACTGCCAGGCGAACGTCTTCGATCATCTGGCCGGCACTCATTTCTACAGCCAAGAACTTTCTTCCAGGCTTCGCTAGTTCTCGCAAGCGTTGCTCTGGGAAAGGCCACAAGGTGATAGGTCTGAACAAGCCAACTTTCAAACCTTCTTTGCGAGCAAGTTCCATGGCCGAGCGAGCAACACGGGCGGAAGTACCATAGCCCACGAGAATGACATCGGCGTCTTCCGTGTTATCTTCCTGCCAGCGAACTTCTTCCTCTTTGATGCGGTCGTACTTCGCTAATAGGGCCGTCATGTTCTTTTCGGCTGTCTCCGGGATGATGTCCAGCGAGTTCACAACATTGCGCTCCCGATTGACTGCGCCAGTTGTTGCCCATGGTTTCTCCACTTTCACAGTCTCCTGGTTTTCGGAGAACTCTACAGGCTCCATCATCTGTCCCAGAATGCCATCGCTGAGAATCATTACAGGGTTACGCCACTTGTCGGCAAGGTCAAAGCCCAAGGTGGTCAGGTCAGCCATTTCCTGCACGTTGCCAGGAGCCAGAACGATCAAGCGATAGTCACCGTGTCCGCCACCTTTTACTGCCTGGAAGTAGTCGCCTTGAGCTGGTTGAATTCCGCCCAGGCCAGGGCCATTACGGACTACGTTTACGATAACACAGGGCAATTGGGCGGCTGCAATGTAAGAGATTCCTTCTTGCTTCAAGCTAATGCCTGGGCTTGATGAGGATGTCATTACCCGTGCGCCGGCGCCAGCTGCTCCGTAGACCATATTGATGGCTGAAACCTCACTCTCAGCCTGCAAATACACACCACCGCGTAAAGGAAGATGCTCAGCCATGTACGCAGGAACCTCATTTTGTGGTGTAATTGGATAGCCGTAAAAAGCTTTTAACCCCGCCCGAATGGCAGCTTCGGATAGGGCTTCATTCCCTTTCATCAACACTTTTGCCATACGATCACTTCCTTTCGGGGCTTTTTCTCCTTATTGTTAATACCACATCAGGACACATGACAGCACAGAGAGTACAACCCGTACACTTCTCAGGTGCAACGGCTTCTACCGAATGATAGCCTTTGGAATTTATCGCTTTCCCAATCGCCAAAACATCTTGGGGACAGGCAACCACGCATAAACTGCACTCCTTACAGAGCTCCGAATTGACAATCACTTCACCTCTAGGCATCAGTTCACCTCCCCTCTCTCCGACACATCGCGTCATAAACGCCATCAATAATTGCGGGCTTCCTCGTCGCCTGTTAAGACGCGCAGAGCACCAAATGCTAGCGCCTCTAACTCATTTTCACCAGGCATTACAGTAACAGGTGCAATAAACTCGACCTTCTGTCTTACTGATTCTACCAACTCCGGTGAGTAGGCTAGACCACCCGTCAAAACTATCTGATCAACTATACCGCAAAAGACTGTACTAATCCTGCCGATTTCTTTAGCAATTTGATAACACATGGCCTCGTAGACAAACTGTGCTTTCTCATCGCCCTTTTCCATACGAGAGACAATTTCCCGACTGTCATTCGTACCCAAATGGGCAACAAGACCCGAGCGGCCTACGAATTTTTTCATCAAATCGTCCTTGGTGAATCCATGGTCAAAAACATAGTGCACCAAAGCGTCCGTTGGAACGGAACCGGCGCGTTCAGGCGACATCGGCCCTTCGCCTGACAAGGCCTGGTTGACGTCTACAATGCGACCCTTCACATGTGCTCCCACAGAGATGCCGCCTCCTAGATGAGCCACAATGAGGTTGAGCTCGTCGTAGCGCTTTCCCATCTGCTGGGCTACCTTCTTGGCATTCGCTCTCTGGTTTAGGGCGTGGAAAATACTAATACGCTCCACCTTGGGATTACCACTGATTCGGGCTATTTCTTGCAGCTCATCTACCACTACGGGATCCACAATAAACGACGGAATCCCCAGGCGTTCGCTCAAGCCATAGGCGATGAGTGCAGCTAGATTCGAAGCGTGCTTGCCATAAGTCCCCTTACTCAACTGCTCCACCATCGTTGCGTTGACTTTGTACGTTCCACCAGGAATGGGTGCCAGCAATCCACCCCTAGCCACGATTGCGGTAAGCGAACCTAAGTCGATACCCTGTTGTTGTACCCACTGAACGACTACTTTCTCTCTGAAATCCTTTTGCTCTACAATGTCAGAGAACCCTGCCAAATCTTGATTAGAATGGTGCAAGCTTGTAGAATGTGTCTGGATATCATTCTTGAAAACAGCAAGTTTCGTGCTGGTGGAGCCGGGATTTATGACTAAGATGATCTGGTCCATGAGACTCTCCCCTTTATCTTTCGCTTAGGGCCTTGCAGGCAAGTGCAATGGCATTGAGCTTACTCTCGGAACTATCGGCCCGTGAGGTCAAGACGATCGGGCATGTGGCTCCATAAATGACTCCTGCAATTGACAACCCGCCTACGTAGGATAGAGCCTTATAAAGCAGATTTCCAGCGGTCAGTTCTTGAACCATGAAAATGTCCGCCTCTCCTGCCACTTCACTCTCAATTCCCTTTTGAATGGCAGCTTCTTTGGAATAGGCATTATCAAAGGCCAAAGGTCCATCGACAATAGCCGCCTTACTAAACTGCCCTCGTTTTCCCATGAGAGACAAACAAGCAGCGTCTATGGTATCCTGCATCTGAGGGTTTACGGTCTCAACGGAGGCCAGGACAGCAACTTTGGGATTCGTAAGACCGATCGACCAGGCAAACTGAATGGCATTGTCGAGGATTTGCGATTTCTGTTGGAGGTCGGGTTTCACATTCATCGCAGCGTCTGTCAGTAATGCCAAACGTCCTGTTGGTAGTTCAACAGCAGCGATATGACTGAGCAGTGCCTGGGCCCGAATACCCTTCTCCTTATTCAATACAGCCCGCAGAATCACGCTCGTGCTGAGGTGACCTTTCATGAGCAAATCGGTTTCGCCTTCACGAACAAGCCTCACAGCCTCAGCGGCACCCTCTTCGGGTGTCGACGCCGGGTGTAGGGAGAATCCCTCTAAACTCATATCGGTTGAAGCAGCTGTGGCCTCAATCTTTTCGATTGGCCCTGTCACAATGACTTGATGTAACAGCCCGTAATCCAGAGCTTCGCGACAGGCTTGTAGAACACCGCTATCTAATCCCCAGGCAACGGTCAAACTCTTGGGGCCACTTGTCAGTTCTTTCCTTAGATTGGAGAATCCCATACAACACACTCCTTTATGTTGAACTCACGCTGACTGTTGATCCAAAATGTCTTGAGCACCTGCAACCAAGGCCGGCAATGTTTGATTTCCCGGATAGACGGATATGGGAGCCACAAAACCGACTCGCTCTTTTAAAGACTGAACAAAGGGCTCGTGTCTTACCATATCACCTGCAAGGACGATGGATCGTACGTCTCCGTTTAGGGTAACCGCCATGGCTCCGATCTCCTTGGCGATCTGATACACTAAGGTCTCACGAACGCGCTCTGCCGTCTCACCCTGAAGGGTCCAAAGTTCATCAAGACTCTTAATACCCAGATATCCAGCAAGACCCCCTTCATTGTGAAGCATGGCCAAGACCTCTTCTTTACTGGCTGCTCTCATGCACAGATCGAGTACGCTATCAAAAGGAAGGGCGCCACTTTGTCTCAGAGCAAACGGACCTTCATCAAAACTCGTCAAGGCATCAAGCACACGCGTTCCGCGCAGGGCAGCGATCTGGATTTCTTCGTCCAGGTGTGCCACGACAAACTGCTCCTCCGCCAGATCTACTTCTTTGGACGCTGCCTCCAGGCGAGCAAGAAACGCAAACATAAAGGCGTCCACGTCACATCGCCGCTCTATTTCCGGCGTACCTGTAACCCGTGCTATTGATGGGCACTCAGCGGAGGTCGCGGACTCAATGAAAAAGACCTCAAGCGAGAGATCGGTACCCAGTAGTTTAGCCGCTTCACGTGCATTGTCTCCTGTGACAATACACTGGAGGTCATCCGTTGTGACATTATGCGATGTGAGCCAGGGTATGAGGTGTTTTTCGGCGGTGTCGTCACCACTTGAAGGAAGTGGAACGATCGTTTTCTCAAATAGTGAGCCGTCCCATACGGCTACCTGAAGGTTTTTAGCGTGGGGGTAGACAGCGAGGATTGCCATGCACATGCTCCTCTCAATGTTAAAAAATCAAAAAGCAGGTTGTATTTTCTACCTGCTTCTTTATCCTATCATTAATTTATTTCGCTACTACGCTTCGAATTCCTTCTCCTTTGGCAAGGCTTCTTTGCGTGAAAGATTAATTCTTCCTTGACGGTCAATCTCGATAACTTTGACCATTACTTCATCTCCGATGTCTACCACATCTTCGACTTTGTTCACTCGCTTGTGCTCTAATTGTGAAATATGAACCAAACCTTCCTTTCCGGGAAGGATTTCAACAAATGCACCAAAGTTCATGATCCGTTTCACAACTCCGAGATATGTCTCTCCTACTTCAACATCTTTCACGTAGCGTTCGACGAGCCTCTGTGCCTGGAGACCGCCTTCACCATCGGTCGAAGCAATGTACACGCGTCCATCGTCTTCGATATCAATGGACACGCCTGTCTTGGCAATGATCTCACGAATGATCTTTCCGCCAGGTCCGATTACATCGCGAATCTTGTCGACGGGAATCTCCATGGTGATGATCCTGGGAGCGTATCTCGATAAGTCATTGCGTGGATGTGCGATGGTTGCTTCCATCTTATCCAAGATGAACAGACGTCCTTGGCGTGCCTGCTCCAAAGCCTGAGCCATGATCTCTGCGTTCACGCCGCCGATTTTGATGTCCATCTGAAGTGCAGTAATGCCTTCACGGGTTCCGGCCACTTTAAAGTCCATGTCTCCCAGGGCATCCTCTAGACCTTGAATGTCTGTCAGAATGGTGAAATCTTCATCCAACATCATCAGACCCATAGCTATACCTGCAACAGGCCGTTTGATGGGCACGCCGGCATCCATTAGAGCTAGAGTGCTACCACAAATACTGGCCATGGAAGACGATCCGTTTGATTCGAGAACTTCGGAAACCAGGCGCAAGGTGTAGGGAAATTCTTCTTCGCAAGGAATGACCGGCAACAACGCACGTTCCGCCAATGCACCGTGACCAATTTCTCTACGACCAGGACCACGCACAGGTCGAGTTTCACCCACGCTAAACGCTGGGAAGTTGTAGTGGTGGATGTAACGCTTGCTCTCATCATCGGTGAGATTGTCAAGGAGTTGCTCGTCAGACTTTAGACCGAGCGTCAGGGCTGTCAGAACCTGCGTCTGTCCTCGAGTGAAAAGTCCGGTACCATGTACGCGAGGCAAAACGCCTACCTTACACGTAATGGGGCGGATCTCGTCTGGTTTACGGCCATCAGGCCTGACCTTATCCTTTGTGATAGAACGACGGACTTCTTCCTTAAGGACATTGTCAAACACCTGGTCCAACGTCTTGCTATTCACTTCGTACATCTCGTCACCATGCGCCTCAAGATAGGCGTCATGAACGTTCGCCTGCAGTTCGTCAAGGAGACGTTGTCTCTCCAGTTTGTCTGTTGTAAGTACCGCACTGGCTAGATCTGCCGTAACGTGCTCTCGAACCCATTTATCTGTTGTCTCTTCAGGTTGGAAAATTGCAACCTCGACTTTTTCACGACCGATTTGGGAACGAATCTGTTCTTGCAGCTCACAGAGCTCTTGAACTACTTTATGTCCAAACGCAATGGCGTCTAGTGCTACTTTTTCAGAAACTTCGTTGGCCGCTGCTTCCACCATCATGACTGCGTCCTTTGTACCCGCGACAGTGATATCTAAATCAGAATTCGCTTGTTGTTCTAGTGTTGGGTTGACAATAAACTCTCCATCGACCAAACCAACCTTTACGCCGCCAACGGGTCCGGCAAAGGGAATGTTGGATACATGTAAAGCAGCACTGGCTCCAATTAGTGCCGCAATGGTTGGCGAGTTGCTCTTGTCGACGGACAAGATAGAACAAACGATTTGAACATCGTTACGGAACCCCTCAGGAAACAGGGGACGCAAGGGACGATCGATCATGCGGGCAGAAAGAATCGCCTCTTCACTGGGTCTTCCTTCTCTTCGTCCCCAACCACCGGGAATCTTACCGGCAGCGTACATACGCTCCTCATAATCGACCAACAACGGGAAAAAATCAATACCTTCTCTAGGCTTGTTGCTCATGGTAGCTGTCGCAAGAACAACAGTCTCTCCATATCGAACAAGGACCGAGCCGTTGGCCTGTTTCGCCAGTTCACCAAACTCCAAAACCAAGGGTCTTCCCCCTAGTTCGAAACGAAACTCGCTTAGCATGTTTTAACCTCCATCTACTTATTCTAGGCCATACTAACAATCACACTATGCCTAGTATAGCCTTTTTTGCCACAGCCCATAGCCAAGCGACTGTTAGCTAAAAAAAGAGCGGGTGCTACCCGCTCTTCTCATTATCGACGCAAACCTAGCTCCTCAATAAGACTGCGGTAACGTTCAATGTCCTTTTTCATCAGATAGTTCAAAAGACCACGTCTTTGCCCAATCATCTTATAGAGGCCTCTTCTGGAATGATGGTCATTCTTGTGTACTTTCAGATGCTCCGTGAGCTCTTCGATCCGTTTTGTGAGAATGGCCACCTGAACCTCTGGAGATCCAGTGTCACCTTCGTGTCGACTATACTTTTCAATAATTTGTGCTTTTGATTCTTGTGAAATCAAAAAAGTCACCTCCACATAGTTTGTCAATTACCGCTTCCCAAGAAAAACGCCGGAGATACGCCTTTCCTAGAAAAGGGTTGCGTGCTCTTGCACTCGTGCAGAACACAATGCTATTCTAGCACAACTCTTCCATCTTGTAAATAAAATCCTGGCAACAATTGCTGGGCACGAAGCACATCCGTTTCAATGGGTTCGCCGGATTCGTCACTCCTGAGTCTTGCCAAGAACTGTACATCAAGAAGTCCAGTGTTGAGTACTGCTCCCGAATCGAGGAGCGCAATCTCAAACCCCTGCTTGGGGCTTGGCCAGGCGATGGCTGGTATACCTTGGTTGTGAGGCAAAACACACCAAACCAGATACGTGCCTAAATCCGGAACAACGAGATTGGCGTTTACATCAAATGTAAGTACCGAAGAAACACTAGATTCGGCCACTCCCCGGTACATTGGATAATAGCCCAAGAAATCTGCTGCCTGGCTTATGTTGCCTTCCCGTATCAGTCGCCTGATAACCGTACTGCTGATGACTTGTCCATTCGCGTCTTGGACGGGCGGGACCACCGTAACAGAAAACCCGAAACGTCGGCCCTGTTCCTCAAGGCATTTGGAGTCGCCGCCACGGTTGCTGCCAAAACGGTAGTTGTACCCGCAAATCACCTCGGTAGCACGCACCTCGTTCACCAGAACTCTTTGCACAAAGTCCTCAGCTTCCATGGAGGTAAGTTCAGGTCCAAAGGTCAACCAGACAACTTCATCAATTCCAAAGGAGCGGAAAAGCTCGACTCTTCGCTCAAACGAACTCACAAGGCGGAGTTCATCGCGAAAGTACTGCTCCGGTGGTATATCAAAGGTAAACACACAACTGGTTCCATTCGCAGGCTTGCGAGCGATCGTCTCTTCCAGCAGCTTCTGATGCCCACGGTGCACACCATCAAATGTTCCAAGTGCAATGCTTCGTGCGGTGGAGTTCTGCTTGTTAACCCACTTCAATCTCATGTTCTTTCCCTCACCCCACCATATCACTGAAAAACTCTAAAGGGTTGACAGATCAACTGGTCTGCCATTTTAATCTCTGCCAGAGCCAGGATATCACCCTCAATACTCAAGAGAACGACGTCATCACCTACTGTTAGCGTCTGCGGGACATCAAGTAAGTGTTCGGGCAAAACAAAGTTCCCATGTGTAATCCTTTCCTGAACCGCCGGATGGACTTTTACCTTAATCCAATCTGTCAAGGCTACATCCATGGGCAACAGAAAACGAAGATCACCCTCGGCAACCATCTTGGCAATTTCCTCGAGCGTATACGCATCAGCACATCCAAACGGACCGCTGGCCACACGCGCGAGAAATGACATGTGGGCACCTACACCAAGCTTTTCACCTAGATCATGACACAGAGTGCGAATATACGTACCTTTGGAACACGACACGCGCAAAAGTACCCGAGTTCCAAACCCCAGCTCGTCCTCTTGCTCACTCCAGATGGCCATGATATTAATCGAATGGATCTGCACGGGGCGAGCTTCACGGTGAATCGTTATCCCCTGCCGCTCCAACTGATACAGTCTCTGCCCGCCTACGCTGATCGCTGAGGCCATAGGTGGAGTCTGCATGATCCTACCATGAAACGAAGCCAAGGCATCGGCCAACTCGATCGGGGAGATAGAAAAGTCCGTCTTGATCTCGCTGGTTTCCCCACTGGCATCTTGGCTTGTTGTAGAAATCCCCAACGTAACCTCAACTACGTAGGTCTTTTGATCGTTCATGAGATAATTGGATAACTTGGTGGCGTTCCCGATCATTAAGGGTAATACTCCACTAGCACCAGGATCGAGTGTTCCAGCATGACCGACCTTCTTAGTCCGTAGCTGTTTCCGCATAAAGCTCACGACCTGATGCGAACTCATACCCGGGGGTTTCAAGACATTAACGATGCCATTCATTCAACTCACCCGTCAGATAAAAGTGTTCTGCAGTGGCAACGACCGCCTCCGACACTTCATGCAAATCCCCAAGAATAGTGGCTCCCGAGGCAAGTTTATGACCTCCGCCTCCAATATGGCGTGCGAGACTACCGACATCAGTATTATGCGCCCGTAGTCCGACCCGAATCTCACCAGGGTTTACTTCGCGAAAGACCATCGCGATTTCCGCGGTATCCAGCATGCGTACAAAACTAACCAAGTGATCGCTGTTGCCTGGATCCACATCAAATGCAAGAAACTGATCGTAACTCACGCTCACCCACACAAGTTTTCCATCCTGCGACGTCTGTAGATTCGATAGAGCAACGCCAAGAAGTCGCAGGAATCCCAAAGATTGGCTCGAAAAGATCTCTCGGGCCATTGGCGCGGGGTCTACGCCGTACTGCAACAGTTCACCCGCAACAAAAAACACTTCGCTGTTTGTGTTGGCATGGCGAAAACCGCCGGTATCACCTAAAATCCCTCCATAGAGAGCTACAGCGATGTTTCGATCAAAGGCGACTTCCAACTCAAGCAAGAGGCGGTAGATGATCATGGCGGTGGCAGCCTCTGATGGCTCCACATAGACAACATCACCAACACCTCTACCACGCTGGTGATGATCGATATTGACCAGTCTCTGAGCCCTCTTGACGTCCTCGCTTATACTACCCGTGCGTTCTGGCTCGCAATCAACGACAATGACACAACTCGTGCCTGGTTCGAATCCCACAGGTATGTGCTCGATCACGTCAAGACCAGGCCAACTAAGATCTGTAGGCACTGGATCGGCGCTGACCATCCTGCATTTTTTCCCCAACTGTTTGAGTCCAAAATACAAACCCAACATCGAGCCAAGGCAATCGGGATCAGGATTCTCGTGCCCTATTACGATGAAATCATCTTGCTCTTTAAGATACTGAGCTACTTCCTGAAGGCTATTCATCGTCACCGTCTTCCTCCCTAGAAACTTGGAGCGTGCGGAGTAAGGCATCCATTTTTGCGCCTTGCTCCAGGGAGGGATCAAATTCAAAGATGATCTCTGGCGTGTGTCTAACTCTCAGGCGTTTTGAGAGTTCGGTTCGAATAAAGCCCTTTGCCCTGTTCAGACCTTCGAGAGTCTGTGCCCTTTCCTCTTCGCTACCTAGTTGACTGTAATAAACCTTAGCCCACGACAAGTCTCGCGAGACATTCACTTCCGTGATACTGATCATGCCCAAGCGTGGATCCTTGACATCTTTCGCAATGATGCTACTCAGTTCCCGCTTAATCTCTTCGGCGAGACGCCCGAGTCTATCTGCCATTTCCTCTCACCTTCCTACAGGCTCCGTTCCACCTTAACCATGATGAAGGCTTCAATCAC